>Ga0210404_10000829_pt1 | contig 14371 bp, 14 predicted proteins | sample IncBWH28MmetaG_FD_155455 | JGI IMG/M metagenome (GOLD analysis project Ga0210404, IMG submission 155455) | Forest soil microbial communities from Barre Woods Harvard Forest LTER site, Petersham, Massachusetts, United States - Inc-BW-H-28-M | ecosystem: Environmental > Terrestrial > Soil >... | reverse complement strand
GGAAGAGACAGACGCGGTTCGTGCGCCGACGCACGGGTGTGCTCGAATCGAGTGATAAGCAAACGAAAAAAGCTCTTGTAATGGCCGGCGTCGTTAGAGATAGTGCGTTAATCAGGACTTAGGCCACCAAACGCTCGTCGCGTGCCTACCGGTGGTTGCAAATTCCTATTGTCCAACGCAGGAGAAGTATTACGATTCACGAGCCAGAAGCTCCGGCTCAGATGCTTCCGTCGGAAATGGACGTGAAGGAAGACAGATGCACAACCGAAAGAGAATCCACTGGTTCCCGTTTGGCTGGGCCATGGTTCTGGTGGCCTTTTTGTTGGGTATTCCTGGAGCTACCGCGACCGGCGATCAGGCCATTTCGACGCAGAACACAAGTGTTGCCGTGGGGCCGCAATACGATTCAACGCATGTTTACGTTGATCCCGACGATCTAGACGCGTTCGTCAACAGCTTCGTCGCCACGTTCGGCGGCCAGCCGTCCAAGACCTCCATGATAAACGTCCTGCCGGTACCAAGTAGCACTGTGCTCCAATTCTTGCTGACTCCGGTCGGCACGCTGTCCGTCTTTGCGTTCGAGACCCCGATCCCGTTCCCGTTCGGCCGAGAGCGCACCGGATATCTGGTTACCGACATGGACCGGGCAATCAAGGCCGCTCGTGCGGACGGAGCAGAAGTCATTGTCGAACCGTGGAAGGATCCGATCGGTATCGATGCGGTCATTCAGTGGCCCGGCGGTGTAAAAATGCAACTGTATTGGCATTTCACGCCACCGTCATACCCACCGCTTGAAACGATTCCGGACAACCGGGTCTACGTGTCGCGCGACGAGGCCGACAACTTCGTGAATGACTTCGTGCGCTTCGCTCACGGGAAGGTGATCGACGATGACAAGCACGCCGATGCGGGCGAAATCGGACGCCCGGGAGATTCGTATCGCCGCATACGAATAACGTCGCTGTTCGGCAATATGCAGGTCTTGGTGACAGATGGCCATCTGCCGTCTCCTTTTGGCCGCGAGATTACCGGATATCAGGTGCGGGATCTTACCGCGACGCTGAAAAAAGCCAAAGCCGCCAACGTGAAGATACTGTCGGCTCCTTACGCGACGAAAGATCGAACCACGGCGATCGTGGAGTTTCCGGGCGGCTACGTCGCCGAAGTACATAGACTCACCACGCGGTAGTCATGGCGATCTTGGTGATGGGTAACCGGGCAAGTTCGTACTGGAACCCACTTGATTGCATAACAACGTCGGCTCCTTGGACCCGAGTAGACTGTGGTTTGTCGAAGACCAAAGGCTCGGGAGAAAGGAGCCGAACATGATCATTATAGGCGTGGATTATCACCCGAGCGATCAGTACATCGCGTTTGTCGATACAGAAACGGGAGAAGGCGACGAACGGCGATTGAACCACAGTGACAAAGAAGCAGAAAAGTTTTATCGGGAACTGGCGGCACGAGAGGTGAGCGTCCGTGTGGGGATGGAAGCGACCGGCTACTCACGCTGGTTCGAGCGGTTGCTGGCGGAACTGGGAATCGAGGTATGGATCGGCAATGCAGCGGAGATCAAGACCAAACGGGTCCGCAAGGAAAAGACCGACCGCAACGATGCCGCGCTTCTGTTGAAGCTGCTCGTAGAAGATAACTTTCCTCGCATCTGGGTACCGAGTCCAGAGAATCGGGATCTTCGGCAACTGCTTTGGCATCGACATCGGATGGTGCAGATGCGGACGCGGATCATGAATCAGCTGCAGGCTCTGGCGATGAACGAGGGGAAGCGACACAAGAAAAAGCTGTGGAGCGAATCAGGGCGAACGCAGTTGGAAAATCTTCCGCTAGCTACTTGGGCCAGCCGGCGCCGGCACGATCTGCTCGAGCTGCTGGACCGCATGAACCCCACCATCGAGGCATTAACCACAGCGGTCGAGCAGGAAGCGAAGAAGCGGCTCGAGGTGCTGCGGCTGATGACCCACCCTGGCGTAGGACCTCTGACGGCACTGGCCTTCGTGCTGATCATCGGAACTCCGGAACGGTTCAAGTGCGGCAAGCAGATCGGCAGCTATGTCGGACTGATTCCTTCGGAAGACTCCAGTGCCGGACATCAACGGCTGGGTCACATCAGCAAGCAAGGCAGTTCTTTGTTGCGTTTCTTGCTGGTAGAAGCAGCACAAGCAGCGGCCCGTTGTGATGCGGAGTGGAGACGACGGTATGTGCGCCTGGCGATGCGTCGGCAAAAAAGTATTGCCAAGGTGGCCATGGGGCGAAGACTAGCAGTTCGGCTGTACTGGATGTGGCGGAACGGTTGGGAGTATTGGCAGTGGGTCAAGTTCGGTCCGTACGCGGGACAGCTCGGTATCGGACATGGCGTGAACTAGAACGCCGTGCACATGAATGGGCATCCCGCTCCCTCGCGAGAGGGAGTTTGAACGAGTAATCATGGTCTGAAGTTCAGATCGAAGTGATGTGTGGGTCGGACTGAAACCGACCGAAAGATTACAAGCGAGCCGTGGTCGTCGACATTGGGCCAAAGAACACGAGGCACGAAAACGCTCACAGAAGCGAGCGGAGAAGTGCGCTCATAAATAGCTTGACAGAGCCGACGTTGTTAGAGATGTCCGGTTATCCGACTGACCAGGCAAGTGGAATCAGTTCCGAGTAACGTGGGCAGGAAGTCAGGCACAAAAACCCCTCATTGCCGCGAACGACCGCCGAAAGTGACGCCCCTTGTTCGTCGACTCGTTCTGAATCGTTGCGGTGAATAACTGTGATGGATCCACTGCTACAGGAGTGCGACCTTTTCATGTGCCTATCGTCCCTATAAGCGTCAAGGCACCAGTGGCAGCTTCGATGCTGTATATCGAGACCTCGTTCGAGTTGTAATTCGTCACATAGGCGAACTTGCCGGACGGATGGATGGCGATGGAGTTAGGAGTCGATCCTACGGCTATTGTTCCGATGGGCGTCAAGGTACCGCTGGTGGCGTTGATAGTGTACATGGAGACGTCGTTCGAGCCAGAATTCGTCACATAGGCGAACTCGCCCGCAGGATCCACGGCCACGGAGACAGGGTCCGTTCCGGTGGCGATCATCCCTATAGATGTTAAGGCCCCAGTCGTGGCGTTGATCGTGTACATCGAGACGTCGTTCGAGCCAGAATTCGCCACATAGGCGAACGTACCGGTAGGATCCACGGCTATGGAGATAGGGGCTGGTAGTGCCGGTATTGTTCCTGCTGCTATAGTTCCAATGGACGTTAAGGCCCCAGTCGTGGCGTCGATGGTGTACATTGATACATTGCCAGCCGATCCAGGAGTGTCGCTCGCAGTCGCCACATAAGCGAACTTGCCAGATGGATGCACGGCCACCGAGACGGCAAAGCCTCCCACGGCGATCGTTCCCATGGATGTTAAGGCCCCGGTCGTGGTGTTGATGGTGTACATCGCGACGCCGTTTGAAAGACCGCCCCCATTCGGGACGTAAGCGAACTTGCCGGATGGATGCACGGCCACCGACAAGGGAACGCACAATCCCGGACAATTCCCGCTTATCGCTCCTGTGAACGTTAAGGCCCCGGTCGTGGCGTTGATGGTGTACATCGCGACGCTGCCATCACTGGTAAAGCCATCCCCCCCATTTGCCACGTAGACGAACTTGCCAAACGGATCTACGGTCACCGATACCGCGTCGTAATCTAGAGAGGACACGGGTGGCCCTATGGACGCTAGGGCCCCGGTGGTGGGGTTGATCGTGTACATGGACACGTAGCCAACCACGCCGCCATTGCAGCCCTCATTCGCCACATAGGCGAACTTTCCGGCAGAGTCCACTGCGATTGACTGCGGATAAACTCCTCCTGGCGTTATGGTGAAGGTCAAGGAGTTCGAGCTACCACCGCCGGGTGGAGGATTGAAGACTGTGACCGCGGCTGTCCCTGCTGCGGCAATGTCACTCGCCGAAATTTGAGCAGTAACTACACCGCCCCCGCTATTGCTATCAAGAGTGGTCGGCAGGTCGGTGCCGTTCCACCGCACGACTGAACTGGCCACAAAATTTAGCCCACTTACCATCAACTGATTATCTACTGAATCAACGAACTGTTCTCCTGCGGGGGCGCAGCTTGGATAGAAAGAATTGATCGTCGGGACGGGGCTAGGGCCGCCGCTGGTGATGGTGAAGTTCACCGGATTGGAGGTGCCACCGCCGGGCGCGGGGTTGGTCACTGTTACGGCCAGCATGCCCGTTGAGGCGACGCTGGCAGCCGGGATGGCCACAGTCAACTGCGTGGAGTTGACGAACGTGGTGGTGGGCGCTGCCCCGCCGAAGTTGGCCATCGAAGCCGCGACGAAATTAGTCCCATTGATCGTAAGCGTGAAAGCCGCACCACCGGCCACGGCACTGTTTGGCGAGATCGTGCTGATCGTTGGGGCGGGAGTGGCAGTGGGAGTCGTGTTAACTGTCGAAGGCGTGCCGCCTCCGCACCCAGCAAGAAATACAAGACCTAAAATGTTCAGCAAGTGTTTCATCTGAATTTGCATCTCCTTGCCACCTGACTGCCAATCAAGATCAAATTTCGCGGCTTCTATTTATGAAATCGGAAACGGCGAGCAAAAGACGACGGGAGGCAACACAAAATTACCGAAGATTTTGGTATGCAAGTAGGAGTTTCTTCCGATTTGCGCGAACGAGGGCAATGTTGGGGTAGCCGGGAGCTGGTTGGCGGTTTAGCAACCGAAGGACGTGCTTGTACAGTGCGTCAGCTTCCCCGAGTTTGCCGCGGCGCGCGCAAACTACCGCGAGGTTGTTCAGGACGTTGGCAAGGCGTGGATGATTGCGCCCCAGTACATTCTCGAGTGCACGCAGGGCTCGGCGAAATACTCGTTCCGCCTCGCGGAAACGCCCGGCTCTTGCGTACAAGACGCCGAGATTCGCCAGCGCCGATGCCGTCTCGCGGTGTTGTTCTCCGAACTTGCGGCGATAAGCACGTAGGATACGACGCAGAAGTGCCCTCGCATCGCGCAATCGTCCGAGGTCAACCAGGATGGCAGCTAGGCCAGCTTCATCCTCAGCTATCGCCAGACGATCTATCGCGCGAACCGTTTTGCGTAACCGTAGACCTCGTCGTGCGTGAAATAGCGCCCGCGTAAATCGGCCGCGCGCATGTTCTAGTCCGGCAAGGTTGTGGCAAAGAACCGCGCGAAACTCTGCCGAACGCGAATTCCTGCGCGGGATCAGAGCGCCGGCACGGTGATACAGTTTCTCCGAATGCTCGAACCGGCCTGCATATTTCGACAGGACTCCGAAATCGTTGCATAGCGCGGCAAGAAAGAGCGGGCTCGAATCGGACCGTCCCTCCGCGCGCGAAATCGCCCGCTGAAAGAGATCCGCAGCTCGCCCGTACTTTCCGCGCGCCGTCAGCCGAAGCGCCTGAGCGTGAAGCGCTTCGGCAAATTGCAGATCGCGGTCAATTTCGCGCAGCTGCTGACGGACGGGGCGGGACAGTCGCGATTTCCTATGTCCCACTCCCCGCGAGGGATCGGCGGCGCAACGGGCCAGCGCCAATTGCAGACTATGCACGCAACGCGATTTCGTTGTGGTTGACCGCGATTCTTGGAGATTTGTTAGGTTTCATGGCCTTGGGGGTTTGGAGCTTCTTTTTCGCTGGCATTCCTGTTTCCTCCTCTTCTGAGTTGCCCTTCGAGAAAGCCGCCGAACGCGGATCGCGAGCGGAAATCTTTTTGGGGTCCCTACCTATAAGATCGGAAACGGCAGGCAAAACGCGACAAGAAGGCAAGAATATTTCGCTATTGCAGTACAGCCGTAAAGAGTTGAGGAGAGGGCTGTTTGCCTGTTACGGCAGGTGGCGCTCGCCTAGTTGCCGGTAATCGGCGGAGTACTGCGACGCCAGATCTGACGCAGAGATTGTCGAATCAGGAAATCGCCATTGGGTAGCTTGGTCTTCCAAAAGGCGAATAACTCCGCCCGCTGTTTTTCAAGTTGGGCTGCGTCGTTGACGCGTCCGGCGCGGCGAAGGAGAATTGCAAGCCCGGTCCAAGCCCGGGCGATGCAGGTCGCATCGCGAAGATCGTTCTCTATATCAGGTTTCCAGGCCATGAGCTTCGCTAGGAGCTCCTGATACGCTCCAATGGCCTCGACGATTTGACCTGTCTCAGCGTAATCGTCCGCTTGAGCTTGCAAGGCATCCTCGGCCTCACTCATCGGCTCGACTTTATCCGCCGGGTAGATGTGAAGATCGCGCAGAGGCAGGAACGCATCGTTGATGCGCCCCCGGGCATCCTCACCGCGCCCGATCCAGCGGGCGGCGTAAGATGAGGCGGCGAGCAAATCTGCCTCAGCCAGCTGGGAACTGGCATTCGGTTTTATTTCTCTGAGGCGAGCCAGTGCGTGGTCGTAGACCGCCAGAGCTTCGCGGGGATCTTGGTGCCGCAAAATATTGGCAAACTGGACGCTCAGAACGGCCAAGGTGAACCGGCTCATGAAATCGCTGGAATCCGTGCTGGCCAGGTCCTCGCCGATTTCCATTCCTCGCTGGATCGGTGCGAGTGCGTCGTGATATCGCCCTAGGCTTGGTTCTGCATCCGCCTTCCCCAGGATCAAGCCTTCGGTGAAAAGGGCGTTCGCCAAATTGACCCGCAATGACGCGTGACCGGTCGCGGCCTCGACTTGTTGAAGTTCGACCGCCCTTTTCGCGTCATTGAGGGCTCCAACAAGGTCACCAGTTTGCCAGCGAGCAATCACCAAGGTTCCGATCACACTCCCCTCCACTCTGCGGGCAGATGGAACTGGCTGCACGATTTCCAGGGCCCTGTTGGCGGCGTGTATGGCTTTGTCGAAATGCCGGGTGTCGGCATACGCCCTGGCGACGTTTTGTTCGAAATACCCCATGCTGTAAACCTCATGCGGGGTAAACTCGCCACCAAGACGCATAAAGCGTTCGACCAAATCGCCGGTTTTGTCCGCCCATGAAAATATTTCTTCAACGCGCTCCTGAGAGCTCGCCAATTCCATCCGATCGTGCGCGATAGTGGTCGCAATGAATAACCCTCGCTGGTTCAGCGGGTCTTGTGCGAGGACCGCGTCTACAAAGCGTTCTGCGTTATCGAGGCTGACTTTTGCTTCCGCGAACTGCCCCAAATTGGGCGAGGTGGGGTCACCTTGAGCATGCGCGACTCGTACATAGGCATAGGCAACTTCGAGCTCTAACTCTCTGTCCCCGTGAACGTCGCTGCCCAGCGAAGTCAAATACTGCAGCGAATCAGTAACCATTTGCATTCTGACTTTCGTCGATCCCGGTAGACCTCTGATGTCATTGTCGAGTTCTATGAATTTATTTGCCAGTTGACGCACCTGGGCAAATCGTCGTTCAGACACCTTGCGCTCGCGATTAGCAATATAGAGCCCGGTGGAAAGGCTGCAGATCACAAGCACAACGGCAGCAGTCGTGAGCGTCACGAGCGTGCGGTTGCGGCGGACGAACTTAGCGGCGCGATAGCCAATCGTGTCAGGTCGTGCGCTAATCGGCTCGTGGCGGAGAAATCGCCGCAGATCGTCGGCAAAAGCCTCGGCCGAGACGTAGCGCTCTGCTGGATTCTTCTTCAGCGCCTTGCCAACGATGGTGTCCAGATCGCCCCGAACACTCCGCCGCAGTTTTTCCGCCGACGCGCCCCGTTTCATCGCCGTGGCTTCGTCTCGCGGCCCCACCGCATCCGATAGGCGCGGCGGTTCGGTTTCCGTGATGGCCTTCACAAGCTCCGCCGGCGAGTGCAAACCAGGACCCGCCGGGTGCTGTCCCGATAGCAGCAGGTAGAGCAGCACGCCCAGCGAATAAACGTCGGTTGCCGTCGTAATCGCACGACCGCTCACCTGTTCTGGAGCGGCAAACTGCGGAGTCAGCCCTCCTCCGCCTTCCAGGGTGAGCTGCGTCGCTGCCGCCGGACTGGTGTCGTCTTCAAGCAGCTTGGCGATGCCGAAGTCCAGAAGCTTCACTTCTCCGCCGTCCGTGACCAGCACGTTCGAGGGCTTAATATCACGGTGAACGATTAGATTCGCGTGGGCGTGGGCGATTGCCCCCAGAACGTCCAGAAACAGCTTAATCCGTTCATCAACGTCGAGCTTGTGCTCATCGCAATACTCGTCGATCTTTCTTCCTTTCACATGCTCGAGAACGAGATATGGCTCTCCGTTCGGAGTGACGCCGGCGTCGATCAGTTCCGCGATGTGAGGGTGCGCGAGCTGGCCGAGAATCCTGCCTTCGCGCTTGAATCTTTCAGTCGCCATGCGCGAAGCCACAGCAAATCGCAGAAACTTCACCGCCACCTGGCGTTCAAAGCGGCCATCCACACGCTCGGCCAGCCACACATAGCCCATTCCACCTTCGCCGATGCGATAAATCAGCTTGTAGGCGCCGAGGGTCTCCCCGGTTAAGGACGGTTCAAGCGCCGGTCGCGCCGGCTCACTTTCCAGAAAATGCTCCTCAGCGAGGACGCGATGCTCTTCCAAAAGTTTCTCGAGGAGATCGGCCAACTCCGGGCGCTGCGCCCGGAACGCTGCCAGCCAGTTTGCGCGTTCCCCCTCAGATAGCGAGAGCGCTTCGTCCAGGTGCGTGCTTATTGCTTGCCATCGCTCAGGGTTCAAAGCGGACACGCTCGTTCAAGCCTCCAATTCTGCTCGAATGGTGCGATGAAGATAGATGCGTGCTTTTTCCCATTGGCGTTGCACGGTTCGTTCGGAGACGTCTCTAATGGCCGCGATTTCCTGAAACGAAAAGCCGCAAAAGAACTTCAAGTCCACCACTTCCGCTAGCGCCGGCTCCGCCTTCGCGAGTTCGTCAAGCGCCTCGCCGATCCGAGCAAGCTTTTCGCCATCCACCGCATTTGCAACGCCGGTTCCAAGCGTCGTAATCTCGAATTGGCCACCCCGCTTCTGAGCCTGGCGGCTGCGAGCGTGATCGATAATCAGGCCCCGCATGACACGAGCGGCATAACCCATGAATCGGTTGCGATCGGGGAAGGAAGTTCCGTCCTGGCCGGCGATCTCGATATATGCCTTGTGCAGGAGGGTGGTAGCGCTGAGGGTCATGTGCGCGCCGTGTCGCGCTAATTCGTGCTTCGCAAGTCGGTGCAATTCAGCGTAAAGCGCGGCAAACAATGCATCGGCAGCCGGTCTGCCACCGCGTTCGGCCGCTTCCATGAGAGCGAGTAGGCTGGGCGCGCTTCCCACAGCAGCCCTCCCAAGAGCCAATTTCCAGGGTGCTAGTTCGCGAAAAGTGTGGGGGATTATACCCGCAATCTCGATCCACAAGAGACAAATCGTCGGTCTGGGCACCAACCGGACCTTGGGCGCAATCATCAAAATTGGCCGAGTCTACTTCCCGTGAATCACGAGTAACACCCTTCCGTCTGATTGAGAGAGCTTGATCAGGGCAGCGCCCCCATTGGGGTATGGGTTGTTCCCGTGACTGTCCAGACGCCCCGACTCAAGTGAGCATAGAACGGACGTTTGCCGCTTATCTGGGGAGTGCCATATATCGGGTACCAGACAGCCTCGGCAATTCTTATCGCCGTGGTGTCGTCTGGCACAAAGCCGTTCTTTGGTTGAATAGATAGGACACCCTTCGTCCAGCTGTCAAGGGAGTCCCAATCAGGCTCCGAGGTTCTCTGCCAGTTCCGTGCCGACACCGTCGTGATTACAAAGACCAGCGCCAAAACCAAGAGTCCTTTCTGAGTGCTCACAGTCGTGCCTCCACGCGCTCGATGTTCACGAGAAAAGTCATTGTTCTTTGACACCGATTCTTGCTTCGGTCGGTGGAAATCGCGTACACAGTGATCATAAATGTGCGCTAGGTGTTGCGGTATGGACGATCATTGCTGATCACCCCCCGCACAGATCCGTACCAGCGGCATTACCGCATACGGCTCCCACCTTGGATGAGTGGCGAGAGGTGCTGCTTCTCGCACACCGCTCAATCCTTGGAACACTCCATCCCCGCACTGTGTCGGGTTGGTGTTGGGTTGAACGATGTTCTCCTTGGACCGCGCCCTTCTCTCCCCAGGCTCCGCCGAAGATCGCTCTTCTTTGTTCGTCTGGTTCATCGATACCATAGCGCGGTCCGACTCCTCCGGAGCGTGCGTGTCCGCCTTGTGGCTTTGCACCTTCGCGGACCGGCCTCCCTCCCTTTCGGGCCGAGGCGTTCCAGAGCTCTCCCGGTTCTCGTGCATGTTGTGTCTCAGCGTGCGCGGGTTCTAAGACTACGCAGGACCGACTGGTCGCTCGCGTCCATCGCGAACAGCCGTGGTGCCTCCCTCCATCAGGAAAGAGTCGGCGTCCTGGGTTTGCGTTTTTCGAAGCTCAATAGCCCGGCCCACCGATACCCCTGTTTACGCTTCAAGCGGCATCTCGCGATGCCACCTGCAAAACTCGGGGCCAAGATGGAGTCGCTGTCTCGTTTCTCGTAGGACTCTCCTTACAACATGCCGGTTTATCCCGGCGCACCCTGATTAACGCGGTAATGGAACCAAAATGTCCGATAAAAGGGGCCGACGTTGTTATGCAATCAAATGGGTTTCGGGAACTCCATTGAATCCACCCGACGTAATTTCATGGAATTTAATATCGTGACCACATTTTGAATGCGGATTTAACGTGCAATCGCAATCGTTATAGCCGTCTAATGTCCCGTATCTTCTTTGTTTGCCGTCCCATTTGCGGGGCAAATGCGGGGCAGGAGCGCGGTCGCCGACGATAACCGCAATTTTCGTTTAATTTCATTCAACGGACATGGAATCGTCGATCGTCGATTCGCGTGCGACGGGAGTCGCAATGCACGGCTGCGAACGCTTGGGCGCAGCCAGATCGAATCATTCCTGCAATCGACACACGCCACGCGGATGAGGGTGTAGGTCAATTTTTCCCTTAGGATACTACCCCCACAACCACTCTACGGGGTTCTCTACGTCACCCCCAAATAACCATACACCCGGGAAACGGTGCAGTTCTTGTGAGGGCAGCAACGTAGTCGGGGAATGAAAACTCCCCAAGGTACGCGCACCGCGGTCGTCCGCCCGTCGGAGCTTTGCGAGAAATTTCATAGCTTGGATATCAGATCAAGCTGGATTAAATGGAACCTGGGCCCTCGTGCGGTCGGCTTAAAGGAAGGGACCCTATCTCCCGTGTTTGCTGCATCCTGCAATCCGCGTAGCGATATTTCACGGCGTGAAATCGGGTTGAACCACGTTAAATGAGCGCACAACTTTCGTGCGCCGAACTACAATCTGCTGAAATTGTGATTCACGCATGAAATTTCGTTAAATTGACTTCGCCGATGTCCGGTTAATCAGGCACTGGCCTCTATACCGGAGTGGAGAGCTAAGTCGGAGATCGTAAATCAGCGCACTTGGAACGTAATGTCGGCTGCGTAGACGTCAGGCTTCCCGTCTCTGAGATAAGGCCGAAAATGCCATTGTTTCAGGGCATTGCATGCTGCGAGGAAGAGTGCCCCCGGCAGTTTGCTGAGATTATCGACACCGGCCAGTTTCCCGTCAACATCCACCGTTACGCGTACGGTGAATGACGTTCCCGGCACAGCGCTTCCCGGTGCGATTTGCGGTTCGACAGTGTTTGTCGCCAGCCTGCGTGCATCCATATCTGATAAAACCGGCACAGAGTTTTCAACCTTAGTGCTGAAGGCAAACGTCAAAGTCGATTCGACTTGAACGGGCACGCCGTTGGAGACAGCCGGTTTGAATTGCCACTTTTGCACTTGTTGGCGCGCCGCATCGTTCAGGCCCGGGTTGTCGGAGTTTAGCGGAAACGTTTCCCGTACGCGCCCAGATGTGTCCATCGAGACGTACAAACTGAGGACACCAGAGGTCTTGCCACTTCGCACAGAAGGCCAGGCGATCTCCGGACTCTGAAGCGCCGTACTCGTCAAATTGGCTTCTGACACGATTACGTTATTCAGTTGTTTTTCCTTAGGTGTCGGCTGCAAAACCGCGAACAGGTTTTCATCGACGCCACTAAGTTCACTCAATTCGGTGATAGCCCCCTCGATGGTGGTGCCGGGTTCCGGGTCAATCACGAGAAGGCGTGGGACGCGTTTGTCTTTGAACCTCTTATAGTTCTTGAAAACCACCGAGTATTGAGGCGTGACTACGTAAGCAAGGAGACCGTGATCGGCTTCGAAGCAAAATACATAAAACGCCGAGTTCTGCACTGGTGGTACGCCGACTTTGGATTGAAATCTTGCGCAGGACGTCGATTCCGCAGAGCCACTTGGTTTGGCGATCTGAGCATTCGTCTGTTTCAGAGATTCCAACATCGGCAATGGATCCAGCATTGCGGTCACAAGTTCGCGCAACCAAAAAGGATAATAATCGCCGTTATTATGCTCCGAAATTCTGTCTCCGTTGACAATAAGTGTTTGCGTGAAATCTGGCGACGTGATGGAGCTGCGCCACTTTTCCGGTGATACCCAGAAAACCTCGACATCCGCCTTGAAATCTGAATCCGGACTGTCTTTCTCACCGATTTTCGCCTTCAGGTGGAAAGGCGTGCTGCCCGGCGTTGTGAGTTTCGACAACGTAACGGCGTGGTCCGCTGCTTCGCTCACCGAAATTTGCTCCGCCAACGTGGCCGGCGGGTTGGTGGCGAAAAGGAATCCAAGCATTAGAGGGTAGAACGAGTTACGCAGATCACCGACTGTAATGAAGCGTCGCATTCCTTCCGATCTTGCGCTCGAAGTAGTCGAAACGAGTCATCGGATTTGTGAAATGTTTATAACACATTATCGGGCTAACGACTTACCAGGCACTTGAAAGGGCCAACCTTTGAGTCTAAATAGGGAACATACGTAGTTGAATCGGAGATGCGCGATGGTGCGACGCAGCCGGGTCATTGTGAGTGGTTGCCTTGTGGGGCTGGCCGCGTGCTTCTTTGCGGCGCCGCTTTGGTCACGGCTGGTGATGGACCAGTCCATGGTGGACGCTTCCGGGACGTATTTCGTGCACCGCACGGACCCGAAAGCAGTGCCGTACTGGGCTCACCCGATTTGTATTTGGGAAGATCGACAATTCCTCAAAGCCGGTGACATCCGTGAATGCGGAGTGACTGTCCCCTAATCGATTTGACTTGTCAGTGCCTGATTACCGGACATTGGCGTACCAGAACCCACTTTACCGTTAGCGCAGCAAAGCAGATACAATCAGGGCCTCTCGAAAATCGCTGCCTACGAATTGAGGAGCATGATGGAGCACAAGTTGCATCACACAATATCGCTTCTCACTCGCACCCCCGCTGCTCTCAATGCGCTTCTGCGTGATCTACCGGAAACGTGGACGTTCCGAAATGAAGGGGAAAACACTTGGAGCGTGTTCGAAGTCCTCGGCCATCTGATTCACGGCGAACGCACTGATTGGATGCCACGGGCGAAACTAGTCCTGGAATTTGGCGAGACTAAGACGTTTGAGTCCTTTGATCGTCGGGGGCACGTACGGGAGAGTCAGGATAAGTCGCTAGGGCAATTATTGGATGAATTTGCTAGTTTGCGGTCAGAAAACCTTGACGAACTGCGCGCATTGAATCTGCGCCAGGAGGACCTCGAGCGACGTGGACGACATCCTGCCCTCGGAGTAGTTACTCTTTCAGAGCTGCTGGCAACCTGGGCAGCCCATGACTTAACTCATCTGCACCAAATCTCAAGGGTAATGGCCCACCAATACCGAGAGGCCGTGGGTCCGTGGAGCGGATACCTCGGGGTGCTGCAGTGCGCCGGCCACAGCGCTTCTTCATGAACTGTCCAGATGGATCCTCTCTAAGTCCTGATTACCGGTAACTTGGGTCGGATTACCGGTACACGATTATTCACTTGACAAAAGCTAGGCTTTCCCGTATTCTTCTGTCTGTGAGACATAACCCTCAACCCTTCTTTGGCTTGGACGCGGCGGCAGATGCCTTGATTGCGCGTCGCAAGTCCCTTTTGACGGATGCTACCAATGTTCTTAGTGGCACCTTTTTCAGCATCGCTTTTCTACCCTTTTCCATCGTGAGGCTCCCATGAACCTAGTTGACGTAAACCAGATGTTCCCGACCGACGAAAAATGCCGCCAGATATTGAGCAAGCTGCGCTGGCCGGAAGGTGTGCGCTGCCCGCGATGCAACATGGATGCGACCGAACTCGAAACCGAAAAGACTCTCTACTATTGCAAGCAGTGCGACTACCAGTTCTCTGTGACCGCTGGCACGATATTCAACGATAGCCACCTGCCGCTCACCAAATGGTTCATGGCAATCCTGTTGCTGTGCGAGGCCAAAAAGGGCATGAGCGCGTGCCAGATTCAACGCACGCTCGGCC
>Ga0210404_10000825_pt1 | contig 14411 bp, 8 predicted proteins | sample IncBWH28MmetaG_FD_155455 | JGI IMG/M metagenome (GOLD analysis project Ga0210404, IMG submission 155455) | Forest soil microbial communities from Barre Woods Harvard Forest LTER site, Petersham, Massachusetts, United States - Inc-BW-H-28-M | ecosystem: Environmental > Terrestrial > Soil >... | reverse complement strand
GGCGGAACGCGCGCTCGAAGTGACGCACGCTAACGCATGCCAGGCCGGCGAGTTCGTGTAATGCGATCGGATTCCCGAGGTTTTCCTCGATGTAATCCTTGACAACCTTTAGGCGGTGCGCGGGCACCCCCCCAAAAGGTCGCGCTGGCGTCTTCGACAATGTCGAATATCTTTGGATTAGATGATGCGTCAGGAACTCGCACGCGCTTTCCGCATAGAGCAATCCCGATGGCGAGTCGTTCCCAGCCTCGATTGCAAGCTGCGTCACGACGGCTTCGATCACCGGATCGCGAACAAGAAATTGCGGAACGATCTCGACGCTTCGGGGATCGGCCCCCCAATTTTCGAGGATCACACGCGACAAGAGCGCGTCCCGTACGAACACCACGATGCTGTGAGAAGAGCCATCCGCTTCCCATCTCGCGCAGAAATTCGCCGGACTGAGATTCACGGTCCCCGGATCGGACCAACCCTCAACCAGTCGACCTCCTTGCTTTCGCCTTACACGATGTCTAGCGGCCGTGTACACCCCCAGCGCCATTTCAGTAAACGAACCGGACGCTTCCAGCGGTGTCGCATCGACCACATGCGTACTGAAGTACTTCGATGCTGCCGACTTTATTCGCGCAGTAGGAAGCAAATCCGCAAACTGGGAAGGTGAAATGGATTGTCGTTTCAAAGGCGCAATCTCAAGAACTATCGCGGAGGGTGTCGCGCGATTCACGCTACCACAATCGTGACATTTCCATCAAATATCACGCAAGAAATCCGCGGCGTTTCCGCGGACCGTTGCGCTCAGGTATCGAAGTTAGTACAACGAGGACGACCTTCCCTCGTACTGTGACAGCCGAATCTGGTAGCGAGAAACGGCAACCTGCGACAACAGATGGCCTTTCTGCGGAGAGTATTGGGAAATTGTCGTGACGTGGTTAAGGTCATTCCAGAAAGGGGATACATTTTCACCGCGAAGGTAGATACCGAAACTGTCGAAAATCGAGCGTCTGCCTTGCCTGATCCGGATTGCGGCGCTCGGTTGCCGGAAGATTGTTCGTCCAACGGCGCAACCGTACGCCGCCAACCTGCCCGACAGGGTGACGCCCGGCCAAGTTCAACTGCCCCGGGCGAGCAGCTCCCGCCCACCGTCGTTATCAACGACGACGACGATCAAGACGTACGCGAGGGGCTAGCGCCCTGATCCTTGTTGATCACCAAGCATTCCAGTTCGCCAACATGCACAGTCACGAACCGCAGCAGAACTGCTAACCGGAGGTAGACACCATGCACAAAGCCGCCTTTACACCCAACACCGCCGCCATGCTGTTGATTGACCACCAGATTGGCACGATGGCCTGGACGCATTCGCATGACATCAACCTCGTCAAGCAAAACGCGCTGAAGCTCGCCAAGATTGCCAAGGCCGTAGGCCTGCCCACCCTATTGACATCGAGCATGGAGGACAGAGTTCAAGGACCGCTTGTGCCGGAACTCGAACAGATTCTACCGCAGGAGTTCGCGGCGCGAATCAAACGGCCGGGCATAGTCAACGCCATGCACCATGAAGGATTCAACAAGGCCGTCAAATCCACGGGGCGTAAGAAGCTGTTCGTAGCCGGGATCACTACCGAAATTTGCGTGACGTTTCCGGTCCTGCAGATGCTGGATGAAGGCTACGAGGTGCAAGTCTCGGCGGACGCTTCGGCCTCCTACACAAAATATGGCGATGACATTGCGCTGCGCCGAATGCAGAAGGCGGGCGCTGTCATTACGAGGGTGGACCAAATCATCTCGGAGCTGGCTATCGATTGGACCACGCCGAACGGTCAGAAGCTGGTGACGATCCTCGGATATCAGTAAGGCCTGCGAGAGCCATTATGACCTCCGATACCGTCTCAGTTGGTGCTGGGCACAATTCGCTAACGCCGAGTGAGCCATTCGCCGACAGATTGGAGCGGGTGGTCGCCGAGGCCGACATACGCAACCTCTCCGCTCAGTTCTCCGACGCCGTGAATTACAACGATCCCGGCGCATTCTCCACTCTCTGGGGCGCCAATTCCGTGTGGGAGATTGGTGAGCCCTATGTGAGTAGAGCGAACGGCCGAGCGGAGATCGTCGCGCTCTTTTGCCGCCTTCGTCAGTCGTGGGCCTTCTTCGTTCAGCTTACGCATAGCGGAGTGATCGAGTTTCAAACCGCGAACGCCGCGACAGCTCGCTGGTCGGTGCGAGAGGTGGCCCGCAGCCCCGATGGCGCCCAATCCTACGACAACCTCGCGATCTACGAGGACCGTTTGGAGAGGGCTGAGGGCGTATGGCGCTTCGCCTGCCGCTCGTACCACTACATTTGGCTGAGCGAGGCGCCGCTTCTCGGGCGATCGTTCCCGTTGCCAGCGCACTTGTATCCGTCAACCACTCTGGGAGCCAATACAATGTCCACCGCACGTCTCGATTACGACGGTCTGATGCAGGCGAACCTCGCGCGAGTTTTTAGCGAGCGCGACGCCTCACGCCGGCTCAAGGCGATCGCGCAGCTCTATGCCCCGAACGCGACACTGTACGAACCGGATGCCGTAGCGAAGGGTCACGCTGCCATCAATCAAGCGGTAGAAGCGCTTTTATCGCACCTGCCGCCTGACTTCGCCTTCTCCGCAAACGGCCCCGCGGTCGGTCACCACGGTATTGGAAGGCTGCGGTGGCAATCAGGACCACCGAACGGCCCCGTAGCCGTAGCCGGAACCGATGTCGCGCATTTCGAGAGCGGGCGCATCCACTCCCTCTACGTCTTTCTCGATGCCATTGGCACTTAAGCCGCCTACTCACCAAGGGAAACTCCATGTCAAAGACCCCCAAGATCGGCCTCGAGGGGCTGCTTCGCCCGGACGACAGCATCCTGGTACTGATCGACCATCAGCCCTACCAGTTCGCCAACCTGCACAGCCACGAGCCGACGATGATCATCAACAACGTCGTCGCCCTGGCCAAGACGGCGAAAGTGTTCAACGTGCCGACGATTCTCAGCACGGTGATCGAGGAACGCGGCGGCTATCTGAAGCGCCGGCAACGTAGGCCGTGCCCTCGTTAGTGACCCAAGAGACGTCTTCAGTGAGCCACTCAGCCCCGGGGAAGCATCGGCAAGCACCTGGAACTCGCGCAAAGTAAGGGGCCTCGACCTCGAGGAGGGGATTACGGAAAAGATATGTTCTCACGATAAAGAGCGGGACAACGACGCGCGCCTCTTGGAACACCTCCGAAAGCATCAAAGTTCGCCGCGGAACGCCTTGTCGAGTACCGATGGGAGGAGCGCGTCGAGCTCCGCGGCAGTGTTAGCCTGTTCGTGCTTCAACATATCGACCTGGATCTGCAGCTGATCCAGGTGTGCCGCAATGCGATGCTGCTGATCGAGCGGACGTAGAGGAACTTCTAGCGTCCGCAGGGGCCCGAGCGTGTTCTCGCGGAAGGCGCACGGCAAGCCACATGACCAGCTCGCTCATGCGGACGACCCAGACGACGAGCGCGCGGTCGGCACCGAGCCGCTGGCCCACGTCCGTCGTCGACCCGCGACCGGCGATTGGGTCTTGACGAGATCGATGAGCTTCCGCGGCGACAACGACCGGGCCTGGAACAGGGCGGCCGATTTCTTTCTGAGGCAGCTTGCGGAAGTTCCTGTCGAGCGCCGCTGACGCGATCCGGTCACTCCGAGGTTATCTCCAATTCCCTCACGAGAAAAGTGGTTGGGGTCGCCCGGAAGTCTAGTGGATCTCCCGTCGTCGCCCTCAATGTTTTCCCTGAGTCCAGGCTCGGAAAGGCGGCGCTAATCTGGCCTTCGCTTCCTATGACCTGACTCATCTGCGGGGTCAAACGCGTGAAGGCGCCTTGCAAAACGGCCGTCTTCTGTAAGCAGGTTGACCTCCGCAGCGCATCGGGCGCGTTAACAGCACCGTTCCACGTCTGATCAGCAGACCCTCGCCCGCGCGGTGTATCGAAACTCTCCTGTCGAGGGGATAGCGGGCGGATCGCAAGAAATGAAGCAAACCTACCTTTTCTCGGGCCTGTGCGTGGCGTCGCTGTTCGGTTGCGCCGACGTTCGCGTTCCCGAGTACCAGCGCCCGGAGACTCCAGCGAAGTCCAACTGGTCGCGGCCGTCCGCGACCACCGTGTCAGCTGCCGAGGCGATCTCACCGACCTGGTGGCAGCAGTTCGGCGATCCTTACCTGAATTCGCTGGTGGTCAAGGCGGTTACGGGAAACTTCGACTTGAAGGTCCTGGCAGCGCGGATCGAGGTGGCCAACGCGCAGATCGGCGAAGCGCGCGCGGAAGCGCTGCCAAGCGTGGATATCGCCACCGGTGCCAGCCTGCAAAAGACCACCGGCATGGGGCAAACGTTCGTTAAGCAATATGGCCTGGGCAGTCAGGTCAGCTGGGATCTCGATATCTGGGGAGCGGTCGAAAAGGGTGTTCAAGCACAAAGTGTCGAGTTCCGTGCGACAGAGGCCGATTGGCGGGCCGGATACCTGAACATCGTTGCCGACGTCTCAACCACTTACTTTCAGATCCTTCAGCTCGACGAGCAGATCGAGCAGCAGCAACGCGCGCAAGCGAAAAACGAGCAGATCCTGGCCATCTACGAGACGATGCGCAGCAACGGCCTGATCGCCGACACCGAGCTGCTCCGCCAGCGGGCGGAGAACAACCGCCTGGCCAAGGATCTGTTGGAGCTGCGCCGATCCCGCGACGTGACGGAGAACGCCCTTGCGACTCTGCTCGGCGTGCCCGCCGGCGAATTCAAAGTCCCACCCGGCCCGCTGCAGGACCGCGTGAAGGTACCTGCCGTGCCCGCCGGCCTGCCGCTGGATCTGCTCACCCGCCGGCCCGACGTCGTCGCGGCTGAATTCCGGGTGCTGGAGGCTCACGACCTGATGGGCCAGGCGCGGCTCGCGCAGTTGCCTTCGGTGAGCCTGACCGCCCAGGCAGGAACTGCCAGCTTCGCGCTCTCCGACTTGTTCAAGGCGTTCACTTTCGGGCTGATGCCGATCATCGACCTACCGGCGTTCAATCCGAGCATCAAGGCGCACGTCAGGACCTCCGAGGCGCAGATCAAGGTCGCCGAAGAGGGCTACCGCAGCACGGTGATTGCGGCGTTTCAGGAGGTCGAGAACGCGCTGGTCAACCTCGAGTCCCACAAGCAACAAAAGGAGGAGTTGCAGAAGCAGGTCGATCAACTACAGGTGGTATCGGACCAGACCAAGGCGCAGCTCGAGATCGGAATCGCGTCACAACTCGACGTGTTCGAAAACGAGCGTTCCCTGCTGACTGCTCAGCTCGCGTTACTGGGCAGCCACGAGCAAGTGCTGTCCGACACGGTTACGCTGTACAAGGCGCTCGGGGGCGGTTGGGCCCAGACCCCGGTCGAGGTCGTGGGTGCACGCCGCTGACCCGTCGGTGCTCGGCGTGAAAAATGAGGAAGCGAGGTGGACGCCAGGCGCCGAACAGACGCCGGCGGTTCGTCAGCTCGACGTCGTCCTGAAGCCCTTGTCTCGGCCCGAGCTGGGCGACATCCACATCGACGCCCCCGTGTTTGCCGTTGGAAGGTCCGAGCAGCCCTTCGCGTCCTACGGCAGCGACATACTCTCGATGCTGTCGCGGCGGCACGCGCGCATCTTCCACGAGGGCGGGTTCCTCTACCTGGCGGACCTGGGGAGCAAGAACGGGACGACGCTCAACCGCGTCGCGGTCGGCCAGGTGCCATGCCAACTGCGGAACGGTGACGAGATCTGCTTCGGTGGCGCGCTGTCGTATCGCGTGCAGATCACTCAGGCGCTTAAACCCCGGGCGGAACGGGGCCTGACGCTGACGTTGACCCCCGAATCGGGCGACTCGGGTCTCGCCCCGATCGTCATCACAAAATTCCCGTTCCTCGTCGGCAAGGCCCATCCGACCTTCTCCCGCTACAAGAACAAGCCCGGACATGGCCGCGAGCGGAGCTACCTGTCACGGCGCCACGCGTACATCTTTCAGAAGGATGGCCAAGCCTACATCGAGGACCTCGCCAGCGGAAACGGCACCTTCATCGATGGCCTGCGACTGGAGGAGCACGCTGTACTGCTGCGGGATGGTGCCGTGGTCGCCTTCAGCGGCAAGCACTTCGCCTACCGAGTGGGCATCACCCGGGAGTCCGGTGATGAGCTGGCGCCGAGCGTTACCCACGCCCCGATGGCCGAAGGCGTGCCGACCGCGACCGTCGCCTCCCCTCCGATCGCTGGATGCATGCCCGCCGAGGCGCCTCCGAGCGACCGAACCAAGTTCATGGCTGCCCCGACCAAATTCCTCGAAATCTTTTGCGTCGGCGACGAGCCGAAAGACGACGTCGAGCCGGCCGACTCGGCGCCTCCCGGTGCCGGCGCCAAGGAGCCGGCGGTCAAGCGCCGCCCGCGCGGCCGCGCGATGCTGCTGTTGTCCGAGCTCGCTTCGCTCCTTGCCAGCGACGAGCCCGAGAGCGTTCGGCGCAGGTGGTGGAAGGCTGCAGCCGTCGCGGGCATCCTGGGCGCGCTCGTCTTGACCGCCTATTTCTGGAGTGCATCCGAGCGCGACCTGAAGGACGCGTTCGCGCGCGGCGAGTATGCGCGGGCGGCCGAGCTGGCCAGTCGACTCCTCGACAAGAACCCGGATGACGTCGACCTCAAGGCGCGGGCCACCGAGGCGGCCCTGAAGGCGAATGTGCCCGCATGGATTGCGAAGGTACGGGCCCGCGACTTCGACGCAGCCAAGGGCGTTCTCACGGGCATGTCCGAGCTTGCCACGCGCGATGCCGACCTGCGGCACCTGATCGACGAGCTTCAGTGGCTGAGCGACCTCGAGCGCCTTGTCAGCGCCCGCGGCGGCCTGAAGACCCCGATCCGGATCTACGCGGACGAAGACGGTATCGAGCAACTCATCGGGCGCTGGAATGACGACACAGGCGAGCACCAGCGCGTACTGGTGCGGATCGCGTCCTATGTGCCGCAATTCGGCGACTGGTATGGCGAAGCGCTCACCCATCTGCGCAAGTTGCAGAGCGAATCGACCGTATACCTGCCGGTCATCGAACGCGTCAAGGCCAGCATCACGACCGAGCTGGCGAGGGACGATCCGGAGGCCCTGGGACCCGTACTGAGCGAGACTGCGGAAAAGTATCCCGGCCTCGGCGGGCTGGACAGCGTGCGCCAGGACCTGGCGCGCTACATCGAGATTCGGCGGGAGGCACGCACCCCCAAGTCCGGACGGCTGTTCGCGCTGCTGCGAAGGGCACGCTTCGCGACCCGGCCGTTCGAGCAAAGCCAGCGCGCGCTGGCCACAAGTGGGCAGCTTCCCTCCGCGGACCTGCTGCAGCAGTACGACGCTGCGACGCAAGCGTGGAGGGACGGCAGGGCCAGCGAGGCGTTTGCCGGCTTGCAGAAGATGATGACAGCGGGCTCCTGGGGCGAAGCCGCAGGCGCCGAGCTGGAGCGCAGGCGAGGCGTGACGGCCCGGTTCGCCGCGCTGCAGGAGTCGCGCAACACAAGTGGCTTCGTCGATCAGCTGTTGGCCTTCAGAGAATCACTCGATGCCGACGAAGACGTGTACTTCCTGCGCGCTACCGCGGCCGATCTGAACCTGCAAAAGGACAAGGTGATCGCGCGGGCGCAGGACGCCGTGAATCGGGCCCGCACGTCGTGGCAGGAGTACCGCAGCAACGGCCCAATCGACGCCTCGCAGCGAATCGAGACCTCGATTTCTGATCAATTCCGGACCCGCGCACGCTTGCTGGCCGACGCGAGCCGCTATGCGCAGCAGGCCTTTCTGATCTACTCGCAAGTCGACGCGGCCGGAGCTGGGCAGTGGACCGCGATTCGCGACGAGATCGAATCGGAAGCACGTCGGCAGCGCAGCGCGCTGCGTGACCTGAGCAATGTCGTCGAGCCCGGGCTGCTGAAGACCAAACTGTCGCTGCTTGGAGACTCGAACGAATGACGCTCTCAAATCGCCTGGTCCCGCTGGCCGACGCTCTGGGCGGTCACAGCTCCGAAGGGATCGCCATTCTGCCCGCGGAGCCATGGCGCGCCCTGCACGCCCTCGTGTACACGATGGTGGCCCTGGTGCTGGCCGGCCTCGCCTGGTCGTTCTTCGGGCGGGTCGACGTGATCGTGACGGGACAGGGCACGCTGACGCCCGCCTCGGAGGTCAGGCGCTTCCATGCGCCCGTCGACGGCGAGCTGGCGAATCTCTATGTGGCCGAAGGAGCTGCCGTATCGAAGGGCGACGTGCTGGCTCGTCTGAACGCCCGGGGTGCCATCGAAGCGGCGAGCAACGCCACGCGGACGCAGCTGAACCGGGAGAATGCGGAGCGGGATTGGCGGCTATGGCCCGAAAAGAAGGCACTGCTGGAGCACAAGGCTGCGAACCTCAGGCAGCAGATGGAGGACGAGGAGCAGGCACACCAGAGGCGCAGCGCGCTCGGCACCACCAAGCTGCAGGAGGAACAAAAAGCGCAAATGGCCGCGGCCAAAACCACTGCAGAGGATGCCAGGCGGGCGCGGGACGCGGCCCAGCTCGAGCTGGAAAAGTTCGAGCGCGTCTTCGCGACCCCCGGCGGCGGCGGCGTGTCGCTGCTTCAAGTCGAGAGCAAGAGAAACGCGAAGCGGGCCGCCGAGAATGCCTACCGCGTCGCGCAAGAGAAGGTTACGGAATTGGCGGCCCGCCAGAAACAGGACATCGTGGATGCCCAGAATGTGCTCGTCCGAAGCGGGGAGCAGCTCGACAAGCTGAGGCTGGACTACGACGCGGCGACGAAGGAGATCGACGATTCGGAGAAGAAAGTTCGTCTGCAGCTCAACACCGCTCGCGCCGAGGCCGAGGCCGCGTCCCGAATCAGCTTCGAAAACATCGACAAGGACAATTTTCTCCTGATCGTCGCCCCCGCCTCCGGGGTCATCACCGACCTGACGTCCACGCAGCCCGGCGACAAGGTTCTGGCCAATACCCCGCTGGGCGGAATCGCTCCCAGCGGTGCCCGCGCGATCGTCGAGACCGAGATCGTCGAGAGCGACCGGGCCTTCCTGCGCGAAGGGCTGCCGGTCAAGCTCAAGTTCAGCGCATTTCCGTACCAGCGCTACGGAGTCATCAATGGCACGCTGGAATACGTCGCGCCGGCCACCAAGCCGTCGCCGCAGAGCAAGCAGCCGGTGTACGAGGCACGGGTATCGCTGGAGCGCGACTACTACCAGGTCGCAGAGGCGAAGTATCCGCTGCGATACGGGATGACGGCCGCGGTCGAGATCGTCGTTCGTGATCGACGGCTGATCGATCTGGCCCTGGACCCGTTCCGGCAGGTCGGCGGATAAGCCGCCCGCTTGGCCTCCGATTTCTTTTCGACTTCGAAGGAGTGAATCAGATGGCCACCATCGTAAAGATCGACGGCCACGCCATCGACGTCGAGGAGTTCATGCGGACCTTGAAGCTGACGGGGCAGTTCGAGGCACTCCTGGAGCAATTCGTCCGGGATCGACTGGCGGCGCTGGGCGCGAGGAAAGCGGGCATCAAGGTGTCGGAGGCGGAGATCCAGGAACGCGCCGACCAGTTTCGCCGGGTGCGCGGCTTGCATCGCGCCTCCGACACGAACAAGTACCTCGATGCGATGCGCATCAGTCTGGACGAGTTCGAGGCCTTTATCACCGACAGCTTGTATCAGGAAAAGTTGATGCAAAGGGTCTGCAGCGACCAGGCCGTACAGGGGTACTTCAAACTGAACTCGCCCAAGTTCGACAGCATCGAAGTCAGCCATATCGTCCTCGATTCCGAGAGCAAAGCCAAGGAGATGCTGGCGGTGCTCCGCGAGGATCCCGACCGCTTCGAGGAGATGGCGCGCGAGCATTCGACCGCCGACACGCGGGAGCGAGGCGGCCTGATCGGCAAGGTGCTGCGAGGATCGCTTCGGTCCGACGTCGAGGCCAAGGTATTCAATGCCGCCGCCGGCGATTTGCTGGGACCTTTCGCATCGGAAAACCGAACGGCTTTCGAGGTCTTCCGAGTGAACGCAATGCGTCCGGCCCGCCTCGACGACGACACCGCCACCGAAGTGCGGCGGTTGTTGCGCGAGGAGTGGTTGCGAGCCAGGGCTCAGGAACACGTCATCCAGGCCGACTAGCGCCGGGACCGCTTCCCCATGGACACGCAAGAAACTTGGTCGCTCGTCGAGTTCCTGACGTCCGTCGACCTGCTTTCCGCGCTGACGCGCATCGACATCGAGCGCCTGGCCCGAAGCGCGCAGTCGCGGCTGCTGGCGTTCGGCGACACCGTGTGCACCGCAGGCGAGGCGGCCGAGGGCCTGTTCATCGTCAAGTCCGGCTCGATCCGGGTATTCGCTGCGGACGGGGAAAAGGAGACCAGCCTGGGCGTGCGCAAGGCGGGGGAAGTCCTGGGCGAAATGGTCATGCTGCGCGAATACCGACACGAGTGGTCGGCGCGCGCATCCAGCAACACCGAATTGCTGTTCATCCCCCGCGGTGTCATTGGCCCGATCGTCGCCGGCAACCCTGCGGCCCGCGCGCTCGTCGCCGCCCGCGTCGCCATCAGCTCGGCGGGTGGCCTGATCAGTCACCTGTTCGACCTCAAGAACAAAGTCGGCAAAAGCGAGCTGGACGAACTGATCCGCAGCGTCGGCGTCAAGCAGGCCCGCGCCGGCAAGGAGATCCTGAAACAGGGCTCGCGGGAAGATCGCCGCCTGTACGTCGTGCGCCATGGGGAAGTGCGCGTCGTGCGTCACGAGGAAGGCAATGACTATTTGCTGGCCACTTTGCGCAAGGGTGAAACCTTCGGCGAGAGGGCTTGCCTGATGCGGCAGGAGCAGGCTGCCTCAGTGATCGCCTGCGTAGATACCGCTCTGCTCCTGATCCCCGAGAAGACCGCGCATCTCATTTTCGAACGCAATCCGAAGGTGCACGCGGCGCTGGAGGAGCGGATCCGCATCATCGAAAGGGAGCTGCAACGGCAGAAGAAGGTCGCTGAGCTTCGCAAACCCCGGTTGGCGCTGGATCTGAAGTCCAAGCCCGAGCTTGGCGAGAACGTCATCCGGCGCTTCCCCTGGATCCAGCAGGCCGAGGAAATGGATTGCGGCGCTGCATGCCTGGCGATGATCTGCAAGCACTATGGCATCGGCATGACGCTGGGCAAGCTGCGGGAACTTTGCCAACGTCTGACACAAGGCGCGACGCTGGACAGCCTGGCGCGCACCGGCGAATCGATTGGCTTCACCACGAGAGGGCTGCAGTGCTCCTTCGACACGATGCGCGGGTTCGAGCTCCCGTACATCGTGCACTGGGAGGGTTATCACTACATGGTGGTGTACGGGGTGTCCAGCGGGCACGTGTGGGTGGCCGATCCGGCGATCGGTTTCAGGAAGCTCAGCGTCGAGGAGTTCGAGCGCGGCTGGAACGGCATGTGCCTCACCTTCACGCCGCGCCAGGATATGGCGCAGGTCGGTGCGTCACGCTCGCCATGGGTGCGCTTCGCCGGGTACCTGCTTCCCTACAAGAAGATCCTGCTGCACCTCTTCATGGCGACGTTCGTGATTCAGATACTGGGCCTCGTGCCGCCGATGATCATCCAGAACATCCTGGACGGCGTGATCGTTCACCACAACGCGAATCTGCTGCATCTGCTGATCGGCGGCCTGATCATCTCGAACGTGTTTACACAGCTGACGGCCACGATCCGCGCAGCGCTGACGAACTTCATGGTCCGGAAGCTGGACTTTACGATGATGTCGCAGTTCTTCCGGCACGCCCTGTCGCTGCCCTATTCGTTCTTCGCCAAGCGCAAGACGGGAGACATCTTCGCGCGCTTCGAGGAAAACCAGACGATCCGGGCCTTCCTGACCGAATCTACGATCAGCACCGTGCTTAACCTGCTGATGATCTTCATCTACTTCACGGTGATGTTCCTCTACAACGTCAAACTGACTTTGCTGCTTATCGCATTCGTCGTACCGATTCTGGCGTTGACAGTGCTGATGACACCGAAGGTCAAGAGCTTCAGGCGCGACGTGTTCCGGGCCACGACCGACGCGAAAGCGTATCTGATGGAAGCGCTTGGCGGGGCGGAAACCGTCAAGGGCATGGGCATCGAGCGCCCGGTGCGGCTGAAGTGGGAGAAAAAGTACGCGCAGGCGCTCGACGTGCAGTACCGCGCGCAGTCGTTCAATATCGGGGTCGGATTGGCTGGAAATCTATTGAGCGCCGCCACCACGATCGCCATTCTGTGGGCTGGAGCCGATCTGGTGCTCACGCGCGAGCTGAGCATCGGCCAACTGATCGCTTTCAATGCCTTGATGGGCAGCGTGCTGGCACCGTTGATGGGATTGATAGGGCTGTGGAGCCTGCTGAACGATGCCTCCGTGGCGATGGAGCGCCTCGGCGACGTGCTCGACCTCGAGCCGGAACAGAGGCCCGAGGACCTGGCCTCGCGTGTGGCAATCCCCGACCTGCAGGGCGACATTCGTTTCGATGGCGTCTACTTCCGCTACGGCGGCAACGAGACGCCGTATGTGCTGGAGAACATCAGTGTCGACATCAAGCCCGGCGAGCTGGTCGCCGTCGTCGGCCGCAGCGGCTCGGGAAAGTCGACGCTGGCCAAACTCCTCGTGGGCTTCTATCCGCCCACCGACGGCAGGCTGACGGTCGATGGCTACGACATCGGCGTGGTCGACAAGGAGTATTACCGGGCGCAGGTCGGCTACGTGATGCAGACCAACCTGCTGTTCTCGGGGACCATCGCGGAGAACATCGCGGGCGGCAGCGACGAGCCAGACCGGCGCCGCATCGAGGAAGTCGCGAAGAGGGCGGACGCCCACGGGTTCATCAGCAAGCTGCCGCTCGGCTACCAGCAGGTGGTCGGCGAGCGCGGCACCGGCCTCTCAGGCGGACAGATCCAACGCCTGTGCATCGCCCGGGCACTGTACCGCGATCCGCGCCTGCTGGTGTTCGACGAAGCGACCTCAGCGCTCGACTCGGAGTCCGAAAGCAATATCATCGCCAACCTGAGTGACATCCTGAAAGGTCGAACCGCGGTGGTCATTGCGCACCGCCTGAGCACCATCCTGCGCGCCGACAAGATACTGGTGCTCTACGACGGGAAGATCGTCGAACAGGGGCGGCATGATGAACTGGTCGAGCGCCGAGGCATGTACTACGAGCTGGTGCAGAAGCAGTTGAGCGCCGCATGAAGATAGCCGACCAGGATCCGGGCGCCAGCTCGACCGTCTCGTATGCCGGGCTTATCGAAAAGATCGAGATATTGCGCTCGACGCTGCGATGGGCTTCCAAGCTCGATCGGCCGGAGATCGAGAAGCTGCTGCGGCAGGCCGGCGCGCTGCGCGACGAGGTGATGCAGCGTTCCCACAAGGAACGCTTCGTCAGTGCGGCCGCCGCCGAGCCGTCTCGGAGCGACCTGACGCGGCGCCAGCGGCGCAAGGCGCTGATCGAACGCAGCTTCATCTTCGAGGGCGCGTTCGGCGACAACCCCAAGCTGCTCGAGGCGCTGGAGACCGCCGAAAAGGCCGCACCCACGGGCTTGCCCGTGTTGATCGACGGCGAGAGCGGCACGGGCAAGGAGCTGATGGCCAGGGTGATCCACGCCAACGGGGACCGGGCCGACCGGCCGTTCGTGTCGGTCAACTGCGGCGCGATTCCCGACAACCTGCTCGAGTCGGAACTGTTCGGGCATTGCAAGGGCGCCTTCACCGGTGCAGTCCATGATCGCAAGGGCAAGTTCGAGAGCGCGCACACCGGCACGATCTTCCTGGACGAGATCGGCGAGCTGCCGCTGCCCGGCCAGGTGAAGCTGCTGCGCGTGCTGGAAGCGCACGAGATCCAAAGGGTGGGATCGGACCAGCCGATCCGCGTCGACACGCGCGTCGTCGCGGCGACCAACCGCAACCTGCGCAAACTGAGCGAAGAAGGCCGCTTCCGCGAAGATCTGTTCTATCGCCTCGGCGTCATTCACGTCACGTTGCCGCCGCTGCGCGAACGCAAGGACGAAATTGCGCTGTTGTTCGAATTCTTCGGCGACGAAGCGGCTGAGGCGTTGAAGCGCCGCCCGATCGAGATGACCCAGCGGCTGCGTGCATTCCTGCTCGATTACTCCTACCCCGGCAATATCCGCGAGCTGCGCAACATCGTGTACCGGCTGTCATGCCTTGCGGGGCAGACGGCCGATCTGGAGCACCTGCCTGCTGATATCCGTCCGGGGTCGCACCCGCCGCCCGCTGCCGGTCCGGAATCGGGCGCCAACGGGCAATCGCTGAGCTCGGATGCGCTCAACGAGGCCAAGCGTGCTGCCAGCGACCTGGCCGAGCGCGAGTTCCTCGAGCGAGGGCTGCAGGAAGTGGGCGGCATCGTGATCGAGTT
>Ga0210404_10000822_pt1 | contig 14448 bp, 16 predicted proteins | sample IncBWH28MmetaG_FD_155455 | JGI IMG/M metagenome (GOLD analysis project Ga0210404, IMG submission 155455) | Forest soil microbial communities from Barre Woods Harvard Forest LTER site, Petersham, Massachusetts, United States - Inc-BW-H-28-M | ecosystem: Environmental > Terrestrial > Soil >... | reverse complement strand
CCGCGAAGAGGCTCACCGTGTCGTAGTAGCGGGCGGGCACGAAGTCGACGTCGCCCCGCGCGGCCGCCTCCGCGAGGCGGGGCGACATGTGCCAGGTCGCGAACCGGATCTTCCCCGCGTAGGCGGGTGCGCCGAACGGGTAGTCGTCCACGCGCAGGCCGCCCATCAGGGTCAGGGGCGCGAGGCGATCGGCTTGCCTCAGGATCTCGCCGAGGAGCGCCGAGGGATCGCCGCAGCCGGCCGGGAGGAGGACCTTCATCCCCGGGCGGAGTCGGCCGACCGCGTCAGCCAGCGTGGCCTGCTCGAAGGAACGGCTCATGGAGCGCGGGTAGTATACGCGGGCAGGCACTTCCCTCGCCCAAGCTGCCCGGCGCCACACTGGCGCTCAGCGGCCCGAAGTACCGCTACGTGTACCGCGCCTCAGGAGCAGACCATCTGGCCAGGGACCCAGGCCGGCTCGAAACGCTCGAAGCCGTACTGATCGATATACGGCTGGTTGGGCCCCCAATAGCCGTCCTGCCAATAGCAGGAGCCCGGCGGGGCGTAGGCGTCGTCGGGATAGGGCGCGTAGAAACCGCCGAACCCGTGCCCGAAGCGCTCGTGCCCACCATGAAACTCGCGTCCGCCGCCATGGAATGCCTGTCCGCCGTCCCTGGCTAGGGCTGGCACCGGAACGACCGCAACCGCCAGGACAACCAGTGCAAAGATGATCTTACGAACCATAGGTCGCCTCCGACTGCCGGAACTCACCCTTCAATCCTTCAGACGCTCGAACGGGCGGAGTGATGCATGGGGGCGTGTTCTAACCTTGCGCGGCATGACCCGGTAGTAGGGCGTAGAGCCCGAAAGGGCAGCCTCCAGAGGGCAGCCCCCTCCTTCAGGCGAAGGCCGGGCGTGTCGTCGGCTTCTTGCTGAATCTGACTCCGCGCGCAACCGGCACCGTCGGCGCGATCCTCACAACTCTGAACGAGCTACGGAGGATCCGCACAAAGCAAGGAGGACTGGAGATGGTTCGCATGCGAGAAATGATCCGATGGACGACAGCGATCCTGCCTTTCGTCGCGCTGGGCCTGGGCGTGACGGGCTGTGCCACTATTCGCGCGCATCAGACCGTCGAGACCGAGCAGATCCTGGACGCCGCGGGCTTTCAGGTGAAACCGGCCGATACGCCCGAGGAGCTCGCGCGTCTGCAGACGCAGACACCGCGAAAGGTCGTACGAGACGTGCGCGACGGCCAGCCGCGGTACGTCTACGCTGATCCCGAGACGTGCAAGTGCTCGTACGTTGGCGACGAGCAGAGTTACCAGAAGTTCCAGGAGCTCAGGCTTCAGAAGAAGATCGCCGATGAGCAGATGTCGGCGGCGCACGCGAACTGGGAAGCGTCGATGAACTGGTGGGGGACCCCGTGGGGTTGGTAATCGCGAAAAGACGTTGAGGCTCCGATGCGGGACCTCAGACCTTAACCGGTTGATGCGGAGCTTTGCTACCCGGAAGTAGTTGACTTCCGAGTCCTCCCCCCTCCGTCGACGCCCGCCGCGCGAAGTTAGTATAATCGCGCGCGGATGGGCCACTCAACGCACCTCCGGGAGGGCTGAGCGATGCCGGTGCATCCGCAGTGGGTGACGACCGGGCTCGAGTTCGAGGGTCACCGCATCGTGGGCCATCGCGGCGTGGTCCGCGGCATCACGGTGCGGTCGCGCAACGTCATCGTCAACCTGGGCGCCGCGATCCAGACCCTCTTCGGCGGCAACATCACGCTCTACACCGAGCTCTGCGAGCGCGCGCGCCAGGAAGCCTTCGACCTGATGCTGGAGCACGCCTCCCAGATGGGGGCCAACGCGGTGGTGGCGATGCGCTACGACGCCAACGACGTGGCCGCCGGGGTGACCGAGGTCCTCGCCTACGGCACCGCGGTGGTGATCGAGCCGGTGAGCCGCTAGCCCCCTGGCCCCCGCCGCTCGCGCGGGACTATACTCTCGGGCGAGCCATCCGCTCGCGGCCGCACAGGAGGAGACGACATGGTCACGGATCGTCGGGCGTTCCTCAAGAGCACGTGGCGGGCGCGCTGGTCGCGACGGCGGCCGCCGGGGTCACCCCGGCGCACGCCCGGAGCGCCAAGGTGAAGCCGGGGAGCCGCGACGTGCTCCTGGTGGTGGACGTGCAGAACGACTTCATCCCGGGCGGGGCGCTCGCGGTCAAGGAAGGCGACGTGATCGTGCCGCTGGTGAACCAGCTCGGGGCCGGCTTCGAGCACGTGATCCTGACCCAGGACTGGCACACCCCGGGCCACGTCTCCTTCGCCTCCGCGCACGCGGGCAAGGAGCCCTTCGAGACCATCTCGCTCGACTACGGGACGCAGGTGCTGTGGCCGGATCACTGCGTGCAGGGGACCTCCGGCGCCGACTTCCACAAGGACCTCAAGATCCCGCACGCCGAGCTGATCATCCGCAAGGGCTACCGCAAGCAGATGGACTCCTACTCCGCCTTCTACGAGGCCGACGGCAAGACCACCACCGGGCTCGCCGGCTACGTGAAGGACCGCGGCTTCCTCCAGGTCTACCTGGTCGGGCTCGCCACCGACTTCTGCGTGTGCTGGTCCGCGCTCGACGCGCGCAAGGTCGGCCTCGGGGCCACCGTGATCGAGGACGCCTGCCGCGGCATCGATACCGACGGCTCGCTCGACAAGGCGTGGGCGCAGATGACCAAGGCCGGGGTGAAGCGGGTCCGCTCCGCCGACATCGCGGTCTGAGGTTTGAGGTCGTGGGTCGCCGAGGCGGGGTCCGGGCGCTCCTGGTGGCCGGGGCCCTCGCCCTGGCCGGACCGACGCCCGCCACCGTGCCCGCCGTCCACGCCGAGCACGAGGTCGCGTATCGCTACACCGTGCTCGGCTACGTGACCGATCCGGACGGCCGGGCCCGAGCGGGCGTCAGAGTCGAGCTCTCCCGCGAGAAGACCGGCTTCTCCTACCTGGGCGAGACCGATTCCGCCGGCTTCTACGTGATCGTCGCCCGCCTGGGCGACGAGAGCCGGGGCGAGACCCTGGCTCTGCGGGCCAGTGCCCAGGCCCTCACCCTGGTGGCCCGGTTCGATCCGGAGGATCACACCACCGAGCGAGGGACCCGCGTCGACTTCAACGGCCGGCGCCCCGTCGAGAACCCCACCCTGTTCGCGGGCACGCTCAAGCGGTTCCTCGAGCAGTGAGCGTCCAGGCTGAGGCTACCCGCCCACCGGAGCGCATGGACCGGTTCTATACGTGCGTCCGGCTGGTTAGCCGATTCTGGCTCTGGTTCTTCTTCAAGGACGTGGCGGTCGTCCACCCCGAGCGGGTGCCGGCAGGCGGGCCCGTGCTTCTCTGCATCAATCACCCGAACAACCTGATCGACTCGCTCCTGGTGGGCGGGGTCCTTCCGCGGAAGGTGCACTACCTGGCCACCGCCGCGCTCTTCCGCAACCGGCTGGTGGCCCACTTCCTGACCGCGTGCGGCGCCATCCCGGTCTATCGCAAGCAGGACGACCCCACCCAGATGGACAAGAACGCCGACGCCTTCGCGGCCTGCTTCCGCGCACTCGAGGCGGGGCGCCTTGTCGGCATCTACCCGGAGGGCACGACCCACTCCGAGATCCGCGTGCAGCGGATCAAGACGGGCGCCTCGCGCATCGCCCTCACCTACCAGACCACCGCGCGTGGCGGCCCCCTCAGCCTGGTGCCGGTCGGCCTGAGCTTCGACGCCCGCAAGTCGTTCCGCAGCCGGGTCCGCGTCTCCTTCGGCGAGCCGATCCCGGTGGCGCCCTACGCGGCAGTGCACCGGGACGATCCGGTGCGCGCGGTGGAGGCCCTGACGTCCGCGATCCAGACCGGCATGGAGGCGGAGATCCTCCATGTGGCCCGGCCCGAGCGCCAGGACCTCATCCGCGCGCTGGAGCAGATCTACCGCGGCGACCTCATCCGCGAATTGCAGGAGGAGCGCGGCCTCGGCGGGCGACAGATCGACCCGCTCCGCCTCTCGCAGGGCATCGCGGACGCGGTCGCCCACTTCGAGGAGCGCGACCCCGCGCGGGTGGAGCGGCTCTGGGCCGGCGTCCAGCGCTATCGCGCCCTCCTCGCTGCCCATCACGTGCGCGACCAGGCGGTGCGCGCCCGCGGGGAGCGGACGCGCGGCCGGGCCCGGCTGCGCCATTCCTGGGAGGCCTCGATCGGCCTGCCGATCTTCGCCTACGGCTGTCTCGTCAACGGGCTGCCCTACCTGCTGCCCCGGCTGATCGCCCACCGGACCGCGCGCAAGGAGACGGACTACGCGACCACGCGCCTCCTCGCGAGCATCGTGGCCTTCCCGCTCTTCTGGGCGCTCGAGACCTGGATCGTCTGGCGTCTCGCCGGCCTCGGCTGGGCGCTCGCCTTCGCGGTCTCGCTGCCGATGAGCGGCCTCCTCGCCTATCGCTACCTGGGCGGGGTCGGCCGGCTGCAGGGCCAGCTCCGCTTCGGATGGTTCGCGCTCACCCACCGCCACTCCGCGGCCCGCCTGCTCGCCGAGCGGCAGGCGCTGGTGGCCGAGCTCGAGCGGGCCAAGGACGACTATCTGCGGGCGACCCGGGGCAGCAGCTTTTGACCGTCCACCGGCTGGAGGAGCTCTCCACCCCGGCGCTCGACGCGCTCGACCGCGAGCGCACGGTGGTGATCCTGTCGGTGAGCCCGCTCGAGACCCACGGCCCGCACCTGCCGCTCGGCGTCGACGCGTTCGCGGCGCGCCACTTCGCGGAGGCCATCGCCGAGCGCGTGGTCGCGACCCGGCCGGGCTGGGTGGCGGTGCTGGCCCCCACGCTCCATGTGGGCTCCTTCACGTTCGACACGGTCGGGACGGTCCCGGTGCGGCAGCGGGTCGTCCGCGACGTGGTGGTGGACTACGGGCGCGCGCTGGCGCGGGCGGGCTTCCGGCACATCCTGGTCTCGAACGGCCACGGCGGCCCCGGCCACCTGGTGGCCCTCGAGGAGGCGGCCTCCATCGTCTCGCGGCGGCACGGGGTGATGATGGCCTCGTTCACCGGTCACCTCGCGTGGGAGTTCCTGCGCGGACGACTGCTGCCCCGGATCGAGACCGGCCTCGGCCGGCCCCTCACCGCGGCCGAGCGCACCGCGTTTTCCGAGGACGCGCACGGCGGCTGGTGGGAGACTTCGCTCATGCTGGCGCTGCGCCCCGACCTGGTGGACGAGGGCTACCGCGGGCTGCCCGCCGCGCGCTACTCGCTCCGCGAGCGGCTCGTGCCCAACTACCCGCTCCGTCGCGGCGGCGCGGGCTACGTGGGCCACCCGGCCCTGGCCGATCCCGCCTTCGCGCGCGCCACCACCGACGTGCTCCTCGCGGAGGCGATGACCCTCGTCGACGGCCTCTTGGACGGGCGCATCCGGCCGGCGGCGCGTCGCTCGCCCTTCTTCGCCATCCCGTTCCTGCGCACCAACTTCCGCCGGGTGGCGGGAGCCGTCGCGGCCGCGGGCGCGATCCTGGCCGCGTGGTGGATCTTGCGCTGACAAAGGAGACGACGATGAAAGCCTACGTGCTGATCGAGACCGCGGCCGGCAAGACCAAGAACGTCAAGAAGGCCCTCGCCAAGATCAAGAACGCCCGCGCGACGGTGGCGGCCATGGACGCGGTCACCGGCCCGTACGACTTCATCGCGATCGTCGACGGCCAGACCCTCGACGCCATCGGCAGCCTGGTCACCGACGCGATCGGGGTGATCGACGGAGTGACCCGCACCACCACCTGCGTGGCGGTCACCGTCGGCTGAACGACCGCTTCGCGCTCCCGGCGGCTCTGGTAGAATCGCGGCGGCCATGCGCGTGCTCGTGATGGGCGGCACCGAGTTCATCAGCCTCCACCTCCTGCGCGCGCTGCAGGCGCGCGGCCACGAGGTTGCGGTCTTCAACCGCGGCCGCCAGCCCGATCGGCTCCCCGCCGGGGTCGCCCTGATCACGGGCGACCGCAAGGACCACGCGGGCCTCCGCGAGCGCCTGGCCGGCCGCCGCTTCGACGCGGTCTACGACGTCACCTACGCGCCCACCCTGGGCGAGGACGTGGCCGCGCTGGCCGACGCGCTCGTGGGCGCGCCGCACCTGGTCTTCGTCTCCACCTGCCGGGTCTACGACCACGCGCTGCCCATCCCCTACTCCGAGGAGACCGCGCGCGGGCTCTACTGGGGCGACTACGCGCGCCACAAGATCGGCGGGGAGGACGTGCTGCTCGAGCGCCACCGGCGCACCGGCCAGCCGGTGACGATCGTGCGTCCGACCCACGTGATGGGCCCGCTCAACACCCGCAACAACGAAACCTTCTTCATGGACCGAATCCATCGCGGGCGGCCGGTGCTGGTGCCCGGCCACGGCGGCTGGCTGCGCCAGTTCGGTCACGTCGAGGATCTGGCCGAGGTCATGGCCGCCGTCCTCGGCGAGCCGCGCGCCTACGGGCAGGCCTACAACGTGATGGGCGAGGACGTGGTGAGCCAGGTCGGTTTCGTCGAGCTGATCGCGGAGGCGATGGGCCGTCCGGTCACCTTCCGCCACTTCGATCCGGCGCTGCTCAAGAGCTTCGCCAAGCCGGGGCCGGTGTTCGGGCAGAACCTCGTCTACGACTGCCACGCGGTGCACACCACCACGAAGCTGCGCGCGGAGCTGGGGCTCCGGCCGCGCTACACCCTGCACGCCGGGCTCGCGCAGACCTGGCAGTGGTACCGCGCCCAGGGCTTGGCCGATCGCCCGGTCGACTTCTCGTTCGAGGACCAGATCCTCTCCAAGATCGGCGCGTGACCCGCGGCATCCTGGTCTTCAACCCCGAGCCGGCCGAGGCCCGCGCGTACGCTGGCCTGATCCGCCTGCCCTCGCGCGAGTTCACCGTGTCGGTGGCCTCCACCGCCGAGGAGGCCGCGCCATTCGCGCCCGCGGCCGAGATCCTTTACTGCTGGCGCCCGCCGCGTCCGCTCCTCGCCGCCGCGACGCGGCTCAAGTGGATCCAGTGCATGGGCGCGGGCGTCGAGCAGGTCCTGATGCCCGAGGTCTCACCGCGCGTGGCCATCACGCGGGCCGCCGGCATCTTCGGGCCGTGGATGGCCGAGTACGCGATCGGCTGGTGCCTCTGGGTCACCCAGCGCATGGACGGCTTCCGCGCGAGCCAGCGCGCGCGGCGGTGGGCGCCGGTGGATCCGGCGCCGCTGCGCGGGCAGACCCTCTGCGTGGTGGGGCTGGGCGACATCGGGCGCCACATCGCGCGGGCCGGCCGGGCGCTCGGCATGCGGGTGATCGGGATCTCGCGGACCGCGCGCCGCGTCCCCGGCGTGGAGCGCGTGTACCGCACCCGCGCGCTCGCCACCGCGCTGGCGCGCGCCGACTTCGTCGTCCTCACCGTCCCGCTGAGCGCGGCGACCCGTGGCCTGATCGGGGCGCCCGCCCTGGCCGCCATGAAGCCGTCGGCCTGGCTGATCAACCTGGCGCGGGGCCCGATCGTGGAGGAGGCGGCCCTGCTGGACGCGCTCCGCGCCCGGCGGATCGGGGGCGCGATCCTTGACGTGTTCGACACCGAGCCGCTGCCTCCCGACCACCCGCTGTGGGCGCAGGACAACGTGGTCGTCACCCCGCACATCTCGGGACCTAGCACCACGCGCGAGATCGCGCCGATCTTCGCGGACAACCTCCGCCGCTACCTCGCGGGCCGGCCGCTCCGCCACCTGGTGGACCGCCGCCGCGGCTACTGAACGGCCGCCGCGCCGGCGGCTACGTGTGTTCGATGCCCACGCGGATCACTTCACCACGATGCGCCCAGCGGGCGAGCGGGAGCGTCAGCTCGAGGAAGAGCTTGAGCACGCCGTAGACCGGACGCCACTCGGTGACGCGGGCGAGCGCGGACGCGCGGTGGTCGCGCAGCCAGTGCCCGAGGCTCCAGAGGTAGTAGCGCGGCTTCGCCTGGTGCCAGCACCAGACCACGCGCCCGCCGGCCTGCTCCACCGCGCGCGCCAGCGTGGCCGGCGTGAAGTGGGACAGGTGGCGCGGCAGCTCGAGGCCCGACCACGCGCGGCCGAAGAGCCGCGCGCCGAGACCGCCCGCGTTCGGCACCTCGATGACGAGGAGGCCGCCCGGAGCGAGCCAGCCCAGCATCCGGCGGATCGCGCCCACCGGGTCGGGCACGTGCTCGAGCACGTGGAACGCGGTGATCAGGTCGAACTCGCCGGCCGCGTACGGCGCCGCCTGCAGATCGCCCGCGTGCACGCGCGCGGTGAAGCGGCGCGCCTTCGCGGCGGCCGCCTGGTCCACCTCGACGCCGGCCACCTGCCAGCCGAGCGCGGCGGCCACCCCGAGCGCGCTGCCCGAGCCGCAGCCCACGTCGAGGTAGCGGCCCCGCCCGCGCCACGCCGGGCAGTCCCAGTAGAGCCGCCGGAGGAGCAGGCGGGCCCGCAACCGGGTGAGGAGGGAGGCCCCGGCCGCGCGCCACATCGAGTAGCCGAGCGAGGAGGCGAGCGCCCAGCGCACCGCCCGCACGCGCGCGGACGAGCCCTTGAACGGGATGCGCGGCGACGGCTCCTGATGCCGCGGGTAGTGATCCGGATAGCAGTCGGCCAGATGATCATCCCGCACGCGCGGGCGCTGGTAGAGGAAGCCGCATCGGCGGCAGCGCGCCACCGCGTACACTCCCGGCACCGCGAAGGCGCGGTCCGGCGTGACCCAGAGGGGCGCGGCCTCGGCGGCGCCGCAGAGAAAGCAGGGCGCGTCGACGGTGGGGAGGGCCGGAGCGCCGCCCGCAGGGCTGGGCGCGCGGGCCGGCATTACTTCTTCGAGATCAGCCAGCGCCCGACCGCGAGGTGCGGCAGGCCGGAGCGCTCGAAGGTGTCGACCGCGTCGGCCGCGCTCGCCACGATGGGCTCGCCGTGGAGATTGAAGGAGGTGTTCAGCACCGCGCCCACGCCGGTCCGCCGCTCGAACTCACGGATGACCGTGTGGTACTCCGGGTTCCACTCGCGCTCGAGGATCTGCGGCCGCGCGGTCGCGTCCTGCGGATGCAGGGCCGCCGCGAGCGCCTCGCGCGCCTCCGGCCGGGTCGGCATCGCGAGCATCATGTAGGGCGAGGCCAGACCCTTGGGATTGACGAGGTAGTCCCCCGCCCGCTCGGCCAGCACGGTCGGGGCGAACGGCATCCAGAAGTCTCGGTTCTTGATCATCCGGTTGATGAGGCCGACCACGCGGTGATCCGACGGGTTGGCCAGGATCGAGCGGTTGCCGAGGGCGCGCGCGCCGAACTCCATGCGGCCGGCGCAGCGGGCCACCACGCCGTCCGACACCAGCAGGTCGGCGATGCGCTCCTCGATGCGGTCGTGGTAGGCGACCTTGTACTGGCCCTCGAGCCCGCGCTCGCGGATGACCTGCTCGGCCTCCTCGTCGGTGACCGACGGGCCCAGGTAGGCCGGCCCGAAGGCCTGCGGCGCCGCGGCCACTCCGCGGCGCGCGCACTCCTGCAGGTAGCCGAGATAGGCGGCGCCCACCGCGTTGGACTCGTCGCCGCTCGACGGGAACGCGAACAGGTCTTCGACCCAGTCCTCCTGGCCGATCAGCATGTTGGCCTTCACGTTCATGAAGACGCCGCCGCCGAGCGCGAGCCGGCCGCCCCCGTAGCGCTCCCGCATGAGCCGGGTCCAGCGCAGCAGCACGTCCTCGAGCAGGCGCTGGGCGCCACCCGCGACCCAGTCGAAGCGCAGGCCCACCATCGCGCGCAGCAGGAGCTGGTAACGCTCCCCCGGAGCCCGCCAGCGGAAGCGGGCGGGCCGGCCCGCGTCGAGATCGAAGACCGCGCGCAGCGCCTCCTCGGCGCGCCGCGCGTACTTCTCCGGCGCGTAGGGCGCGAGGCCCATCACCTTGTACTCGTGCTCGCCGAACTTCATGCCGAGGGCGAGCGTGACGAACGAGTAGAAGGCGCCCACCGACCCGGGCGCGCTCGGGGTCGCCTCGTGCCGGTCGAGCGTCAGGCCGGAGCCGGTCGAGGCGGTGGCGCAGAGGCCGTCGCCCGAGTTGTCGTTGGTGAGCACCAGCGCGGGCCGGCCCGCGAAGCCCGAGCCCCAGTAGGCCGCGGCGGCGTGGCAGGTGTGGTGGTCGAGCGACGCGATGCGATCGGGACCGATCCCCAGGTGCTCGGTGACCGCGCCGAGGCGCTCGCGCTGCGAGATCCCGAACTTGCCGCGGGAGGCGTCGATCAGCCCGAACTTGGCGCCCCACTTCCGCACCTTCTTCTCGAGGGCCCGGCGCCGCGAGGGCCACGCGACACCGTAGTACTCGCGGGCATACTCCTCGTCGTGCAGCACCCGGTTGAGCCACTCCCGCGAGGCCGCGCGCGCGCCGGCCAGCGCCACCAGGTCGATCTGGTCGGGCCGCAGGTCGAGCTCGCGCAGGAGCGCGTCGATCGCCCGACGGGGATAGCCCGCGTCGTTCTTGAGCCGGGTGAAGCGCTCCTCGGAGGCGCAGCCGAGGATGCGGCCGTCGCGCAGCACCGCCGCGGTCGCGCAGTGAGTCTCGGTGATCCCGAGGACGATCATGGCCGCCTCAGTATACCGCCCCGCTAGCGCCCGACCGTCGGCTCCAGTGTGACCGTGATCCGCTCCTGGTCCCGGCGCAGGATCAGCGCGAGCGGTCCCTCGGCTCCCGCGGCCAGGAGCGCCTCGCGCACCGCATCGAGGCTCACCACCGGCCGCCCCGCGACCTCGGTGAGGACGTCGCCGACCTGGAGGCCGGCCCGCTCCGCCGGGCTCCGCGGCAGCACCGCCGCCACCGACGGCACCGAGCTCGGCCGGGCTCCGCCCAGCTCCGGCTGGCCCTCGGGGTCGCGCACCAGGAAGCCGTACTCGGCGGCCACCCGGTCCGCGGCCATCGCGTCGGGCATCGCGCCCACCTTCACCTGCACCGGCCGCCGGCCCTCCTCGGGGCGCAACACGGTGAGGCGCACCGTCTCCCCCACCGCGGTCGAGCCGATCGCCCGCTGCAGGCTCCGCGTGTCCACCACCGGCCGGTCGCGGAAGGCCACCACGAGATCACCGTTGCGGAGCCCGGCGGCCGCGGCGGGCGTCTCCTTGATGACCTCCACGATCACCGCCCCGAAGCCCTCGCGCATGCCGAAGCGCTTGGAGATGTCCTCCATCTCCTGCTCCGAGAGATCGCGGATCCGCACCCCGAGCCAGCCCCAGCGCGTCGCCGCGTCGGTGGGCGCCGCGAGCAGCGCCAGCAGCGCGAGCGCGATCAGCGCGCGCCTCACCGTCCGCCCTCCTCGCGGAGATGGCTCCGGAGGTCGTCGAGCGCGGCGGCGAGACGCTCCAGCCGGCGCTCCACGTGCAGCTCCTCCAGGAGGGCCTGGCGGGTCGTGGGGCTGGGGATCAGGGTGGAGGCGATCTGATCGCACAGCCGCCCGGGCTCGGTCAGCGCGTCGAGGCTCTGCTGCAGCTCCTCGCCCGAGCGTCCGACCGTGGCCAGGATCCGGGCCGCCGCGCTCCGCACCCGGCTCGTGAGGGGCGCGACCGCGGGGGCGTCGGCTCCCTCGTCCTCGAGCGGGGTGGCCGCCACCATGCGGTAGAGGGTGTCGGCGGGCAGCTCGCGATCGATCCGCGCGCGGCACTCGCCCTGCAGCAGCAGGTTGTAGCGGCCGGTGGCCATCCGCTCCCACTGCACGATGCGCCCGACTCCCATCACCGGGTAGACCGCGGGCCGTCCCTCGTAGGCGGCCTCGTAGCCGGGGCGCAGCCCCACCACCGCGAGCCGCCGGTCCCGCGAGAGGCAGTCGGTGATCATGGCCCGGTAGCGCGCCTCGAAGATGTGCAGCGGCAGCATCGTGCGCGGGAAGAACGTGAGGTCCGGAAGGGGAAAGATCGGCAGCGAGATCTGGGCCGCCACCCGGATCAGCGCAGGTCGGGGAGCTTGAGCCCGGCCACCGCCTGCACGCGCGCCACCGCGGCGGACGCGATGGACCGGAACGCCTTCGCCTGCGCCGAATCGGGCTGCCCGACCGTGATCGGCACGCCCGCGTCGCCGCCCGCGCGCGTGTCCATCTCGAGCGGGATCTGGCCCAGCAGTGGCACCCCGAACTCCTCCGCCACCCGTTGGCCGCCGCCCTCGCCGAAGACGGGGTAGCGCCGGCCGGTGTCGGGGGCGATGAAGTAGCTCATGTTCTCCACGATCCCGAGGATCGGCACGTTCAGCTTGCGGAACATTGCGAGCGCCTTGCGCACGTCGAGCAGCGCCACCTCCTGCGGCGTCGTCACCATGACGACCCCGGAGAGCGGCACCACCTGCGAGAGCGAGAGCTGAGCGTCGCCGGTGCCGGGCGGCATGTCGAAGACCAGGTAGTCGAGCGGGCCCCAGTTGACGTCGCGGAGGAACTGCTGCACCGCGGAGTGGATCATCGGTCCGCGCCAGACGAGGGCCTCGCGTTCGGCCACCAGGAGGCCGATCGACATGATCTTGATGCCGTGGGCCTCCACCGGGATGATCTTGTTCTCGAACATGGCCGGGCGCTCTTTGGCGCCCATCATCAGGGGCACGTCGGGCCCGTAGACGTCGACGTCGACCAGGCCGACCTCGGCCCCGGACTGCTTGAGCGCGAGCGCCAGATTCACCGCCACCGTGGACTTGCCCACCCCGCCCTTGCCCGAGGAGACCGCGATGGTGTGTTTGACCTGCGGGATGAGCTCCGCGGCCTGACCCGAGGGCGCCCCCTGGCCGTGCGCGTGCCCGTGGCCCTGCCCGGCCGGCGCGACCGCCGGAGGCCGCGCCGCGCCGGCCGAGCCCATCTTCACGCTCACCCGGCTCACCCCGGGCAGCTGCGAGACCGCCTTCGACGCGCTGCTGTGGAGCGCGGCCTTGGTGGCGGGCGCCTGACCCGCGAACGCCAGCGTGAAGGACACTTCCGCGTCCTGGATGCGAATCTCCTTCACGAGCCCGAGCGAGACGATGTCCTGTCCCTGGTCGGGATCGCGGATCGCGCGGAGCGCTTCGAGGACGCCCTGTTCGGTCGGAGCGGTGGGTGTGGCCATGCCGTGGGCGCAGTATAGGGGCGGAAAGCTCCCCGCGTCAACGCGGGGTGCCACGGGGCGGTGCCGTCCAAGCCCTTGGAGAACTTGAAAAATTGGACGGGAATTGCTACAACGGTCAGGTGCTCGGGCCCGACGACTTCCGCCGTGCGATGAGTCATTTCGCCACTGGGGTGACCATCATCACCGCCTGGGACGCCGATCGACGCCCCACCGGGCTCACCGCCAGCTCATTCACCTCGGTGTCGCTGCACCCGCCGCTCGTGCTGGTCTGCGTGTCGCAGAAGGCGCAGAGCTACCCGGCCATCAAGTCGGCGGGGCAGTTCGCGGTGAACATCCTCTGCACCGGCCAGGAGGCGGTCTCCCGGCGCTTCGCCACTGCTCCCTCCGCCAGCGGCGACGAGAAGTTCGTCGGCCTGGGCTACCGGGCCGGCGCCTTCGGCCTGCCGATCCTGGACGAGGCCCTGGCCGCGCTCGAGTGCACGGTGGTCCACGCCTACCCGGGCGGCGATCACACGATCTTCGTGGCCCAGGTGGAGGCGACCGACTGCCGTGACGACGCCGCCCGCGAGCCGCTGCTCTATTTCCGCGGCAAGTATTCGCGCCTGCACCCCTGACCGGAGGACCGAAGATGGCCGTTCCGCTCTCTCGCCCTCCCGTCGACGATGAGATCAAGGCCGCGGTGCTGGCCGCCATCGACTCGCGGCAGTACATCCTCGGCCCCGAGTGCAAGGCCTTCGAGGCCGAGTTCGCGGCCTACCAGGGCTCGCGGCACGCGGTGCTCACGAGCAGCGCGACCGCCGCGATCTGGATGGTACTCAAGGCCTTCGGGGTGAAGTCGGACGACGAGGTGCTCGTGCCGTCGCACACCGCGTTCCCCACCGTGGAAGCGGTCTGCTTCGCGGGCGCGCGGCCGGTGTTCGTCGACGTCGACGACTCCTACACGGTCAATTTGAAGGACGCCGTGACGAAGGTCTCTCCACGAACCGTGGGCTTCGTGCCGGTGCACCTCTACGGCCATCCCGCCGACCTCGACGGCGTCCGGCGCCTCTGCGCGGAGCGGAGCCTCTGGCTGCTCGAGGACTGCGCCCAGTCCCACGGGGCCGCGTGGCAGGGCCGCAAGGTCGGCACCTTCGGACGCGCGGGGGTGTTCTCCTTCTACCCGTCGAAGAACCTCACCGTGATGGGCGACGGCGGCCTGCTGGTCACCGACGACGACGACGTGGCCGCACGCTGCCGCCGGCTGCGCGACCACGGCCGCGTGAACAAGGACGTGCACGCCGAGGTCGGCTTCAACCTGCGCTTCAACGACATCCAGGCCGCGATCGGGCGCGTGCTGCTGCGCCGGCTCGACGCCATGAACGACCACCGCCGCGCCCTCGCCACCCGCTACGCCGCGGGCCT
>Ga0210404_10000821_pt1 | contig 14459 bp, 19 predicted proteins | sample IncBWH28MmetaG_FD_155455 | JGI IMG/M metagenome (GOLD analysis project Ga0210404, IMG submission 155455) | Forest soil microbial communities from Barre Woods Harvard Forest LTER site, Petersham, Massachusetts, United States - Inc-BW-H-28-M | ecosystem: Environmental > Terrestrial > Soil >... | reverse complement strand
CCGGCTGTCAAACCCGTCTCCTCGGCTCCAGGTCTGACCTTTGACGAATTCCGCGAACTTGTAGGGAAATTAAGAGACGTGTCCAATGTTTTGGCACGAGAATTGGCCACTCATTCGGGGAGCAAGATGGCGGAAAAGCTGTCAAGAGAGTGTCACGATCTGTCTGTCGCAATTGTGGGGTTCTGGGGTCAAGGAGCCTAAGTCTTAGCCCCGTGTCATCGCTTACGTGATCTGACAGGGGTAGGGTTCAGGAGGAGAGTTGTTGGATCTCCTTTCCGGTTCTTGATGGAACAATCTGGACTTGAGCCTTCGAAAACTCGTGCTCAAATTCTCCGTGTTTCTTCAACCAGTCCAGGAATATGGCTAGTGCGGCCACTTCGCTCATGGGCTGGTTGGTGACTGACATGTTCCAATCGGCTAGTTTGAAGATCTCTCCAGGCATCTTCTCAGACCCGACGATTACGAGAAGATCCGCATCGGTGACCTGTATTTCCGGGAGCAACTTAGGCAGTGGCAGTCCATAAGCTGTCAAATGCACTATTCGTCCACCTCTGGCTTTCCAGTCTCGGATAGCGTGTTTCCATGGTTTTCCGCTCTGGACCTCGAAAGGCCCTCCGAATCGGTCTGTCACATCTCGGATTGTGGATTCCACAACCTTGTCCTCCTGATCTGCTATTATGACCCCGTCAGCGCCTAGAGCACGCGCGGTGAGGCAGACGTGGGTGGTTACCCGTGAGTCTCTGAAGACCCGGTGGCCTATCCGGAGAATGAATATTCTCGCCAATGCTGGCGTGTTCGTTTGCTGGGGGTAATACATTAAATTGGAGAAGCGCACAATATAGGGTGTATCGAGGGTTATCAGAGATTATGGGGAATCATCACGATGATCTTGCTCGTTTGGCCAGCTTCTTTGGCGGAGAGGAAGCCATCAACGTGGTCAAAGCGCTGGCCCAAGCTGGCACCACCACCGATGATGTTATCGCGACCCAGGCTAACGTCCGGCTGAACACCGCCCGTAAGGTTCTCTACAAGCTCTACGATCATGCCCTGGTGACGTGCCAGCGGTCGAGGGATGAGAAGACTGGATGGTTCATCTATCACTGGAAGCTTCAGCCCGACCAGTTAGACGCGTTCGTCCGAAGCCGAAAGAAGAAGGCTCTGGAGACCCTGCGGACCCGTCTGGAGTTTGAGAAGGGTCATAGCTTCTTCATGTGTAAGGAATGCTTGAACGTCCGCGTGACGTTTGAGGACGCGATGGAGTCCGCTTTCCGATGTAGCGGTTGTAACGGGCAGATGGTAAGCGATGATAACCATAAGACAATACAGTTGCTTGAGGATCTCTCGCGTAAGCTCGAGTCGGAGCTCTCCGATCGTCCCGCAGCATTCGTCACCGAAAAAATCTGATTCCTAGAGAAGACTGGTCTTGGCTGAGGGTTGGCAGACAGCCACCCTTGCCGAGAAGATTCCTGAGACAGTTCTGAACCGAGGGCCTAAGCCAGTATGGAACGTTCTCTCGAAGGAGGCCAGTGGTCTAAGGGTCGACTGGCAGATCGCCACCCAACAACAGTGGTTGCAGGTCAGGGCTCGGGGCGAGGACGCTGAGACATTTCTCAATCTGCTGAGGGAAAAGTTCGGTGAAGCACCGGTGCTCCGTTCCAATGTGGAGCGGTGGGACATTCGAAAGGGATTTGTCACTGGATCTGGAAGAGTAGGCTTCGGCGTCTACATCGATATTGGAATCCTTGAGCCTGCCCGAAAGGACGCTCTCTATCCTCTTCACAGAATGAGAGCTCAACTATCAGATGGTGCTTCGAAGTCTTCTCGGGAGATTCTGCAAGAAAATGCCTTAGCAGACTATTTCCCAGTCGACGTGATCGTCACAGAATTTCAAGGAGAGAATGTCACTGTCGAACTATCTGACAGGACTCGGGACCAGCTTCTGCAGTGGAACAAGCTACTCTTCGACCGGGTAATCGCTGCAGGCATCGACAGAGACTATGCGCAGAAAATCGTAGAGTCTGCAAATCTTGGACTGGACGTCATCAAGATCGAGACATTATCGCTCTTGGTCCAATGCTTAGTCTGCAAGCTAGACACGGACGCACCAGGAGTGATCGCGAAGATCGGTAATCGGCTAAGAGGAGTTGGGTTGACCGCCTTTAGTACTCCTGCGAAAAGACTTCTTGCTTAGAGAGCAACAACCCGTTAGACAGTGCCGTCTTCTATTAGTCTCCGTACCGATGCTTTCGAATATCCAAGTTCTTGAAGCACTTTTTGCGTATCCTGACCAAGTTTCGGAGCTGGATTCGAGGAACCCTTGCTTTCGTTGCCGAATCGTATTGGGGACATTAGCTGTGGAATGTCAGACTTCATGGATCTGAAGAGACCGCGATGCTTGATCTGTGGGTCTCTGACCATGTCTGCGATCTTGTAGACTGGTGCTGACGGTACTCCGTGTTGATTCAGCGCTTTGCTCCAGTACGATGCGGTCCTGTTTCGTAGGCGTCTTGATAGTATCGGAATCAGCCTTGTCCGATTTCGAACTCGATCGGGGTTAGTGCTGAATCGTTTCTCCTCCAACATTCTTTCTAACCCAAGAGTACGACATAGCGCTTGCCACTGCGTGTCATTTCCCACAGCTATGATGAGTTCCTTGTCCTTGCAATCAAATGCCTGGTACGGAACAATGCTGGGGTGCGCTGAACCCATTCTTTTCGGTTCTCTTCCTGTCGCGAAATAGTAGGTTGCTAGGTAGCTGAGCCAGGAAACGATAGAGTCGTAGAGTGAGATGTCAATGTATTCTCCTCTTCCCGTCACTAGTCTGCGGGAGAGACCTGCGAGGATTGCTGTTGATGCGTAGTGACCCGCTGCGATATCGGCGACAGGAACACTAGCTCTGACCGATGGACGGCCTTCTTCTCCTGTAGTGCTCATGATCCCGCTCATCGCAAAAGCCACGATATCATACCCGGGTCGATCACGATAGGGACCTGTCTGACCGAATCCTGAGATGGAACAGTATACGAGCGCTTTGTTGACTCGCCGGAGTCTCGGATAATCTAGGTTGTAATGAGATAGCGTACCGGGACGAAAGCTTTCGACTAGAATATCCGAATCCTGTACTAGTTCCCGGATTATTTTCTGCGCGTTGGGAGTCTTGAGGTCTAGGGTGATGCTCTTTTTTCCGCGGTTAAGGCTGAGAAAGTAGTAGCTGAGACCCTTGACAAAAGGCGGACCCCAGGCACGCGTCTCGTCACCCAATCCAGGCTTTTCGACCTTGATTACTTCAGCTCCCAGGTCTGATAGTATCATGGTGCAGAAGGGTCCCGCGAAGTCTTTGGTCAGGTCGATAACTCGTAGACCTTTGAGTGGCAGAGCCATGCGCTTATCTTAGACTCTAACCACTTAATGCCTAGCTTGACTGCTCGCGAGGCTGTTACTGTCCAAGAGAAGCCTCTTGCTGAGGTTTTAGTCGAGGGCGAATTATCGCCGTTCGAGCACGAGGCTCTATATCGGGTACTGAGGAAGTGCTTCAGGCTTGAACATCCGTCTTATGGACCGCTTGTTGACGAGGATTTGACTACCCGAGTAAACGTGACGTTCCACTATCCTTACGTCACGACGATTTTTACAGATGTTCTAAAGGAGAACTGGCGTGACCTCAAGGAGCTGCTTAGGCAGGTCAGATATCGGAGAGGAAAGGCTGGTGCTGCCGTTACGTTCACTTTCATAGGTGACGGTCGTAGGCTTGTCTTCAGGTCAGGAGATCTTGAGGAGAAAGAATTGAGTTCTGCCCTGGATCAGATAGGACACCTTACAGGGATTCTTGCTCAGATGCTGCGTCCCGGGACGATGGAGAAATCTCTAGAACTTGTTGAGGCTCACTATGATAAGAAATCTGATAGATGGCATGAGTTCAAAGGTTTCGGATCATCTGATCGGACTGACAGTTATGTTTTTGACGAGTCGGTCTTCCGCTGGGTAAGGTCGTAAAGTAGAGAGAAATGAGTGACGAGTTTCTTCCTCGCGCCCACTCGAGGAGGCTGGGGGAGCTTGAACGGTCTAACTGGAAGAGCCTCCGGGATGGACGAAACCTTGGTCGGATAGATCCTGCAATCAGAGAGATTGTTTCATTGCTGAACAAGAAGGGGTACCGGACGTTTTCATCGTGTAGCGGGGGACATCCGACGAATCCTCGCTGGAGGGTGAATCGTCATGAGAGCGGATATCTCGCATTCTCTCCGCCCTCTAACGTGGCCTTCGCGCTCTATCTAGGATTGCGAAAGAAGAATAGAGACTTCACGGTTGAAGCGCAGGCAGTTATTGATGACGGAGATGGAGGAGATAGGGAGACTGTGTGCAGTCGATTCTACTGGCAACTGTCGGATAGGAAAAAACACAAGCTAGAACTTTACGGTCGGCTCTTCGCGCAGATGAAGGGCATCATTGAGACTCTTCCGAAGGCGCCGGGTAATGGAAACGAGGTCCTTGCGGGCCTCTTCGGTAAGGAACATCTTCAGATAGGTTTGAGGATTGTGAGACGGCAGATGAAACGATTCACTGCAAGCTAGCGGAGTGAAGAGACTACCCTAACTTTTGGCCTGTAAGAAAGAGGCGGGAGAGAAGCGAGATGCCCGGTTCTACATGGAGGCTGTTGGTTGAAGAGTCGGTCTCGAAGCTATGTCCGATATCTTCCGGATAATCTCCTTCTCCACGTGAGTTGTCCAGAGCATCTCTGGGACATCGACCGCGAGGAATAGCACCGATATCAGAAGAGTCTCCACCGCCGCCACTGCAATGTTCTGTATCCATTTTCCGATTCCTACGTTTATGGTGAAATCGTTTGGTTGGCCGGAAATCATTATGGTGAAGGCTCGGTCAGCAGTAATAATGTCCCGGAGAATGCCTGCCTTTTGGGCTTGAATGATTGTCCCCATGGGAGCGCTTTTCAGTTGAGTCTTGTAACCGTCGACTTGGAGTTGTTGCATGATCTGGTTAGATAACTCGTCCAAGTTCCAGTTCTTGGCTTGGAATCGTAGGGTTTTCTCAGATACCATTGGTTGTTGCCGACGCTAACTCATAGAGAGCTCGATTTACCCTTTTTCCTAGCCGTTGCTTCGTTCAGAGCTCGGTGTGATCGATCGAACAAAACAGATGAACGGACGGGCTTAAAGCTCGGAGTTCGCTATCTGGAAACGTACTATGGTCCATGAGCGTGGGGACACCGCTTTCAGCGGACTACAAGGCTCCGGGTGGAAAACTGCTCAGAATCCGTTTGAGAGAAACGGGCGAACGGATCGACTCTGTGAAAATATCCGGAGACTTCTTCCTGATTCCCGAAGACAGTTTGCCTAAGCTTGAGAAGATGTTGGAGGATGTCCCGTTGAGGGAGAAGGAGCTGAAGCTTCTGGTGGATCGTTTCTTCCGCGGAACCAGCGCACAGGGCTTAGGGGTAGCGCCGGATGATTTTGTGAAAGCTATACTCGCAGCCAAGACTGGGGAGACAGAGTCCTGATGGAGACTTGGCGCCTAGTTGATGTAGAGTACAGGGATGATCCGTACATGAATATGAGCGTGGAAGAGGCCATTCCACGCGCGGTGGGCGAAGGTAAGGCTCCAAACACCGTTCGTTTCTGGCATAACTCGAACACGATAGTTCTGGGATGCTTCCAGTCGGCAACCCTCGAAGTCAATTTTGACGCATGCAAAGAGACCGGAACTACTGTCGTTAGGCGCTTTACTGGAGGCGGCGCAGTCTATCATGATGCTGGTAACCTGAACTATGCAATCTCATTGAAGAGGGGTCATCCCTTGGTCCCTGACACAGATCTTCAACTGGTCTTCAAGAAACTCTCAGAAGGCGCCGTCGAGGGCTTGCGAAGTCTTGGCGTAAACGCGAGATTTCAGCCGATCAACGATATTCAGGTCGAAGGGAAGAAAGTCTCTGGCGCAGCAGGAAGTATCAGATGGGGGTCTGTCTTCCATCATGGCTGTATCCTGGTGGCTTCCGATTTGGCAATTCTCGGAAGGGTGTTGAATGTGCCTCGGGTGAAGCTGGCCGATAGACATGTGGCGAGTGTTCAGAAGAGAGTGACGACGGTTCGGGACGAGTTGGGAAAGAATGTGACGACGAAGGATGTAAGGGGTGGGATAGTTCGTGGAATAGAAAACTTGTATGGAGTACGATTGGAGGAGGGAGCGTTGACAGAGAGTGAGTTGTCGACAGCGAAGGAGCTGTATGACACCAAGTACAGCAAGTCTGCGTGGAACTTGGAGAACTGATCTGGAACGGTTTTGACAGGCCGGTGTCTCGACTGAGACGCAGTAAGAAAAATTAAACCGAAAAGTAGTAGAAATAGTTGGGTCGCTTTTTCTATCTCACTACCTAAGTATGATCTATGAGCGGTCTGTCGCTACGGCTGACGGAAATCCGATCGTTCCTTCTGCCAGTCAGCCAATTCGTAGCCTGGCCGATATTCTTCCTTCTGACCTCAGCAATCTCCCAGCAACCCGCGTACTTCCTCGCTCTACTACTCGTGCTTGCAGCTGACGTCATCGACAAGTCTCCGCGAAACAGAGGACTCTTTCGAGACTTGGTAGCTGGAGGAGCGACGACGCTTCTAGCGCTATTCCTCAACGATCTCGATGGCGTCGCGATTGGCGCGATTGTTGCCGTCGTGGCAACGTCCCGGCTCGTCCAGAAGCTAAACTAGAACCGGTTCTCATCGGCGCAGCCAACCACACATTCAAAGTGACCATGAACTAGTCCGATCGCTGTGTTGTGGGAGTAACTTTCTTCAACCACATTTTCGGACTGGGTCTGATGTCAAACCATGCCCATAGTCAAGATCTTGATGTATGGCGGTCGGTCTCAGCAGCAGAAGGACGATCTAGCGCGTGCGATTACTGACGCAGTCGAGAGCATCGCCAAGGCACCAAGGGATCAGACCATTGTCGTCTTCCAGGAAGTCGCCAAGGAACACTACTACATTGGAGCCAAGAGAGCATCCTAATCCTCATGGTACGATTTCTTCAAGGAAGTAAGGGTCTACAGGATATAGCGGTAGAACTAGCCTAGGTCTTCCGAGGCGTCCGGTTTGCAGTACAAGTACACTGTTCTGACCAATACGACGATCGGGGCTTTCATGTCCCAGCTGGACGGCAACATTGTCCTCATCGCTCTCCCGACAATTACTCGGAGTCTCAACGCTTCCGCGTTCGAAGCTCTCTGGGTCCTGATGGGCTATATTCTCATGACTGCTGTCCTGCTGTTGGCCTTTGGCCGGCTAGCTGACATGTATGGGAAGGTTCGGCTCTACAATCTCGGTTTCGCAATTTTCACCATCGGCTCGGGGTTGTGTAGTTTGTCTATCAACGGAGGGATGCTGGTGTTCTTCCGGCTGGTTCAGGGGGTTGGTGCTGCCCTCATCTGGGCCAACAATGCCGCGATTCTAACAGATGCATTTCCACCCAATGAGCGGGGCCGAGCTATCGGCGTGAATCTTGTTGCAGGCATCAGCGGGTCCGTCATCGGCCTCATACTGGGAGGAATCCTCACAGTCGCCCTAGGCTGGCAGTCTATCTTCTGGATCAACCTTCCCATAGGAGCCTTCGCAACCTACTGGGCTTACAAGAAGCTGAGAGAACTAGGCACAGTCCATCATGAAAGAATCGATCTGCCTGGCAACATCTTGTTTGCTGGAGGCTTGACCGCGTTCCTCGTCGGGCTAACTCTTGGCGCTTTGTCGGGATACACGCTGGTTGATGTCGCCTCGATGGTCGTGGGCCTGTTAATGGTTGGCGGCTTCGTGTATGTGGAACTGCATTCTCGTACTCCATTGATGGATTTGACGCTGTTCAAGATTCGAGCCTTCACTGCAGGGATACTCAGCAACTTCCTAGCATCGATAGCTCGGAGCGGCGTATCTCTAGTCCTCACTATCTACTTCCAAGGTGTACTGATCTATGACGCGTTCCAAGCGGGGCTTGCCTTGATACCGTTCGCGGTCGCGTTTGTCAGCCTCGGACCTTTGAGCGGCTATCTCTCTGACAAGTATGGACCTCGGTGGTTCACAACCGTCGGCCTCTCAATCTCGACCGCGGGCCTGGTGGGTCTCGCGCTCATCCCCGCAAAGGTCTCTTACACGGTTCTAGCGCTACTCATGATCCTCGTAGGCGCTGGAGGGGGAATGTTCGTAGCACCCAACATCAGTTCTATCATGAGTTCTGCCCCTGTGACTAGGAGGGGCGTGGCTTCCGGAATGTCCGCCACTCTCGTGACAACCGGAGCTCTTCTCAGTCTCTCAATCTCATTCGCCGTGTTGGCTACAAGTATACCCTTCAACGTGTTGCAGGCAGTCTTCGCCGGCTTGCCTCTCTCGTCGGGACCGCCAAGCGCGGACCTCTTCATCGGACCGATGCATACGATCTTCTGGATAATGGCAGCTATGAGTCTGGTAGCAATAGTTCCGTCCGCCCTCAGAGGCCAAGGTGTCGGGGTAGTTGTCGACCAGAAACTAGAGGTCCGTGAACAGGTAGCGTGACGGGATAATGGTGACACCTGTAGTTTTCTGGCGACATTTCTCAACTATTATTTATCCGGTGGAGTAATTCTGAGACATGGTACTAGTCGCCAAAGATATTGTAGAGAAGGATTTTCTCTCTCTTTCGAGAAACACGAGCGCGCTTGAAGCGGCTCGTCACATGAAGGCGAAGGGTCACGGCTTCGTAATAATCGCATCTAGCGGTGGAGTCCCGGAGGGCATAGTTACAGAGTGGGATTTTCTCGCGAAAATTATGGCCGAAGGGAAGGATCCTGCCGGAGTAAAGCTGGGCGACATAATGACCGGCAGCCCAGTTTCGGTCGATGGGAATGAGGGCATCGACCAAGTGGCTCAGATAATGACTCAGAAGGGAATACGACGAGTACTCGTTATCTCAGATCACAAGGTTCTTGGAGTAATAACCGCTAAGACAATGCTGTCGCGATTGAAGGAGTATATCGACAAGGTATCCTCCCAGATAGCTCGGCTACAGTCGCCAATGTACTAGGGCCCGTTTCTTACTCGCGCCACTGGCGCTCGTGCTGCGCGACCCAGACCGCCTTGATGAAATCCTTGTACCCGCTTGTAATGTCAACATATGCACTCTCCACATCTCTCATATTAGGAATGAGCTGTTTGAGATCCTCTGGGAGTTCAGTCTCCTTCTGGGGTCGATGGAAAAGCCCCTTGATCCGTCCAAGATGGGCGGCGAGCTTGTCAGTCCAATCCTCCTTTCCAAGAATGCGCTCGAATAACGCCTTGAGATCAACCTCTTCACTTACGTCCGGTTCAAGCGCGAAAATATCCTCGGCCAGTTTGTGAGCGTGCTTCTCAACATCTTCGGCGACGTCGCGCCAGCTGAACTTCATGGATTGATCATCTCTGTCCCGGCCCTATCCTTCGTGCATGTGCACGAGTCTTTCGGGATCCAGTGGAGGGATTCAATCCATCATCAGCTGGTTTGGAATCTCAAGGAACCCATGTCTAGTATCGAAGATGTCGAGGAAAACAATGTTGTTACTGGCACCTAAACAAAGTCTCGTGGTCCGAGGCATCTTCGAAGCAACATTTTAACCGAGGAATCGACATTCTGTCTTTTAGACATCGAGTATTGCCCCCCACCCCCTTCCCCGGCAGTAGAGAGGATCTGGTAGCGGAGGTCACGAGGCTCAAGAGCGAGCGGAACGCAGTCATACTATCCCACAATTATCAGGTCCCGGAGGTCCAGGACATCGCGGATTATGTTGGCGATTCTCTGGGACTGTCTCAGGTTGCGGCTCGGACTGAGGCCGACGTGATAGTGTTTTGCGGGGTCCATTTCATGGCAGAGACTGCCTCCATCATCTCTCCCCAAAAGAAGGTCCTTCTCCCGGACCTTGGGGCAGGCTGTTCCTTGGCTGCAACTATTGACGCTGATAAGTTGCGGGCTTGGAAGAAGGAGCATCCGAACGCTGTCGTTGTCTCGTACGTTAACACGACGGCAGAGGTGAAGGCCGAGAGCGACTATGCTTGCACCTCGGGTAATGCTGTGAAGGTGGTGAATAGTATTCCACGGGATCGTGAGATTCTATTCTTGCCGGATATGTTTCTCGGAGCCTATGTTATGGAGAAGACTCAGCGTAAGATGGAGGTCTGGCCGGGAGAGTGTCATGTCCACGCGGGCATCACGCCCGATGTCATTAACCGGAAACTCGAAGAACACAAGGATGCGGAATTCCTTGTCCACCCCGAGTGCGGCTGTGTCACACAGTTTCTCTACTTTTCCGAGAAGGGCGACTTCAACCTACCAATGACGCAGGTCTTCTCGACAGAAGGAATGGTGCGTCACGCTAGACAGTCACAAGCGAACAAGTTTCTCGTGGCTACCGAGACGGGCATTCTTCATCGGATGAAGAAGGAGAATCCTGACAAGACGTTCCTTCCGGTGAAGGAGGATGCTGTCTGCCAGTACATGAAGACCATAACTCTGGAGAAGGTCTACCGTTCGTTGAGGGACATGGTGTATGAGATTAGGGTTCCAAAAGAGACCGCTGACAAGGCTAGGCTCTCTATCGAGAGAATGCTCCAGCTAGCATAGACCAATATCCCTTTGAGGCTACCCTGCCCTTTGAGGCTACCCTGTCGTCGATCCGGATCGGGTCGTAGGTTTCTCTGAAGACTCGGCTCCTCACCGAGCCCAATCACGACTACCTTGAGCGGCTTGGTTATCGTGGGTCTCTTCGGCCAACCTTTGAGACTCTGCGTGGGCTTCACAAGAAACACCTGCTCTCTATACCGTTCGAGAATCTTGACATTCATCTCGGCCGCCCGATAGTCCTCAATGAAGACGCGTTCTACCAGAAGATCATCGAGCACCATCGCGGAGGGTTTTGCTACGAGCTTAACGGTTCATTTGCCGGATTACTAACGAGTCTCGGTTTCAAGGTGAAAATGCTCTCCGCCAGAGTCGCGAGCAAGAGTGGTGGTTTCAGTCCAGAATTTGATCATATGACCCTGCTCGTTACACTCAAGAGTCGTTGGCTGGCCGACGTCGGATTCGGAGACTCGTTTACAGAACCAAAGCGGCTAGATTATTCAGGCCCACAGTCTGACAATGGACGGGTCTACCGTATCACGCGCAGATCTGGGAGGCGAATGTTGTCACGATGGGACGCTGAGAAAAGGCTCTGGGAGCCTCAATACACGTTCAGTCTGAGACCGCGAAAATTAGACGATTTTGTTCGTAGGTCTCGCTACCAACAGACTTCTCCGAACTCTCATTTCAAGAAAGGCCGACTGTGCACCTTGCTAACGCGGGATGGAAGAGTGACTCTAACAGATACGAAGCTCATCGTAACCAAAGGTCGCAAGCGAATTGAGCGACCTGTCAGGGGGAGAGTAGAGTTCGACAGGCTGTTGCGAAAATGGTTCGGTGTGAACCCCAGAACTGCTAGTCCGAAACTATGATGTTAGTTCGCCGCTAGATACTTGTTTTCAAGATAGCTTACCAATCCAGATGGGTCGTATCCGTGGCTGAAAACTCGGTTGAGCAGTTCCTTCGGTGGGTACGTTGCTCCTGGTTTGTGGAGATTCTCGGCCAGCCATGCCTTGAGTGCTGGGATGCTCTTGTCGCCCTTGATCGGGAGTAGCTGTTTCTTTGTCAGGGTGCTCCAGAGCATTCCGGCGATCACGTTTCCGAGAGAGTAGCCTGGGAAGTTGGCGTACTGTCCCCAACTCCAGTGTACGTCTTGCAGGACTCCTTGAGCGTCGTCGGGTGGTCTCTTGCCGAGATATTCCTCGATCATATCATTCCAGACAGAGGGAAGTTCGGAAACTTGGACAGTTCCCTGCAGCATTTTCTTTTCCAGTTCGTATCTCATGGCGATGTGAAAGTTGTAGGTCAGCTCGTCAGCTTCTACGCGTATGAGGCTAGGTCTGACCGTGTTGAAGTACGAGTAGACCTGGTTCTCGTCGTAGTGGGAGAGGAAGCTGAGCTTGGATTTGAGGAGAGGGTAGATCATGGATGTGAATTGTCTGCTTCTTCCGACGATATTCTCCCAGAAACGGGACTGTGACTCGTGTACTCCTGAGGAGACGCCTGTCCCGGTGGGTGTGAAGTCGAGTTCGTGATCCACTTGGAGTTCGTAGAGTGCGTGGCCGCATTCGTGGATTACGCCGAACATTGAGGCCTTGAAGTCTTTAGGCTCGTATCTCGTCGTGATCCTCACGTCATCGCCGGCGATCCTGATCATGAAAGGATGAGTGGAAACGTCTTGGCGGAATCTTTTCTCAGGCATGCCTAGGAGGGCTATGAGTTTCGCGTTTACTTGTTTCAACGCGTCGACATCATAGTCGAGATCCTCGATGGGATGTTTCTCGGGGAATCTTCCCTGCGTGAGGGTCTTGGCTAGGATCTTTTTGAGCTGAGGGATGAGGACTGAGAAGATCTGGTCTAGATCATTGATTGTCAATCCTTCTTCAAAGATGTCCAGCAGCGCGTTGTATGGGTGGGTGGACGGGTTGAGATGTTCAGCCTGTTTCCGTTTCAGGTCTGTTATTTTTTCGAGGTGTGGCTGGAAGATTGTGAAATCCGCTTTTTTCCTAGCTTCTCTCCAAGGGACGGCTGCTTCTACAGTGGCCTTGTTTAGCTGCTCTAGAAGATCGGGTGGAAGTTTCTGGTAGTAATCGAGCTCTCTCTTGATAACACGGATCACTCCTTTCTCTGCATCGTTGAGGGTTCTCTGTTTCTCTGCTTTCTCGATGAGACCTGTAAGGTCAAGGGTCATTTTCTGACGTAGCAGCTCAATCTCCGCTTGGGCCTGGCCTCTGGCAGTTGCGCCGGCCTCTGGCATGTTGATCTCTAGGTCCCATCCTAACAGCGCTGAGGTATGGGCCATAGCGGCGATCGGTTTGTACTTGGCTAGAAGCTCGAGGACCGTGGAATTGCTGAAGAGAGCCATTGAATCCAGCTTCGATCCTTCAATTGTTCACTATCTAAAAACATTCGAACATTCAGGTCGGAGTCTCTAGGTGGTTTGCATTAGCACAAAAGAAACGATTCACACAAGATAAATATCGAGTCTCTAAAGTGTAGGTCTAGGTCTGGACGAGAAATGGCTGATGCCGTGTTCGTTATTCTACTCCTTCTCCATGTAGGCTCAATAGTAGCCTGGATGGGAGGCGCCACACTGTTCGTTTCAGTCTTGACTCCCGCACTTAGAAGAATGTCTCCCGTATCAAGAGGCGAATTCATACTGTCGGTGATTCCGTCTTACATGAGGTTCATAGGAGGAAGCTCTATCGCCGCAGCAGTCGCCGGCCTCGCGCTTTACGCGTACATTACTCAAGTCGCGACCTCCCTTGCGCCCTCCAGCTCAGGTCTCATCTACGTCCAAATCGGCGCTGTTGTGACCCTGATCGTTCTTCTAATCGCGTTCGGGATCTTGATACCAACGAGTCGGAAACTTGTAGAATTGTTGAAGCAGTCTCAAAAAGAAGCTGCTCCGGGGGGTGACTCAGGGACCTCTGCTCAGGTCGCAGGTTTACAAAAGAGACTTGGGATGGCCGCAAGGTTTGGAGTGCTGCTGCTTGCTTTGACGTTCATCTTGATGATTGTCGGGGCCAGCATCTAACAGACTAACGTGTACCTGATCCATAGCTGCGGAATTCTTCTCAGTCATTGGTTCTTGATATCTCAGACCTTGGCGGAAACGATGTACTGACCAGATTTCAGAATTGCGCCATCCAGCAGTAACTGCTCTTTGGCGGCTTCCATGTCGGAACTCCATCTGAACCATCGTGGGATCTGGTCTTCGCGGGCAAGAACGCATGCATCAACAGTCTTCACGAAGAGCTTACTCAGGGCTTCATTGTAGGGGAGGTTAGTGTGACTCTTTCCCGTGTGGGTTCGGTTGCCCCATGTCTGCCAGATATTGGAGTGAAGATGTTTCTCTGGATTAGGGTCTTCAACGCCAACGATTAGCCCGTAGCTTTCCAGATTGTTCAGTGAACTGTGGAACTTGGAATTGTTTTCTTTGGCCTCCAGCTTGAGCTTCTTTCTCAATCGATCTGTGCGGATTGAACCCTCGCCCTGGATGGTTTCGAGAATCTTCAGGTCCAGATCCGAGAGGGTTCTTCTCTTGGCCTCAGGGTCTTGGCGATGCTCGACGATAGGCTCTAGGATCGGCCAGAGCCTGTTGGATACGAAAGTCTTCGTTCGTTTGAATATTCTGGAAGCGAGAATGTCGTTTCTCCCCTCGATCTCTCGGGAGACTTGGGCTACTGATTGACCGGAGATCTCGATTGACCACCAGTCTAACCAACCGGTGAAGCCTTTCGCTGACGGCTTCCAAGGTTTACCCAGTATTGCGCTGATGAGGCTTGGAAGCTCGTTTCCTCCAAGTACCGAGACGAGACCCATATCGTGAATGAACTCGA
>Ga0210404_10000819_pt1 | contig 14474 bp, 9 predicted proteins | sample IncBWH28MmetaG_FD_155455 | JGI IMG/M metagenome (GOLD analysis project Ga0210404, IMG submission 155455) | Forest soil microbial communities from Barre Woods Harvard Forest LTER site, Petersham, Massachusetts, United States - Inc-BW-H-28-M | ecosystem: Environmental > Terrestrial > Soil >... | reverse complement strand
CGTTTCTTCCGCCGCTCCCAAGCTCTCGCCCCAGATATGGCGAGATAATCGCCCAGAAGAACAAAATGATCGCGAAAAAGAAACCCTGGACGAAAGGCTTATATGAAGGTGTGATTGCGGCAGACCTTATTTCGAAACAACATCTCGAACAAAAAAACCGAATCGCGCTGATCGTGCTAGACAGCACTCTTGAAATCGCCTTCAAGGAATACCTAGTGAACGAATCCGGCAAAACGTACAGTGACGCGCAGCTGTTAACAATATTTAGTAGCCGCCACAACGTTCAGAACCAAATCAAACTGTACGTCAAAATCAAAAAAGAAACCTGGAGCAAGATTGATTACTACTACCGTCTGAGATGCAAACTTGTCCATGAAAGAGTAACGGTCGGAATTGACGACTCTCAGGTTGACGACTTCAGAGAAGTGGTCGAGAGCGTTCTTGGAAAGCTCCACAAGCTAAAGTTTGTTCAGGATTAGACTGCTTCAACTGCCGAGCCCCGCACGCCAATCCCCTAATTTGGGCCCTCAAACTTGTAACATCCAAACATTTCAACGTCTTACGGCTCCATTCGAATGATACCCAAGAAATACCTTGACATATATACTCAATATGCTATAATGGTTTGTTAGTCGGCACGATTCTTCTGTGCCCTGCGAACCATGTTCGCCCGCTACGAGGTCCTTCTAACTCCCCTAGAATCTTTCCAGCCCCGGCCGTTACCTTCCAGCCATCGAATCAACCGAGTACACCCCGCCTTTTGCAAAAAGACAACCTTTTTATTTTCATGCACTTCCAGGATGCCCATTTCGCAACTCCTTTTTTTTCAATTTCATGCAGGAATGGGGGGGTGGGGAGTCACATCTCTCAACCAACACATCCTTCAAGCGAAAAGCTCCGCGCCTTTTTTCATTCCTGCTGTTCCCCTAACTCCTTTATCCGCAACACTTACAAGAAGGCCCATAAGTGTTGATTTTAAAGGCTTTACAGAAAAACTAAATCCTTTAGATGCAACACTTACAAAAAACGCGGGGGTGGGATCGGGGCTTCCTCAACCTTCAAACATTCAACCTGCGAACATTCCAACGTTCGTTCGCTCAGTCGTCATCATCAATTCTCTTGGAACCGCTTTCAGCGTCATCCAGCTTGGATATTCCAAGCCGCATGGCCTGGTACGCTGGCAACTGCGCCGCTGCGGGAATCGCCGATCCGTTCCCCTTGCACGCAAACCAGATCACCGCGTTCAACACTTTCGGATCCGCCATGTCCGCATGCGCAAAGTCTTGCCGGTCGGTTTTCTTCATCCACTCCGCGGTAGCCTTGTCCTTCGGCTTCTTTGTAATCAGGTTCTCCGCCGCAATCGTCGGCAGCATGGCTTTGTACGGTGTCAAATCCGGCGTCTCCTGGAAAATATCCATGGGGATCGCCGAAGCGTCCAGCTGGTTCATCGGCGCGATCCCCAGCAGCAGCTCCATCGTGCGGATCATGCTCACCGTGCTGTGAAATTTGTGAATCAGCGCTCCCGGCTTGTTGTACGCGCTGATCGCCAGCCCCACCGACCGGTGCGAATCCACGTGGTCCGGCCCGGCCTGCGCGTCATCTTCCACGATGAAAATCGCCGTATCCCGCCAGTACGCGCTGGACGAAATCGCTTCCACCAGCCGCCCCACCGCGTAATCGTTGTCCGCCACCATGAATTGCGGCGTCGGAAATCCGTTCTTCAATCCGGTGGTATGGTCGCTGGGAAATTTCATAACGGTCAGCGCCGGCATGGTATCTCCGCGCCCCGCTTCGCGCTCCTTTACAAATCCTTGAAACTCCGCGAGCCATTCTCCCAGTCGCGAATTGCCCCGGCACTTTTCATTTGCATTGTCCCGCGTGACCGCCGCGTCCACGCCTCCCGAGGGATTCAGTGCCGCTTGATAGCAATCTACCGTCATGCTGTCCGGCGCCGTCACGTCAAAACTCCGGAAGCTGTCGCTGTGATGTTTCTCGAGCGTCTCCTTGTTGGCGATGGCCCGCACCGCGCTCGAAACATCCGGATAGCTCTTCTTTTGTTTTTTTCCGGAGGCTTCCACGTCTTTCGCGGAAATCACCGTCACGAATTCGCCGTAATTCCGGTATGTCAATCCCACGCGCGCCGCCGCGTCCCACAGGTACAGCGTTTTCGGTTCCCCCAAATCCGTGAATCCCTGCCGGTAAGGCAGATGCTTCACCAGCAAGTCCGTCAAAGCTTCCAGCACGTCCCCGTGAAATTTTCCCAGTTCCAAATCTCCTGGCGGCTCGTAGTCCGGCAAGCGGTTAAAACCTTCAAAGTCGTAAGTACGCCCGCGCTTGGAATAGTTCCAGCGGAACGCTTTGTCCACATAGTCCGTCGAAAAAGCTGCCGTCGCCCAGTTGTGTCCGTCCGGGCTGGCTTCCGAATTCACGAAGAATCTGTCAAACAAACCGAATCGTTGCGCCAGCGCGTGATGATTCGGCGTTACCGTTTGCGCGGTTCCGTTCGGACGCCGCGCCGCTGTGCCATTTCCAAAAATTGCAAAATCCGCCTGCCCATCCGCGGCTTGGCCGTCGCCGGACATTTTCACGTCGCCGAACACCTGGTCGTACGTGCGGTTTTCTTTAATGATGTAAACCACGTGCTTGATCGGGCTTTGTCCCGCAAAAAGTTTTGGCGGAGCAAAATCCATCAGCCCGTCGTTTTGCATGGTTTGCTGCGTGAAGCGCGCCAGCGCCGGTTCGTCAGGCAGCGCCACCATACTGATATTTCCGGAAACAATCGCACCGCTGTACTCTCCGCCCTGCCGGTTTTTTTCCATGTTCGGCGGAAACGCGGCGTTCGGTGGATTCGGCGTGCGCCCGCTGTTGTTCACGCGCATGGACGAAGCTTCAAATCCCGTTCCTTTTCCATTTCCAATGAATAATTTCCCGTCCGCCACCGCCACCGCCGAGGGGTACTGCCCCGTGGGAATGAATCCAAGAATTTTCGATTTTCCGCCCTCCGCAATTTTTCCGGCGGCCTTCGCGCCTCGCGCCGCATCCGAAAGCGTCACCACCGCAACCGCATTGCTGTGCGCATTCGCCACATACAATGTTTTTTCATCCGCGCTCAGCGCCGCTCCCTCGGGACTCGCTCCCGGCAAAGCGGCTTCCGCCAGCCGCACATCGATGCGTTCAATATCTTGGTCCGTCGCTGTATCAATCACCGAAACACTGTCCGCATTCGAGTTGACGACAAAAATCCGCGTCCCTGCGGCGTTCATCAACATCGCCGTCGGATGCCGGTCGACGGTGATGTACTTTCGCACCGCCGCTTTGCCACGCAGCGGAATCACCGCCACCGAAGAATCGTTCCAGCAGGACACATACGCCCGCGCCTTGTTCCCGCTTCCGATAATCACGACTCCGTACGGATATATGTTCTCGCCCGCCTTCCCCGCGTGGTGCAAATCCAGTCGCTCCATTTGCCGCGCTCCGCCGAGGTCGCGCACAATCGTCACGCTGTCTCCCAAATTGTTTGCGGTCACAAGTGTTCTTCCGTCCGCGGTCACCGCGAGCCCCGTGGGATACAGCGCGGCTTTCCCATCGTTGTAATCTTTCGGGGAAACTTCGCCCGGATTGCTGATGCCAAAAGATGGCGCTGTTATTTTCGTCTCCGGTCCAGGCGATCCCGGCTGCACTGGCGCTGCCGCTTTCGGATCAAACCGGAAAATCCATACTTTGTTTTCGAAGCCTCCGGAAACATACATCGCAAAACTTCCATCCGCGGCCACGCTTGGCGAAAACGCCAGACCGACATTCGCACTCTGCGGTGTCGGGAAATATACGTTTTGGATTACTCGCGGCTCCGGATCGGCATTCAGATCAATGACTGCGATGGATTGCTGCGCTTTGTTCGTGTCTTCGCTGAACTGCACGCCGAAGCCGCTGTTCATCACCAACAGGTAGCGGCCCTTGCCGTCGCGCCCCAGCTTGTCCGTGCTGCGAAGAAACGCCATGGGCATGGCCCCCACCGCCGGCATGCGCGTCCCCGCATCCATCACCAGCGTTCCCGCCGGCGTGATCGGGCGTCCTTCATTGGCTGGCTCCTGTTGCCCGGCCGCGCTCGCACAGAAAATTGCGCAAATCAAAATGGTTCCAGCCTGAGTTCGCATTTTCATTGGCTCGCCTTCTCGACTCCAATAGTTTTTCTGTGCCGTTCCGGTTTTGCGGCTTTCAATTTACATGCACCAGAGTCTATCGTGAAATTGTTTCGGAATCTTTAATTCAGAGATTCACCCTGCGCTCGCTGGCCACAAAGCCTGGCAACGCCGCAAGGCAACGGATTTGACCCGGAGCGCCTCTACTTCTACGATGAATGGGATACTGTCTTAATCGTCGGCGTACATCAACGAGTCTCGAATGAAAATAAAACTCTTCTTCATCGCTTTGCTTTGTTACTTACCGGTGATCGCGGCGGCGCAGACTGCCGATGAAATCATCAAGAAGGTGATCGACGCGCGCGGCGGCATCGATAAGATCAAGGCAGTCCAGTCCGAGCGCGTCACCGGCGAACTTTCCGCACCGCAGGGCATCAAAGGCCAGTTCACAGTGGAACTGAAGCGTCCCAACAAGATGCATACCGAGGTTTTGGTTGAAGGTCAAAAAATCATCCGCGTTTACGACGGGAAATCTGCCGGATGGGTGGTAAATCCCTATATGGAAAACAAAGATGTCCAGCCGATGTCCGAAGAAGACCTCAAAGGCATTATGGATGAGTCCGATATGGATGGCCCTTTGGTGGATTACAAATCCAAAGGCCACCAGATTGAACTGGCCGGCAAAGAGGAACTTGACGGCAAGCCCGTCTATCGCCTGAAACTGACGACCAAGAGCGGCGACGTCCGTTCGTATTTTATTGATGCTGCTACTTTCCTGCCCGCAAAATGGGTGGGCATCCGCAAAATTAGGGGAAAAGACTTGCCGTGGGAGTCTACTCTCTCGGATTACCGCGATGTTCAGGGTTTGAAATATCCGTTCAAGATCGAGCAGGGCAGCCCGGGCACGGACTTCAGCCAGTCTCTTGCAACCGAAAAAATCGAGATCAATCCTCCGCTCGACGATTCCCGCTTCACCAAGCCGACAGCGCCGGACGCTCCCGCTGCGGCAACTCCGCCCCCTGCGAACTAGAGTGCTTGCTCGTACTCGTTTTTCACACTCCTGGTGATCGCCACGCTAATTTTTCGCGGGCCGATGGGCCGGATGCAAATGATAGAGATTCGCAATCGAATAGGTCACGCCGCCAAAAAAAGTAACGCGCGGCAGATTCCCATACACCGCAAAATAGGCGCCGGCATCCAAAACCAATCGCGGCGACACACTGTAAGTCGCGGCATTTAGCAGCGTCATGGTTGCCGGCGTCGCCACATTCGGCCGGCTGTATCCCGCAAGCTCTGCCGTGTATCCCCATTTCCCGGCCCACGGGTGCGAGTACGAGAGCGCACTGAAGTAGTTGCGGTCAAATCCGCTCGCGCCCGGCCGCCCAAGCCATTGCGCACCTTCGTTCACATCTCAAAATGGTGTTTTGAAATCCTTGCTCACCAGAATATTCACGAAATGGCCCGTTGCCCCGGAGCCGAGTCCGTTCGTAGCCGTCGGCAGTAACGCCACGTACAGCACGGCAATTTTCGGCACGGTTTTCTTCTGCGAAATAATTCCTAATTTGAATCCTGCTCCGGAATCTCCGATCCCGGCCACGCCCGCGTCCCGTTCCATCGGAAGATTGAGAAACCACAGTTCGAGATTTTTGAACATGCCCCACTTCAAGAGCCCGTTGACGTTCTGATGACTTCGCGCCGCTTCGAATCCGTACTCGATTTCGAACACGCCGCGCTGTACCGTTTCCGCCGTGGACGCGAACGTCGGGCGGTTCGGCACCGCGGTAATTTCATCCTGCGTTTGAGCAGTTTGCTGAGCTTGTGGCGTGGTTTGCGGCGTGTCCGTCGTTTGGCCAAGCAACTTCGCTCCTGCGATGAGCAAGCCCAAACCCGTCAATGTAATTCGCAGGGCAATTCGCGCTGCAATTCGCATTCGCGATTCCTTCTCAAGAGACGATTCATTCTAACAATCACCGCGGCAACGCACTGCGTTATCCTTATTCGTATGTCTGATGCGCAGCAACAGAGGCCCAATTCGTCGAGTGTTGGCCTATGCGCGGATTGCCTTCACTCCCGCTGCATCGAATCGCCTCGCGGCTCGGTCTTCATCCTTTGCCGGCTTTTCATCGCCGATCCCCGCTTCCCTAAATATCCTCGCCTCCCCGTGCTCGCCTGCGACGGCTACAAAAAGAGTCTGTAGCTGCGCCGCACTGTTGCGTCCCACTTTTCGCTATGCCATTAATTAACACTATGGTAAGTTATCGGTGGGTTCATCCTCCGGCGAGGTTTGCATGGCTTCCCGCTCAGAACTTGCCTTTTGCGCTGCGCTACTGCTACTGGCTTGTCCGCCTCTCGCGCTCGCCGACAAGCTGCAAATTACCAGCACGCCGACTGGCGCCACCGTCGAGCTTGATGGCACGGCCGCCGGCATCACACCGTTCGAGAAAGATTTCCCGGGCGGCTTCTTTCATAAAACAAGAACCTCCCTTGGCGCTCGCCTTGAGCATCCCCTTGTTGCGCGCATCAGCCTCGCCGGCTACGGCACCAAAGAGATCACCCTCACCGAAGGCCCAATGAACTGGATTTCTCTCAGCGGCCGCAACCGCGGCGAATACTGGCTCATCAAGTCCAACCACTTCCATGTGGACTTGCAGCCCGTCTCGGAGACTTTTACTGGCGGGATCACTGCCAGAATTGCCGATTCGAATGTCGAGCTTCGGCCTGAACTCTCACGGGAAGAGCTAGTCCGGCTGACCAAGCCCGCGGTCGTCTATTTGAAAGGAGTGGACAAATCCGGCTCGGGCTTTTTTGTCACGGGCACGGGCCTCATCGTCACCAACGCCCATCTCGCCCGCGGGGAAGAAAGATTGCTCACCCTGCTTTCGAACGGCCAGCAACTCGAGGCCAAAGTCGTGCACGTCGATTCGGACCTCGACATCGCGCTCCTTAAACTCGACCGCCCCTCGGACAAAACGGAATTCCCTCATCTCACGCTCACGGACTCCGCCAGTGTCCATCAGGGTGAAAACGTTGTGGCCATCGGCAATCCGGGCGATGCCATGCTCTTCAGCGTGACGAAAGGCATTGTCAGCGCCGTCGGAAAATTTCCTAACGCCGGCCCCGGCACCTGGATTCAGACCGACGCCCCTATCAATCCCGGCAACAGCGGCGGCCCGCTGCTCAATTCCCACGGCGAGGTCATCGGCATCAACACGCAAAAACTCGTCAAGAAAAACGTCAGCGGCATCAGCTTTGCTCTCAGCTCTTCCGACCTCCTCGAAGTCCTCCACCGCTTTTACCCGGACTCCGTGGTTTCCGCCGTTCCTCCTCCGGCACAAACCTCCGTTGATTCCGCCGCTACCGATGTTTCCTCCGCGGTTTCCTCTCCTGAAGGATTCGGGACTGTCGTCGTACTCTCCGATCCCGAATCGGCCGAAATTTTCGTTGATGAAAAATTCCATGGGAACACCCCGGCCACGCTGAGGCTGCCGGCGGGAAGCCATGAGATCGTGCTCAAGTTTCCACGCCACGCTGACTGGAAGCGCACGTTGGAAGTATTGAAAGGGAACAAGGTGAATTTGAGAGCCGCGCTCAGTCCCGCTCGTTGACTCACTCCTCCGTGAAATCGTCTACGGCTCTTGGAAGGGAGTCTTATTGGGGGGTTAGGCGCAGCCTCCGCTGCCTAGACCGAATCAGGAAGGTAAAGGAACCTAGCGCCAGGTCAGGCAACCACGATCTCACAACTTTTGCGCAATCTTATGGTTCGTAGACTACGCCGACAAACAACATCGTGCCGGTTACAGCGTCTCTCAATAGAATGGCAAACGGGCGGTTAAATACCAGTGTCTTTGTCTCGACACGCCGCAGCATGGGCGACTCTAAATCCATCATCACGGCAGTCGCTGCAGCTGCGACTGTTCCTTCTTCAACCACTTCCAGGCGTGTCTTGTGTATTACATCACCAAGAAAAAAGAGTGGAGACCCCAGTGCCGAGAAGTCAGCACCTGGATATTGGAACGCAATGCCCATCCCCATCCGTGTAAGAGATTTCCGGAGGGCGGCGCTAAAATCAAGGGTGAAACGGGGCATGGAAAGATTGAGTTCGCACGATTCTCTTGCGAATAGTATCTCTCGTACGGTCTCTTCTGTCAGGATCTGCCCCGGGCTTGTACCTATGGCGGGGAGGAGCATGTAAAGGGCAATTCCAGAATCCTTGTACCCGAGGACGGCGGCCTCGAACTTTTTTCCGCTTCGATACGAGCCAGATAGACCGACAATGCGCATCATCGGCACCATCTTTTCATGCCCATCCGCGAGGTAAAACGTCTTAGGTTGCGTCGCGTTCTTTGGGAAGGGAATGCAAAACTTGCCTTTGAAATAAACAGCATTGGTGAGGATTGCGGCTAAGCCTTTCATTCCGTTGGGCGTGACAAGGTCAGGAATCTTGCCCTTGGTTTTCTCGGATACCCAGTCGTTGACAGTCGTGGCGGACAAAGGCTGGCTAAAATCGAGCGTCTGAGCAGTCGCGTCATAAATTTTTTGGCACAAACGCACAAAATCTGGTGCGACCGTCGATCGGACATCTACCCAAAGGGCATTTGCAATAGCGAGTTCCGCTTCGCCCTGCGACTTCAGCGATTTCAGGAGCTTAGCTGCGGATTCGTTGACCGATTCTTCGCTAGCATCTATGGGCAGGGCTAAGACTCTGCGCATTGCCGCCTTGGTTTCTCCCGCTGCCCCGTTTTCGGTCATGGCCAGTGCCAGAAAAATGCTCAGTGGTGAAATGAAAACATTCTGATTGAGAGTGAGGGCGGATACCTGCTGCAGCAGCGCCAACCCAAACGACTGCAGAGAAAACCCCACTCCATCGGACAGGGAATCTGAGGAGTGCGTTCCCAGCCCCTTGACCTGTGGAGCTTCTCTTCGCTTGAATCTTCCCCAGAATGGCATACTTACCCTCGGTATACCGGAATAAGGAAGATACCCATCTTTCCTTCGTAGCTCTTCACCAAACCTGACATATCGTACGGGTTTCAATCCAAAAACGCCCTGCAATGTTGCGTTACTCAATCCTCAGGGCGTTCATGGGCGAAATGGACGCCGCACGATTTGCGGGAATAATGGCTGCCAAAAAAGAGCAGATGGCGAGCGCCGCGACTGCCACGCTCATCGCCGGCGGGTCCAATGAGGAAACGCCGTACAACTGGGCGGAGATCAAGCGCCCGGCTCCCGCAGCCAGCGGCAGCCCCAATAACAGACCGATGAGCACACGCTTGAAGGCTCCGCTCAGTACGAGTCGAACCACTTTTGTGCGGTCAGCGCCAAGCGCCATGCGAATGCCGATTTCATTGGTGCGCTGCGCAACGGTATAAGCGGTGACGCCGTACAATCCGATGGCCGCCAGGATCAGGGCCACAACCCCAAACAAGCTAGCCAGGCCGGCGACGGAACGTTCCTGATCGAAAGAAAAATCAATCTGCTGCTGCATGGTCCTGATGCTGTTGATCGTGAGATTGGGATCCAGAGACGACAGCATCCTAGTGAGCAGCGGCTCGAGCGCGCCGGGAGTCAGACTTGTTTTCAGGAGAACTCCGCCGATGAAGTGCGAGCGCAGTTCGAGTTTCTGCATCATTTCGTTGGGGTAGTTCACAGTCTGGGCCAGCGGCACGTAGAACATGGGACGCGCAGGCCGGCTCAACTGAAAGCCCGCAAACTTAGCGTCGCGCACCACTCCGACAATGCTGAATGTTCCTGCATTTTCCGGTAGGTCCATTCCGAAATGCTGGGCCAGCGGATCTTCGTCACTTTTGAAAAAACGCTTTACGAAAGCTTCGTTGACGATGGCCACGGGCGCCGTCGTTTCATTGTCCGCCGCGGTGAAGCCGCGCCCGCGCACAATCTGCACGCCGAGATTCTGAAGATAGCCGGCACTCACGCGGTCCCAGGACGCGCCTGATTCTCCGTTGAAACTGGCTGAAGGGTGGCCGGCCACCATGATGAGTTCACCCCAGTTGTCGGTAAGCGGGTTATACAGGGCCATCCCGGAGCCTTGTATCCCAGGCAAGCGATTTAGCTCGGTTTCAAGCTGCCGGTAAAGCGCCGCAAGCTGGGGCTGCGTGTAGCTAGAGGGCGGATTGTTCATATCCACTTCCACGCGGCTTTGCACCTGGAATCCGAAATCCTGATGCTCGAGTTTGTTCAGGCTTCGCGCCAGCATGGTCGCACCGGCAACCAGAACCACGGATAAGGTGGCCTGCACGACCAACAGTGCTTTACGAGTGAACGAAGTACGATCCCTGGTGCCGCGCCCTGATCCCCGCAACGCTTCCGATGGATCGGTCCTCGTAGCCAGCCAGGCGGGGGCGGCCCCGAATATGATTCCCGTCAGCAGCGCCAACACGAACGCAAACCCCATTACCAGGAACGATGGCGCGACGCTAATCGGAAGGAAATTTGCACTATGGAAGGCAAGAGCAAGCAAGAGCCGCGCCGCGCCCATGGCCACCAGCAGACCAACAATGCCGCCGCCAATGGCGAGCAGCACACTTTCCGTCAGAGCTTGCCGAACGATTTGTCCCGGTGTCGCCCCGACTGCCAGCCGCACTGCCGTTTGTCCCCGGCGAGCCACGCCACGCGCGAGCAGCAGATTCGCTACGTTTGCGCAGGCGATGAGCAGCACCAACCCGCACACTGACAGCAGGATTTGCAAACTCCTCCCAAATTCCTCCTTCATCACGGCCACACCGGCTCCTGCCGGCACCACGTCGACCACCTGCTTCGGGAGCAAGCGGATTACCTCCGGCATCCACACGGGGGGATAACCGGCATCTTTCTCCATCCATTGCCGTAATACTGCGGTTAGCCGCGGCGCCATTCCATCCGTCGAAGCTCCAGGCCTCAATCGGCCGATCATGCGCAGCCAGGCAGAGATAGGCTGATTCAGGAGACCACCTTGACCATCCATCATGGCTTCCTGCTGCAGGGGAACCCAGATGTCAGGAGGGTCGCTTTGCAGCGTCTCACCGAAAAATCCGGCGGGCGCGACCCCGATCACCGTAAAGGGATGACCTTCCAGCACGAACGTGGAACCCACCACCGATGGATCGCCGCCATAGGTAATCTGCCAGGCACGGTGGCTGATCACGGCAACCGGCGGTGAGGACGGTTTGTCGTCATCCGGCGTGAAAACGCGTCCGCCGAAAGCTCGCACTCCCAGCGTTGAGAAATAACTGCCGGAGACGTATTCCGAACGCAGAGGCCTGGCAACTGGGTCGACGCCCTGGCGCCGCACGCCTAACCGGCCACGGCCGGCCTGGAAAGCGGCCACTTCCTCGAATTCTGGAGACTCTGCCTTCAGGCGCTCATACAAAGGGAAGGAAAACATTCCCCAGCGGTCCTGGGGACCGCCTTCCACGCAGCAATCGTCGCCTTCGCCGACGCGGTAAAGCCTGGAGGGGTCAGTAACCGGGAGGGAGCGCAGCATCACCGCGTGGATCAAGGTGAAGATGGCGGTGGTTCCGCCGATTCCCAGGGCCAGCGTCAGGACAGCCGCAGCGGTGAAGACGGGCGACAGCCGGAATTGCCGCAGAGCATAGCGAATACTGCCTGGGAGATAGGGCATGGAGCACCTCTGAGTACTCTACGCAGTTCAGTGACTAAGGTTCCCGAGTTTTGCGAGCTTCCGAGAGCCGCCGACACTCCGGCATGCTGCATTACTTCGACGAATTGGGGTGGAGAGAAGTCTTGTGATGGGAACCGCTTCACGGGAAGAGGAAAACGGGGCTTTTTCGATTCTCCTTCGCCTCGGCTGGCTCACGTGCCCCGGCTTAAAGTGGATTTTGGCACCCCAAAAAAAACGCAGGGCGCCACTATGGACGCCCTGCCGGAGACACTGGTTTCTCTCTTTTATTGTGGTTGTTTGGGAATCTCAGGATTCTCGTCGGGTGGCTGCGGGCGGTCCGAAACAGGAGTAACGGTGGCCGAGCCTGCCGCCGCCAGTTCAGATGCCTTATACTTCGGCGCGCTGACGTAACCGTGCACGGAGTTCTTTTCCACGCGGTTCACCACCACTTGCACAGGTTGCGACTCGTTTTCCGTGTGGATCCAAATCGGTTCGTACAGATTTACCTTCTTTTTGCTGAGTTGATTGTCGTCCACAATCATCTGCAGATCGTAGTTCTTGTGCTTGGTATCGGCTTTGCGGAGCGAGACCGTGATCGGCCCTACGCGCTGGAACTGCTTTGATTTTGTCAGGTCAAATTCGAAATAACTGCGCTCGCCACGCTTCGCGAGCGCCACCAGCTCTTCGTGCGTTTTGGCGATCGAGCCGTTGAGTTCGTCCCGCGTGGAACTTACGCTTCCTTCCAGGTCGGTGCGGTTCTTGGCCACTTGGTCTTGCGTGTCTTTCAATTGCTTTTGCTGATCGTCCAGCCGCGCGCGAAGCTCTTTGAGTTGCTTGCTCTCCACAACACTTTTCCGGCTACCCGCTGTTTTTGCGCCCGCGGCAACTGCCTGGGCCTTTTTTTGCGCCTCGGCTTGTGCTGCAGCCTGCTGCGCTGCCGACATTTCATTGAGCTTCGTCGTCAAAGTAGACAGCTGTCCCTGCATGTCGTTTATCGTGGCGTTTGCCACAGACTCTTGCGCCTTCAGATGTCCGACGGTGGTCTGCTGTTGATACCCGTAACCGAACGCAACCACTGCCGCCACCAGCAGCGCGACGGCTGCCACCAGCAACCAACGGTTTGTAGCGCTTGGCGAGTTTTCCTCTCTGTTTTCGTTGTCATTCCATTCGCGATGTTCTTCCATCATGATCCTCCTCGATCTCCACCTGCCATTCGACCCAATTCGCCGCTCAGAGCTCATTTGGGTCTCACAAAATTCTCAGGACTAGAACCTTGGCGTGCTTGCCCCCATATTTCCATTGGCAATATGCGTGCCGACGGTTGAGATTCCCTTTCGCGCGTAAACCTCTTCCCGTCAACAACTAACAATCGATGCGAACCGGCCTTCGCAGTACTAGACCTGGTATTTTTTCCCGGTTACCGGGACGACTTTCTCCGGCCAACCAGAATCTGGACTTTCAGTCGACCGCGCGTTGCTCGAACCCATTGCTTGTGCTAGCATCCGCCCGCTAGGAGATCGGATCAGGGAAACTCGTTTCGAACCTCGCCCCCGGCCCGCACGGGGAGCCAGGCAAAGCCGACACGTTCTCCTCCCTCAGTTTCAACATGCCCGGCAGGCCCGTGCCCGAATTCTTCCGGACGGACCTCGCGCTATGGAGGTTGGTATGAAGAGCTATCTCACCAAGGACATTCGCAACGTTGGCATTGTAGGCCACGGCGGCACCGGCAAGACGCAACTAGTGTCGTCGTTGCTTTACACCGCGGGAATGACGCCGCGCTGGGGAAAAGTTGCGGAAGGCAGCACCACCACGGACTGGGACGAAGAAGAAATCGGCAGAAAGATCTCCATTCAAACCGGACTGGCCTTTGCTGAATGGTCCCCCACTCCCACTGGTCCCTCCGGCTCTTCCGACAAAGTCAAAATCAATTTCATAGACCTTCCGGGCTATTCCACGTTCATCACCGAAGCGAAAGCTTCGCTCATCGCCGCTGACGCCGCGCTCATCGCCGTGGACGCCCACGTCGGCTCGCAAGTCACCACCGAAAAAGTTTGGGATTACTGCACCGAGTACGACATCCCGCGCGCGTTTGTGCTCACCTGGATGGATCGCGAACTCTCCAGTTTCGAACGCTCCATGGAATCGCTCGAGCAGGTTTTCGGGCGCAACGTCGTTGCGCTGCAGCTTCCTATCGGCGCCGAAAAAGGTTTCCGCGGCGTGATCGACCTTGTGGCCATGAAAGCGCACATGTATAAACCCGACGGTGATGGAAAACCGTCCATCGAGGAAATTCCCGCCGCGCTTGCCGATGAAGCCAAGGAAGCCCACGAAAAACTTGTTGAGATGATCGCCGAAGGCGACGACGAAATGATGGAGGAGTTTTTCCGCGAGGGAACGATTCCCATTCACGACCTGATTCCTGCCGTCCGCAAAGCTATCGTCGCGGAAAAGATCTTCCCCGTTTTGATGGTCTCCTCGCTCCACAACATCGGCACCGCGAGCCTGCTCACTTTTCTCGCCGACGCTTTCCCGCATCCCGATGAGCACGCGCAGGTGGGCTTCAAAGATCCCGGCGGCAAAGGCGACCGCGTCGAGCGTAAGTACGACAGCGCCCAGCCACTTTCTCTTTTCGTTTTCAAAACGCTTGCCGATCCGTTCGCGGGACGCATCAATTACTTCAAGGTCAAAAGCGGCGTCCTCAAAAATGACGCCACGCT
>Ga0210404_10000817_pt1 | contig 14477 bp, 13 predicted proteins | sample IncBWH28MmetaG_FD_155455 | JGI IMG/M metagenome (GOLD analysis project Ga0210404, IMG submission 155455) | Forest soil microbial communities from Barre Woods Harvard Forest LTER site, Petersham, Massachusetts, United States - Inc-BW-H-28-M | ecosystem: Environmental > Terrestrial > Soil >... | reverse complement strand
AATTGAGCTGGTTGCGCCCGACGGTGGCGCGCTGACGGTTCTGGACCAAAAAGGCAAAAAACAGAAATACCAGGTCTACGCGCGCGAAGGCTACCAAGCGCCCAAGGGCGGCGTTGGCGACTAGCTAGGCTGGGAATTAGAAAATGGAAAATTGAAATTGGAAAATAGAAGAATTTCCATTTTACTGCGCGCTGCGGTTTTCCATTTTAACTTTTTCACTTTTCAATTCAATATCCGCGCGCAAAATCGACGCGGTTGAAAAGTTCGCGGCCGTCGAACCAGCGCTCCAGCAAATCCATTAAGATGGCGGTCTGCCGGTGCCACAGCCGGTCACTCACTCCGCTGGTATGCGGCGTGATGAACAAGTTCGGCGCTTTCCACAACGGACTCTCTGCCGGCAACGGCTCCGTCGCCGCGACGTCCAGGGCCGCTCCGCCCAGCACCCCGCTTTCCAGCGCGCTAATCATCGCCGCTTCGTCCAACAGCGATCCTCGCCCGATGTTGATCAACCTCGCGCCGCGTTTCATTTTCGCGATTTGCTCCACGCCGATCAGATGCTTCGTCTCCGCCGTTTCTGGCGCGGCGATCACCACGTAGTCTGCTTCCGGCAGCGCCGTATGTAGATCCTTTACGGCAAATATTTTTTCAGCGTGCGACAGATCGCCTTTACCGGAGCGCGTCACTCCCCACACGCGCATCTCAAACGCCTTCGCCCGCTTCGCCAGTTCGCGGCCGATCGAGCCGTATCCCACGATCAACAACACTTGTCCGTTCAACTCGGTCAGGTGTTGTGGCTTGTCCCACAACTCCTGCTGTGTCCAGTGCGCGCGGTCCTGCAGCCGCACGGAGTCCGGAAAATTCCGCGCCAGCGCCACCAGCAATCCCATGGTGTGCTCGGCCATCGGCACGGAAAAAATCCCGCTCGGGTTCGTCACCATGATGCCGGAATCGCGCAGCTCCGGGTACATCAATTGCGCTACTCCCGCCGCCGTCGAATGAATCCACTTCAGTTTCTTGGCATCCTTCAACTGTTCCGCTCGCAGCGAGTAGCCCACGAAAATATCCGTGTCCGGGAGCTCTTTCGGCAATAGATCGTAATTCGGCAAGTGAAAGACGCGTATCTCCGGCCAGCGCTTGCGGATGGCCTCGGCCATCAACGGTTTCGGCCGCCACTCCGTAAACGGGTGCCACACGCAAATCACAAGTTTTGTTTCTGTAGGTCTCGTGCGATTCATGGCGTGATCACGAAGGGATACGTAAATCCATGCCGGTCATGTCGGCGGGTTGAGGTTGGCCCAACGCATTCAGCATCGTGGGCGCGATATCGCGCAGCGATCCGCCCGGCTTCAATCGCAACTGATTGTCGTCACTGACAAGAATAAACGGTACGGGATTCGTCGTGTGATACGTGTGCGGGCCGCCGGTAACGGGATCGATCATGGTCTCCGCATTCCCATGATCAGCGGTGATGATCCACACGCCTCCGCGCGGCTTCAGCGCTTGATAAATTCGCGCCAGGCCAGCGTCCACCGCTTCCACGGCTTTGATGGCGGCTTCCAGTTTTCCGGAATGACCCACCATGTCGGCGTTTGCGTAATTCATGATGATGGCGTCGAATTCGTTTTTCTCGATGGCCTTTACGACCGTATCCGTGATTCCCGCGGCAGACATTTCCGGTTTCAAATCGTAAGTCGCCACCTTCGGCGAAGGCACCAGAATTCGTTCTTCTCCGGCGAAAGGTTTTTCCACGCCGCCGTTGAAAAAATAGGTTACGTGCGCGTATTTCTCGGTCTCCGCAGTGCGCAAATTCTTGTACTGTAATTCCGCAAAAACCTGCGCCAGGATGTGCTCGAGTTTTTCCGGGGCGATCACGTACTTCAGCCACGGCCAGTTCTTGTCGTACTGCGTCATCCCCACATAAAACAAATTCTTCGGCCGCTTGGCATCGGGGAATTTGTCGAAGTCCGGCGCCGCCAGCGCATAACTCATCTGCCGCGCGCGGTCCGCGCGAAAATTGAAGAAGATCACCGCGTCGTCGTCGCGAATCAACCCAACTGGCGTTGCGGAAGCACCCGTTCCCCTGGTCACCACAATCGGCTTGATGAATTCATCTGTAACGTCTTTTTCATAACTCCGCTGGAGCGCCGCAACCGGATCGTCGGTCCGCGTTTCCGTTTCGCCATGGACCAGCGCGCGATACGCGAGCTCGACACGCTCCCAGCGGTTGTCGCGGTCCATCGCAAAGTAGCGCCCGACCAGCGTGGCGATCTGGCCCACGTTGAGCTCGCGCATCTTCTGTTGGAGTTGCCGGACGTAATCTCGCCCGCTGTTTGGCGGCGTGTCGCGCCCGTCCATGAAACAGTGCACGAACACGCTCTCCACTTTTTGCTGCTTGGCCATTTCCAGCAGCGCGAACAAATGTTGGATATGCGAGTGCACGCCGCCATCGCTGAGTAGGCCCACGAAATGCAGTTGCCGCGTCCGGCCGCGCTCCATGGCCTGCTGAAAGAGCGGCACGTTCCGCAGTTGTTTGTTGGCGATCAGCAAATCGATCCGCGTGATGTCCATGTGCACGATGCGCCCCGCGCCCATGTTCATGTGCCCCACTTCGCTGTTGCCCATCTGCCCCTCGGGCAATCCCACAAACGGCCCCGAAGTATGAATGAGTGTGTTCGGAAATTTCCGCACGAGCTCGTCATACGCCGGCTTGCGCGCCAGCGCAATGGCGTTCCCCTTCATCTCCGCGCGGTATCCCCATCCATCCAGCACGGTCAGCACAATCGGTTTCGGTTTGCTCATAGCTCCTTCGAAGTAGGCTTTAGGGTTTGCAAACAATCTCACTTCATTGGCTGAAACTGCGGGCGGTTCCGGCCGTACAGGCTTCGCTCTTTGGAGATGCTCTCGATTTCGAAATACTTCTGCAGGAAGTCATGGTCGATCGTTTGCTCGTACTTTCCTTGGCTATTGACAAGCCAGATGCAGTCGAGACCATCCATCCAGCTGTAGTAGCCAATCCGAAAGCGCCGGCCCACTTTCTCTCGCCGACCGCGCAAAGGTGAACCCGAAACTCGTACGACAGAGCACGGCGGTATCGGAGTTGGAAATGGAAATTTCTTGCGTGGTCTCACGGTGAATGGAACCCACGCTCCCTGGACCTTACGCCGTTTGACTGACCTCATGCCGTCGCTTGCACCATCTAGCCGAGCATAACGTTAAGCCCTCGCAAATTCACGCAGGGCCGCGAGCAGCCGATCCACTTCGTCGGCAGTGTTGTAGTGGACCAGGCCGACGCGGAGGACGCCGCCTTTTTGCTCGACGCCGAGGCGCTCGGACAAATTGAGGGCGTAGAAATTTCCGTCCCAGGTGAAAATTCCGCGATCGCCGAGGAAGGTCGCGATTTTGGTTGGATGGTGATCGCCCAGGCGAAACGATAGCGTGGAGCAGCGCTCGTCGAAGCGATTCGAATCGGTGATGCCGAAGATTTGTACGCCGGGAATCGCCTGCAAACCCTCGATCAGCTTCGTGATCAGCGTGGTTTCGTAGCGCCGTGTCGCGCGATACACGGCCAGCAAGGCCTCGCGCCGGGTTTTCACCGAGGGATCGCAATGCCGTCCCAGCTCCGCGAGGTAATCGACGGCGGCGGCGATTCCGGCGATCAGTTCCTGCACCTGCGTTCCGGTTTCCCAGCATTCGGGAGAAGCATCGGTTGCCGGGCGGACTTTGTAAGGCTTGAAACGCTCCAAATGTTCTTTCTTGCCGTAGAGCGTGCCCATGTGCGGACCGAAGAATTTGTAGGGCGAGCAGACCAGGAAATCGCAATCCAGAGCTTTCACGTCGATGGGGCCGTGAGGCGCGTAGTGCACGGCGTCGATGAACATCAGGGCGCCGGCGGCGTGGGCGAGTTTGGTGATTTCCGCAACGGGATTGATAGTGCCGACAATGTTCGACGCATAGCCAACGGCGACCAGCTTGGTCTTCGCGGAAATCTTACGTTTCAAATCGTCGAGATCGAGCGTGCAATCGCTTTCGTGAATATCCACCTGGCGGATGACCACGCCTTTTTCTTCGAGAGCGCGCCACGGGGCCACGTTGGCGTCGTGATCGAGCGTGGTCACAACAATTTCGTCGCCGGGTTTCAGTTCGCGTGCGATGGCGCGGGACAGGGCGAAGGTGATGGTGGTCATGTTCTGGCCGAAGACCACTTCGTTCGAATCGCAATTGAAAAAATCAGCCATCGCCGCGCGCGCCGAAAGGATCATTTCGTTGGCGCGCCGGCTGGTCAGGAATGCGCCGTAGGTATTCGCGTTGGCGCCCAGAAAATAATATTGAACCGCGTCCATCACCTGCTTCGGCACCTGGGTGCCGGCAGGCCCATCCAGAAACGCGGAGGGGTGGCGGCTGTACTGCAAACTGAGCGAGGGAAATTGTTCCCTTACCCAGGCAATATCGAATGATTTCGTCTCAGTGCTGTGCATCACGGGTGTGCTCATGGTCTCTTTCCCAACCACCAAGAATCCTATCTCAGGTCCGCTAGTTTCTCACACGTGATGCGGTCGTTGTAAGGCAGCATCCAAATTGGGACCACATTCTTCGACGCCGCGCGCCATGTCAGAATTTGCAACGGTCTGCGCATGATACGATACTTGCGGTTGTTCCTCACTCATGCCGCTTTGGCGCCGGCTATAAATCAAATGGGCGGCTGCGAAGCGGCTGGCCCCGCGCCATGTAATTTCATGAGGTGTGTTGTGCCAGAACTTTTTCCGCCGACTGAGCGTACGCGTACGGTGCGCGAAGCGCATCGCGGTGTTTACGACCGCGAAACGATTTACAGGATTCTCGATGAAGGCTTTGTGTGCCATGTGGGATTCACGGTCGATAGCCAGCCTTACGTGATTCCTACCCTTTTTGCGCGGATTGGCGATGCCATTTATTTCCACGGCTCGGCCGCCAGTCGCATGCTGCGCAATGTGAGCGAGGGAATCTCCGTCTGCATCACGGTGACGCTGACGGACGGCTTCGTCCTGGCGCGCTCGGTCTTCAACCATTCGATGAATTACCGCTCCGTCGTGGCACTCGGCAAAGCCTCGCTTGTCGATGGGCCGGAGGAAAAGCTCGAAGCGTTGCATGCGTTCACCGAGAAGATTCTCCGCGGCCGCTGGAAGGATGCGCGCCAGCCGAATGAAAAAGAATTAAAAGCCACCAGCATCCTGCGGCTGCCGCTGACGGAAGTTTCGGCAAAGATTCGCGTGGGCCCGCCGGAGGATGACGCTCCGGATTACGAGCTGCCCATCTGGGCGGGCGTGATTCCTCTGGAGCTCGCTCCGGGCGCGCCGATTCGCGACGAGAAGTGCGCCGCGTCGATTCCGACACCCGCGTATGCGGCGCATTACAAGCGGTGAGCCATGAGCGAATTCACTCCGGCACCGGTGAAAGCGGTTGTTGGCATCGAGACGCTCGAGGCGCTGGACATTCGTGTAGGTACGATCGACCGCGTGGAAGAGGTTCCTGGGTCGGAAAAACTCATGAAGCTCACAGTGAATTTCGGCGACCATTCTCGAACGATTCTCGCGGGAATCAAAAAAGAACGAGAAGACCCACGCGAGATTGAAGGGCGCCAGGCTTTGTTTGTTTTGAACCTGAAACCTCGCAAGATGGCCGGCGAGACTTCCGAGGGCATGTTGTTCGACATCGGCTACGCGGACAGCGTCACGCCGGTTCTTTCCGTTCCGGAACGTCCCGTTCCGAACGGCGCGCGCGCTGGCTAGAAAACTGCTGCTCACCGAAACGGCGCACTCACTTTGCTGCTGAGAGTTTCTGGGCGGCGGCAGAAATGAGTTCGGCTTCCTGCTGCAGGACGCGCGCTACGACCACGATTCCCTCGTCGGCCAGCTTCCACTGTTTTTGGTCGATGGCTTCGCGGACGGCGGGGACAGTCTTGGCGGCGTAGCCGGTGTAAAAACCGGGCGCGTAGAGCTGGTGCTTGAACCAGGGGCGATTAGGGAGACCTTGAGAGTTGGTTAGTTTGCGCTCACTCTCGATGAGCATCTTATTTACTTGGGTGACTGAGGCGGAGGCCAGCGAGGCGCCGCCATTGGCATTGGCCTGCTCCAGAGCTTTGTGATATTCCATCGCGCTGCGAGTGAGCGCCTCCGACGCATTTTCCATAGGCGCGAAGTTCAAATGTGGCGGAATCTCTTCCACGGGCGGCGCAACGAGGGGCCGCTTCGGATCATTGGTAGCTTTGAAGACGCCTTCTTCGATTTCGTGATTGCGTTCCTTGATGTCGTCCTGCGTTTTCTGCGCGAGAGTTTTCAGTTCCTTCAGGTAGGTCTGCACGGTGTCCGCAAGATCTCCGAATTCGAACGGAAGCAGCTCCGCGTCAGCAAGGCGCATCACGGCGGTGCCGGCGGTTTGAGCGAGCGCGCGGCCGTAGACGAAGTCCGTGTCGCTGAAGTGCGTGAACCAGTAGAAATCGTCGTAGATGGAATGGTAGATGCCGCCGCCGTCTTCTCCGCCGAAACCGATGTTAAGCGAAGCCACGCCATCGTGTTGCAGAAATGCGGTGTAGTCCGAACCGGAGCCGAGGGCGGGAATGCGAAGATCCGCGCGCTTGCGAATTTCTTCGCGCTGCTCAGGAGTTTTGGCATTGGCGATCTCGTGGAGCTGCTGGCGCTTCCAGGCGGTCATTTTGGTTTCGGGATCGGTGATTTCGCGCGCAATTTCATTGCTGAACTTTTCGAGGGTATGCGAGCCTTCGATGTTGAGATAGCCGCGCCCGTTGCCGTCGGAGTTTAGATAGGCGACGGCGTGCGCGCGCAATTCATCGTAATGCGTTTCGGCCCATTCCGTGGAGCCGAGAAGTCCCGGCTCCTCGCCGTCCCACGCGCAATAAATGATGGTGCGCTTGGGCTTCCAGCCGGACTTGATCAACTCTCCCAACGCGCGCGCCTCTTCCATTTCCGCGATGAGGCCGGCGATGGGATCTTCAGCGCCGTTCACCCACGCGTCGTGATGATTTCCGCGAATCACCCATTCGTCAGGGAGGGTGGAACCCTGAATTTTTCCGATGACGTCGTAGATGGTCTTTTGGCCCCAATCCGACTTCATTTTGAGGTGCACTTTCGCGGGACCGGGGCCGACGTGGTAGGTAATAGCGAGGCCACCGCGCCAACCCTCGGGAGCAACCGGACCGGTGAGCGCGGCCAGAAGAGGTTGTGCGTCCCCGTAGGAAATCGGGAGCACGGGAATTTTTGTGATCGTCGCAGCGTCTTCAAGTTTCAGGCGCTTGGCATCTTTCGTGGCGCCGACTCCGGGAGTGAGAGGATCGCCGGGGTAGTAGGGCATGTCGGCGACGCTGCCACGCTGCACACCGTCGGGCGGGCGATATGGTCCGGCGGGAAAGACTTCTCCTTGCACGAAGCCGTCTTCGTGCGGGTCGGAATAAATGAGGCAGCCGATAGCGCCATGCTCGGCGGCGACTTTCGGTTTGATGCCGCGCCAGGAATGGTAGTAGCGAGCGATGACGATCTTGCCTTTCACGGAAATGCCCAGGCGGTCGAGCTGCTCGTAGTCTTCGGGAATGCCGAAGTTGACATAGACGAGCGGAGCGGTGACGTCGCCATCGATGGAATAGACATTGTAGGTAGGCAGCTGCTCGGACTGCTGATTGGAAGTGGGATCCTGCGTCAGCGCGGGTTCCTGAAGCTTGGCGACAAACTTGGGGCCGCCTTCGACGAGCTCAACGACGCGCTCCTTGGGAGTGGGATAGAGGACGTCGAATTGTTCGATGTGCGTGTCGAGGCCGAATTCCTTGAATTTTGCGGCGAGCCATTCGGCATTGTCTTTGTCGTAGGGGGAGCCGACGTTGTGCGGGCGCGCCGAGAGCCGTTGCATGTACGAGCGGAGATTGTCGGTGGTGGGAATGGCGCGTAGTTTTTCTTCCCATTGGCGTTCGGCGCGGGACGATGCGGCGGAGTAGCCGGAGAACGGCTGCTCGTCGGCAACGACGTGGCCGCCGACAGGAGCGAGCGAGAGGCCTACGAACAAAAGTGATGCGAACGCGACGCTACGATTCATTTTTCCCCCATGAAGTGAGTCCAGGATTATTTACCGGGCTGGTTTGAGCCGCAAGCTCCAAATTAGCGCTCGAAGCTGATTCATTTCTTTGATGAGGAGCCAGCAAAACCTTGTGTAATGGATTTCGACATCAGAATGTAGTGGCACGGCACTTTTGCGGGCACATTGTGAGGAAATGGCGCGGTGCCTGTTTCCGTGTAGCCAAGGTGGCGATAGAACGAAGGCAATGGAGCGCGCTCGCTCACGATGCGCAAGTCAACGGCGACGCAGCCCGCATCGCGAAAATATGTTTCGGCGGCACCCATTAACTTGCGGCCCAAGCCAGTTCCCTGACGCCGCGGTTCGACGCCGAGCAAGCCCAGGTATCCACGATCTGCCCGAAGTTCGACATAGACACAGCCGACAAGGCCGCCGGAATCTTCGGCGAGTAGAAACTTTCCTTTTTTCATATACTCACGAACGCCTTCGGGATGGGTGCGATCGCCGTCGATGAACGGCAGCTCAACACGGAACGCAATGTTGATCAGAGCGGCGAGGGCCTCGACATCGGCATCACCTGCGGCGCGGATGCCGAGGCCATCTAGAGAATGCCCGGACTTTGTCGCCTCATGCATAACAGAAGGAGTGAATCTTTTGTAAGACTCGCAAGACTACGGAACCCCGGACAACTGCCACTGGCTTCAATGCATGGCTTCGGCGAGATAGGAAAAGACCTTCTCCGACCAAATTTCTCCGCCGTGAACGCAGAACTCATGCGCATCTTGAGCCGTATTGCCAAAATGAGGAAAGATTTGGATGGCATGAGGGTTGTTCGCTTTTTCCATCTCTACGGCGAGGGTGCGGCTGGGAGCGAGGTCGTAATCGTTTTCCGCCTGGATAAAGAGGACCGGCATTTGCGCGTGACGGACCGCTTTGATCATGCGGTCGCGCAAATCGGGCGCTTCTTTCCAGGTTTGCGCAGCGCCGGCAAAGTCGATTGCGGCGCGGAGCCCGAGCCTTTGTTCGGCCATCAAGATCGTTTGAATGCCGCCGAAAGAACAACCGGCAACCGCGATCCGCTGCGAATCTACTTCGGGTAAGGACTTCAGATACGTCAGCGCGGCGACCTGGTCTTCCAGATGCTCTTCCATCAGCTCGACGAGTTTTTTGTCGCGGGCATGCAGCCCGCCGTTTGTGCCGGCGCGCGCAAGCTGATCCATGACGTATTCGCCAGGCGAACGTCCGTGGCCGCGGCGATGCGGGATGAAGAGGATGTAGCCCTTGCTCAGAAAGATCGGCGCGAGATCCGGCAGCCAGCCGGGACGCCGCTCGCTGCCATGATTCCAAAGGAGCGCGGGAAAGGGGCCCTTGCCTTCGGGTTTGTAGATGAATCCGTGAAGAACGAGTTTGCCGCTGGAAAATGTGACTTCAGTGGGATTCGCTTGCGGCCGAGCCGCCGCAGCTTCCGCCATGAGCGCAGAAAGAGCGAAGGAAATCGCTATCAAGAATGACCTGAATTTGCGATTCACGTCCGCTCCTTGGCTATGGGTTCTTGGGAGTATTTGCATTTTTTCGAGCCGCCGGCGAGGAAGCCGGCTGTTTCGGCGCCCAGAATTGCGGATCGCCATCGGCAAAATCCTTGGTGACGTGCGAAGTCTCGGGACTTACCGCGTAGAGATTGCTTTCGGTGCTCTTATATGCGTCACGCGCGAGCTGCTCCATACGGTCGGCGGCCTCTTCGCCTTCCGCTTCCCGGAGGCTCCGCCTCCACGAAAGAAGATCATCGTTTTGCCGCAATGCGCGCATGGGAACAAAGACCAGAAAGGCCGGCGAGGGCATGCCGACGTTGACCTGATAGACGACCCAGGGCGTGTCGGCTTTGATCTTTTCGTAAGCGCGGGCAAGAGTCCGGAAAGCTTCGACAAAATCGCTTTCGTGGCCGGGATTCAGGCGAACTTCGAGGACGCGCATAAAGCGGGCTTTGGAAAAATCGATGGACTGAGGGCGATAACCCAGGTCATCGCGGCGAACGGCAATGATGGTGCGTTCCGCGGAAACGAGCGCCTGAAGTTCTTCCTGCATGCGGGCAAGCTCCGGATGGGCGCCAAAAATGCGGCCCCATTCCAGGAAGGCGGTATCCACCTGCTCGAAGGAATCGAATGGATCGAAGAAAAGCGCTTCGGGCCGGCCAGAAAGGGATTCGAGGTCTATCCAAGCATTGGGAACATCAAGCGGGTCGCAAGCGCGCGAGACGGCGACCTCGATTTTGCGGCGTTCGGCGGCTTTGCCGGACTTGAACTCCTGATGAACAAGGAGCAGCAACTTGGGCGGTGTACCGGCGATGTTGGGGAAGTCCTCGGCCTGTGCGGAGAGCTTTGAGGCGCACGCGAGAAGGAGAAGCGCGGCGCCTAAGAATTGGCGATGGTTCTTCATGAGAATTCTCTCCCAATCCAAGAGGGTGTCGCCCACCGCGGCGGGCGCCCTTTAAAGAAAACGAATTCGAACTAGCTGAGGGCAGCCTTGCCGTTGAAGCGCGCGGCGGTGCCCAATTCTTCCTCGATGCGGAGGAGCTGGTTGTATTTGGCGATGCGGTCGGTGCGGCTGGCGGAGCCGGTCTTGATCTGGCCTGCGGCGGTGGCGACGGCTAGGTCGGCGATGAAGGTGTCTTCGGTTTCGCCGGAGCGGTGGGAAATGATGGAGTTGTATCCGGATTTGCGGGCGAGCTCGATGGCGTCAATGGTTTCGGTGACGGTGCCGATTTGATTGAGCTTGATTAGGATGGCGTTGGCTATGCCTTCGCTGATGCCACGCGAAAGGCGTGTTGTATTTGTGACGAAGAGGTCGTCGCCGACCAATTGGATTTTCTTTTTGGAGGATTTGCTGCCGATACTCTGCGTGAGGGACTTCCAGCCGGACCAGTCATCTTCCGCCATGCCATCTTCGATCGACACGATGGGATATTTTTCGGCCCAGGTTGTCCAATACGCGGCCATTTGTGCGGAGGTGTGCGAGGACTTGTCGGATTTCTTGAAAACGTAGTTGCCGCTGGATTTGTCGTAGAACTCGCTGGAGGCGGGATCGAGCGCGATGCTCACTTGCGGGCCGGGCTTGTAGCCTGCGGCGGTAATGGCTTCGAGTACGATCTGGGTGGCTTCTTCGTTGGATTTACAGCTAGGCGCGAAGCCACCTTCATCGCCGACGGCGGTGGAGTAGCCGTGTTTCTTGAGCGCGGACTTCAACGCGTGGAAAACTTCGACGCCCCAGCGAAGAGCTTCGGAAAAATTGGGAGCGCCGACGGGCATGACCATGAATTCCTGGAAGTCGACGGAGCTGTCGGCGTGGGCGCCGCCATTGAGAATGTTCATCATGGGGCAAGGGAGAAGATTGGCGGAAGTGTCCGAGGAATAGCGCGCGAGATATTTGTAGAGCGGAATATTCAGCGCAGCGGCGGCCGCGCGGGCGGCAGCCATGGAAACAGCAAGGATGGCGTTGGCACCGAGGCGGGACTTGGTGGGAGTGCCGTCGAGCTCGATCATGCGCTTGTCGAGGGCGCGCTGGTCGGCAGCATCCATGCCAATGACGGCTTTGGCGATTTCAGTGTTGGCGTTGGCAACGGCCTTCAGAACGCCCTTGCCAAGATATTTGGACCTATCGCCGTCGCGCAGTTCCAAGGCTTCATGTTCTCCGGTGGAGGCGCCGGAGGGAACGGCTGCGCGGCCGCGGACGCCGTCACCGGCGTAAACATCGGCTTCGACGGTGGGATTGCCACGGGAATCGATGACCTGGCGGGCGCGGACGGCGGTAATCTTCGTGGACATGTTTCAGCGATCTCCTTGGTCAGAGTGAATTTGAGATTGTACCAGAGGGCGGATGTGGCTGACGGAGGAGCGATCCCGGGCAGCCCGCCAGGAAATAAAGGAATTATCGGGACAATGAAGGAGTAGACCGGCCGCCAAACTCCAGGACGACGTGGGGGCAAACTTCTTGCTAATGTATATACAATGATGTATATATAAATCAGGAGAAGGAACATGGCCACGGCGCGTGTCTTTAAGTCGGGAAACAGCCAGGCGGTGAGGCTGCCGAAGAAATTCCGGGTGAAAACGCAGGAAGTGGAGATTTTCCGTCGGGGTGATGAGATTGTGTTGCGGGAGAAGGCGGGGGGCATGGTCCGCGTGCTGGATTTGCTGGCGGAAATGCCGCGGGACATGTTCCCCAAAAAGCGAAGGGATCCGAAACCACAGAAGCGCAAGGGCCTGTGATGGGCGCGCGCTACCTCCTGGACACCAATATCTGCATCTATTTGCGGCAGAACCGCACTCCGGAATTGACCGCGCGATTCCAGCGGTTACAACCCGGCGACGCTGCACTTTCTGTAATTACATATGGCGAGCTGGCTTATGGCGCGGAGCGAAGCCGGCAGCGCACGCAGGCCCTGGAATCCCTGGCGAGCCTTGTATCGTTGTTGCCGGTTCTCCCGTTGCCGGAGGATGCCGGTGCAGCCTACGGAGAGATTCGCGCGGCGTTGGAATCGCGCGGAGAAATGATCGGTGGCAACGACCTGTGGATCGCAGCGCATGCGAAAGCGGCCAGGCTGGTGCTGGTCACCAACAATGAAAGGGAATTCCGGCGGGTGCCTGACCTCAAAGTCCAAAACTGGACCACGCGTTCTTCTTAGCCAAATCCAAAAAAGTGCCGCACAGGGGAACCTAAGCAGTTTCAGGTTCTTCGATCAGGGATTCCTGCCGGACGACGACGACGATGCCGGAATCGGTGACGTGGAAGCGGCGACGGTCGGCTTCGAGGTCGTAGCCGATTTCGGTGTGCTCGGCCAGGTTGACGTGGCGGTCGATGATGGCGCGGCGGATGCGTGAATGGCGGCCGACATTCACATGATTGTAGAAAATGGAATCGGAGACTTCGCAGTAGCTGTTGACGCGGACATTGTTGCCGATGACGGATTTTTGAACGCGGCCGCCGGAGATGACGGAGCCTCCGGCGACGATAGAGTCCAGAGCCACGCCCATGCGCTCGGGGTCGGCAAAGACGAATTTCGCGGGCGGATATTGGTGCTGCCAGGTGCGCAGCGGCCAATTGTTATCATACAGATTGAAAACGGGTGACACGCTGACGAGATCCATGTTGGCTTCGTAGTAGGCGTCCAGGGTGCCGACGTCGCGCCAGTAGAGCGCGTCTTTACTATTCTCGTCGACGAAATTGTAGGCGAAGACGCGGTGTTTGGAGATGATGCGCGGCAGAATGTCTTTGCCGAAATCGTGGGTGGACTTGGGATCCTCGGAATCGGCAAGCAGGATGGGGATCATGAGCTGGGTGTTGAAAATGTAGATGCCCATGGAAGCGTTGCAATTGCCGGGATGGTGCGGAGAGTGCTTGGGCTCGGCGGGCTTTTCCTCGAAGCCGATGATGCGCCAATCCTTGTCCACTTCGATGACGCCGAATTGCCGGGCGGCCTGAGCCACAGGAATCTGGATGGTGGCGACGGTGACGTCGGCTCCGGAGTCCACGTGCTGCTGTAGCATTTTGGCGTAATTCATTTTGTAAATGTGGTCGCCGGAGAGAATGAAAGTGTATTTGGAGCGCTCGCTGCCGATGGAATAGATGTTCTGGTAGACGGCGTCGGCAGTGCCCTGGTACCACTCTTTCGAAACGCGCATTTGCGGCGTGAGGACTTCGATGTAGTCGCCGAGTCCCGCGAGAGGAGACCATCCGGCGCGCACGTGGCGATTGAGACTGAGGGCTTTGTATTGCGTGAGGACGAAGATGCGGCGGAGATCGGAATTGATGCAATTGGAAAGCGTGATGTCGATGATGCGGTAGAGAGCGCCAAAGGGAACGGCCGGCTTGGCGCGGTCACGCGTGAGCGGCAAGACGGTGGCGCCCTGGCCTCCGGCGAGGAGTATTCCGATGGCGTCGCGCATCGCAGACATGAGCCGACCCCCATGGGCGCGTGTCGAGAAGCGGCTCATTCTACGAAACGACGGAGGGGAGCACAAGGAGAAGGGAGAAAGAGTCGCAAAGAGAGGAAAGGCGGAGGACCAGCGGGAAATCTGGCGCGAGTCAATGATTACTATATATTTAATATAGTAACTTAAATGCAATTAGGTGGGTTCAGTACCATGCCGGCGAGCGGTCAGGCACAAAGATTCCTTGACTTGGATGGCGCGAAATGAGTAGAAGATGCCATCTACCAATCAGGGTGCGCACGCGAGCCGGTCATTACATGCGATAATCAAGAACAGGGGCGGTGCCCGCAGAAGCACGGAGCCGGCTGCAGTCTGGCCGGCGAGAGGCGCCGCAAGAAACCAATCCGAACCGGATTGGGGGTGAATTAATAAAGTGGCTGAAGTCATCATCCAAGAGAGTGAATCCCTGGAAAATGCACTGCGCCGTTTCAAGCGCAA
>Ga0210404_10000816_pt1 | contig 14478 bp, 15 predicted proteins | sample IncBWH28MmetaG_FD_155455 | JGI IMG/M metagenome (GOLD analysis project Ga0210404, IMG submission 155455) | Forest soil microbial communities from Barre Woods Harvard Forest LTER site, Petersham, Massachusetts, United States - Inc-BW-H-28-M | ecosystem: Environmental > Terrestrial > Soil >... | reverse complement strand
AAGGCTGTGAGCGGGTTTCACCGCGTTTTGAAGAAAGGAGGAAGGCTTGGGCTAATTGTATTCTCAATTCCCGAAAATAATCTTTTCTTCTCTGGTCCATTAGCAATTATTCGTCGCCGTGCAGGGCTCCCAGCTCCGCTTCCGGGCCAGCCGGGCATATTCAGTCTCGGTAGCCCAGGTGTCATCGATAATCTGCTGACAAAGTCAGGCTTTAGAGAAGTGCAGGTTAGACGACAGCTTGCGCCCTTGAGGATGAGTTCAGCGGACGAGTGTGTTCGGTTCATGAAGGAGTCTTTCGGCAACCTACACCAGATGATGTCACGTCTTAGCGATAAGGAAAAGGCGGATGCATGGGAAGAGATTCGCCATGAAATGGGACACTTCGAGACTGGTGGCCGGTTTACGGGGCCATGTGAACTGGTGATCGCTAGTGGAGCGAAATAGTTAATTTCCGAACGACAGTTCGCTTGAGCACTAGGACCCTTCCAATTACGCACTTCGTCCATTCTAGTACGGGGCGTAGCAGGATGCGCGACCGGTGGGGGACGCTTAGGCGCCTATTTCATCCGTGACTACTCGGCGTATCTTGAGGATTCTATTTCCATCCTTGATGGGTGTCTTCGATGTAACTCCTTGTCTCTAGGTTTGGTCATTAGTCTCTTTATTTTCTCGCCTATCTTTTCGAAGACTTCCTCGATCGACCATCCTTCCTCTGCGAAGTCGAGTTGTTCTTTGGGAAGCTTGATGAATACTTGAACGTCATACCGCTTTCTGTCCTTTTGTAGGGAGGAGGTCTTCACTACGGCCCTTGCTTCAATGATGTCGCGGTGAACTTGACCTAGAGCCCGCAGCGATTTTTGGAATTTTAGTTCTGCCTTTCGAGATTCAAGGTCGTCTTTCTGCAGACCTACGATCTGTACGGGTATATCTGAAAATTCTTGTCCTGCCATCTAGAAATCCACCAATGCTTCTATCTGACTACTAGAACAGGACAATGGGCGTGAGAGACTACTCCGTTCGACACGCTACCTAGCAAGAGCTTCTTGAAACCGCCGAGCCCTCTGGTCCCAACTACGATCAGGTCAACGTTCTCTTTGGCGGCATGATTGAGGATCGTCTCAACAACCGATGAGACGGCTTCCGGGATTTCGGTCTTCACGTGGATACCTAGTCTCTTGCCCTTTGACTCTACCTCGCCCACGATACTCGCGGCGATTTTTTTCGCATAGGAGTAGTAAGCATCTATCTCATGCTGTGATGGAGCGGGTAAGCTCATACCAGTTGGAGAGGCAATCGTGGAGCGGTAATACGTTGCAGGGGGGCTGATCGCATGAAGAACCAAGAGATCTGCTCTTAGCTTCTCGGCAAGCTCGATCGCCGCCTGAGCGGCCTTCTGTGAACTCTCAGACCCATCCAGGGCTACTAGTATCTTCTTGAACAAGGATTTCGACATAGGCGAGGAGGGCTCGGCCATCCGCTTCATGGTCTTTGATTCCATTAGTCTCACAAATACTCCGAAGTAGGCAGGTGGTAAGCTTTTCCCTGCGGCAACCGACGCTCTAGCTACTCGGCCCGAACGTTCTCCAAAAACGTAGCAGATGGCACGAAGAAGAGATTCCCTGTGACCGCGCGGCTGAAATCCAAGAGTCGATCATAATTCCCGGGAGGCTTGCCTACGAACATATTCTGTAACATTTTTTCAATGGTGCGAGGCGAACGACTGTAGCCGATGAAGTAGGTGCCGAACTCGCCCTGACCCGCCTGACCAAAGGGCATGTTGTCACGGAGTATCTGGACCTCCTGCCCGTCCTCTACTATCTTTGTTAGCGCATTGTGAGCATACGTGGGCTTGATGGAATCGTCCAGCTCTACGTCGGTCAGCTTTGTGCGACCTACGATGTGTTCCTGTTTTTCCGTTGGTAGCTTATTCCAGCCGGCTAGATCGTGAAGATATTTTTGCACAATCACGTAGCTACCGGCTGTGAATGCAGGGTCCTCTTCTCCTATGATGGTAGCATCAAGTGCGGCTTGCCCCTTAGGATTCTCTGTCCCGTCAACGAAACCGATCAGGTCACGGCTGTCAAAGAAGCGGAACCCGTGAACTTCGTCTATCGGGGAGACCGCGGCACCAAGCCGTGTCATAATTCGTGTCGCTAGCTCGAAACACAGATCCATCCTTTGGGCCCGGATATGAAAGAGCATGTCGCCCGATGTGGAGACGGCGTGTCGCTCTCCAGCCTGGATTTCTCGAAACTTGTGCAGCTCTTTGGGTCTCGGCTGTCCGAAGAGATGATCCCATGCTTCAGCCCCAAACCCAACTACGCAGGAAAGGCTTCCCTCAAGTTCGCGAAACCCCACTGAACGGACGAGCGCAGCGAAATCAGCGCAAAAAGAGTGGATCGCGGTTCGATTCCCAGCTCCATGCTTGACACTGAGGACGAGAAAAATTGCGGCGCGAGTCAGGGATGTGGCTACATGCTGTGGGGCCGGGCCCATTTCCTCAGATGATCTCAATGTCAGCCCGCGTCTACCTAATCACTAAGACTGGGCAGTGCGCATGGTCAACCACTCCACTAGACACACTTCCTAGCAGAAGCTTCTTGAAACCGCCGAGACCTCGGGTCCCGACAATTATCAGATCGGCGTTTTCCTTTAGGGCTTGATTGACTATCGTTTCTACCACGGAGGAGGATGCCTCAGGAATATCCGCTTTGACTGTGATGCCACGTTTCTGGGCCTCGGACACGGTCCCATCAACGATCCCACTAGCAACTCTTCTAGCATATTCAAGGTACAGATCAATCTCCTTCTCGTGAGTGGGGGGTTCGATTACGGGGCCCTCGGATGAATTCTCCGCGTGATAGTAGAGTGCGGGAGGAATGACTGCATGGAGAACTACGAGCTCAGTCTTGAGTTTCTCAGCCAGCTCCAACGCTGCCTGGGAGGCCCGAGCAGAGTTCTCCGATCCGTCCAAGGCGACGAGGAGTCTCTTGAACATGGATTTAGACGAGGTTGGACTAATTTGACTTGGTGATCTAACCGTCTGGGTTTCCATTCGAATCGGCCAGAACTGTCTGCGTGGTTAGTCCTAAGCTTTTGCCCTCGATCCCAAGATTCCACCGCTAGGCGTCATCGCACCTTCGGCTCCCTCTGCATCCTCCTCAAGCCAGCCTGTCACTCCGGTCGGGTTTTCCTGGTTATGACAAGGATAATTTGGGCTATCAGGAAGGGAGCTGCGCGAACTATGAGGACTATTCTCGCTGCTGTCGACCAATCCCATCATGCTCATGACGTGATAAGCAGGGCGGCTGAATTGGCAGTTCTGCTGCGGAACGACCTAGTTGTTCTTAGTGTAGTTAGCTCGGACCCGATGAAGCAGTTCAATATCGTGGAGGAGCAGAATCGATTTGCAGGTTTCCATCGAGAATTGATCTTCAAACATTTTCCCGAAAATAGTCTCGCAGTCGAACCGCACAATGGAACTGGGGGAGTTTACAAGTACGGCACTGCCGGAATAAGGATCCAATCGAGGATCCTGTCGGGCAACGTTGTTGACAAGATATGCGCATGTGCTGACGAGGTCAATGCTGATCTAGTTCTTGTTGGGAGTAGGGGACTAGGGAATATCGGAAGCCTCGTACTCGGCAGCGTTTCCGAACGGGTAGTTCACAAATCCACGCGATCGGTACTCGTTGTCAAAGGCGAGCGACTGGAAGGCCCTGACTGGCAGGGACTCTCCAATTCTCAAAAGTCTGGCGCAGTGAAAGTCTAGAAACATACCGTCCCGAACGACAGATAGGTCGCTATTTCTCCACCGCCAACATTGTAACTGATCTCTTCTCTAGTTTGTAATTGTCGTTCCGGCGGTTCCTTTGAGCGCCTCTTCGGCCATCTCTAAAGGAGCAATAACCACGCGTCCCTCTGATGATCCTGACAGGAAGCTCACAGCGCTTTCGATCTTGGGACCCATGCTGCCTTCTGGGAACTGGCCTTCTCTGAGATATTTCTTACATTCTTGCAAGGTCATTCTGTCGAGTGCTCGCTGATCCGGCCTACCGTAATTGACGAACACCCTCTCGACATCAGTCAGAATGAGGAGTGTCTCTACTCGGAGGATCGTCGCCAGCAGGGCAGCTGTTCGATCCTTGTCCAGGACGGCTTCGACCCCTCTAATCGTGCCACTCTTCTCTCGAATAACAGGAACCCCACCTCCACCGACGCTTATCACCACTGTTCCGGCTTCGAACAGTCGAATAATCGTCTCCTTCTCTAGAATGTCCAATGGGGTCGGAGACGGGACCACTCTTCGAAAGCCTCGTCCGCTATCGCTGACGATATGCCATCCCTTCGATTCCCGCAATTGTCTTGCTTCATCAGCAGAGTAAAATGGGCCTACTGGTTTTGTTGGATTCCTGAACGCCCGGTCCTCAGCATCGACGAGTGTCTGGGAAACAATGGTTACGACCGCGATCTTTGGTCCTCCTGATTCTAGCTCACTACGAAGTGCTCGTTGGAGCATATAGCCGATCATTCCTTGGCTCTCGCCTCCGCAGATATCCAACGGCATTGGCGGCAACGTGTCCTTTGCGATCTCGTTCTGCAATAGAATGTTCCCAACTTGGGGGCCGTTGCCGTGTGTGATCGCAATTTTCTCGCCTCTTCGAAGAAGAGTCACAAGGTGCTTCGCTGTGTTCTGCACATTCAGTGCTTGTTCCTCGGCCGTTCCTTTCTGGCCATGCTTGAGAATGGCGTTCCCTCCTAGACTTACCAGCACTTTCAAGCGTTAAACCTAGTTGGAAGGCTTTCGGTTGAGGACGCAGGTCATGCAGCGGATGCCGCCGTATCCTCCCGTAATCTCCTGGAGCTGGAGAGACGTAACATCGATAGAAAGCTCTTGGAACTCACGTTTGTGAGGGAAGAACTGGTCAGACTGTCTGAGCCTCGCGAGATCCTTTCTCGCCTCCTCTAGGAGAGCACCGTATCGGTGTGCATCCGCGAGCGCTTTGGCCTCAAGGTTTCGCAAGACCTTCTTCACCACCTTCTCCACTTCGATGGCGAGAATACTGTGATCTTTTACGCAGAGAAAGTTTGACGCATAGCACATCTGCTCGAGCGTCGTTATGGGGACAATAGTGAATCTGTGACCCATCAGATACTCATACAGGTTGGGAGTCTGGCTAATCCTCTTGTAATGTCCGAAAGATGATCTACGGTAAACCTCTACCTTAGCGCGTTTCAAGAGCGGAATGCAGCCTACTGCAATATTCTTTCCTGGAAAATTGAGGTAAGTGTCAAGGTGCATGTTGATCATCGGATCAGGCTCATCGCCCGGTATCAATGGATGAGCTGGTTGGTGAATCACAGCGACCTCTTCGAAGTTAATTCCACGGCGAAGAACCTGACTCGCGCCGTTCAAGTTTGTCCGGTCGCCGATCCCGATCATTGCAATCTTCCCGGCAGGTATGAAATCGCCTCCCTCAAATGTTCCCGGTGCCTTTACACGGTTGACTATTTTTGCGCCGGCCATTTCTAGGATGGTGCTAGTGATATCTGGTTCCATCCGGCGCTGCGGCTTCGACATTCGCCCGACGATCAAGCCAAGGTCCGAGGCGACTTGCTGGTCCCGCATGAAGAACAGGTTCGCGAGGGGCACGTCCAGCTGTACCCGCGGGTACATCATTCTGACGCCTCGCTTCTGATCTAGTCTGATGCTCGGCCTGAAAACTAGAACGCTGAAGATTGTCTCTACGCCGAGCTCGGGAAGATTCCTCTCGAATTCGCGCCGTGCCCTCTTGACTTCAGCCGCTGGACCTTCGAACTTCACGATCCCTTTCGCATATTTCGTCAGCATTCCGACTAGCTCGGGATCCTCCCTTGCTAGTTTGATGGCGAGATGTTTGAGTCGGTGGACTCTTACACCGGTAAGGTCGAGCGCGTGCTCAAGTTCTCGGTGTTCATGGATCGCTTCATCCATATTGAAGGCTCGTTCGTATAGGAAGGCGAAGGGCTCGATAAGCCCAAAGAACATCTCAGTTCCGGGTCTGTGAATCACAACATCCTGTAGAGAGTCCCACTCTGCTCTGACTCTGGAATCCAAGAAAGCCACGCCAAAGCTACTTCTGACGCAGAAGCCACTCTAGAACAGACGCGGCACCGTAAAGCTTGTTCTCACCTTGTTGCCAAACAATAGAATGCTTACCCTCAATCACATCATCGGTAATCTCAAGACCCCTGTGAGCCGGCAAACAGTGCATGACACTCACATCCTTCTTAGCCGCTTTCACAAGATCTTCGTTGATCTGGTAGCCGCTGAAATCCTTCATCCTCTTCTCCTTCGAAGCCTCGTCCCCCATACTGACCCAGACATCCGTATACAACAAATCCGCATCCCTGGCCGCTTGTAAAGGATCATGCGACACATCAATATTGCCACCCGCGGTCTGAGATTTCTTCTCCGCTTCTCTGAGAATTGTCACGCTTGGTTCGTAGCCGGCTGGGCATGCAACAGCGACGCTCATTCCCTCTAGCGCTCCGCCGAGCAGTAGAGAGTTGCAGACGTTGTTCCCGTCGCCAATATAGGCAAGCTTCAATCCTTTCAGCTTCCCCTTCTCCTCTTGGATCGTGAAAAGATCCGAAACAATCTGAGTCGGATGCTCTAGATCGCTCAAGGCGTTGATAACTGGGACCACCGAATATTTCGCCAATTGGATCACGGTGTCGTGCGCATAGACCCTGGCAACAATGCCATCAAGATATCCTCCGAGAATCCTTGCCGTATCCTTTACTGGCTCCCCCCTGCTTAGTTGAAGTTCGTTCGCTGCCAGATAGATCGAGTCACCGCCAAGTCTGCGAGTAGCAACCTCGAAGCTGGTCCGTGTCCGAGTCGACGGCTTCTCGAAAAGCAGTCCGGCAATCTTTCCCTTCAGTGTTGGGATGGATCGTCCTCGTTTGATGAGTGTCTTGATCGCCTTGGCTCTCGCGAGAACTCTATCCATTTCTAGTTTAGAAGCGTCAGCTACCGAAAGGAAACTTTTCAATTTGAGATCCCCCGATTTCCTGAGAATGGGCGACGAAGCTAGTATGTGAACTTCATGTCACATATCCGGCTCAAATCTTCGAGGTTTGCTCATACAATAGAACAAGCGTAAAATAGATTCTTTCAGATAGCCTCCAATCCTCACATGGCTACGGTAAGACAACCAGTAAGCGGGCCCGGCTCCGGCAAGATCGACCGCGTTGTGATCATTGTCAAAGAGAACCATACGTTCGACAATTATTTCGGCACTTTTCCTGGAGCTAATGGGATGACGATGCCTAGATCGCCAAATCCACCACCTCGGGATCCGGACCATCGCCACAGCGCCTGGCTAACACGGCAGACGACCTCAGTCCGCCAGCAGTTCGTCGAAGCTGACATACCTGTCTACTTCGCGTATGCGAGAAAATTCACTCTCTGCGACCAGTACTTCACGGAAGTTGCCGGGCCTTCAACGCCGAACCATTTGATGCTAATAGCGGCCGACTCTCCCTTCATCGACAACCCGAAACCGGGAGACACGTCTAGAATCTCTTCCTCGCTTCCGCAGAGCCTTGAAGCCCGCGGCTTGACTTGGGGCAACTACGGCGGATACGCGTTCCAGTATCTCAACAGTGTCCTTGGCAAGAATAAGCTCACTTCAGACCAGTTCGCAAAGGACGCTTCGGCAGGGAAATTGCCGAATGTTTCGTGGGTCTACGCGACGAGTCAGTTTGACGAACATCCTCCCGATCCCGGCAGGGGTCCTATGGGCAATGTGACGACAGGCATGCAGTGGACCGTGAATCAAGTAAAGTCCATCGTTACTGGTGGGCTGTGGTCGAGAATTGCGATTTTCGTTACCTGGGATGATTGGGGCGGATGGTACGACCATGTCGACCCACCCAATGTCGAGAGCTGGAACCTGACGACCCCCCAGCCGTCCTACAAGGGAACGCAGTTCCGGTATGGGTCAAGGGTCGGCTGTCTCGTACTCAGCCCATTCGCGAGATCCGGTTATATTTCGAAGAAGATGCACTCACACGTCAGTTTAGTTCGTTTTTGCGAATCCATTTTCGGCCTGCCCACGCTCAACCAGAGGGACGCTCAGGCTGATGACATGTCGGACTGCTTCGACTTCAACCAATCTCCCGCTAAGCCACCCACCTAAGGGTGGCTTATCGAGCTTCCTCAGTTCTTCTAGATCCTCCAGCTATCTAGCGATTTTCCGGGAATTCGATCAAAAGTCGCGGTAAGCCCTCAGTCATGGAAGTCCGATCTGAAAGATAGTTCAGCTACGACGAGCTTTAGAAGCGTGACGAATTCCTCTTCCGACCAAACCGAAGAAGAGTGCAGCCATCCAGATGATCACTATGATCATGATGTCGATCCGAGGAATCATCGGTAACAGATTGTCAATGCTTCCAACAGTGTCAACATAGAGGATCCGCGGGAATAGATCTAATGCCCAGAGAGCGACGACGATGCTCGCTAGCGTTCCGAGAAATAGCCAACGGCCGATGCTTCTACCACCAGCGTAATCGTTTAGTTGTTCCAACTCTGGGACCACAAGCGATTCCTCTGCGAGGTTCCCTTCATCTTCGCCGATATTCGCTGATGGCTGTGATTGGCGGTTCAGGCTGTTGACAATCTGGTCAGTGGTTGTCGGAAGTTCTTTCGTCTTTGACCTTCCGGAGAAATCGAATCGGTGGCGAGCGCGCGGGCGTTTCTCTTCCAACTCTCCTCAGCTAGGCTCTCAATTCATTTATAGTCAATGCTAACATTTGGGCAAGCCAGTACCGTGCTAGTTCGGGATTAGGAATTTCCAGGGTTTCGGGCCTAACGACTCACGCGTGGATGCAAGGCATCAGAACGATTCTTCAACCTACGATTGGTAAGATCTCGGGATCGTTCTTTGGAGTTTTCGAGGGCGCTAATAGCAACAAGCAAGGATTTGCCCGGTCGGAGTTGAAAACATAAGGTTAGAATTCTCGGCCGCGGCGATTTGTAAAGACTGTACTAGCATTTGATTTTCGGTAAATCACCTTAAAGGGATTGATGAGCTAGCTTCAGGGCGACTCCAAGTTTGAGGACCAGTAGCAGCTCGGCGGATCCCACCGCGAAAGTCGCGCCTACAGCCAACCGAAACTGGATTGTGAGGAATGTCTATTGGCTCAAATCGTTCATTCGCATCATCCTCGGCATCGTTTGGTTGATAGACGGTTCCCTGAAATTCCAGCCGGGATTTGTTGACTCGTTCCCCAGTCTGATCAAGTCGGCGGGACAGCCTGCGTGGCTTCAGCCTTGGTTTAACTTCTGGTACAATGTCACAGTTGGGAACGCGGCACCTTTCGTCTATGGCATTGGGATAATGGAGATCTCGCTCGGAGTGGCTCTCGTGATAGGCGTCGTCAGGAAGCTCGCATATATCGGCGGACTGATTCTCAGTCTCCTCATCTGGGCTGTCCCGGAAGGATTTGGGGGACCCTATGGGCCGGGGTCTACGGACATTGGAACTGGAATCGCGTATAGTTTCGTCTTCCTTTCGCTGATTATCATCAACGCTATCTCGGGCACGAGCAAATATTCACTGGACGATCTTATCGAACGTAGGTTCCCATCTTGGAAACGAATTGCCGAATTCGGCTAGGCAGCCTGTAGACATGACGCCTAGAGGTCTCACCATAAATCACACAATTATCCTGATTGGCTATCGGCTCGAGGACTGGTTTGGACCTATCTAGCCGTACAGTTCGTCGTATCGTCTGAGTTTCCAGTACGCCGTGGAAACAAGCCATGCGAATAGGAAGATTCCTATTATCCCAAATCCCATCGTTTCGAAGTCGAGTTTCGCCAGCCAGTTCCAGTAGGGTCCGGTCAAATTCAGCTCACTAGATAGAACCTGTAAGAGTTCGACTCCTCCAATCGCGAATGCTACAGCAACCGAGATCACGGTTACCGTCAAGTTGTAGTAGATTTTCCGAATAGGCCGCAGAAAGGCCCAGCCGTATGCCGCACGCATTGCTATACCGTCGGTGGTGTCGGCGAGAACCATTCCGCAAGTGAACAAGAAGGGTAGAAGCAGGACCATCCAGAGCGGGATCGATGACGACACGGCGAATACTATCGTTATCGCGAACAGCGCGATCTCGCTTGCAGTATCGAAGCCGAGTCCAAACAACACGCCGATCGGATATATGTGCCAGGGTTTTCTGACCATCTTGAAGAGACCGCCGAAATACCGGTTTAGGAACCCTCGATTTTGCAGGAGGCCTTCAAGCTCGGATTCGTCTAGGTTTCCTTCCTTCATGGTCTTGAAAGTTCGGTAGATGCCCATCACTATGATCGCGTTGATCAATCCTATCAGGAAGAGAAAGATCCCGGATACAGTGGTCCCGATTAGTGCCCCTGAGCTTTGAAACCCAGGAATCTGGTTCGCGACCGATTGAGTTGCGATCACCAGAGCAACTACAAGCCCGACCACAACGGTCGAATGACCGAGAGAGAACCATGTACCCACTGTGAGTGGGCGTTCTCCATCCTGGAGAAGCTTACGGGTCGTATTGTCGATAGCAACGATATGGTCAGCATCGACGCCGTGCCGTAACCCCAACGTATAGGCAAGGATACCCAAGGCCGCCAGCCGAGCGAAAAGTGTGCCCACGACTATAGACGCCGCGAACCCAATGAGCGTGGCGACGGCTATCGCGGAGTAGACGAGAAGCACGGAGAATTTCTCGCCTTGGGAAAGGCCGAGACCAGCTCTTTCTAGAGCCTGTTCAGTCAGCCTGGCAACCTCTCATTTTACCGGTTGGTCGGCTCATTGAGCTTTGCAGAATGATTCGGCCGCCCGAATTGGATTCGGATAATATAAAATTTCATCCTGGTAATACTTTTCTTGGAGTCAAATGCCCACAGTAATACTGTGCAGAGGATGGTCCTGATTGAGTGATCTAACGACAAGAATCAGCATGTCTCTTCCGCCTGGGCTTCTAGAAGCTTTTGACAGGGTGTCCCGCCAGAGCGGTTACGCCGATAGATCGAAGGCCTTGCAAGCAGCTATGCGAGCCTTCATCTCAGATTTCGAAGCTGGGGTCAAGAAGGGAAACGTTGTAGGATCCATTGTGATGGTCTACGACCACGAGACAAAAGGCACCGATGAAGCGATTACAGAAACGTCTCATCATCACCGACAGTCAATACTCTCCTCGCTCCATGCCCACATTGACGAGGCACACTGTCTTTGCGCGTTGTTGGTAAGGGGAAAGGTGCAGGATATCGCAGGGTTGGAAGGCGAGTTGAAACGGGAGAAGGGAATCATGCAGGTAAAGTCGTCTTATCTCGAGACTGAGTCCATCTAAACCGTAATCTTGAAGGCCGCTGCCCAGCTGGCTAGACTGTCTGTCACCCGCCACGGCTACTGCGTCACAAACGGAATTCAATCCAGAGACATCTCAAGGAGCACCGTGTTGTACTTCTTTACTGTTCGAACTCGTTTTGAGTTACACGACCCTTTAGTCGATTCGTCTGCCCATTCTCACTCTGAAGCGGAGAGCAATGTCTGCTTTCAGAACATGCGCTAAACGGGCCTCTGTTTAGGGGGCAATCGACTTTCAAGTCACAAAGTAAGGTTGCTCTGTCGATCGTTGTCGCTTTGCTGTTCATATCTGTCCCGAGCTTTCCAGTCCATGGGCTCGGCGAAAGCTATAGCCTTACACAGTCGGCATTCCATATCCAGGAAAAAGACAATCCAGGAGTCACCTTCGTGCTCAACGTGACCAAGGCGACTTCGGCGCTAAATTATCAATTTACATGGACCGTTACCGACCCGACTGGAGGAACCCATAACGTTAACACGCAGGTAAATACTGCGCCCGCAACATTCACAACAAGTGTCACGTATCCAGCCAGCTTCGGCTCGAGCAGCATTATCTACGTCGGAAACTACACCCTCACAGTTTCTCAGACGAGCCCGCCTGCAAACAGCAACCCTGTGAAGACAGCGCGATTTACGGTGGGGCTAACGGACGCCGAGACATATCAGCGCACGAGTCCCGTCTCATTGACCGCTCAAGGCTACGGCAACTCTGAAAATGTGACAATCTCAATCAGTTCCAAATCAGGTCCCGCTCCTGGATTCCCCACCACAAGCCTCGCAACAAGTACAGGCGTCCTCTCCTACACTTGGACTTCCATCCCAACCTCTCTTCCTCTAGGAAACTATACCGTGACCCTCAATGGGAAAACGACCAAGACTATTCCCGACACCCAATCATTTCTGGTCATTCCTGCCAACATGACAATCCCCCAGCTCTTCATTGGTCAAAGTTCACTGCAGAGATCGCAGACAGAAGGGTTCCACTTCACCGCATCATATCCTAATACCCTCCAAGCCAAGACTGGAACAGCAACCATACGAGTCACCGAGCCCGACGGGATAACCGTTCACAACATCGTCGCGACATACAGAACCGCCCTCAGTCAGTTCCAAGGATCATTTCAGATTCCCCTCAACAGCACCCTAGGTGTCTGGGTTGCTACTATTGACGTAGGCGGTTACAACGACGGATACGGGAACAGTGGACCTTCGTCTAGTGTCGTCAGGGGGTTTGCGGTTTCGTCCGCAACGCTAGCGGTTACGGCTAGCACGACGAACGCTAGTTATACAACGGGTGGCATCGTGGGAATTTACGCGTCCGTCGTGACTCCGGGAGGAGAGAATTTCACAAGCGGACAAGTCAGCGCTACAACCTTCCTATCGACCCGACAGATAGTGAATCCGATCACATTATCCTATGATCAGAGCAGAGGGAAGTGGGTCGGTAGTTACACTGTCAACTCGACAAACCCCTCAGGCATTTGGGTCATAAAAGTCAATGCAACCGATGCCTTCGGAAACTCAGGATACGGGTCAACATCAACCCTAGTTACGGTTCCCCCGATACAGCAGCCACCACCGACTCCTACGCCTCAATCGAGTCCGACGTTCGATTATCTCTGGATAATAGTCATCGGTCTAGTAGCAGCCTTAGCAATCCTCGCCTCGCTTATTGTACATAGACGCGGAAGCGTCATGCGGAAAGTCCTGAAGGTGGATTTGGAAGCGATCCATGCAGAAGCCGAAAAGGTCGAGCACAATGAGTTCTTCAAAAATGTCCAAGAACAGCTAAAGGAACAGAAAAACCAGAACCAAGACAGCAAAGGCGCGAAGTAGGCCAAATCGTTGGGGATAGTATCGGAGGCGAAGAAACTAGTAGTATTGACGAGATGGATGAGCCCTAAAGCTCTGAGAGTTCGTCCTTCGAGTTGTTGGTCGAGCCGAGATAAGTGTAGACCCCGGTTTTCAGAACCTTCAAGGATAACAAAGCACATTTCAGCCTGACCGCGCTGAGCTGTCCACCTATGAGGGAGAGTATCTCTTCCTTTGAAATATTTCGCACATCATCGAGTCGCTTTCCTTTCACCAGCTCGGTCAGCATTGAGGCTGAAGCTTGGCTGATCGCGCATCCTTGACCGTTGAACTTCACGTCTTTGACGCTGTTGTTCTTGTCGAGTTCCAGTTGCATTTCTATGATGTCGCCGCAAAGAGGGTTGGAATCTTTGGCGCTGATCTGAGGATGATCTAACGTTCCCTTGTTTCTGGGGTGACGGTAGTAGTCTAGTATTATCTCGGAATAGACTGAGCTCAAATCTTGAACACTCTTCCTGCTCGCTCGACAGACTCGACGAGACGATCGATCTCCTCTTCAGTATTGTAGAGGTAGACGCTGGCTCGCGTTGTTGCGGAGACTCCTAGCCTCTCCATAAGAGGCTGGGCGCAGTGATGTCCTGATCGGACAGCGATTCCATCCTCGTCAAGCATAGAAGCCATGTCATGGGCGTGCACGTCTGCAAGGTTGAAACTGACAACTCCTCCTCTAGTCTCAGGGTCCGGTGGACCGAAAATCTTCAAGCCCTTCACTCTTCCTAAGGCATCAAGAGCGTACTTCGTTATTTCCTTGTCGTGATCTCTGACGTTCCTAAGACCCAATTTCGATAGGTAGTCCGTTGCTGCTCCTAGCCCGATTGCCCCCGCGATGTCAGTAGTTCCGGCCTCAAACTTGAAGGGCGAGTCTTTGAAGGTCGATTCGTAGAGATGGACTTCTCGGATCATTTCTCCTCCGGTCTGATACGGTTCCATTTGCTGTAGAAGCTCTCGTTTTCCGTAGAGAACGCCTATCCCTGTTGGTCCACACATTTTGTGGCCGGAGAAGGCGAGGAAGTCGCAGTCTAGATCTTGAACGTCAATCGGCATGTGCGGGACGGACTGGGCGCCATCAACGAGGACCTTGCACCCGTGCTTATGGGCCTCGCGTGCTAGTTCTCGAATCGGGTTGATTGTTCCCAGAACATTCGAAACGTGTGTCGCGGCGAAGAGCTTGACGTTTCCAGCTTCGATATTCTGGCGAAAGTCATCTCGAATG
>Ga0210404_10000815_pt1 | contig 14492 bp, 19 predicted proteins | sample IncBWH28MmetaG_FD_155455 | JGI IMG/M metagenome (GOLD analysis project Ga0210404, IMG submission 155455) | Forest soil microbial communities from Barre Woods Harvard Forest LTER site, Petersham, Massachusetts, United States - Inc-BW-H-28-M | ecosystem: Environmental > Terrestrial > Soil >... | reverse complement strand
TGGTCCATCTGGTTAGTCTAATGTAACCAAACAAACCAGACAGACCGAACAGACCAAATGAACAAGACAGGCTGGCGGACTTTTTCAGCTCCTGCTAGGTTTTACTTCTTGGCTTGTGCCTCCCAGTCCGCTAGAAACTTTTTGAGTCCGCTATCCGTCAGCGGATGTTTCACCATCTGCTGAAAAATCGAGAAGGGCATGGTGCAGATATGCCCACCAGCCAGCGCAGCCTCGACTACGTGCTGAGGATGGCGCACGCTGGCCACCAGCACCTGGGTTTTATAGTCGTAATTGCGGTAGATGGTCAGGATCTGGCGGATCAGTTCCATCCCGTTTGAACTGATGTCGTCAAGCCGACCGATGAAGGGTGAGACGCACCACGCACCGGCTTTTGCTGCTAGGAGCGCCTGGGTTGGAGAAAAGCACAATGTGACATTCACCTTGATACCCTCGGCGGCCATTCTCTTGGTGGCCTTCAATCCCTCTGCAATCAAAGGCACCTTCACGACGATGTTCTTATGGATCTTCGCAAGTCCCTTCCCTTCCTTCACCATGGCATCGGCTTCGAGGCTGACGACTTCTGCACTGACCGGCCCATCCACGATGTTGCAAATTTCGACGAGCACTTCCTTAAAGCTGCGCCCTTCCTTGGCGACGAGCGACGGATTCGTGGTCACTCCGTCAAGAAGTCCGAGGCTGGCCGCCTCCTGGATTTCCTTGACGTTGGCGGTATCAAGAAAGAATTTCATGGGCTTGTCCTTTCATGTCAGGATGAGAAATCCTTGTGATCAATTCGTCATCGGTTATTCTACGAAGAACTCAACCTGGCTGCAATCTTCTGCTGGCATACGCCGGTTTGACAGGCCCCAGACCGCCGGTTAGAATTCGGTTGTCAAGGATTGGCTCGTCACTGCGTTGATCCATCCATACGACCGAGGAGAATGCACGATGCGACGATCAGCTTGGGTTTTCCTGTTCAGTATCGCCCTGACCGCCTGCGGCGGCAATAATCCCTATCTTGAACAGTCGCTTAAACCGGCTGAGCTTCAAGGCAAGGACAAGGCCTGGTTTGAGAAGAACTGGGGAGCGCCGAGCGGCAAGACCGCGAGATTTTTTGGCGGCGAAACCTGGACCTACTATCGAATTGCCGGCGGCAAATCAGGACTACCCCTCTTTAACTTCTCACCCAATCAGTGCCAGATTACGCTCAAATTTGACAAAGAAGAAAAACTCTCCGACTCTAGTTACTCGGGCTGTTAACCCGCGAGCTGTTCTTGGAACTTGTGCGCGCAAGATCGGCTGCAGAAGTAATACGTCTGCCCCCCAATATCTTCCGTTATCGCCACTCCCCTTGGAACAAATACCTTGCAGACGGGATCTTGAACCATGTGATTTTTACCAGGAGGGAGAAGGTCCGGCTTGCCCTGGCCTTTGAACTCTCGAATGGCACGCCGGAGGAGAAAATACAGCACTACAAGTAGCCCTAGAGTAAGGATAATTCTATACATAGTGGGCGACTCTTCCTTATACCACAATCCTATGGGACAGCACCGCCACTGTCAAGAACTCCATAATCTGTTCTGGCTTATACGCTACGGATTCTCATTCCTACCCTCTACTCAAATGGCCTAGCTGCATATGAGCGGAAGGGCCTACTCCCACAGAAGACCCAGTACTTCAGATGGATATGCTTCCATTTTCTAGCGTGATAGACTGCCGTCATGACAATTTGCGATAAATGCCGCGGGGCGATGTTGCCGGAACGGGCAGTGGATCTGAACGCAGGGCTTGCGATCACAGTGTTTGCATGTTTGAATTGTGGTCGCCGGAAATCAGCGGACCAGGAACCTCGGCCTATTACCGCAAGACATTAGCCGGCGCTATGACAGAACCGAAACCGCTCACGTACGACGAGCATAAGGCAACTGAAGCCGCCTTCCGTGGGTATCTGCCTAATGCTGATTGGACGGACTCCGCCCAGGAGATTTATGCCCGTCTATCTGCGGCGATCGCCAAACGAAGAACCACTGCTCTCAACCCCACAAACACGAGGGACCTTGAAGAAGTCAGTCGGTAACTCGTAATGTGTTCCCCTGCCTATAGTCTTACCTGAGCCCCTGAGATCATCGTACTCAACTTTCCATTCCGCTATTGCTTGGTCAGCATGACACCAAAATACCAGACCACCGCCCGCACCTGGTACAGGAGGGCATGCGATCCCCTTCCTGCGCCACACAGTAGTCGAACTCGCATCTCTCGCGCTGCTTAAACTGATGTGAAACAGACTTCGCTTCAGCAGAAGGTCCATCACGATAGCAAGTTGTTGCCGTTCGGATTCACGATGTATGAGCCGGAACAGGAGGAAAGAACTATCGGAGATTCAGCACATCGAGAGGTTCGGAATGTCGTACAGGAGGGTGGATAGTGGTATGGCAATAAATCAAGCACTTCAGGGTTCGTCAAATACGGGGTTTCGAGAGTTCAGGTTGTTATGATTTTGAGAAACATGGATACGCATGAGACTTTTCGCTAACAACCATCGGGTGCGCCATATTACTTCTGAGATTTACATTCATATGAGGGGGAAACAATGGACACTCGCGAGTGTCCTGTCTTATACTTTCTGAATTCCACATGAGATTCTCCGTAAAACCAAGTTTCGTATGCATATGTGTCTGTAAGAAAGGGTGGTCCTAGAATATTCTCCACTTCAGGCTTGGTCATTCCTTTAAGAACGTAACGTTTCATCTTTTCGGCAATCTCGCAATCTTTGTCGCTTTCAATATCAATTCTTTCCTTTGCTACTATTTGTATTTTTTCAAGCTCGGCAATGCCTGAAAAGACCACGTTTCTTTCCTTGCGTAGTTCGCTCACCTGGCTTGTCGGAGTTTTGGCAATCTGAGAGCCGAGCCGTTCTATGGTATCTTCAAGCAGTCGCAGCTTCTTTTGCTGTTCGTCTATCTGCTTTTGTACGGTGCCATCGTTAGCGATCGCCGCCAGACGTTTTCTCACATCTTCGGTATCTACATCCGCCTTCACTGTCAAGGTTATAGTTCCTTGTCCATCCTTATAACCAAAAGCTTCGTTGACGGTTTCTACGCTTACTATCGCGGCGGAATACGAGGTCATTTGGTCCTTGGTCAGTTGAAAGTTTATGACCTCTGAGGATGACTGAATAAACGTCCCCGCCTGCTCTAAGACTTTTCTCTTGGCTTCAAGGAAGCAAAGGCGACGGGCATCATTTCGACTATCGTTGTCCCCCATCACATAGGTATGGGTTGCCGTGATGGTCTGGCTTGTAGCAAAGGCAACGGAGGGAAGAACGAGTGCAGCCAGGAGGGTCATGACGGAAAGGGCGCGCATATGTAGCCGCAGTATCGCGTGGACCCCAGAGACCGTCAAGGCAAAGAGGAAAGGTTGGCACTGCCGCGTGGGTACAAAACAGGAAAACTGCGACGGTGGGTTTCGACCCATCCAATGATCGCGGCGCGGTATAAAGCGGTTATAAGCTGAGTTGGAGCGGGAGATCATCAAGGAGCGAATCAGTTCGGGAGTGCAACGAGCCGTAGCAAATGGTGCAAAGCTAGGGAGAAAAAGCAAGCTGGAGGGGATTGCCGAGCCGTTGCGGGAGCTACGGGAGGGCAAGGGCTGGTCGCTACGGGCGATTGAGAAGAGTGTTGGCGTATCTACTGCGAGTGTAGCGTGGGCGTTGGGGTAGAGGGAGGGAAGGTGCTGGACGCTATCCTTGAGGCTAATTATTCAAATAGTCAGAGACTTTCATTTTCCACTGACTCATTACTGAACGAAATCCGATGGGCTAGTGACCTGCCGGGCAGGTCAGGGGGACCCCCTGTATTGGGAGCCAATGACACTCAACGATCTTCACGAATTCTCACGTTGTTGAGAAAACTGCCAAGTTGGGGATTGGCATAGACACCAAAGGCGTCAGCAATAATCCCTTGGATTCCATCCGCACTCTCTATGGCATAGACGACAGACGTGTCATCCGGATCGCTTGCTCCCTCGAATCGGTAGTGTTCCACGATGGTCAGGTCTTCAGCCTTGAAGGTTCTTCCGCTGCCCACATCGCGAAACGCTTTATCGAGCAACTCGAAATTTGCTGTGAACCCTCTTTTCTTTAACTCTTGAATGGCTTCGGTCATAGTCGTGTAAAGTTTGGCGCTCATGGCGTTCCTCCAGCATGAGACCGTCAATTCTCGAATCTGACGTCGCGATCATTTCTTGCCGCAAGCAAGTTTCCACAGATCGTGGTCAAGACTACCTGGTGAAATTCGTAGCCGCTTGCCATTGCCTGAACTGCGATCAAGCAATTGACCATTCCCCATATTGCCAGAAAAATACATGACCGCAAGCCCCTCATAGCGCTGTTCGGCACAGTCATAATCCATGTGCGCTTTTGCCGACGAATATGAGACGCCTTCCTTGGTTCGTACTGCCTTGAAGTCGAACAGTACCCAGATCTTCACCAGATATCCTTCTCGGCGCATGGTGGTTGGATCCGCATATACAGTCGTTCCTGAGTCGCTTTCGCCAAGCGACATCCAGTCTGCAAACGCGGGTCCACTACTCAAGAAGAGCAGGATGAATAGAAGTAGTCGTGTCATTGGGATGCCCCCGCGTACGAGGTCGTCAGGACTGCGGCAGTGTGCTCCCGTTCGTGGGAGAGTTCAAATGAAACTTGGAGCAGTTTCGCGGCACCTTGTGGGGGAGGGCATGGGCTGGTCGCTGCGGATGATTGCGAAGAGCGTTGGCGGGTCTACTGCGAGCGGGGCGAGGCGGACCCTTCTGGTTCAGCTTTATAGTTTGCTTTCTGATATCCCTGCTCTCTTCGCCCATTCAGTGAGCCAGTCATTAAGCGTATCATCAGCGATACGACGGAATGTTCTGTTCCAGCAGTTCAAGATCCGAAAAATCCACAAGCCATTGCACAGGACAGCGTTATAGCCCGTGCGGGGGGACGACTGAACGGTTTCTCCTGACATTGATAAAACCAGACCCCATCCAGACATATGAGCAAATCCTGAAACATCACGGTAATAGAATTCATATTCCCACTCAAGATTGGCATGTGTTTCCTTGAGCGGCTCTGCAATGGTCCTCACCCTATGTTCGACACTTGGTAATAAACTGAGAGTACCTGGACCGCGCCCGTGTCGCTGAAGGACAGCGTCACGATCCGCGAAAATTTCCAACATTCGTTCTGGATTAAGGCGATCTTTACGAAGATGTTGGACAAAGTGGGCGAGCTTAAGGGTGAATTCGTCCAAGATTATCTGAGCGCGGTCGGTGGTCACTCTCGCCCATTCCAATGTAACAAAGGTTTCGTATAGAGACCGCGTTAGAACAAATGCATCATCCCATAGATAACGGGGGCGGCGGGGGTCTGAAAGAAGCTGCACCGATTCGAATGTCTTAAGAGATCGTCCAAACGCAATAGCAAGAACATGTTCCCATGTTCCAGTCCATCGAATCCCTCCTTCCTTTTCTAAGGGTGCCAAAAGCTGTGGATCGAGTTTGTCATTCCACAGCCATTCGTTCGCCTGCCAAACTAGTGCGATCCTATCTAACTGACCATTTTCGCTTTCCTCACCCACCGCGATACCTCTTCGGAATCTCTCAGCTCTACTGAGCAGCCCTTGAACTGCATATGGTAATCAACAGGAATACTGGGTGTTGGGTCAGTTTGGATTCTTCTTGTTAGGGTAAATTTTCTTGAAGTCTTCCTCAAACCCGCATTTGTTACATTTCGCCTTCATTCCTTTCGGCTGAGCTACAGTTAAAGGGGTTGACGCTGGAGTCATTTTCATCTCGCCTTTACCGCATTTTGGACATTTTGCGTTTTGGCTCACCATTTCATCTACCTCGTGTTATTTCAGCCCACGCAGATCCACCGAGTGCAACGCCTGCGTATAGTGTTCGCAGTTGGCTTTCGCCTTCGCTGGGTCATCTTGGTACTTTTCAAGGCATCCTCGATATAGTGCAATGATTCCAGCCTGTTGCTTAGCTATCTCAGCCTCGAATTTGAGGCGATCTGCATAGGCAGCCTGTTGATCATATGCAAAGCACCCACTCATCGCTATACATAACACCACGATCACTAGAGTTCTCATTTGGCTTTTCCTCTTGATTAACGATCATCAAGGAGCAGTAGGCGTTGTGTCGAAAGGCTAGGCCGACCGTGGGGAGCTGTCAAGGTTGATGGGTCTAGCAGTTGGCGAAATCCCGCGAGAGCTGATCCAAGCGCGTTGGGGCTGTCAACCTGAGAAACTAAGCCAGGCGCACGGGAAATTCTACACTAGAGCGAAAAATCCGTGGTCAGCTCGCGTGGAGTGGCGTGATGATTCTGTGAGTCTCAGTCATGGCAAACGCCGAAGTGCTAGTCAGAGCACGAACAGTGAGACAAATGAAGAAGAGTGACACACTCGTTACACACTCATTTATAAGAACTATAAGTCATTGAAATATATTGAGTTATAGACTTATCATTTTAACCCTAACACATCCATCATGTCGTACAGGCCTGGTGGCTGCCGAACGACCCACCGAGCGGCACGCAAGGCGCCTCCCGCGAAGGTATCTCGGTTACTCGCTCGATGCGTCACTTCGATGCGTTCACCCATTCCGCCAAAGAGAATCGTGTGGTCTCCGACAATGTCGCCGGCACGGATTGCTTGAATCCCGATCTCACCCTTCTTCCGTTCACCGATAAGACCTTTTCTGGCATAAACGCCGACTTGATCCAGATCACGGTTCATAGCTTTTGCCAAGACTTCCGCAATCTTGAGCGCCGTCCCGCTCGGCGCATCTTTTTTTAGACGATGATGAGTTTCTATCACCTCAATGTCGTATTCGTCCCCCAGCGTGATCGCCATCTCGCTGATGACCTTGTAGATCAGATTGACACCCACGCTCATGTTAGGGGACAACACGCAGGGAACTTGGCACGCAAGCGATTTCAGCTCTTCGAGCTGGGGAGCGGAAAACCCCGTCGTGCCGATCACCATGGCCCGTCGATGTTGCGCCACCGTGCGTAAATGATGCAGGGTCGCTTCAGGAGCGGAAAAATCGACGACTACTTCGCCTCTGTCAAGGAGCGCTCCGAAATTGTCGGTGATCTGAAGACCCGCACGGCCACAGCCAGCTGTCTCCCCGGCATCGTCACCCACAGCGTGATGGCCCTTCCCTTCGATCGCACCGGCAAGCCTCAGGGTGGTCGAATCTTTGATAAGGGCAACCAGCCGGCAACCCATGCGACCGGCAGCCCCTGCGACAATCACGTTGATCATAGAATGAGTACCCGAGCCAAGACCGTCGGGTTTACTAAATGAGGCCTGCGTCCTTTAAGGCTAGCGTGAGTCGGTCTTTCGTCTCGGTCGCCATGGCACAGAGCGGCAGCCGCAACTCCGGATCGATTTTTCCCATCATGCCTAATGCAGTTTTCACCGGAATCGGATTGGTCTCGTAAAAGAGCGCGTTGAACAGCGGCGACAATGCGAAATGAATTCGGCGTGCCTCGTCGATGCGTCCACTCAAGAAGGCCTTGACCAATTGAGCCATCTCGGATGGAGCGACGTTCGATGTCACGCTAATGACCCCTTTTCCTCCGACTGCCATCATGGGCAACGTCAGGGCATCATCTCCCGCCAGAACCGTCACCCTATCTCCACACGTCTGCACAATCTCAGAAGCCTGCGGAACTGACCCACTCCCCTCTTTGATCCCGACAATACTCTGTAACCCACAAAGCCTTGCGACAGTGGATGGCAACATGTTCACACCGGTCCGTCCGGGAATGTTATACAGGATCTGCGGAAGATCCACGGACTCCGCAATCACTTTGTAATGTCGGTACAATCCCTCCTGCGTCGGCTTATTGTAATAGGGCGTGATCAGCAACGCCCCATCGGCCCCTGCTTGCTTGGCGTGTTTCGTGAGGGACACCGCTTCTGTCGTGCTGTTGGAGCCGGTCCCGGCAATCACGGGGACACGCCGGTTGACCACCTCGACGGTCAGCTCGATCACGCGGTGGTGTTCCTGGTGCGAGAGGGTGGCTGATTCGCCGGTGGTGCCACAGGGCACAATTCCGTTCGTCCCGCTGGCAATTTGCCATTCTATAAGGTCGCCGAAGGCCCGTTCATCAACCTTGCCATTCCTGAATGGGGTCACAATGGCAATCAATGCACCTGTAAACATGCTCACTCCTTCGCCGCCGAGGCGTCCACCGCGCCCACTCCTCAGTCGAGAAATGCCGGAATCATTTCGCCCTTCACCAAATCATAATAGGTTTCTCTGGTCTTGATGACGTGGATCTCCCCGTCTTTGATCAGGACTTCCGGTACCCGTGGTCGCGAATTGTAATTGGAGGCCATCACAAATCCATAGGCCCCCGCACTCATCACCGCAAGCATGTCACCCGGGTTGACCTCCGGCAGTGACCGGTCCTTCGCCAGAAAATCGCCGGACTCACAGACCGGGCCGACAACATCCACCTGATGCTTGGGCCGCTGCAACACCGCCTCGGACAAGGGACGAATCTCGTGATAGGCCCCGTAGAGGCTCGGTCTGATCAGGTCGTTCATCGCCGCATCGACGATAACAAACCGTTTCGCTTCGCCGTCCTTCCGATACAACACCTTCGTCACGAGAATGCCGGCGTTGCCGACGATGACGCGACCAGGCTCCATGATGAGGGTCACATTCAAATTCTTCAGCAGTGGCGACACGGCATCCGCAAGGTCCTGCGGCAGCGGTGGCGTTTCGTCCGAGTAGGTAATGCCAAGGCCGCCACCGATATTGACGTACCGGATGTTGATGCCCTGGGTCTTCAAGGCTTCGACCAGCTTCACCACCTTCTTCACGGCCTCGACAAACGGCGTGACTTCCGTCAACTGCGACCCGATATGCTTATGAACCCCGACGACATCGATGTTGGCGAGTGAGGAAGCCAGGGTGAATTCTTCGAGCGCCCGATCGGCGGCGATCCCGAACTTGCTCTTCTTGAGACCGGTCGAAATGTACGCGTGGGTTTTCGGATCGATGTCGGGATTGATGCGCAGGGCGACCCTCGCCTTGGTCCCGACGGAAGCCGCTACCTCATTAATCGCCTGCAGCTCAGCCGAAGATTCGACGTTGAACATGAGGATATCGGCCTTCAAGGCCTCGCGAATCTCCTCAGCGTTCTTGCCGACGCCCGCGAATACGATCTTTGAGGGAGGAACACCTGCCTTGAGTGCCCGAAAGAGTTCCCCGCCGGACACAATATCCACCCCGCCCCCCTCCTTTGCCATGAGACGGAGGATTGCGATATTGGAGTTGGCCTTCATGGCGAATGCGATCACATGGGGTATGCTCTTGAAGGCTCCATCATACACCCGGAAATGACGAACGAGGGTCGCGTAACTGTAGATGTAGCAAGGGGTGCCGACCTCTTTCGCAATCTGGCTGACCGGCACCTGTTCGCAATAGAGCTCTCCATGTCGATACTCGAAATTATGCATCCTGCGAATCTTCATTGAGATGTTCGAGGCCTGCGAGCGAGAACCCCTGCAAGCCTGCGAGCGAGAACCCCTGCAAGGAGGCCTCGAACGCATCCTTAAACTTGCGAAAGCGGACCTTCACATGCGGAATTGCTACTTTCATTGCGTCTGAATCCACCAACGCCTTGAGGGCGTCGGGCGTCGCCAGCTTGAGGTGCTCGAAGTTGACGATGATGTCCATGCGTGCCTGATTGGCCGCTTCCTTGATCCGCTTAATCAATTCCAAAGCATTCAATCGATCGAGGGTACCCTCAAGATCCACGAACAGAGCAGCAAACTTGTCATGCCGCTTGGCCTTGATGTGGAGCATCAATTGTTGTGCCGAGAGCGCGTTCGGATCGAAGTGCTGTTTCAGTGCATGCAGCGCGCTAGGAATCAATTGCTCCTTGTCCAACACCGGGAGCTTCGCTTGGAGATTCTTCAATACCCCCGCGAGCGGCGACAGGGACGCTTTGGGGCAGGTTCGTTTGACCAACTTCCGAAACTCCCGATTCATCTCCCAACGCGGAATCAGCCGCTGACTCGTGCCCGACAGTCGTTTCCAGATCGAAGGGAGCGAATAGAATTGGTGGTTGGCCCAGTGGAAGCCGTCTTGTAGTTGCTCGGTCGTCATCCGGCTCGGCTGGAACACCACATGCTTGCCGTCGTACTTCGCCCAATCCCTATCGAAGATACGACCGGCCTTTTCGAAGCGGTCGAACAGCGCCGTACCAGGAAGGGGCGTCAGCACGTTGAAGTAAGCTAATTCCACCTGGTTCTTGGTCAAAAAGTCGACGGCTCGTTCGAACACGGTTACATCGTCGCTATCGAATCCAAACACGATCCCGGGATTCACCATGATCCCGTAATCGTGGAACATCTTGATCTCCTTGGAGAACTTCTGGACTCGGTTAAACGGCTTGTTCGTTTCGTCCAAGGCCTCTTCATCGAGCGATTCCATCCCGACGAAGACCGACACGCAGCCACTCTCGGCCGCAAGCTTGACCATCTCTTCGTCGTCAGCCAGGAACATCGTGGACTGGCAGCCCCATTTAATCTTGAGCGGCTTCAGCGCGGCCCAGAGCTCACGACAATAGGTACGGTTACTGTTGTGCAAGTCATCGACAAACGCGACGATGCTGCCATCCTCGATTCCCACCCGAATCCGAAGCGCGGTGACGAAAGCGTTCCACAGCGGCTCGTCGCCCAATCGCTCGACCAACTCACTGCGAATCCATCGCTGAACATTTCGAAGTTCCGTGACCACTTCCTTCACCGGCCGCCGCCGCGTGGTCTTTCCGTTAAACGGGGACACGCTACAGAACTCGCAATCGAAATGACATCCTCTGGTCGTGAAACTACACTGTCTCGTCATGTACGAGTCGGGGCTCAGCAATTCGACACGGGGGCTCTTGTAATTCTCCAGGGAGGGGAACGATGTCATCTTATACATGCGCTGCATCTTCCCCGCCTCATAGTCCGCGACCAACTGTGGCCAGAGATCTTCGGCTTCTCCACAGACGATCGCGTCGGCATACCGAAGCGCTTCGTCGGGGCAGTATGTGGGATGGACGCCCCCCATGACGATCGTCTTGCCTCGCTTGCGAAATTCCGTTGCGATCTCGTAAGCGCGAGGGGCATAGCAGGTCATGATGGAGAGGCCGACCATGTCACAAGGATAGTCGAAATCGATATCTTGAACCGCTTCATCGATCAGACTTACTTCCCAATTCTCCGGCGTGTAGGCCGCAATCACCGGCAAGCTCAACTTGGGAAACCACACCGCGCGTCGTTCCGACGCGGTCAACCGATAGGGGTTATTGCGCGGATAGGGGTCGACCAGCAACAGCCGCTTGCCTGGTGCGTGCTTGACCGTCGCCGCATGCCCAACGAGCTGACTGTGCCGCGTGGGTTGAATAAGCTCCATGAATCGATCCTCCTCACCTCTATCCGGCTATCCGGCTGAGGTTGTCAATACGTTCGTTGAAATGTTCTGAGTTGCTCCCATGGTTGTCTCACGCCGCCTGCTTCGTTGGAGCGGACTGCGGCTCCGCTCGCTCGGTCTCGATAGCCGCGAGGACCCGCGCCATCCCCGCACAGAAGAACACCTCGCCGCCCCAATGGATCGTGTCCGGGAACAGCGTGCACTCCGAAAAAATGCGCTGGGAACGCCCGCAGCTGTCGGGCCGTCAGCGCCACCCTCTTTGAAACACCGAAGACGGCGACACGCTGAACGCCTACGCCGAATCGATAGCGGGCTCGGTATGTTTCTACGCGGAGACTCCTCGCAGGATTTCCTTCAGCAACTCCTCGGAGAACTGCCCGGGGGAAGTGCAGGAGCACGTAAGACGGCTTGGGCGCTTCTCCCTGCAAGACATGCCTGACTCTTGGGTGTGACACCCTGCTCTTCTGGTCGCTGACCACGAACGACCCCGCACTCATGCGCACACTGCTGGAGTGCGAGGTCGCTCCGCATGACGCTCTCGGCGACCAGCCTTCCCCCCTCCAGCATCACCGCATCGAACACCTGTTTGCCCGAGAACGCTCTCAATCTAGCCATGGCATACTTCCGTTACCTTGTGTCAGTTCTCATTGGCGATTTCTTTCGTTATCACTACCGTAGAATATTCCACGGAGGGAGGCACGCGTCAACATTCAACGGGTTATAGTATAGCGTTTTCCGGCTACACAGGTCCAGCGGATGGCGATTTCAACCTTACCGGGTTCCCACCGGTTGTAACGGGGGAAGGTTGACATCCTGCCCTTGTAGCATTAGGTCCGGTTGTGGCTCAGTGGATTCGGCTTCCGCTGCGTTTTCATGCTGTTTCTCCTCGAGCGCCTCTAACTTCTTTTGCCGCTCAATGGTCGGATTCACCCCGACACTTTCAGGAGGAACCGGCGACCCCACGACCCCGCAGGCCACCAACATTGCCATCGTCACACCCGCCACGATGGCCGTCGCACTCTGCATTCGCACCTTCACGAGAGCATCCGCTCGAGTTCTTTAATGCGCCGCTCTACTCTCGTTCGGGCAGTTCCGCCCACCTGAGACTTCCGGTCGATCGCGGCAGTGACCGTCAACCGCGAAAACAGACCCTTTTCAATTCGGTCGGAAAATGTCCGAAGCTCCTCGAGCGAGAAAACCGTGAGTGCACGGCCTTGATCCAATGCGGCCCGCACCAGTCGGCCCGTGATCGCATGCGCTTCGCGAAAAGGTACTCCTCGGGTCACAAGATAGTCCGCAACCTCCGTGGCCAGCATTCCACCATCCTGAACCGCCTTCTTGAGGACGTCCCGGTTCACGGTGAGCCGGCGCATCAATTCCGTCAAGACCTCCACTGACGCGGTGACGGTATCGAGGGCATCGAAGAGCGCTGGCTTATCCTCTTGGAGATCTCGATTATAACTCAAGGGCAGGGCCTTGAGAGTCGTCAACAGATTGACCAAATGGCCATAAACACGTCCCGTCTTGCCCCGCACCAATTCCGGCACATCGGGATTCTTCTTCTGCGGCATCATGCTGCTACCGGTACAGAAGGCATCGGGAAGCTCGACAAATTGGAATTCCTGGGAAGACCAGAGGATCAATTCTTCACTGAGCCGGGACAAGTGCATCATCGTGATCGACAGCGCAGAGGCCACCTCGATCATGAAATCCCGATCGGACACGGCATCGAGACTGTTTTGCGTCACGGAGGGAAAGCCCAACAGCTCGGCGGTGAACCGGCGATCGACTGGGTAGTTGGTTCCCGCGAGTGCACCGGACCCCAACGGCATGACATTCAATCGCACCGACGCATCGTGAAATCGCCCCTTGTCCCGCTCGATCATTTCCACATAGGCCAAAAGATGATGCGCCAATAGTACCGGCTGGGCACGCTGTAGATGTGTATAGCCCGGCATGGCGACCGTTCGATTCGCCTTTCCCTTCGCCACCAAAACCCGCTGAAAGTTTTCCAGATGCGCCACGAGCTGACTGAGTTGATCCCGCAAATAGAGCCGAACATCCAGCGCGATCTGGTCGTTCCGACTCCGGCCCGTGTGCAACTTGCCGCCGAGCGGGCCGATCAACTCTGTCAGCCGGCGTTCAATCGCCATGTGAATATCTTCATCCTGAGGGGTAAAGCGAAAGCGGCCCCGATCCAGCTCGGTCTTCACCGATTCCAGACCCCGCACAATCGTCCTGGTTTCAGAGGCGGTCAACACGCGTGCCTTCCCCAACGCCTTGCAATGGGCGATGCTACCCTGAATGTCATGGGCGTAGAGCCGGCGATCAACCGCCACCGAAACGGTGAAAGATTCCACCAACCGGTTCGTCTTCTGTCTGAACCGCCCGCCCCAGGCCTTTCCGCCTTCCGACGCGGCAGAGCTGCGGCCCGTTGCTCGTGTCATCAGGAGGAGGCCTTCTTTCTTTGGGCTCTGATTTTCAACCGCAACGCGTTCAACCGAATGAAACCCTCGGCATCTTTCTGATTATAAACTTCGTCCTCTTCAAACGTGGCGATGTCGAGCCGATAAAGCGAATTCTTCGACTTGCGCCCGACCAACGTGCAACTCCCCTTATAGAGCTTTACCCGCGCCGTGCCGGTCACATCCGTCTGCGCCGCATCGATCGAAGCCTGGATCATCTCTCGTTCCGGGCTGAACCAATAACCGTTGTAAATCAGATCGGCGAAGCGTGGGATCAAACTGTCCCTGAAGTGCAGCACCTCGCGATCCATCGTTAATGACTCTAGTCCGCGATGCGCCACGTGGAGAATCGTCCCGCCAGGCGTTTCATAGACCCCGCGAGATTTCATCCCGACATAGCGATTCTCCACCAGATCGACACGCCCGATCCCATGCGCGCCGCCCAGCTTATTGAGGCGGGCCAACAACGTCGCCGGGCTCATCTTCTTGCCATCGACAGCCACCGGATTACCCGCCTCGTAGTCAATCTCGACTTCGAGCGGCTTG
>Ga0210404_10000814_pt1 | contig 14521 bp, 10 predicted proteins | sample IncBWH28MmetaG_FD_155455 | JGI IMG/M metagenome (GOLD analysis project Ga0210404, IMG submission 155455) | Forest soil microbial communities from Barre Woods Harvard Forest LTER site, Petersham, Massachusetts, United States - Inc-BW-H-28-M | ecosystem: Environmental > Terrestrial > Soil >... | reverse complement strand
GATTCGAGATCCTCACCAAATACGATCTCATGAGCACCGTCGCCAGCCTCATGGAACAAAAAAGATAGGGAGGGCTATTGGGAGGATACTTTCCAGGACCTGTAGGTCTCGCTGCATTCGTCGGCGTCAAGTTTGCCGGTTACGTACTCGCGGGTATCGCCCTGAAAAAGCTTCAGCCTACGATCACCGCTAGCGCTGTCAAAATCGCTGGCGCAAGAACTGGGCTCGGTCTCCTGCTTGGTCCGCCGATGACTTTGCTGGGGGCTTTGCTCATAGGGCTTCTTTTTCATCAACCCGGCTCGAAGGTACCCGATTATGGGTCTTACGTGTTCTTGTTGCTCGTGCGAGTCTTAGTTTGGGCCTTCATCATTTTCGTTTTTACGAAACGGTCCGTCACTCCGCGGTCTACCATCTGGACCTATGCTTTTATTGGTGCGATTTGGTCGTGTCTGCTGGATTTGCCGGGATTCGGATTGGCAGTGATCTCTCCCGGCAAAATTGCAGTTTGCTGAGTACCGAAAGCCGACTCATGAGCACTTGGAAAACGCCAATCAGGAGGAGCAATGCCTGCAAGCGCCGGCGCCGTAGGATATGTTGCCTTTGCGGGGGTTAAGTTTGTTGGCTACACAATGGCCGCGCTTGCTTTGAAAAAAGCGTACAAGTCGGCCAGCGCCGGCACGATCAAAGTGGGCCTTGCTCGCACAGTCATCGGCCTTGTCGCTGGCGCTCTTTTCGGCGGTATCTGGTTGCTGTTGTCGATGCGTTTTGAGAATAAATGGCCGGACTGGATGGCCGGTCTTGTCTTTTTCGGCGTTCTCATACCTATTCGACTAGCGGAGTGGTCCTTGCTGATTCATCTCTTTTTTGACCGTGGGCTCCTGCAGCGCGCCAGAGACTTGGAATATGCAGCATATGGCAGCCTCTGGTCGTTTGCTTTGGATGCAATTGGCATCGTGTCCGCCTTTGTGGTTCCCGGCGGGTTCTGGATCTGTTAGAGGAGTTTTCTCGATTTCATGAAGATTCACGATTTCAACGGGCGGCTGAAAGATTCCATCCTCATCGCCGATGGCGCTATGGGTTCGATGCTGCACGAAGCCGTTGGCGCGCAGCGCTGCTTTGATGAACTGAACGCCACCGAGCCGGAGGCTGTCTTTCGCGTGCACCAGGCCTACATCGAAGCCGGCGCGCACATCATCGAAACCAACACTTTCGGCGCGAATCGCTTCAAGCTCGCGCCGCTTGGCCTGGGCGACGAAGTGCAGCGGCTCAATAGCCGCGGCGTGAAAATTGCCCGAGAGGCCCGCGAATCCGCCGCGCGCGAAGTGCTCATTGCGGGCTCCATTGGCCCGCTCGGCCTCGGCGTGCAGTCACGCCACCCCGCTCCGGAAGAAATCCAGGATATTTTTCACGAGCAAGCGCTGGCTCTTGAAGAGCGCGGCGTCGATTTCTACATCCTTGAAACATTTTCCTACATCGAAGAATTGCTCCTTGCCATCGACGCGATTCGCTCGTTCTCCGGCTTGCCCATCGTCGCCCAGCTCACCTATTCCGAAGAAGGCACAACTTACGGCGATCTCCGCCCCACGAGTGCCGCGGAGCAGTTGAAGAACAAGAATGTCCAGGTCATCGGCGCAAACTGCACGCTCGGCCCGCAGGCGCTGCTGCCGATATTGCAGGAGCTTGCCTCCGTCGATGACGTGCGCGTCAGCGGCATGCCCAACGCGGGTTTTCCCAAACGCGAAGGCGACCGCATCGTTTATCCAAAGTCATCCCCGGAATATTTCGCGCTCTTCGCCCGGGAAGCTGCCGCGCTCGGCGTGCGCATTCTCGGCGGCTGCTGCGGCACCACGCCTGCGCACATTCGCGCGATGGCGGATGCGGTCAAGTCGCTGAAGCCGGTCACCACCCATGCCGCCGGACATTCTGTCGCCGTGATGGCCAAACCCGTTCCCGTGGCGCAGCGCGATCCGGAAAGCAAGTTCTGGAAAAAACTGCAGAAAAAAGAGTTCGCCGTCTGCGTGGAAATCGATCCGCCCAAGGGCCTTTCGCTCGATCGCATCTACGAGCAGGTCGACAAAGTCATGGCTTCGAAAAAAGTGGATGCTATCGACATCAACAGCGGGGCGATGGCCCGCGTCGGCATGGACGCGCTGGTGGTTGCCGGGGCTCTAGAAGCGCGCGGCGTCGAAACCGTTCCGCACCTCACCACGCGCGATCAAAACATCATCGGACTTCAAGCCGCGCTTCTCGGCGCCTGGACCGTTGGCGGCGTTCGCAACATTCTCGCCATCACTGGTGATCCGCCCTCGGTCGGCGACTATCCGGAAACGAGCGGTGTCTACGAAGTCGATTCCGTCGGCCTCGTTAAAGTCCTCAGCCGACTGAATCTGGGAACCGATTGGGCGGGAAAAACACTCGGCGGCGCTACGAATTTCGCCATCGGCGTCGCGGTGAATCCCGTCGCCGACGATCTCGACAACGAAATCGAGCGCTTCCACGCTAAGATTGAGGCCGGTGCGCACTACGCCATGACTCAGCCGCTTTTTGATCCCGAGCACTGGCACGCTTTTCTGAAAAAACTCGGCGGCAAGCCCGCCATTCCCGTCTTGATCGGGATCTGGCCTTTGACCAGTTACAAGCAGGCGCTGCGCCTGAACAACGAAGTCCCCGGACTGAAATCCCTGGAGGCTGCCGGAGCCGCCGCGCGCGACCGCGGCTTCGAAGTCGCCCGCGAAATGCTGTCGTGGGCACGCACCGAACTCGCTGGCGCCTACCTGATTCCACCATTTAAGCGCTACGAAGAAATTCTAGAAATCCTTTGATAAAGAGCCTTATCAAACGAAAATGAAGAAAATACTTAAGCCCAATAAAACGCAGCAAGTCTTTTCTTGCTGTGTTTGTGAGAAATCGATTCATCCAGAGTCGGAACCTTGTTGTTCGCTCTTCATCGACCGTGGAGTTCCGGGTTGGAAGCAAAGGCCTACTTTTGATCAAGAAATCTGGGCGCACCGGGTATGCCTCAAGCGGGTAATTCCGGTGACTGAATACAGCTTTCCCGAACTGGATTGACGTCGATCACGGATTCGGCCTCGCTGGGGCCACCGCGCTCGTATGGTCGTGGACGATTTTCCATCCGTCGGGGAATCTTTGCCACACCAGCGAAAACACTCCGCCGACTTCGTTTTCACGTTTCAGATGCCAGCGTCCCAGAACCAGTGCGGCGTCCGGCCCCAAAAACCGGAATTCCAAATCCGAAAAATCAAGCTGCCCCATCGCGGCGCGGTCCGGATAAGTTTTCTTGTAGCGCGCCAATACGCCATCCCAGCCGCGAGACACGCCGCTGCTCCCGGAAAAAGTCAGATCGTTCGAATGCCAGTAGCCCACCAGGAAAGCGTCCACGTCTCCGCGATTCCACGCGGCTTGCTGCGCGCTGAGTACCTCAGTAATTGCTTTTGTGTCCGCGTCGCGTCCCCGGGTCGGAGTCCCGAGCAGGCGAACACTGCCCATAACCACAAGCACGATGGCGAATCCACTCACACACACCATGGATCTAAGACGTGCATGCATGACGAGGCTCCTTAACTAGAAACTGAGTGCAAGGAGAATAGGCGACAAACGGGTTCCAAACAAGGATCGGGCGCAAACGGCGCCGTTCATGGCTATGTTATTCATTTTTAAGGCCTTAAGCCTCTAGTTCTAGCCCTTTGGTACTTCGGAGCTATAGGCCTCTATATCTTCCGGCTGGCACAATCCCCCTTAGAGGCTGAGGGATGTTCGCCGCTATGCTATTCGCGATCTCCATCGTTGCTCTGGCGCAGTTTGGCCTGTACTACTGGCGCGCGGTTTTGTCAGGAGTAGCGGCCCAGCCGGTTTCCGACCGGGTGTTGAGCGCTGCGCGCGTCGAAAACGGCCGCGTCACCCAGCAACATTTCGAGACTCTTGCCGGCCTTCACGATTTGACTCCGGACCTGTATCCGAATAGCAGCGGACTTGGCCTCGTGCGCCTCTACTTCCGCGTGGTTGAGGGACTCGACGCCCTTGTCGGGAGCCGCATTCCCGCCGTCGCAGCGTGGAGTATCCGCGAACGCGTGATCTGCGCGCGCTACGCGGCCGTTCAGGTGGATCGTCGCCTCCAGGCAAATCTTCAGCTCGCAGCTTCACTGCGCTCCTGCTGAAAACTTTTCCCCCCACGCAGTGAATCTCAGGCTCCGGAACCTTTATCCGCGCAATCTCAAATTGACCTCTATTTAGAGTTTTGCTGAAGTGCAGGGACAAACCAAGCTTTCACCTGCGTCTGAGTCCCACAGATTCGTGAATTCGTATGGGCTAAATCTAAATTCTACATATCTTTGCGGAATTTAGCTTTATCTGGCGCGGAAACTCGATTCCTAAACGTTCTGTAACTCTCTTACTTCTAAGTATTTACTATCGAGTTCTTAATCTATTTGGAGTCCATCCCCAAGTTGGAAGTTTCCGTGCACTCCTACCCCCGCCGGATTGGCCTCGTTTCCGTCGGAACAGTTCACCGCTCCGACTAAGAGCACTCCCGGCAACCACCGGGACCGCCGGTTGAACTTTGTAAGGGGGATATTTCATGAAGCTTCGCAATTTGTTGACTTGCCTGTTTGCCCTGATGCTCGGGGCATCGCTGGTTTTTGCGGGCAGTGCCGCCGCGCAAACCAGCAACGGGACGATTACTGGCACCATTACGGACAAGACCGGAGGCGCCGTCGCCGACGCTACTGTCAAGGTTGCCAGCGCGCAATTTGGTGAGGTGAATCGGGTAGCGACTACGGACTCCACAGGCGGCTACCGCTTTGAATCTCTACTTCCGGGGACCTACAGCGTCACCGTGACGGCACCGGGTTTTGACGAACTGAAGATCAATAACGTGCAGGTGAAGGGCTCTCTCACTGTAAATGCCAGCGGCACTCTGGAAGTTAGTAGCCTCAAGAATTCCATTCTCGTGGAAGCATCCGCGGGGCAGGAACTGCAGACGGAATCCGGATCGCTGGGAGCGGAGGTCTCCAGTCAGGAAATCGCCAACCTTCCTATCTTCTCTCTAAATCCTATCGAACTCGTCCTGACGGAACCGGGCGTCCAGGACAATACCAATCAAATGGGATTCAGCAACGGCGTCAATTTCTCGGTGAATGGAAGCAGGCCGCGCGCCAACAACTTCCTCATCGACGGCCAGGATAACAACGACAATTCCATCAGCGGCCAGGCCTTTCAGACGACAAATCTTCAGGCCGTTCAAGAAGTCGTCATCCTCACAAACTCCTACAGCGCCGAATATGGTCGCGGTGGCGGGTCAGTTACCAACGAGATCAGCAAGACCGGCGGCAACGATTTCCATGGAGAAGCCTGGTGGCTGAATCGGAACAACAGCTTCGCCGCAGTGCCGGCAGAGAATGCCGTCGTGGGCGTGAAAACGATTCCCCGCGACAACGAAAACACCTTCGGGTTCGACTTCGGCGGCCCCGTAAAACGCAACAAACTCTTTTTCTTCGGCACCGCCCAGTGGGACCGCGATTATTCGGCCGCCCAGGGCGCGACGCTGAATCTTCCGACGGCCGCTGGGATTGCGACGCTGAAGGCGTTGCCCGCGAATCCCAATGTCAACTTGCTGCTTGCTTCCCTGGGAGGGCTCGTTGCGCCTGCTACGGGAGCGAATCTTTTCACTGTTCCGCTTGGACCAGATCCTACTACCGGCGTGGACCGTGGTTCGGTGCAAGAAAACACCTTTCAGAGGTCCGGGATCGCCGAGGTGGGTCTGACCCGCGAATGGCGAGTGCGGCTGGACTGGAATGCTACGTCAACTGACACGATATCGGCAAGCTACCGCCGTTCCGACGGTTCATTAACGCCGGACTTCTTCAACAATTCCGGCAGCCTGCCGGCGTTTGATACCCAACAAGGAGGACCAGCGCAGGGCTTTACGGGAAACTGGAACCACACGTTTTCACCGAGAGCCGTGAACGAATTGCGGTTTTCGTACTCCAATATCAGCTTCACGTTCGGTCCGACGTCCGCTTCTGCCTCGGGCGCGTTGGCCAATACGCCTGCGATCAGCTTTAACGGGGCCTCGAGCCTCCCGACCCTGGGTATAGCGTTGGGATTCCCGCAGGGCCGCGGTCACAAGTCCTACCAGTTCCAGGAAGCCCTCAGTTATACGGTGGGACGCCACACCTTCAAGTTCGGGGGAGATATTGACTACCTCCAGGTCGACGACCTCATCCCGTTCAATTCCCGAGGGACGATCGGCTTTTTTGCTAATAAGGCGAACGGCACCACGCCGGCGTATTCGGATCTCGCGAATTTCATTGATAACTTCACTGGACAGAGCGGTAACTTAGCCATCAATTTCGGCAACCCGGAAGTCCAGCCATTCGTGGGCATATATTCTCCCTATGTGCAGGATACCTGGCACCTGAGGCCGAACTTAACCCTCAATCTCGGCCTTCGGTACGAATATTGGGGTACCGTCGGGAATATCGTTCCTTTTCCCTCGATTGATACCACAAAGTTCGGCTTTGGCGTTCCAGGAGCGACTTTGTTGGACATCGCCTCTGCCAAGCAACAAGGCTACAAAAAGGACTTTGCCCCCAGAGTCGGCTTTGCCTATACCCCTCACTTCTGGGGCCGTGTATTTGGACAAAATAAAACCGTCATTCGCGCGGGCTATGGCATTTTCTATGACGGCATTTTTACAAATATCCTGGATAACACCGCATCCACCTCACCAAACTCTACGGGCGGGAATTTTACTGCCTCCGCGAATGCGCCCGGACGTGGGCTGGCCAACGCTACTGGCCTGCTTGCTTCCATCTCTCCCGCTCCTAATCCACTGGCAACGATTGATTCCATGGCCAGCAATATCCGGAATCCACTGACGCAACAGTGGAACTTGGATATCCAGCGGGAATTGCCCGGCGGTCTCATATTCACGGCAGCCTACGTGGGTACCCGCGGCGAACATCTATTCGTCAACACCGAATTGAATCCGGGAGTTAATCAGTTCGATGCCAGGGGTAACCTGATCCGCATGAATCCGGACTTCGGCAGCATCGTGATTCGGGACAACGGCGGCGATTCCATTTATCACTCCGGGCAGTTCAGCGTGGACCGCAAGTTCTCCCACGGTCTGCTGCTCCGCGCCGCCTACACCTATTCGAAGCTCATCGATGACGGCTCCGAGGTATTTACGAGCACAGGAAACAGCACATTTTCCCAAGACATCTTGAGACAAGGTTCCGATCGCGGGCTATCTGCCTACGACCGCCGGAACCGCTTCGTGGCCACTTATGTTTGGGAACTGCCCTATGTCCACAGCACGGCAAACGCGGCGATGGGCGTCCTGAGTTTTGTCACGAGAGGGTGGAGCTGGTCCGGCACGTTCACGGCGCAAACCGGGAATCCGGAAACGCTCAGCGACGGAATTGATGCCAATGGCGATGGCCACAGCGGCAACGACCGGCCTTCACTGGGTAACCCGAAGGTGCCCATCAATTATTCCACAGCCTGCTTAAACCCGAATGGGACTTGCGACACGGGAGTTGGTTTCAGTTTCGATGGAGTCCACTTCGTGGACTTCAATTCCTCATTCGGATTTGATCCAGCTACCGGCAACTTTACGGCGACCAAGAATGACTTCCGGTACCTCGTGACGTTGGGCCAGAATGGCAATATCGGCCGCAACACTATCATCGGTCCCGGACAGTGGTTCTACAATACGGGCGTGGCCCGAACTTTCAAACTGCACGAACGCCATCAATTGCAGATCCGCGCGGAGTTTTTCAACGCCTTCAACCACCCGAACTTCTTTACGGACGTTCCGGGAGTCGTCGCTTCCAATGGGTTCAATGACCTGTACAGCATAACGAGCCCGCATTTCTTGAATAACGCCTTGTCCATAGCGGGCGGCCGCCAGATGAAATTCTGGCTCAAATACTCGTTCTAGGCGAGCAACAGGCGAAACAAAGCCAACAGAGGCGGTCTTGAACTTTAGCCAGAACCGGCTTGCAGTTTTCGGCCGCCAAATAAGGAAAACCGCCCCGCGTCATCCCGGGGCGGTTTTTCTTTGAGCTGTCGTCGGAGAATCTGCACTCGGGCTAATACGCCCAGCGCAGCACGCCGCCGCCGATCGTATATCCAGTCCCCGCGACCAAAATCAGCGCCAAATAACGGGGAGTAGACTATTCGTGATTCTTGTTTTCGTATCTCGAAAGCTGAACTATCCATATCTATGAGAGATTTTTCTTGAATTTATGACCCACCGCAAATCCGTTTGACTCGATAACCCATACATAATCAGCCGCTTACAGCTGCGTGGCCTGATTTATCAATCGTTCTCAGTGGTTGGAGGATTTCGTGCACTCTCCTCCTCCGTCGGACGCTGCATGGTGTCTGCTGGTTTACTCCCGCGCCCATGAAAGACAGCGTTTTTTGCGGCCAAAGCTGGAATCCGACAGATGAAAATTGATGGGGGAGATTCTAATGACGCTAAGCATGAAGTGGACCCGCCCGTTCGCATTGCTACTGGGGGTCTTGTTGCTACTCGGTGGGAATGCCTTCGCGCAGTCGAGCAACGGCACCATCACAGGAACAGTCACGGACAAAACCGGCGGCGCCGTTGCCAACGCCTCCGTGAAGATTGTCAGCATCGACCGCGGCGGAGAAACACATAGTACGACTACGGATGAAGTCGGAACTTATCGCATTTCCTCGCTGCTGCCTGGCCGGTACAAAGTTACCATCGAGGGGGGCGGCTTTGCGCCTACAGTCATCAACGACCTGGATGTCCGCGCCTCGCTGGAAACCAACGCGAGCGCGGTTCTGGAGATTACCTCCACGACCGCAACGATCACGGTCGAGGCCACCGCCGGCCAGGAACTGCAAACGCAGTCCGGCGAACTGAGCGGCAACATCAGCACTGCTGAAGTCGTGAACCTTCCATATTTCAGCGGAAATCCGATCGAGCTCGTACTCACTATGCCCGGAGTGCAGGATGTCGCCAATCGCGATAACTTCACGAACGGCGTCGGCTTCTCCGTGAATGGCACGCGCCCCCGGGCGAACAATTTTCTTCTAGACGGCCAGGACAACAACGACTCGAACATCACCGGCCAAGCACTTCAGCCCGCGAATCATGAAGCCGTCGGTGAAGTCACGATTCTCGAGAATTCCTACAGCGCCGAATTTGGCCGTGGCGGCGGTTCCGTGACCAACGTGGTCTACAAAGGGGGTACGAACAGCTGGCACGGTTCCGGCTGGGACATCATTCAGCCCTCGAAACTTGCCGCCATTGACGCGGCATTGGGCCACGCTGGGACACTCAAGAACCCGGTACAAATCACAAATACGTTTGGATTTGCGGTGGGAGGTCCCATCAAGAAGAACAAACTCTTCTTCTTCGCCACACCGCAATGGAATCGCTTTCGTGCCAATGCCGGCGCTCAAGCAAATCCCATTCTGATCCCGACCGCCGCAGGCGTTGCAGCTCTCCAGCAAATTGAGGCCAATGAAGGGCCCAACGCGAACATCAATTACCTTCTGGCCTCGATCGGTGGCCTCCGCGGTGGCGCCAGCGATCTTCAATCGGTGGATGCGGGCGTCGACGCTGGCGGACATCCTCGGCCAGCTGTAGATTTCGGTTCGATTCTACGCGGTGATACAAGCATCGTCTCCAACAGCCTTCAGTGGAGCTTCCGTGTGGACTATGTCGTATCCGATCACGATCAGCTGACCGCTCGCTATATTCACAGTAGGAGCACGCTGAGTCCGGATTTCTTCAACAATCCTGAAGAGTTGCCCAATTTCGAAACCCAGCAGGGTGGACCGGCATACAACTTTCATGGATCCTGGGTGCACACAGTTTCGTCGCGCATTCTGAACGAACTGCGTTTTTCTTACGGCAATATTCAGTTTGAATTCGGACCGACGGCAGCAACGCTTGCAAACCCGATCGGCACGCACTTTACGGTTGTCTTGACGGACATCACAAACCCGAAGAGCGGGGCAAATACGTCATACGGACTACCAGGCAACGAGCCGACTTTCCGGAATCATCAGACCTACCAGTTTCAGGATGGATTCAGCTGGTCCTTCGGCAAGCACACTCTGAGGATTGGAGGCGACGTTGGGCTGGTTTTTGTCAAGGACGGAATTCCCGTGGATCCTCGTGGCACTTTTATTGTCAATCCGGGCGGCTCCTGCGGGGGAGGAACTTGCACCGCCCTGGCGAATTACATCGATAATTTCTCCGGGAAGGGGGGCAATGTTTCCCGCTTCTTCGGCAATACGACGATCAGTCCGTTTGCGCCAAACTATGCGCCTTATTTCGAAGATACTTGGCGCATCAAACAGAACCTCACTCTAAATCTCGGCCTTCGCTACGAATACTGGGGCACGCCTGAAAACGTCCTTCAATTCCCCGCTCTCGATGCCCGGTTTAGCCAGGGCCTGGTCGGAGCGACCTTTCCCTCCGTATTCGCCGCACAACAGCAGCCGGACAAGAATAACTTTGCTCCTCGCGTCGGTTTGGCCTACACGCCGCATTTCTGGAATCGGCTTACTGGAGGAGACAAGACAGTAATTCGCGCTGGTTATGGCATCTTTTACGATGGCCTCTTCACAAATATTCTGGACAACACGGCGGGGGGGTCTCCTAATGGGGTCTCCCAAGTTGTGACTAGTTCGACTCCACGAGGGTTTGGCAGCGCAACGGATGTACTCTTGAATCTTCAGCCCACTCTCTCATCCACTAGCTCTGTTTCCACCATCACCTCAAATTTGGTCAATCCTTTGACTCACCAATGGAATCTGGACGTGCAGCGCTCTCTTCCTGGCGGATTCCTGGTGACGGCTGCTTATGTGGGTACGCGAGGCGAACACCTTTTTGTCAACAAAGAATTCAATCCATTTTTCAATAATCCAGATTTTGGATTTGTTGGCGTGCGCACTAACGGTGGCGACTCTATTTACCACTCAGGTCAGCTCTTAGTCGAGCGTCCCTTCCGGCACGGCCTCCTGCTTCGAGGGGCCTACACTTACTCCAAATTCATCGACGACCAATCGGAGGTATTCGCCACGAGCGGAGGGAGCTCCCGCTCGCAGGACATCTTGAACCAGAGCAGCGATCGTGGCCTCTCGGCATTTGATCGTCGGCATCGATTCACTCTTGCCTACTTGTATGAACTGCCTTACGTTCACGACCGCAGCAATACATTTATGATTGTCCTGAATGCCATCACCAGCGGCTGGCAGACGAGTGGTATTCTCACCTTCTCTACCGGCGCTCCGGAGACGATCCACGACGGCCTTGACATAAACGGCGATGGGTTTAACAACGACCGGCCGAATTTGGGGAATCCATCCGCACCGTTCAATTCCACAGGTTTTGATGGCAGCATCTTCGGCCTCTCGGGTCCGGGCGTCTACTTTCCGGTGGTCACCTGTTTCTTTACAAATGACCCATGCAACCCGCAAGCGACGAACACGTTTCACTTCCTGATCCCGGCTTCCGGAAATGGCAACGTAGGCCGCAACACTTTCGTTTCGCCGGGCTTCCAGACGTGGAATCTGTCTGTGCAGAAAACGGTCAAGATGAAAGAACGCTACAACTTTATCCTCCGGGGTGAGTTCTATAACGCTTTTAACCACCCCAACCTTGGGATTCCCAACCTGCAAGTCGTCAGCACAACCTTTGGGAATACAGCCAGAACTATCAACGGTGGCCGCACGGTCGTCCTGTGGGGAAAGTTCAGCTTCTAACTTCTTTCCAGCGGTTAAAAAGGAAGAGCCGCCTCGGAACAATCCGGGGCGGCCTTTTTTTCATGACTTTGCGGCGCGAGACCCAGCAACGGCGTTTTAGTACGCCCAGCGCAGCAGGACGCCGCCGGTCGTGTATCCGGCGCCGACGGTCACGATGAGCACCAGATCGCCTTTGCGCAGGCGTCCTTGCTCCACAGCGTCCCGTAGGCCCAGCGGGATGGTTCCTGCGGTCGTGTTTCCGTACTTGTCGATGTTCACCATGACTTTGGAATCGTCGATGCCCAAGCGCTCCTGTGTGGCACGAATAATGCGCAGGTTGGCCTGGTGGGGGACCAGGAGCTTCAAGTCCTCCTTTGTAAAACCATTCTTTTCAAGGAGATGCGTGGCCATCTCGGCCATGCGGCGCACGGCGTATTTGAAGACTTGCGAACCCTCTTGATGTACAAAGTGCATGCCCTGCTGCACCGTTTCGACGCTCGAGGGGTTCAACGAGCCGCCCCCGGGCATGTAGAGAAATTCTCCGCCAGCGCCATCGATGTCGTGCTCGAAATCCAGGATTCCCTCGTTGGCGCCCGCAGCTTCTAGCAGGACGGCTCCCGCGCCGTCGCCGAATAGCACGCACGTCGCGCGATCCTTGTAGTCGAGGATGGAGGTCATCGTGTCGCTGCCAATTACTAGAACTTTCTTGTGCGTCCCTGCGCCGACGAACTGCGCGCCCACCGTCAGGGCATAGGCAAAACCAGAGCAGGCCGCGGACAGATCAAAGCCCCACGCTTTCTTCGCGCCGATGCGGGTTTGCACCAGGCAGGCAGTGGCGGGAAAAAACATGTCCGGGGTAACGCTGGCCAGAACGATCAGGTCGATTTCCGCGGGGTCCGTTTTCGTTTGTGTCAGCAGGGCTTTGGCGGCTTCCGTCGCGAGATGCGAGCTGGCTGTACCCTTCTCCGCAACGTGGCGTTCCCGGATGCCGGTGCGCGTACGGATCCATTCATCGTTGGTGGCGACGATTTTTTCCAGGTCCGCGTTGGTCATCACCTTCGGCGGAACGTATCCGGCTACACCCGTGATTTTTGCCGCGATGCGGTGAGACATGAGGCTCCTTGGAGACCACTCCGGGAACAAAAGAACTTGAATTTTATGCGATAGCGCCGTGCAGATACAAGGCGCACGCTGGACGTTGCGCGTATCAGGAAGAAGGCGGAAGAATTTCGTAGCGCCAGGTAACGCTGGCTGTTTTCTTCAGCATTGCCGCAACGGAACAATACTTGTCTTCACTGAGCTGGATGGCATGCTTGACGGCGGCATCGTCGAGTTTCCCGCGCAATCGATAAAGGATTTCCAGCTTGGTCCAGACGGTAGGAGGTTCAGCGGCGCGCTCGCCGGAGCAGATGATTTCCAGCGATTCCAGCTTCTGGCGCTTTTTTGAGAGGATGCTTACGACGTCGGTTGCGGTGCAGGCCCCCAGCGCGATCAGGACGAGCTCCATCGGGCCGGGTGCTTTGTTCGAACTGCGGTCGGAATCAATGGTGATGGCGTGACCCGACGGGCTGGTGGCCACGAATTTTTCTTCGCCAATCCATTTGACAGATGCAGTTTGCATTGGGCCTCCTCAGAGAAAGGATATCAGGTGCGAAGCCCGGGAACGCCATTCGCCTGAATGGCGTTTTTTTTCTTTCGCCGAACTGGTGTTCGGCGTTCCCGGGATCAGCAGTTTCGATTGGCCGGGAACGAACAGGCCGCGATGCGAATGGTGGCACCATTTCGCCGCCGGGACACACTCTATCGGCGTTTTGTCTTACACTGTTTGGCCAAGACTTAACCACGACTCGGAGGAAAGAAAATGCGCGTTCAATTTTCATGGACCTTTTTCCGGGACCGCACGTTCGCAGCGATGACACTCGTGACGGTTGTGCTTCTTTGCGTTGTGACAATGGGCGTAAAAGCTCAGCAAAGTGCCGCCGCCGAAGGAAAAGAGCAGCCGTACGTGATCGAGTACTACTACAAGGCCAAGTGGGGCCACGCCGACGAATTCCTGGCGCTGTTCAAGAAGAACCACTATCCGGTGCTGAAAAAAGAGATGGAACTGGGCCGCATGCTGAAAGTGTCGATGGCCGCGCCGAGGTATCACACCACCGAAGATGGCCGCTGGGATTTCCGCGTGACCATCGTCTTCAAGAATGCCGCGATTGCCAACGACAATTTTGACAGCTCCGCTGTGATCAAGCAGCTTTATCCCGATCAGGAATCGTACAAAAAAGAAGAGCAGCGAAGGTTCGAGATTCTGGAGGCACATTGGGACTTGCCGATCAAGGACACGGATCTCGAGAAGCCGTGAAGATTCGCCGCGGTTTTTGCTCGAAGAATCCCTCTCACGCTTTCAAGACGTTGCGCAGCGGCGGAAGAATCTGCGCCGACGGACACCTTTTTTCGTCTCTCCCGCTTCCTTCATCCTCCTCGCTCAAAACCTGCGGCCGCAGCTTCCCTGCCGACAACGCATCCACGGCGCGGAGACGCGCGCTGAGGTCCCCCTGCGACAGCCGCCCCTCGCGGTAGAGCCAGCGCAGAAAATCTGGCGCTGCCTGAGCCCTCTTTTGCCCGTTGCACTCCATGCAGCAGGAAACCAGGTTGCGGTACGAATTCCTCCCGCCGTCCACTGCGGGCGCCACGTGATCCAGGCAGTGCGACCGCGCTGGCGTCCGCCGCAGGCAATAAAAGCACAGCCCACCCTCCCGGTCGTGGATCGACT
>Ga0210404_10000813_pt1 | contig 14522 bp, 13 predicted proteins | sample IncBWH28MmetaG_FD_155455 | JGI IMG/M metagenome (GOLD analysis project Ga0210404, IMG submission 155455) | Forest soil microbial communities from Barre Woods Harvard Forest LTER site, Petersham, Massachusetts, United States - Inc-BW-H-28-M | ecosystem: Environmental > Terrestrial > Soil >... | reverse complement strand
CCCACGGCGCTGTGCGAAGACGCGCTGCGGCTCGGGCGTATCCTGGCAGGCCTCGTTCCGAACGAGCCGGAGGTGCACGGCCTTGTAGCACTCATGGAAATTCAGGCTTCGCGAATTCGCGCGCGGGTCGGCCCTGCCGGAGAGCCGATCTTGCTCCTCGATCAGGACCGCACACGCTGGGATCATGTGCTTGTTCGGCATGGCCTTGCGGCGCTGCAGCGCGCTGAGGAGCTTGGAGGCAGCCTCGGCCCCTACGCGCTCCAAGCGGAGATTGCCGGTTGTCATGCGCGGGCACGTACCGCTGCGGAGACGGATTGGGAGCGGATTGCGGAGCTGTACGATGCGCTCGCGCAGCTGATGCCCTCGCCCATCGTCGAGCTGAATCGTGCGGTCGCGGTGGCCATGGCCTTCGGTCCAGCAGCGGGCCTCGAGCTCATCGAGAAGCTCACCTCGGAAGCAACTCTCGCGGGCTACCACCTCTTGCCGAGTGTTCGCGGCGATTTTCTTTTCAAACTGGGTCGATTCGCGGAGGCGCGGAGAGAGTTCGAGCGCGCCGCATCGCTTACACGCAACGCACGCGAACGCGAACTCCTGCTGGACCGTGTCCGAGCGTGCGCAGCAGGGCCAATGCAGGCGGACCCACAGTGAAGAAGGCTGCCTTCCGGCGCGAAGAGCGCGAGGAGCAAGTTGGGGATCACGATCGAATTCTAGTTTGAAGTCAGTTGCCGTAGCGCGATTCTGATCGGTTACATTCCCGACAGACACTGCGCATCTAACCGCACGTTAAGAAGCGTAACCGATGATTGGTTACGGGCAATTTATCCGTAAGTATGGAAAGCTATCGAGAGTTATGTAGCGCTTCGAAATAAGCATCCCGCCACATTTCGTAAGTCCAAGATCGTTCACAACTTATTTGTCGTCGTAGATGGTCAACCACTTGCGGTCGGTGTGTCGGTATGGGGGTAGCGCTCTTTCGAGGAATTGGCTTTTTCCCATTCGCTTTCCTTGGGTCTGGCTTGCCATCAAAAGCGCGTATCGAATCGAGAATTCACCTATCACTGGGAGGTAGAAATGACTAGATATTTGAGGCTCGCAGGGTTTTTAGCTTTCGCGATGTTGCTTATTGCCTTGTGTACGAGCGGTCAAACGATCGTCACGGGAGGCCTCAGTGGCACGATTACCGACGCTTCGGGTGCGACCGTGGAAGGGGCAAACTTGACGCTAAAGCACGCGTCAACCGGTGAAACGTTTACCGCAACTTCGTCGGTGGGCGGCGTTTACCACTTCGCTTTTCTCAAACCGGGCAACTATACCCTGACCGTCAGTAAGGATGGCTTTAAGGGTGCTAGTTTAAGCGTGGAGATTCAACTCGGTCAGGTCGCTACCGGCAACGTTGCACTTGAGGTGGGCAGCACGACGACCACGGTTGAAGTGACGTCCGAGGGCGGTCTTCTCCAGACCGAAAATGCCAACATCACCACAGACTTCAACACCAAGCAGATTCAAGAAACGCCCAATCCGGGCGGCGATATCACATACATCGCGCAAGTCGCTCCGGGCGTGGCTATGAACAGTTCAACCGGCGGCGGATTCGGCAATTTCAGTACTTTTGGCCTGCCGGCCACCTCGAATCTGTTCACGATTAACGGCAATGACTACAACGATGCCTTCCTAAATCTGAACAATTCCGGCTCAAGCAATCTTTTATTGGGTGGGAATGAAATCCAGGAAGTTGCCGTTGTCAATAACGCGTACACCGGTCAATATGGGCGTCAGGCCGCCTCTCAGATCGATTATTCGACGAAATCCGGCTCGAACGCTTTCCATGGCGATGCGATATACAATTGGACTGGTCGCTACCTGAACGCCAATCCTCCGCTTGCTAAGGCAACGACAGCGCCGGGAAGCCCCTTGCCAACGCGACCGTTCGAAAACAACAATCAGTGGGCCGCCGCTCTGGGGGGGCCAATCATCAAGAACAAAGCCTTTTTCTTCGTGAACACCGAAGGCATTCGATACATCTTTGGTTCGATACACAACGTTACCGTGCCTACGCCAGCGTTTCAAAGCTTTGTTTTGGGCAACATTCCTCAGGATGCCGCCACACAAGCGTTCTACCAGAACGCGTTTAAGCTGTATAACGCCGCGCCCGGAATCGCGAATGCCGTTCCGCAGACCCCAAGTAAGAGTTGCGCCGCGCTAGCTGTGCCCGGTGGCGTTTGTGGAGAGACGTTCACTCAGTCCGTACCCAACGGAAACAAGGAGTGGCTGCTTTCCGGCCGCGTCGATTACAACATCAACGAGAAGAACCAGCTTTTCGGCCGCTTCAAGGTGGATCGCGGAACACAGCCCACCTATACGGATTCGATTAACCCCATCTTTAACGACAACAGTGTTCAGCCGCAGGACGAAGGGCAGTTGAACTTCACGCATACGTTTAGTCCCACCGTCGTGAACAATTTTATCGGCTCTCTGCTTTGGTACTCAGCGATTTTCGGCAGTACCAACCCGGGGCCATCTCTAGCGCTTTTCCCTGGGAATCTGGCTTTTGCCGATGGCGCATTCACAAACCTCGGCACCGGCTCGGGGAATCCTGGCGGGTTTGGTCAGGGTTTCTTGTACCCGCAGGGGCGCAACGTTACGCAGTATGGTTTGGTTGATGATCTTTCGATCACCCGCGGTAGCCACTCGTTCAAAATGGGCATTAACTTCCGGCGCGATGATGTGAGTGACCACACCGCATCACAGCAAACGCTATATCCGGCTGTCAGTGTGAACCTGGCCGGATTCGCCACTGATGCGGTGGATGCAAACACACAATTTAACTTTGCGCAAAATCCAGTCCAGCCCGTTGCCTACTACAGCTTCGGCCTTTACTTTCAAGACGAATACCGGGCTACCCCAAATCTTAAACTCACGCTGACGCTCAGGGCTGACCGTAATTCCGGGGGAGCCTGCCAGCACCACTGCGCCACTCTTCCGGTCACACCCTTCAATGACTTGGCCCACGGTGCGAACGTTCCGTATAACCAGTCGTTCCAGACTGGCTTAACGACGATCGTTCCCCATAATGAATTGGTTGTGTTCCAACCCAGGTTCGGGCTTGCCTGGACTCCTTGGGGCAAGAACACCGTAATTCGTACCGGCGTTGGCTTGTTCAGCGACCTCTACCCTGGCGTGGTTCTCAGTGGCATTGATACGAATTTTCCCCAAGTGAATCTCTGGGTTGTCCCCGGTGGGAGCTTGGCTTGGGACCTCAATTCGCCCGCAACCACGGCGTTTCCTGGCAGCGGTGTAGCGACAGTCCAAAACTGTAACACCCTGTTTACCAACAATTTTAATACCGGCGGTAACCTGAATACCTATATGGCTGCGGCTCCGAATTGCACCAGCACCGGCCAGCCCGGCGGTGCTCAGCTCGTTCCTTCGCTCAACGACGTAAGCCGCAATCTCACAAACGCGAAGTTTGTCGAATGGAATCTGGAAATTCAGCACACCATCGGTCGTCGGACGGTTCTTTCCGCAAACTACGTCGGCAACCGCGGTTACGATTTGCTTTTCTACAACGAGACGCTCAACAGCTTCGGTTTTGGAAATCTTCCTGCAACTGTAACTGATCCCCGCGTCGGCAAAGTGAGCACCCTTAATAGCGGTGCCATCTCCAACTACAACGGCGTGACCCTCTCAGTCCAGGAGAATGCTTGGCATGGATTGACCGGACGTCTTAGTTACACGTACTCGCACGCCTTCGACGAGGTCTCGAATGCGGGAGTGCCCTTCACTCCTTTTAGCGTGATTACCAGCATCGGGGTGCAGATTGACCCATTTAATCTCCGTTCGAATTACGGTCCGTCAGACTATGACGTTCGCCACCAGTTGACAGGCACGTATATTTACGAGCTGCCTTTCAAGAGCCAGAACCGGCTTCTGAATTACGCGATCGGTGGCTGGCAGGTTTCCGGCACCATGTTTTACCGCACTTCCTTCCCGTTCAGCTTCATCGATGGCGGGACCATTGCAGGCTTGCCGGGCAATCTAGCCGGTCCTCCAGCCGCCATTGCCCTCTTGCAGCCTCTCTTTAGCCAGAGGAACTTTCCGAATGCGGGAGCCTGTACGGTGAACGCGTGTTTCGGAGTCGCAGGAACTGGATCCACGGCGCCGTTCTTATTGACGCCCGCCACCAACTTCACCGGAGCCGTGGGACGCAATCAATTCCGCGGACCAGGTTTCCTCGGCGGCGATATGAGCGTGCGGAAGAATTTCGCGATTACCGAACGCATAAAGTTCCAGTTAGGTTTGAATGCCTACAACTGGTTCAACCATGCCAACTACGGCGTACCTTACCCGAATACCAATGCGCCATTCTTCGGGGTCACCGCTTTCATGCAAACGCCACCAACCTCTCCCTATGGCGCGTTTGCGGCGGCCGCAACCGATATGAGAATGGCCCAGATCACAGCCAAGGTCACCTTCTAATCGATTTCACAAGAATGTAGTCGAAAAAAGGGCGGCTCTTCCGAGCCGCCCTTTTTCTTTTTTGTGGTCACGAGCCGACCCGGCAGATATCTTGGAAATTATCGTGGTTTTGCATCGACAGCCTGGACCTGCTTCGCCAGTTCTTGCTCCACTTCCATGCGCATCTGCTTGGCGCGCAAACCCGCCGGGCTATCGGAGTCCAACTTCAGGTAGGCGTCGAGGTCACGCAACAAGTCTGGGTAATTCTTTTGTCGCATATGGATGTTGGCGAGCAGCCGATAGATGATCGGTGTATTCGGAGCCAGCGACCTTGCCTGCTCGGCTGATTTCTGGGCATATTCCAGGCGGTTGCGGTTAAGGTCCAATTTCCCGAGTTCGTAGAAACCCATCCAGGAACCTGGGCTCAACTCCACACCACGTCGGATCATCTTTTCCCCTGCCTCCTCATTCCCTTCGTCAATTAGCATGGTTCCCAGTCCGACATCCGCATCGCCATAGCTATCTTGGCTGGCCTCGATGGACTTGCGGAAACTCTTTTCCGCCTCCTGAGCTTCGCCTATGGTCAGACGCGCCATGCCAATTTGATAGTGCGCCTCGTAATAGTTCGGGGCGATCAAGACTGCCTTCTCAAGGTCAGCAAGCCCACCGCGCGCGTTTTTATCCGCGTACAATTTTTTCTTCCCAGACGCGAGCAGATCACGCGCAGCCCGCGGCATTGATAACTCGTGCGCCGAAACGCTTGAGCCGGAAGCCATCAAAACCGGTTTACCCACCTCGGGTTTCATGTACACGGTCATGCCCCGGTCGGAGGCAAAGCTCAAGTCCAGATGGACTTCTGTACTCTGAAAGCCGTTCGCTTGAAACGTCAGAATGTAACGCCCACGCTGCACACCCCGGAAGTCAAATTCACCGGAATCCAGGGTCGTGGTTTGGATGATCAGATTTCCGCCGGTATCGCACAACCGCACGACTACATGTTCGATGCGCTCATTCTTGCCCTCGGCGAGCACAAGACCAGTGATGCTGACGGTGTTGCGTCCAGACTGGGATGCTGTCGTTGCAGGTGCGACCAACGCGAGTAGGAAGATGCAGATTTGCTTGCGCAGCCGGCGCACAACCCACCTCATACCGGCTATCTTTGCGTCATTGTACCACTCACGAAGCCGGGACGGTTCTTTGCGCTTAGAAGTGAGCGCGGAGTTCGCGGAAGGCTGGGAGGATGACGAGTTTGCCGGAGCCGGAGACTACCGGCTCGTGTTCCAGCTGCCAGGTGTGTTGGTGGGGGATGTATACGGCGTTGAGGCCGATCTGCATGGCGGGGTTGATGTCGCTGCGCGGGCTGTTGCCGATCATCCATCCGTGCGCTTTCACGATTTTGTGCTTGCGCACCAGTTCGCCGTAGGTTTCGGGACTTTTCTCGGACACAATTTCGATGAACTCGAAGAAGCCTTGCAGACCGGAACGCTCGACCTTGGCCGCTTGTTCCGCCGGCTCGCCTTTGGTGAAGAGAATCAGGCGGTGCCGCTCGGTCAGATAGGCGAGCGTTTCGGGAACACCATCGAGGATTTTTGGCGGCGTGCGCTCGAGATCAACGACGCGGGTGTGAATCTGGGCGAGCACCTCGCGCTTCGCCATGGGCTCCGCAAGTTTCAGATAGGTTTCCTCAAGCGATCGGCCGAAGCTTCGCACACCGTAGCCGTACTGGCGAATGTTTTTGCGCTCGGTTTCGTTAAGGATGTGGCGGACGTACGTGCGCGTGAAGCCGCAGGACTCGACAAGAGTGATGAAGTCTTCGATGAGCTTCTCGAAGAAGACATTGTTCTCCCAGAGTGTATCGTCGGCGTCGATGAGCAGAGTTTTGCGGCGCATGCGTTTTCGCTAACCCTTTTCCTTTCGCAAGAGCATCGGTCAGTTTACCAGCGCCAGTGCATCTTCGGCGATATCTGCCGCGGCATTGGGCCGCGCCATGCGCCGAGCGGCTTCTTGCATTCCTTTGAGGCGAGCCCCATCGTCGAGCAGCGCCGCGACCTTCCAGGCGGCTACAGGCAAATTGTTGCAGCGAATGGCGACACCGGCTTCGAGCAGGTGATCAGCGTTGCGTTCTTCCTGACCGGGAATCGGATCGATCAACACCATGGGCAGCGCGCGGGCGAGCGCTTCCGAAGTGGTGAGACCGCCGGCTTTTCCGACCAGGAGGTCGGCGGCGGCCATGTATTGATCCATTTCTGTGGTAAAGCCAACGGCACACAGGCGTCGTGCGCCTCCGGGCAATGAGCCAGCTTGGCGCGACAATGTTTCCAGCCGCTTGCGGATTTTTTCGGATTTGCCGGCGATGGCCACGATCTGCCAGGGACGATGTAGCTCGAGCAAGCCGCTCACGAGCTGCTCGATGGGGCCCACGCCTTCTCCTCCTGCCGCAACTAGGACAATCGGCACACGGGGATCAAGCTCGAGGTGCTTGCGCACCGCGTTGCGGTCTACCGGTTTGGCGAAGAGCGGATCGACGGGAATGCCCGTGATGCGCAGCTTGTCGCGCGGGACTCCGATGGCAGCCAGGTACTCGGCGGATTCGGGAAGCGCCACGTAGTAGCGGTCGACGGTGCGGCAAAGCCAAAGCGCGTGGACGTCATAATCGGTGATTACGACGGCGTTGCGGGCGCGCAGCTTCTTCTTGGCGATGAGCCAAGCAAGAATCTCGCCGGGGAGAAAGTGAGTGGCCAGGCAGAGATCGGGCTGCACACGTTGGAGCATGCGAATCATGGGCTGGACGTTGAGGCGATCTATGGCGAGGCGGGGACGCGGAGCATTCCAGGGCTGGTCAGTGCGGTTATAGAGGAGGCCTAACAGGTCTGGAGCTCGATTTGCCAGGGAGATGTACGTTTTGTGATAAAGACTCTGGAAAAGTTTGCTGGCGTATTTCATCGCGTCGATGTGTTCGACGATGCAATCGCCTCGAGCGCCGAACACTTTTTCCAGGGCTTGCGCAGCGCGCAGGTGTCCTGCGCCGGAGGATACTGATAAGAGCAGCACGCGAGGCTTGCTCTTCATGCGCGCGGCTTATCTTTGCGGAAGTGCATAGGACTAGTTTTTAGCTTTACCCGTAGCGAGTTTTTCCAGAATGGCCCGCGCGACGCGCTGCAGCTCGCCAAAGCGAGTCAAGTACTCCTGGAATTCGGCGTTCATGAGCTGCGCTTCCTGGGGACCGAGTTGGACGCGCAGGATCATGTCGCGCAGTTTGACGGGATGGGGAAGCAGCGCGTCCTCTTGGAGTTCTTCGAGAGCGGTTTTGGCGTCGTAGTGATACATGGTTCTCCCAGCGGCGAGCACGTCGAAACGCTGCTCGCAGCATAGGTTGATTGTACCTGCGGACCGGAGTGGTGCGCGAGGACTGCCAGGTTCCTCCTCGTGCAAGCGCCGGCAAGCTCCCGGCGCTACGAGAGGATTCAGGCGGCGGTGGCGCTGACCGGGACAAACTCGTAGCGTTCGATTTTGGCAGCTACGCCTACGCAACCGTTGGTGCTCGCTTCGACGCGCACGACTTGGCCGTGGCAGCGGATATCAACCTCTCCGGAGGAGGAAATCTTTTGCGGCAGGGTGAGGATGAAATCGATCTGGCCGCCAACTTCGAATTTGGCTTCAGACATGAAATACAAGCCGCGATAGCTAACGTCGCGAGTACTGGCGTGGAGTTCCTTGGAGTTCGCTTCACGCGGAAGAACGCGCATGGGCAGGCTCATCAAGAAGCGCCGCGCTTCACGGCGATCGACTCCCTCAGGCATCAAGACCTCAGGCGCGGTATAAATCGACTTGACGCTAACATCCGCTTTCACAAACTGCAATCTGAAAGATTAACAATAACGTCCTAGTACGCAGTGTCGACAGTTCGAGCGTATACTTTTCTTGCCCCGCCTAAGTTGGACTTGGTATTGGGTTTATGGACCGACGCGAGCACCATCGCGCGCAACTCCGGCTGCCGGTACGGATTCGCTGGAACACTCCTTTTGGACAGAAGACCGAGGTTTGCAAGACGCTGGATATTTCGCGCGGCGGCCTCCTCGCGCCTTGCCAGGAGACCCATGCTCCCGGCGTGCCGCTGTGGGTGACATTTCCTTTCGATGCTTCGCTGGGCGATGGTCAGCCGGAGATGCTGGCCAGAGTGGTGCGCGTAGTGCCGGCTGGGAACGGCAACGGAAGGAAGTTCGCGGCTGCGGGTTCGAACGAGCGAGCTGTGGCGGTACACTTCGCGTTATCGTTTCGCCCGGAGAGCAACGGCAACGGTCACGCGAAAGAACTGGAGCGGCGCGACAGTCCGCGACGCTCCTTGGCGCTGCCCGTTCGGGTGCGCCCCGACCACATTCCCTGGTTCGAAGAAGCCATGACCATTGATGTTTCCGCGCATGGCCTGCGTTTTGTGAGCAGTCGCGAATATCAGGAGGGACAGCGTGTCTTGGTTTCGTTTGCACCGCCGACCGCGGCTCCGTGGCCAACTGCTTCGGAAATGCCTGCTCGCGTTGTGCGAATTGAGGGAATGCCAGAGTGCGCGGCGCTGGTGGTTACAATCGCCCGGGAAGCGTAATTCTCCTGCGATACACTGGCTGTTCCTTTTCGTTTCCATCAAAACTATGACAAACGCGAAAGCGGCTCATGAGTCGCGCAACTTTTTTCTGGAAGGGACCGCGGGACGGCTGGAAGCGATCCTGTGGAAACCGGCCACACAGCCATCCATGGCGGCGCTGGTCTGCCATCCGCATCCGCTGTTTGGCGGGACCATGCACAACAAGGTCGTGTACCAAGCGGCCAAAACGCTCGATGCGCTTGGTTTGCCGGTGCTCCGATTTAATTTTCGTGGCGCGGGCATGAGCGGCGGAACGCACGATCGCGGCCGAGGCGAGCAGGAAGACGTCAAAGCAGCACTGGATTTCTTGGCTGACGAGTTTCCGGGCATCCCAAAGCTCGTGGCGGGATTTAGCTTTGGTTGCTGGGTGGGCTTGCGTGTGGGGTGCAAAGATGAGCGCGTGCAGGAGCTGATAGGGCTGGGCACGCCGGTGAACAGCTCGGATTTCTCCTATCTGCGAAATTGTCAGAAGCCAAAGTTGTTTGTGCATGGCGCGAATGACGAACATGGGGATATCGGGAAGGTGGAGGTGTTGGTGGAATCAGTGCCGGGTGAAAATCGGTTGGTGGTGGTTGCCGGTGCCGATCATTTCTTTGTGGGGAAGCTGGACCAGGTTGATGAGGCAATGCGTGGCTGGTTGCAGGAGCGGCATCCCGAAATTACGAGCGCACAATTCTGATTACCGGGAAACAGCGGCCCACCAGGAACCACGGCTAGGCGCCTTCGCCTCTTGTGAAAAGTTTGCTGAATTCTTCCACTGTGGCCGGCGGAGCGCCCACGAGACGAGCGTTGGCTCGGACGTGCTCGGGTCGCGACATGCCGACCAGTGCGGTAGTGATTCCGGGCGAGGAGCGCACGAATTGCAAGGCGCGCTCGGCGTCGGTCTGCAATCCGAGCGCTTGTGCTACGAAGGCGGGCAGGTTGCGGGCTACCTGGCCCTGGAAGAGCGAAGCGCTTGCAATCAGTGTTATCCCGAGTTCGCCAGCCCCTTCCATGACCGTCTTCATGTCGCCGGCAATGGTCTGATTGCCGAGCGTGAGCGCTTCGGTCATTGCCAGGTTGAAAGGGAGTTGCACGAATCGGAAATGGTGCGTTTCGCCGGCAATGTCGCGGGCGAGTTGCTCGAGTTCTCCGAGCTGCAAGGCTTCGCGCGCGGTGGCTTCCTGTCGGAAGCCGTTCCACGTGGCCATGCCATAAAACTGAATTTTTCCCGCGGCTACTTCGGACTCCAAATAAATGAACGCATCGCGGACGCGCTCGAGGAAATCCGGGCGCGATACCTCAGAAAGCTGCGTTTCCGGATTGTGCAGGTAATAGACGTCGATGGAATCCACGCCTAAATTGCGCAGACTGCGGCCGAGCTGATTTTCAAGGAAGCGTGGCGTCATGCAATGGCTGCCTTGCACGATTTCATTGGGCTTAAAGATGCCTGGCTGAATGTATTCGCGGTAGAAATATTCGTTGGGGTCGGAGGGCATGAGGCCATCGGGAGTTAGATAGCCGCCTTTGGTGCAAATGATGAATTCGTCGCGCGAGAAACCTTTTTGCGCAAGCTGTTTGAGGGCCGATCCGATGCTGCGCTCGCTGCGCTGAAAGCGATAGTTGATGGCGGTGTCGATGACGTTGAGGCCGTTCTCTACAGCAGCCATGATGGAAGCGGCGTAAGTGCCGTCGGTTTTGTCGTCCGGCTGGCCGAGGTACGTGCCGATGCCCAGGGAAGAGACGTTGAGGTTTTGAGCCTGGCGGAAGTGTCCTGGCCCGGCTATGCCAGAGAATCGTTTCGCGTACCGCCCGGTGCCTTCTGCTGTGGCCGATATGCTCATACTGCTCCTTATGATGCAGGTAGAGTTGGTGCCCCGTTGCTCGCGCCCGTTTCCGGTTTTGGAGCCAATAGCCGCGAGCATCCGCGCATGATTCTGCGGTACGGCCAATCTTTTTCGCGAAAGAAAATCTCTCCTTCGCGGGGATTACTGTAATACCAGCGCGCTACGAGCCACAAATGCTCGCTGAGAGTATTCTTGCTCGGTGCCATGGCCGAAGCAGAGCTTTCTGGTGGTTGAGACGCCGAACCTTCCAGGTACTCGCGAAAAATGTGTTCAGCCGAACGCGGCTGGCCGGCAATTTCGGCAAAACGGACAACAGTAGGTTCGGCGAGCCAGCCGCGGTGAAGCGCGTAGACGGCGATGGTTTGCTCTTCGGCGCTGCGTTGGAGAATCACGGCATTCAAATCCTGTATCCGCCGCGGGAGCTCCGGAGAGCCGCGCAGGGCGTCGTCCAATTTTTCTATTTTTTTGTGTAGAGCGGCGGCGCGCTCGAAATCAAGTTGCTCGCTGGCGCTCTCGCGTTCGTGTTCGAGTGAATCGCGCAGCGAGCCGCCGCTGGAATCGAGAAACTGGACTAACTTTTCCACCTCGACGTCGTAGTCTTCCTTTGTGCAGCCAGCGAAGCACGGGGCCAGGCACATTTTCATTTCGGAGTATATGCACCCTGGAAAGCGGGGATCGCGGCGGATTTTGATTTGGCAGCGACGGACTTTGAAGAAATCAAGCGCGCTGCCGGCGAAAGCTTCGGCGGAGCGACGCGAGGCGAACGGGCCATAATAGGCGCCGGCGGTGGGTGCGCCTGTGCTGTCGACCGGGATGCGGCGCGTGGCATAACAACGGGGATAGGCGTTGCGCAAGCTCACCTTGAGAACGGCGGGAGGGCGAAGGCGCAGCAATTTGTGGTAGCGGCTAGGGAAAAGTTGTTTCGCGTGTTGATAGTAAATGAAGATTTGCTCGAAGCGCGAGCCGGTCAGGCGATAGCGAACGCCGCTCGCGACTTCGCGAAGATTTAGGCGCTTGCTTGTCGGATCGGGTGGGCCAAGCAAGCGCTGCAAGCGGCGGCGCAGATCCTGCGTGCGAATCAGCAGCGGTTCGGCGGTTTCATCTCGCAATTCGATCAGACAAACAGCGGGCTGCGGCGGAAGCGCGGAGAAGAAATCGTCGGAGCGAGTGAGATCGAAAGGGAGACCGCAATCCAGTTCCAGCACTCTTTCAGGATACTACGCGGCTCAAGACTTCAGAACCCAGGAGGAGATCACGAGGCGCTGGATTTCGCTCGTGCCCTCATAGATTTCGGTGATGCGGGCGTCGCGATAGGCTCGTTCGACGGGATATTCACGGCTGTAGCCGTAGCCTCCGTGAATCTGGATGGCTTTGTGCGCGACGCGCGTGGCCATTTCGCTGGCGAAAAGCTTGGCGATCGCGGCTTCCATGCTGAAGCGCCCACCGGTGTCCTGCTTCCACGCGGCTTTGCGGACGAGCAGGCGAGCGGCATCGATTTCGGTGCACATATCGGCGAGCATGAACTGAATAGCTTGAAATTGTGAGATGGGATGCCCGAAGGCCATGCGTTGCTGCGACCAAGCTAGGGCCGCTTCGAACGCTCCCTGAGCGATGCCGGTGGCTTGCGCGGCGATGCCGATGCGGCCGCCATCGAGGGTCGACAGCGCAACCTTGTACCCCTCGCCTTCGTTGCCAATGCGGTTGGCGGCGGGAACTTCGCAATCGGTGAAAACCAGTTCGCAGCAGGCTGTGGCGTTGATGCCAAGCTTTTTTTCTTCCTTGCCGACTTTAAAGCCCGGCGTGCCTTTCTCAACCACGATGGCCGTGATTCCTTTTTCACCTTTCGCCGGATCGGTGTTCACGTAGACGATAGTTGCGTCGGCGGCGCCCCCATTGGTGATCCACGCCTTGGTGCCGTTGACCGCGTACTTGTCGCCTTTTTTCACGGCTTTGGTTTGCAGCGCGGCGGCGTTCGAACCGGCCTGCGGTTCAGTGAGGGCGTAGCAGCCGATTTTTTCGCCCCGGGCAAAGGGAAGAAGGAATTTCTTTTTTTGCTCTTCCGTGCCGAAACGGTGAATCGGATCGCAGTAGAGTGAATTTTGAACCGAAAGGATCACGCCAGTGGAGGCGCAGCACCGTGAAATTTCTTCGATGACAATGCTGTACGCGATGTGATCGAAGCCGGCGCCACCTTCTGCTTCCGGGAATGCGACACCGGTGAGGCCGAGTTCGGCGGCTTTCTTGAACGTGTCGCGAGGGAAGCGGCCCGTTTCATCGATCTCTTTCGCGAGCGGCTTCACCTCTGATTCTGCGAATTCGCGGACCGTTTTCTGAAGGAGCTGTTGTTCTTCGGTAAGTTCGAGGTTCATAGTTGTATGCGTCCACCATTCTAAGCCTTGCGGCGGCGTCTACGTTGTGGTCCTTCGCTCCTCCTCGTTGGATAGGCTCAGGATGACAGTTGCGCATCGGCGCGTCAGGGGGAAAGTGCGCTACGTAATCGTTGATAGGTCGTCTTCAACTCTTCAGGATGTACGCGCGTCTCGCCGGCTACGGTCATGAAGTTGGCGTCGCCGAACCAGCGGGGCAAAACGTGCAAATGCACGTGACCGGCAACGCCCGCTCCCGCGGCGCGGCCCAGGTTCATGCCTAGATTCATACCGTCTGGCTTGTAATCTCTGCGATAAATGCTTTCCACGCGTTGGGCGAGGCGCATCATCTCGCTGAGAGCTTCTGGATCGCAAGCGCTAAGGTCGGCAACGTGGGCGTACGGAACGATCATCACGTGGCCGCTGGTGTAAGGATAGCGATTGAGGATGATGAACGATTTCGCGCCACGATGGACAACGAGTGTCTCGGAATCGTCTTTGCGGGCGACGGCATCGCAAAAAATGCAGTCAGGCTGGACGCCGCTTGCCGCTCGTTTCATGTATTGGTAGCGCCACGGAGTCCAGAGATAGTCCATTAGACAGCGGTTCCTCGCATGTTGAGGCTACAGCATATAGCGCAACTTTCATTGCGGCAACGACGCCAGTGAATGCCTGGCCGACGTCTTGGAGTGCGGCGGTCTTGTTTACCCTGAGCCGCGAAGGGCCGCGCTTTCACAGCGTAAGAACCACAACCAAGCACGCCACAAAGTATCCCGTCGGCCAAAAAGAGGCTGGCCGCTGCTACAAGACTCTTTAGGGTTGGCGCTAGCTGGGAGAGGGAGCAGAGATGGACGCGTTCTCGCCGTCAGCGGTGTTTACGAAGTCTTTCAGCTCTTTGCTGGGCTTGAAGAAAGGGATTTTCTTAGCCGGCACTTCTACCTTCTCACCGGTTTTAGGATTGCGCCCTACTCTGCCGCGGCGCTCGCGTGTGCGGAAGCTGCCAAAACCGCGAATCTCAATCTTCTCCCCCTTTTGCAGCGCGCCGATGATGCTGTCGAAAATAGTTTCGACGATGCTTTCGGATTCCTTACGCGGGAGTTCGGTCACTCGCAGAACCTCTTCGATGAGGTCTGCTTTCGTCAATGTGGATTGTTTGGTCATCGTCCCGTCGCCTCGTTGCCTTGCTTGAGAATGGATCGTCGCACTGCTGCGTCGTGGTCACTTTGGCCCTGATGCCAA
>Ga0210404_10000812_pt1 | contig 14528 bp, 15 predicted proteins | sample IncBWH28MmetaG_FD_155455 | JGI IMG/M metagenome (GOLD analysis project Ga0210404, IMG submission 155455) | Forest soil microbial communities from Barre Woods Harvard Forest LTER site, Petersham, Massachusetts, United States - Inc-BW-H-28-M | ecosystem: Environmental > Terrestrial > Soil >... | reverse complement strand
ACTGCCTGTTACTACATCTGGAATTGAAGGTTGCACTTCAATAACTTCGTCCTGATCCTCTACACCACCGCTACTAACTGCCTGAGATTTCATTTCTTGTGGTGCTACTTTGATCTCATCTTCTTCTGCATCCACATCAGAACTTTCCTGAATGATCGTTGCAGCTCCTGCTTCTATATTTCCCACCGATACCTGCGATCTTGGCTGTGATGGAGATTGTACCGGCTGAGTTGCCGTGGAAGGCTGCTGCGCACGATTTATTTGCTGGTCAGATGTTTTTTGATTCTGCACATCCTGGGCAGGAGAAGTACTCGGATCCATACCTTTATCTTACCATGATAAGGCTAAAGAAACAACGAAATATGTATTCAATAAGAAAAAACAAGCTTTGCAATTTTTTCTTTCTGATATGGATTCAAAGCTGGAGCAAAATCCTTAACACAATCTTGTAATGCATGTCTTGTTATTTTTTTCAATTCATTTACATATATTTCTTGTGGAATAATTTTTTTAATTGCATAAGGATCATTACTATACTCTTTTATTTGAAGCTGCTTTTCCAGAGGAAGTGAATCATATATATGCATCATTGCTTCTAAGAGATTGAGCTTTTCGAATTCAACAATAAAATTATTTTTATTATTTGGATATCCTGCAATAGTTAAAATCTCTATTAAAATATCTTTTATTGACTTGTTCATATAACACTTTTTACCCTCTAAAACTATCAATTAGTCGTTTGCCAACTCCTGTCGCAGCTAAAGACACTCCCCCTGCTGCTGCAACCCCTGCTGCTACAACAAAAGCAGGTGCAACAAGTGATACAGCTGCCGTACCTCCAATCAATAAGAGATACCCCGCAACACCGAGTGTACCTAGAGCTGCTGCACTAAATCCTCTTGTCATAAGCCATTTACTAATTCTATTTCTTCTTGCTCGTTGCCCACCGTCAGCAAGTTCTCCTGTATTTTGCGGTGCTTTTTCTGGATTAACCATAGAAAAAATATTCTAACAAATAAACTATGGGCTGTCAAGCCGGCATCCATCCACATTCAGGACATGCAGTTATTTCACTTTTTTGTATTTTTAAAACATCTGCCTCAGAAGCAACCCATCCACACTGTTTGCAAATGATTTTATAACAGATATCACAATCTTTGTCCGGTTGTCTCTTGCTCATATAATTAACAATTAAACTCAAAACCACAATTGCACTTTTTTGTTCTTGCACCAGCATCTAGCTGTGTCTCATTTGAATATTTTCGGTTGCACTCAGGGCCAGGGCAATGATAATGATTATCTGCTGAGCTTTGATTACATGTTGGACAAATGCTACCTTCTTTATGAGATGCATGCTCAGCAACACTATAAGGTGACGAAACTTCTCCACCGGAAGAACCACAGCCAGTTTTAACAACACGCACTTCTTGACGCGCAAGCGCAGCTTTATCAATTTTGGAAGGAAACCATGGTCGAACATCTTTTTGAGGCTGAAATAGTGCAATAACTTTACCGTCAGAGACAGACTCAAGCTCTTGAGAAACATTATCGGCATAATTCATAAGAATATTCAACCTCCTTTTATGCTCTCTAAGATTATCTGGATTATCTCGTAAAGACTGTTTGTAATCTTCTCTCAACGGTTGACACGCAAGCATAACGACATCAAATTTTTGCTTACTCATATGCTGATGATTAACATGCATAAAATTATGAAGAGCATCGGGATTTTCGAGTCCTTTTGTTCCCGACTCAATCTTAACAGGATTTGCAATCATTTCCGCATCAGACGGGGTCTCATCTCTATCATAACGGCTATCTACCAATCTTAATCGCTGATGTGACTCTTCAGGAGTTAAACCTGATGTGTAACGGAACGCAAGAACTTTGTTCTTTGCTATTTTCCAATAAGCATCAAAATAATTCTTTTGATAATTTGACCCTTGCTCAATATTTCCGGGAGGTGACACAAAAAACATCATTGTACCAACTGGAGTTTCAGAATCAGCAAGTTCTTCTTGAATACGAGCAAATCCGACTACTTCAGCTTCTTCCCGATCCCAATCAACTCGGTTACCATGCTTCCGACGATACGTTCTTCCTCTATCAAGCATTTCTAGCAATGACTCATTCGTATCCGCTACCCGTAGCTCTCCATCAACAATGTTATGCTGTAATTGACTTATTCCTACATGTAGTCGCTCTCCAAGATGGGTTTGTAACTGCATATCTATATAAGCATCAAGGCTTCTTTTTGATTCTGCATACCTACCTGTTCCTTTTTCTGTTGCCAATGCCTTATATAACACGACATCTTGCTCTATTTCATAAGCCTTAACTCTCTTATCTCCGTATCGTTCTGCAAAATTGTTGCGTACACTTACCAACTTATCTCGAAAACTTTCAGGCAAACTACTTCTTCTCTTAGCTTTAACAAGCTGCAATGCGCTATTTCGAGGAAAAGGCGTATCAGGTTGTAAAGCAGCAGTACCATCAACAATCGGTGGTTTTTTCCAATCACTAAAATTAGGATGTAAGACATTACCTCTTCGATCCATAAAAACTCCTCGCTTCCGAGGAGTCCACAAAAAAAGGACTTCTGCTCGGAAGATTTCTTATCCCGCCAATCAGGATATGGGGATCTGGCTTTACAGTTGCGGCACAGCTCAGGAATTACACCTGATTCACCCAAAATAAAACTAAACTATTTCTTTTTCCATATTGTTTCTTTTTTCTTTTCAATGTGATTAGCATATCGTGCCATTGTGAAAAAGAGATCAGATAGCCGATTAAGATAAACAACAATAGATTCATCAATATTTTCTTTTTGCATTATCGCAACCAATTGTCTCTCAGATCGACGCGCGACAGTTCTGCATACATGCAACAATGAGCCAACCTTACCACCACCGGGAAGGATAAACGCTTTTAGCTCCGGTAATTCTTTCGTAAGATCGTCAATCACTTTTTCAAATTCTTCTGGACGTTTTTCTAGACCAACAACAGGCATTGGATGCGGTGTTGCTAATGCTGAACCGATATCCAGAAGATCATGTTGAATTCTCTCAAGTTCCGTCTTTAATTTTATTTCTCTACTTTTCAAATGAGCAACAGCAGCACCAATGTTGCTGTTCAGCTCATCGATGGTGCCATATGTTTCGACTCGAGTATGTGATTTCAAAACACGCGTACCATCAAAGAGTGATGTTTTTCCTTTATCGCCGGTTCGAGTATAAATTGGCATATAATATGATTACTAGTAGTACTTTTTTATTCATAAATATACATATGGATAAGTACTATGCTCTTACAAAAAAATCCTTCCGTAACAGAAGGATTTACAAAAACTCCTGCTCGGGATAAGAATAATTTTGTACAGTTTTCTGACTTTACAGTAGCGGCACTGTGGTTGATTTACACAACACTTGCCTGTACATCCAGCATTCTACACTTTTCAAATTCCGTCTACAAGAACTAAGACTGCAGTAATGGAATTGCTATTTCATTACGTTTATACTGCTGATATAATTCGATATTTTTTATATGATCAAAGGCAATCATTCCTTTTTCAGGCAAGTTATCAAAAGTAAACCATTGCTGATCAGTAACCTCCCAATCTGACTCACCCTCTTTTGCAACAGCAGTGCAGAAAAAAACAAACGAAATATTTTGCCGATCTTCATGTGGTCTATCAGGGTTATGCCTAACGCAGAGAAAAGTCATATCTTTTACTCTATAACCCGATTCTTCATGAATCTCTCTCTCTGCCGCTTGAATAAGATTTTCATCACGATCAACAAATCCTCCAATTAGTCCCCATTTTCCACCTTCAAGCAATTTTTCTGCGCGTTTTACTAAAAGCACTTTGTCGTCTTGCAATACTAATACATCAACTGTTACATGACGCAAAGAAGCCTTATTACCATTTTCAAATGTACAAGTAATCATAATATACTTTTGGAGCAATAACCTAACACTCAGAGTAACCACATGAATAGCATTTTTTGCAACCCTCTTCGTAGGCAAAACTTCCAGATCCACATTCAGGACAAATATCAAAGAGCGAAGTCGAAGGACTACTTGCAACGCCGGTTTCCGGCAAAGCTAATTGATTTGCTGCAGGCGACTCTTCAGACATATCAACTGGTGAAGAGATCGTTGCGTGTCCATTACTTGTACTGTGACCGTTCATCCGTTGCATAAATTGTGCACTATCTTCCACTTTTCCATTAACACGGAATTCGCAATGTCGTGCAAGGACTTTGGAAATGGCATCAGGCAATGAACGGACTCTATTTTCCCCAAAACCACTACTGCGGCTTCCACCAATTCCTGCAAGTTCCGACACAATCTCGCGGACCCGCTCCCGAGCAGGAACCGGACTGTGGATTCGAAGGACAAATGAAACCATCCGGCCAAGCGCGTCCGCAAGGGCCATCAAATCGGATCCGCTCTTCCCGTGATTGATAAAGACTTCAAACATGTCACCTTTTTCATCATTATTGATCGTCACATAGAGCTTCCCTGTGGGACTATCCGCTTTATAGGTAACTCCGTTGAGTACCATTGGACGAGCAACACGTGGTGTAATCGGAATTACAGGCTTTTCGACAAGAGTAAGTACTTCTTCTTTCTTTTCTTCTTTCTTCTCTTCCCTCTGCAAGACTCCCATTCGTGAACCATCTCGAAAATAAGTCACACCTTTCAACTCGTTATCGTAGGCAGCCATATAAAGATTCTTTACATCTTCAACCGTGTGAGAGTTTGGTGCGTTAACAGTTTTAGAAATTGATGAATCAATATATTCCTGTGCTATTGCTTGAATTTTTACATGATCTTCAGGTGTCAAATCGTTTGCGCCGACAAAATACGCTGGTCTCTCCTCGTCAGAATGAGATTCTTTCCATTCACCATACAATCCGTGGTAGACCATTTGTTTGCCAAGACGGCCATTGTGGGAATATTCAAACTCATAAACAGGCTCAACACCACTTGAGACACCCGCCAAAAGACTTGTTGTTCCGGTCGGAGCAATAGTTAAAAGAACTGCATTACGTATTCCCTGCTCGACAATTTTCTCACGGATTGTCTGAGGTAACGCTTTGATATGATAACCTTTAAGATATTTTTCTTTATCAAATTTCGAAAATGAACCTTTTTCTTTTGCGATATCCGAAGATGCAATATATGCATTATCACGAAGAGTTTTAAAAATCTTTTTTGAGACTTTTTCTGAATCTTCAGATCCATAACGAATTTTCATCTTAATAAAAGTATCCGCAATACCCATAATTCCAAGACCTGTTCGACGGATATCTTTTGCTACTTGCTCATTCTCTTTGAAGAAATAATAAGTATCATCAATAACGTTATCTAAAAAACGCATTGCAACTCGCACATCTTTTCCGAATGCTTCGTAATCAAACCAGCCTCCTTTATCATTTTTAAGATCATCGTCTTTAACATAGGCAGCCAAATTCATTGCACCCAAATTACAAACAGCCCAACCACCCAAGGGTTGCTCACCACAAGGATTGGTTGCGAGTAATTTCTCAAAATACCATGTGTTTGACCGTTTATTACTCCGTTCCAAAAAATGCAATCCTGGTTCTGCTGAACGCCATGCTGCAGTACAGATGAGATCCCATAGCTCCTTTGCTTGGATGGTTTTGTATACTTTAATCTTACGTCCTTTTTCTTTCCATTCAATGATATCTCCGTCCCACTCAGTGTCATAATGTGGATCACTCAAGTCTGGATAAACCAAATCCCATGGTTTGTCTTGTTTGACTGCTTCCATAAAAGTATCGGAGACACAAACTGATAAATTGGCACCGTTGATTTTGGTAAGATCTTGTTTAACCGTAATAAATTCTTCAACATCAGGATGCCAATCATGCAACATGAGCATAGTGGCACCACGTCGTGAACCACCTTGCTGAACAATATCATGAGTTGCGACAGAAAAAAGTGTTGCCCAATTGACTGGTCCCGATGAAGTACCGTTGACCTTCTTAACCCGAGCTCCGCGAGGACGCAAAGAGGAAAGATTTAACCCGACACCGCCGGAGCGGGATTGAATCTCAATAAGCTGACCAAGTGATTCAAGAATACCGTGACGTGAATCTTTAGGATTGGGAATGACAAAACAATTAAAGTATGTTACTTGATAGCCAGTGCCTGCTCCGGAAAGGATGCGACCCCCTGGAACAAATTTAAAACCCTCCAAAACGCGATAGAATTCTTTCTCCCATTTGGCCTGTTTAGATTTCTTCTCTTGTTGAGCGATTCCATGGGCAACTCTATGCCACATTTCCTCAGGGGTGTTCTCTAAGAGTTCACCTTCTGCTCCTTTTAGAGCATAACGATCTAAAAATACTTTTTGTCTCACGCCATCAAATTTCATAATGTTAATTAGGTAATTTATACTTAACTTCTTGATTCTGTTGTTCTGCACTCAGTACTTTTAATAATGTTGAGCCGACTTCATCTTTGTCATGGTAAATTATAAACTTGTACTCTCCTTCCTTCTCAAATCCTAAATTGACTAACTCCAAGATAATATTGTTTTTGCCATTGAGGCTCGTATGCATTTCTAAATTTAATGAATTTATTACCTTACCTTTAATCTCTGTATTAATCTTCAATTTATACGATGTCTCTGGTTTCCCCTGCAGTGTTGCGACAAAAAAAGCTCTCGAAATACCGCCGGGGAATTTCTGCACCCTCAATTCATCAAAAATTCCGTTAATACTCAATTTTCCTTCACGTGCTATTAATGCATAATCGCATAATGTTATTATTTCCGTATGTAATTTCATAAAGTTGGTTTACTGACTATTAACTTCTTTACTTCTTTTTCAAAATCTTCAACATCAACGAATCTTTTAAAGACACTGGCAAACCTGATATAAGCAACTTTATCAAGCTTCTTCAACCGCTTTGCAACCATTTGACCGATTAATTCACTTTTAACTTCGAGAGAACCCATGGTACGAAGTTCTCGTGAGATCTCGTGCACTATTTTTTCGATCACCTCTGCCGGAATCATAGTCTTCTCACAAGCTTTTAAAATACCGGTCTTCATTTTCTCTCGGGCAAATTGTTCACGTTTGCCATCCTTTTTAATAACTATTAGTTGTACATGCTCTACCCGTTCGTAAGTCGTAAAACGCTTCCCGCAAACAAGACACGCTCTTCTTCTCCTAATAGTATCCATATCGGAGCTTTCCCGTGTTTCAACAACCTCTGACTCTTTACTTCCACAATACGGACAATGCATAGTTCACTCCTCAAATGTCCAATTTCGTTTTCTGCCTCTTTGTTTTGAACAATTTTCCGTTATCTAGTGCTATGGAAATAGTATGCCACTACATCTATAGTGTCAACTAATACCAAATAGATCATACTAATACAATAGCTTCAATTGAATACTTTTCTAATTATATTTTCTTACACTAAGGAAGGATTGTTACAATAAATAGCTCAAAATAACAAAATAATATTTATTATTGCAAAAATCTCACCAATTTAGCAAATGATTCTTCTCTGTTGCGCTCGTTTTGTACTTGCTGAGCATGCATTTTTTTATCCTGCTGCTCTATTGCGTGCATAATTTGCATATGTTTTTGCTGTGCAGATACTATCTTATTTGCCATTACTTTAATACTATAACCCTGTTTTTTTGCATTCGTAATTTGAATAATAGCATCTTGGAAATAACTCTGCGCATGAGAAAACGTTTGTAAAGCAAGATCCATCTTCCCTTGCTGTTGCGTTAGTAAATAGCTCGCTTGAACATTCTTATCCGACTGCAGCAGATCAAACTCAGCCTTATCAAGTGGTTTACTGATAAAAAATGTCATGAGATTATCACGGATTACTTTCAAAAAATAGAGTGGATTATCTGGCAACATCCCAGGATAAGGCAATTGATAATTAATTGGTGTTGGCAAAGGAGATTGGGCAGCAGAAGAAGCCTCCTGTGCATAGGTTAATAAAAACCTTCCACTGAAGAAAAAGAAAATAATAAAGCTTAAGATAAAAAGTCGTTTATTCTTCATTAAAAATAATTCAAATATGTAAAGCAACTACTATAGACTATATTTTTGACAATTATTCTATCCGAGTTTTTCTATAACTAACTTCAAACTTTCTTCCTGGTTATGAGTAAATGTATTTACTATAAGATTATAATATTTCTTGTCCCAATATACCCATTCTTGATCTCCATGGGCGTATAATTTACGCCATTTCCATAAATCATTTTCTTCTCTTTCAACAACTTCTGTTTTTGCCTCATCAACTGATAATTCTTCACGATTTACCAAACGATCGATACGAATTTGTGTTTGATCATTGCCTTTTTCATCTTGACATAAGACACCAACTTTAAAAACATCTGTAAATCCTTGTGCACAAAATCCGGCCAGCTTACTTTCAAGCACGAGATGCTTATGTGTTGCAAGAATCTCTTTTTGTTTTTCTTCAAATAATACATCTTCTTCATCAGGCCGAAGATTTGTATCTTTCGCCTGCAATCCAAGCTTACTTCGTACTGCTTCCCAAAAGATTTCTCCTCCCTCCATATGTTTCCAGCCCAAACGTCTAGCCAAATGTTTTGCCAGCGTCGTAGAGCCAGACGCAATACGTCCGGAAACAGTAATAATACGAATGCCAGGAATTTCTATAGGCTTATCCATAATAAAAATTTACTTTTACCTTTGTTGTGGAGCAGGTACCGAGGCAGCAGATCTTCGTCCAACCATAATTGTCTCTTCCACCAATCGATTTGCATAGCCATACTCATTATCATACCATGCAATAATCTTCAACATGTTACCACCAACAACTTGTGTCAAAGATAAATCTATTATACTTGAATGAGAGTTACCAATAATATCACTAGAAACCAAAGGATCTTCAGTCACAGCGAGAATTCCTTTATAAGTCTGATTTTCAGATTCCTGACGGAAGACTTGGTTGACTTCATCTTTTGTTACCGACCTTTTCAGTAAAAAAGTAAAATCAGATAGAGAGCCAACAGGAACAGGAACGCGGAAAGAGACACCAGCAAAAATATCCTTCAAAGCAGGCAATGCTTGTGCTGCTGCAATTGTTGCACCCGTTGATGTCGGGATAATATTCAAGCCTGCTGCCCTAGCTCGTCGGTAATCTTTGTGACCACCATCATGAAGCCGCTGATCAGAGGTATACCCATGAATAGTAGTCATCATAGCTTTTTCAATACCAAAATGATCACTAACGACTTTTGCAGGTGGAGTAATACAATTTGTCGTACAAGATGCATTACTTATAACATTTTCCCCAGCATAATTTGTGTCATTTACTGAAATAACATAGGTGGGCAATCCCTCACCTTTTGCAGGTGCAGAAAGAACAGCTGCTTTTGCACCAGCTGAAAGATGCTGCCTAATTTTTTCAACATCGGTAAAATGCCCTGTTGATTCGATAACAACATCCACATTAAGTGTTCCCCAGGGAAGAAGTGTCGGATCTTTTTGCGAATAGACAGGAATATTTTTACCACTAACGACCAGATGACCAAGTAAATCTTTTTGATTTAGATCAAGGTTTGGTTGCATACTAATATCTTGAGGCAATAATCCATAAACACTATCGTATTTAAGAAGGTACATCCATCCTTTAAGGTCGGTCGAACTGCCAGCATTAATGGCCACAACTTCGATATCCTCATTATGCCATTGAAGAATTACCCGATGGGCCATTCTTCCGATTCTGCCATACCCATTAATAGCAATACGTATCATATATTTAGTATATCTAACTCACAAAATATTGCAAGAGCAAAATATAAAGCATTGATTACTAGCATTAATTATTTTGCATAGGACAATTTGGTGCTATAATAAAGATACGCTAACTCACTACAGCGTGTTCCCTATGCTGAAAAACGGTATTTTTATGCTTATTTTTATTGTCGCTAGTGCGGCATTTGCACCGCTGAGCTTTGCACAAGCAACACCAAGTTCTACTCCACATCAAAAAAAACCTATAGTCCCAATAGAAACATATGCAACCGCAAAAGTACTTTCGGTACTTGCCCAAGGAGAAAAAACAATTGCTGGTCAAAAATATCCTTATCAAAAGCTCCAACTCCAAATCCTTGATGGGTCTGATCATGGAAAAACAATGATTATTACGTATGGTGACCTTGCCGCAATCACCATAAGCCAGGAAGTCTTACAAGGTCAAACAATAATTCTTATGAAGAATACTACTCCACAACGAACAATTTATGAAATTGTTGATACATATCGCCTAAATCATCTTTATCCTTTTGCTATTGCTTTTCTAGTTATTGTTTTGTTGATTACTCGCCTTAAAGGCCTGGGAGCAATTATTGGTCTAGGAATTAGCTTATTAGTGATTACAGCATTTATTGTTCCACAGATCCTTGCAGGACAGGACCCCCTGCTTGCCAGCATTGTCGGTGCTATGTTTATTATGGTTGTTACTATGTATCTCGCCCATGGTTTTTCGCAAAAAACAAATATAGCACTTATCTCAACAAGTCTATCACTCGTATTAACAGGTATTCTTTCCTATACGGCAGTTCATTTCACTTCTCTAACTGGACTTGGGAGTGAAGATGTAACGAGTCTTCTCTTTGGTCAAACAAGTAATATTAATTTCCAAGGATTGCTCTTGGGTGGGATTATCATTGGTAGTTTGGGTGTTTTGGAAGATATCACAACAGGTTTAGCGGCATCAATTCAAGAATTATCACAAGCGAATAGTCGATTAAAATTCCGTGAACTTGTTGAAAGTGGACTACGCATTGGAAGTGAACATATCGCTGCGTTGGTCAATACACTTGTTCTGGCCTATGCAGGTGTCGGATTGCCTCTTTTCCTTTTTATAATTCTCAATCCAAACCATCAACCTTTATGGTTTATTCTTAATAGCGAACTCATTATGGAAGAAATTATCAGAACACTTTCCGGTAGTATTGGTCTTATGTTATCCGTTCCACTTACTGCTGTCTTTGCTGCCTGGGCCTTCCAACAAAAATCGAGATAAATAATAAACGAACATAAGAAGAGAGAACCTTTTATTATTTTTAACAAAACTCATCAGTTTTGTACAATAAGTGTTTAGTAAATGTCTAGTAAAAGAATTTTTTTCGCATTATAATAACTTTTTATGATAAAAAATAACCCATGGCAACAAGCTAAAGAACAACTCGCAAAAACAGCTCGATACATTGATTTGGATCCACTAGTTCATGCTTATCTCTCAGAGCCTGAAAGAGTCATAGAGGTCCATCTGCCCCTCCGTAAGGATAACGGCGAAGTTGCAACATTCAAAGGCTATCGCGTACAACATAATAGTTATAAAGGACCATATAAAGGCGGCTTACGATTTCATCCAGAAGTATCAATGGACGAAGTCAAAGCGCTTGCTTTTTGGATGACAATGAAAACAGCGCTTATAAATATCCCATTTGGTGGAGGTAAAGGTGGCATTACTATTGATCCTAAAACTCTTTCAGAACCTGAACTTGAACGACTCACCAGACTTTTTACAAGACGCCTTGCTCATGCTATTGGTCCTGACAAAGACATTCCAGCACCAGATGTAAATACCAATCCCAAAATCATGGCGTGGATTGTAGATGAATACAGCAAACAAGTTGGGAAAAATACTCCGGCTGTTGTTACTGGCAAACCGATCAACAAAGGCGGTTCACTGGGACGCACCGAGGCAACTGGACTAGGAGGCACATATGTCCTACTTGAAATAGTAAAACGGATGAAACTAAATCCAAAAGATCTAACCGTTGCTGTTCAAGGATTTGGAAATGTAGGTTATTACATAGCATATTTCCTCCAACAACAAGGATTTAAAATTGTTGCATTATCTGACTCAAAAGGAGGAATCTATATTACAAGTGGCATTGCTTCAGTTGAACAAATCCAAAAATGTAAAGAAGAAAAAGGCCATCTCGCGGGATGCTACTGTATTGGATCCGTATGTGATGTTACTTACAAAAAACAAGTTCAAGGAAGAGATATTTCATCGGAACAATTGCTTACTTTACCTGTTGATATCATTGTTCCATCTGCATTAGGAAATGTCATTACTAAAAAAAATGCTGATGCAATCAAAGCAAAAATTATTCTTGAAATGGCAAACGGACCTACAACAACTTTGGCAGACGATATTTTGCAAAAACGCAATATCACTGTAATTCCCGATATCCTTGCCAATGCAGGAGGCGTTGCTGTAAGCTATTTTGAATGGTACCAAAACATCCATAATAAATCATGGAGTAAAGAAGAAATTTTTAAAAAATTAAAAAGCAAAATACTTGACGCGACTGATGCTGTCTGGAAAGCACAACAGGAATATCATACAAGTATGCGTGATGCTGCTTACATCACAGCATTAAAACAATTTGAAAATAAATCTGTAAAGTAAATGAAAACAAATTTTCTTTCGTAAAAACTAAAGACAATATCCCAACAGCACACATTTCGTTAAAATAGTTATTTAGTAAACATCTATAAAGGTTTCAATATACTTACGAGAAAGAATCAAAGAAAAATTTTTAATCAATTTCTTTCAAGAAAAAATTCGCCTCTAGCGAAGTAGTAACATATGCAGAACATTGTATTAACACTCACTGATCATATTTTGACAGAACGAAAAAAAACAAAACATGATTTGACTATCTTGCTGCACCAAATTGAAAATGTTTCCAAAATTGTTGCAAGCCATGTCAAAGCTTCAGGACTTGTTGATATCCTTGGCAAAACTGGTAGAAAAAATGCTTTCGGTGAAGAGGTACAAAAACTTGATGAATTTTCTAATAATCTTTTGATTCATGCACTACTTGCAGGCGGACAGGTGCAAGCAGTAATTTCTGAAGAAAATAAAGAACCAATATTTGCAAGCAAAGAGAATGAGGGAGAATATGTTGTCTTCTTTGATCCACTTGATGGTTCATCTAATATCGACACGATCTGCCCTATCGGCACTATCTTTGGTATTTATCATAAAGACGGTGGTATCCTTCAGCCGGGGGAAAACCAAATTGCAGCAGGTTACATTATCTACGGCTCAAGTGTAATGTTTGTATACACTGTTGGAAACGGCGTCAACGGATTTACCCTTGATCCGGCAATTGGGAATTATCTCCTCTCACACCCAAATATCACTATACCTGAAGACAGTAATTTATATTCTATTAATGAAGCGTATGAACATAAGTTTGATAAAGAACTCCTCTCTTATCTGCAGAAATTGAAACAGAAAGAAAATACCTCCCTCAGATATGTTGGTTCTATGGTGGCTGATATGCATCGGACATTAATCAAAGGTGGCATTTTCTTATATCCAACAATTAACACTTACCCCAAAGGCAAATTACGTTTAACTATTGAAGTAAACCCTTTTGCCTACATCACTGAACAAGCCGGAGGAAAAGTAGTAGGCATTAAAGAGACCAATCCGCTTACTATAGTTCCAAAACATATTCATGATCGCTCTCCAATAATTGCTGGCAGTAAAAAAATGATTGAAGAATATCTTGCATTCTACAAATGAAAAAAATATCCTATATAGACGAAGCGGATATCAGTAATAAGCAAGTTTTATTACGAGCAGATCTCAACGTATCTCTTAATCCTAATTACACTATTGCAGATGATACGAGAATACGACACATCCTACCTACAATAAAATACTTATTAAAAGATAATAATCAGATTATTCTTGTATCTCATCTTGCTAGACCAAAAGAACGAAATGATAGTTTTTCGCTCAAAATAATTGTTCAACGTTTACGTCATTATTTACCCGATATGAAGATACGTTTGGTCAATGATTTTCTTACTGAAAAAGTTTCAACTTTTGCCAATCAGAAATCAAATGAAATATTAGTCCTGGAGAATATCAGATTTTATTCTGAAGAAAAACAAAATGATAAAGCTTTCGCCCAAAAGTTAGCATCTCTTGCCGAAATTTATGTTAATGATGCTTTTGCTGTCTCTCATCGAGCTGAAGCATCTCTCGTAAGTGTTCCACAGTACCTATCAAGTTATGGTGGATTACTGATGAAACAAGAAATTACTATGATCCAAAAGTCAATTGCAAAACCTAAAAAACCGCTGGTTGCAATTATCGGTGGAGCAAAGATCTCAACAAAGATTGCACTACTCAGCAGACTTATTGAAATTGCAGATTATGTTATTCTTGGTGGCGGATTAGCCAATGTTTTCTTCCGTGCGCAGAGGTACTTCATTGGTAGCAGTATTTGTGAGTATGAAATGACATTAAAAGCGCGACAACTTCTCTTCTTCGCTGAACAGAAAAAAACCAAAATGATATTGCCAACAGATGTCCTTATCGGAGATCCACAGGATACTAAAAAACGAGGCGAAGTTATCAAAATAAAAGATAATAATATTCCTAGAGGCAAAGCAATCCTTGACATCGGGCCTGAGACAAAAGCTTGCTATGGTTCTTTCATCGCCAAGGCG
>Ga0210404_10000811_pt1 | contig 14533 bp, 11 predicted proteins | sample IncBWH28MmetaG_FD_155455 | JGI IMG/M metagenome (GOLD analysis project Ga0210404, IMG submission 155455) | Forest soil microbial communities from Barre Woods Harvard Forest LTER site, Petersham, Massachusetts, United States - Inc-BW-H-28-M | ecosystem: Environmental > Terrestrial > Soil >... | reverse complement strand
TTGGAAAAAAGAAGTTCGGACATTTGTAGGATCCGACCGTAACAGATACTTGGGTGGAGGTATTGGAATTTATGGTGATTCTCCCGGTCGAGTGTGTCGCAGGAAAGGTATGCGACTGCTCAGCTCCAGAAACAGTGACCTGGCCAGAACCCGGCGTAGCGGATTGTGCGCCGGTTCCAGGTTCGTCGACTTCAATAAGCCGGCCAAGGGCATCGGAGCAAGTCTTGCGCGGATTGCCAGCTTGGTCGCTGACTGTCGTACAATTTCCGGAATACGTCGTAGTCACATTGTTGGCGGATGCTGATCCATCTGGCGGAATAACATGCGTAGTGCGACCAAGGCCGTCATAGACGTGCGTGGTCAAGCCGTAAGTCGGGTCGCTGGTAGTGCAGTAGGGGTTGGAGACCGTGTATACGTGGCCGATGCCGTCATAAGTCGTGTCAGTGCGGTCGCCGCTCGAGCAGTCGGGATCGGAAGCTAGGACGCTGCGGACCGCGTGGCCCATGCCGTCGAAGGCGGTCACGGTGGTGAGGTTCGTCGACGAGGTTATGGCCTTTGTTGTGGCGATGCTTGGAGACGGCGTAGAGGAATTATAAGGCGCGTCGTTATATGCGATAGTGGTTTTTCCGCCGTCGGGATAATTGGTTTGGGTTGGCCGAGCCAGGGAATCATTATAGAGGTGAGTGGTAATCTGACCGTTTTGGTCTTTCGAGACAGTGAGTTGCCCATTGTTGAAGTCATAGGTAAAATTTTTAGTGTGGCCGAGGGGATCGATAGTTTTGGTGAGGTAGGAATTCGTGGTGCAATTGCTGGGGTTGGGAGGAATGCAGGGCGGTGAGAAGCTGACGTTCTGTCCGCCCGAAAGGACTGTGTAGCTGTCTACGTAGGAGTACGTTGTGGCGTGACTCGTTCCGTTCATGTCGGTGCATGTAGCATTGCCACATGGTTCAGTCATGGAGAGAACTTGGCCGGTCTCGTCGAAGGTATAGGTTGAGACTGAATTTGTGCAGGCCGTAGAGCCCAGGAAGCACTGCCTAGTTACGGTGGTGGCGTTGCCGCGGGGCGGAGTGACTGTTGTGCCGTACAAGGCTTCGTCGTGCCCGGTGTAATTACCTGTTCCAGACAATGACTGTCTCGTTGCAGCCGAGCACGGGGTCGTGCCTGTGCTGCCATCATAGAAGAAATCTGTTTCAGCAACGCGCGTGCCGCTCCCATAGGTGATTACTTGACAGGGACGATCGAAAATAGAAGGGGCGCTCGTGAAAATCGGCGTGCTGGTAAAGCTCTGATAGGTTGTAACGGTTTCTCGCGTTGGAGTTGGCGTTTGAGGAGGCACGTTACTGCTGCAAGCAGATGCAGAACTGAGCTGGCCGTAGTCGTACTCTTTTTTGTCAGAAGGTTGCTGGCCGGGCGCGTAGCCGTAGAACGCCCCCGCGACTAAACCGTTGTCTAATGTTTCCATTTCGCAATTCAGAATTGGCGTATATAGGGAATTGGCCGCTGTTCCCATGTTCTTCGTGACGGTTCTCTTAAGAGAGCCGTCGGTGTCGTAATATGCGATTGTGCTTTCAACAGGCAAGTATTGGGTCGGCCAACTAGGGGTATTAGGCGAACTCTGCTGCGCGAATGCCGCGTATGTGTAGACGGTTTGCAAACTCGTTCCCCGAATAAGATCCCGAGTAGTAACCGTGGTGGTTTTCGTTGACCAAATGTTCCCGTTTGACCAGTTCGTCGAATAAGAAAAATCCTGTTGGAGCGCTATAGTTATTCCGTCATAGCTGACGTAGCGATGGATTATCGCAGGCGTATCGTAATAATACTGACATTGATTAGCAGCACCGGAAAGGTTGTTGTAAGAAATGAAAGCGGAGAGTGGATTCACACCCCACACGTAGCTAATGTATCCTCCGGAAGGGTAGACAATCTTGGTGATGCCTCCGGCGAGTTGGGTCGGGATTGGCGTGCAGGTGGATGAGCTTCCGACAACGGCCTGAGAATTAATAGTGACGGCTTGGCCCGGGTAAAACGAATAGCTCCGGCTATTGGGCAAGCTCACAGCGCTAATGCCGCCGCCCGCCCAGGTGATTGTGAAGGGGTTTGCTTGGCCCGCTACGGATATCGTACTGCCTGAAACGCCAAAATTTGACGCGGAAAAAAGTGTTCTACCCAAAGTGTCTGTAGCTGTAACTGTGTACGTGCTTCCGGGATAGCACCAATTCACCCCAGATTGCGTCGACGTAATGTTGATCACATTGCCGTTTCGATCTTCAATAGAAGATGGAAAGCCAGAAGTAAAGTACTGGTCATTGTTGTCGTGCCAGTGCGCACAGCCCCAGCCGTGCCCAGGAGTTACGGGAAACGTATAGACGGTGCCGTCCGCGTCTACGATAAGTGGCGATCCATCATCCTTCTCGGCAGGGACAATGTAAGGTTCGGTTGAGGGAGTGATCGGCTGGTCAGCTAATGCGTCGGACTGACCTGGATTCAAGAGCAAAGCTTGGACAACACCGTTGCCTCCCGTCGTGAATTGTGACCAGAGTGACTCTGCACAGGCAAGTGTCGTTGAATGGTCTGGTTTGTACATCCCTCCAATGTTCGAAAGTCTCAGGTCATCGCGGGCGCCCGCGGAGTCCGTGAACGTGTATCCTGCCGTCCCTGTGCAGATGGGATATCCGTCTCCGGTGGGAGACGAAGGCGTGAATTGAATCACACGGTCGGTCAACTGAGGAAGAGTATACGACCAACCACCCTGAGCGAACGGTCCCACGTTTGAGTAAACGAGAAGAGGGTGCCCTGAAAAGACTACACTCTGCTGAATAAAGGAAGCTCCATTAGAGTCATAAGCAATGGATAAAGGCAAAGACAGGCCCCGGCCAGGTGGTGTAGGTACAGCGATGCGGACGCTAAGCGAGCCGTTGGCGGGATTAACAGTCTCATTAAGCATCTGGATGTAGTCGTGCCCGGCGCCTGGCCTGGGTGTGGTCGTTTGATCCGTGATACTGACGACTTGACAATTCGCCCTAGGCGCAGTTAGCCCAAGCAGTGGAAGGAGTACCCGAAGGAGGAACTTTCTGCGCATGGGAACCTCCGATTGGAATGCTGACGAGATGTCAGCGGGTTTTTACGTCAGCCTAAGAATGATGTCAATAGTACTCTGTTAAGAAACGCTAATGTTCGCAACGAAGTGTCAGAACTCTTTGGGGATGAGCGCACAGTTCAAGAGTTCTGGCCCTGAGAACGATCGGTCATGTTTGCTTGTCGAAAGGTTCGATTACAGGTGGGGGATGTTTGTCGTCAATTTCTGCGGCTTGAGTCATGCTGCTACCTATGACGGGAGTTTGAACGCGCTGCTTTTCGCGTCATTACTCATGCCTATTCTCCATTTGGTTTTCGAGAGAAAAAACTGGATATTCCCTCCCAAAAAGCCAGCAGCTGAGTCTATGAGCCGCGGATAGTGTTCGAGATAGTGGAATACAAGCACGACACAGTCGAGATCTCACTCTTCAACCCGGACACCGAAACCGGCCTGTATTACTACCACGCCAGATACTACGATCAAAACGTAGAGAGAAATTCACAGGTTTCGGAGTGGCGTCTTTGACCGTTCATGCGCCCTCGCGCAGTCGCTCACGCTGGACAGAGGAACAACGGCTATGGCCACACAAAAATCCCAGGCTCCTATCCTGCTTTTGCAGTGGCTTGATGACTCAGAAACCAAAGAGATTCGCCCCGCCTTCAAATCATTTCGCCGGGAAGTGAAGATGGTGCAGGTGGAGGCCGCAAACAAAACAGAAGTGCTGCATGCAATCACATCCTGGCTCCGCGGCAATCCAAACGCGCAGTTCTTGTACATCGGCTCGCACGGCTCACTCCAAGGATTCGGTCCGAACTCGAATGAGTACATCACTTGGCGACGCTTGGGAACGACGCTGCGGCGTTCGAAAAGACTCGTAGTCGTGTGGTTGGGCGCTTGCCATTCCTCCCACGCCACCCGGGAATGGCAGGCGATCCATGGCAAAGTCCCGGCTCGCTACGTCGTCGGCTTCCGCGGAAAGGTGCACGTCGATGAACTCCGCCGCGCGCTACGCCTGCTGCTTCGGATGACCAGAGTTGAGAAGGTGATTTATGCCGACCAAGAGCTTGACAACTTGCGGAGAATCCTTTGCTGCGCTGTGGTTACCATGCACTATCCGGTGATGCTTCCTAACAAATCTCGCAGCTACCTGGATGTCCGTCGTTTCAAAGAAAAGCTCGGGATCACGTTTAAGGAATATCTCCATTCCCGTCGCATTCCCTGGACCCACCGGAAGCTTGACGGAAAACGGTCGAGAAGCTTGCACCTTCATAAGCATAAACACTTAACTGGTTAAGAGATATTCGAACGAGTATGATGTTGTCCTTTTCATAGAATAGGTTCTTCTTCCTTACAGGAGACCCGCGCCGTGATCCAACAAGTCCTCGACCGCAGATTGCTCCAAGACATTCTTGTCAGCATGGAATCGGAAGTGAAGACCAGTCTGAAGAGTCCCAGACGCCGAGGACTGAGAAAGAGTCCGCTGGAAGATTTTTCGGAATCCCAGATGCGGCAATTGGCAGGCGATATTCGCCAAGCCAAGACCGAGGCTTCCGAACGCCCCGAGAGGACAGTCCAGAGACGTGGTTCGATTGGCTCCAGCCAGAAAAATCAAACGATCTCCGAGCAGAAAGCCTACATCCCACACTCGCCGTTTTTGAGCAATCTACAATCGGCTATCGAAGAGTACTTCCGCACGGAACGCCCGGACGTGATTGAAGCTCAGGCTCCGCCAGGACGTAGAAAGCAAATGCCGTTGCAAGCGGGTGAACGCATTTCCATCTGGAAAAACTATGCGAGCGGCAGAAGGCTGCTGCGCCGGTTTGAACAAACAGACCTCCGATGGATTAGCGCAAAATTAGCAGAGGGAATGCGTTACTTCCGTGGAAAACACCCGTTCGTGCCGCGCCCGGCGCGTTCCGCTCCCATTAAGCTTCACCGCAAGGCACGCCTCATCGTGGTTGGTGATTGGGGTAGCGGAATACCTCGAGCCCAGGAAATCAGCAAATTGATGAGATCAAAGAGCGCCGCTCGCAGCATGTCATCCATTTGGGGGATGTCTACTACGCGGGATGGAAATACGAATACGAGAATCGCTTCCTGGAGTATTGGCCCGTCGAACCCGAAGAAAAAGACACCATCGGCTCCTTCACCTTAAACGGAAATCACGACATGTACTCCGGAGGTCACAGCTACTACGATGTAGCTCTCACCGATCCGCGATTTGCGCGGTGGCAGGGACAAAGCAGTCTGTTTGTGCTATCGAACTCATTCTGGCAACTTTTTGGAATCGACACCGCACATGAGGATGCTGGACTCCAAGGAGACCAGGCAAACTGGGTCAACTCCAGCAACGCTTCCCATCCCAATAGGAGTAAAGTCAAAACCATCCTCCTCAGCCACCATCAATACTGCAGCTCTTACGAATCTCCCTCCGATACGCTGATCAAAAAGATCCAGCGAGTCCTGATCAATCCTGCCTTCAATTTGCGTGCCTGGTTGTGGGGACATGAGCACCGATGCGTAACATACAAGGGCGTCCCGGCACTGCCGTTCGCCAGTTGCATCGGACATGGAGGAGTTCCCGTCTATCAGACGCACAGCGCCAAACGGACGATTCCAGCTCCCGGGGACTACGAATACCTCGATGTTTTGCATGGCGGTGTAGGAGGTCTCGAACCGTGGGCGAAATTTGGATTTGTGGTTCTTGACTTCGATGATGATCAAATCACAGCCCGCTATATCGGAGAGGATGGAAAACCTACGCACAAGGAGACCATCACGTGATCGCCGCTCAAGCCCGACAAACCGGGACCGCACAAAGTCTCTTGAGCGCTGTCCGGCAAAAGAAATGGAAGATTGCCTTTCGGCTGGCCTACCAACTGAAGCGGCGCGATATTTCGCCCTCCGAGCGGCGCACGCTCGAATACTTTGAGCTGCAAGCTTCTCGCTTCGCGATGAGGGCGCTGAAGTCGGGCAATGTACGGATTGCGCAGCAAATTACGACTGCTCTCTACACATTCAGGAACATGAAGTTGCCTACCCCTGAAATCGTACAGAAACTAAAATCAGAGATTCGGGGACTCCAACTGAACATTTCCCACCTCGGGCGGTATCGAGATGTGAAAAGTCGAAGCGGGTCACGTACCGGGAGCGCCCCCGGCCGCAGGCCCGGAGCGCGCTCTGGGAGAAATCCCCGGACTGGGTCCGTCGAGTTGCACAGGGGAGGAAAGTCCGCCTCGCCGCACAAGATTCAGGCGGGGGCGAAGCAGCAGAAGGACACGAAAGACATCGAAACCGTGGAGCGGATTCCCCACATGGAATTCCAAGAAAACGGACCGGAGAAATTCACGATCTCTGTCTTCGCAAATACGGAACCTGCCGACGATGACGCTCTCGTACAAGCCCTGACTCTCAAAATACCGAAGAAAATGAAGCAATTTACTGTCGCCGTATCCTTCGAATGCTCGGTGCACTTTCGGCTCGAGGCTTCGAACTCCACTGAACTGATCTTTCTCAGAAACAAACCAGAGAGTTCGAGAGCGTCCTGCTCCGTGACTTTAATCTTGCCGGATGATTCGAGCCCGATGTTTCTTACTGCATTGTTTCGGCACAACGGTCGACCCTCGGGCAAGATTACGCGGTTCCTGGGATATGATGGGCAGCAACGCCAATTCTTCTGGAAAAAGCCCCCTCCTGTAAGCCCAAACAAACCAAACCAGGAGATCATCCTTCCAAAGCATGCTCATAGCTCCAACATCCCCTTTGACGATACCAACTCTTCCGACATCCGCATTGAAGTACGTAATCCAACGAAGGACGGTCGTTCGTTCCAGCTCGAATGCTACACACCGGCCGGCGACTGGAAAGGGTTCTGGAACCTGCCGACGGATTCCAAAGAGTTTGTTAAGACGCACATGGACAGTTTCATGGCGAGCAAGGAAAACCAGACCCTTGCTAAACTGCAGGCCGCCGGTATCGACTTTTGGGATTCCGTCACCGAGGAAGCGCGCGATTGCCTCAAAAAAGCGTTTGCCAGTCACCCCATTTCGACGATCAGTGTCCTGTCTGAAGAGCCTTATATTCCATGGGAACTGATGGTTCCGGTCCCCAAAGGCAGCGCTCCCGTACCGTGCCTCGGCGTCCGCTACAGCATGGGGCGCTGGATTACGGGCGACTTTCGTTCTCCCGTCCAGTCCATCCCCATGCGAACGGCTTTCATTGTCGCTCCCAAGGAGTCCGGTCTGAAGTCTGCTCCTGGGGAAGCAAAATTCATCAACAAGATCTTTCCAGGCTCTACCCAAATCAAGCCGGTGAACTATAAGGTCCTCGATAAGAAACTCAAAACAACCAGGCACAAGATTGTTCACTTCATCTGTCATGGAGAAACCGCAGGTTTTCAAACCCTCCAGCTCGACTCCGACGACCTTCTGAATTCTTCGGAGGTCATCGCCATGGAGGGTTTTCGGGCCGCTTTCCAAAAGGGCCCGTTCGCATTCCTCAACGCCTGTGAAGTGGGAGAGCCAGTTCGTGCTCTCGCCGGCCTCGGAGGTTTCGCCAATTCATTTCTGCACTTGGGGGCGTCGGCTGTTGTCGCGCCCCTCTGGTCTGTCGATGACAGCGTCGCGTCCAAAGTTTGCAAATCGTTTTACCACGATGTGCTCGCCGGTAAAACATTTGGCGAGGCCATGAGAAGGATTCGCGCACGCGCCTTCAGTGAAGGGAAAGACACGTACGCCTCCTATTGCTATTACGGCGATCCAGCAGCTCTGGCCGTTCAGAAAGCCGACAGATGAAACAGGAAATGCCGGCACCGGAGAGCTTTGCAGGCAGGGGCGGGCTGCAACTCTTGCCAAAGCGTTTCCCCGGAGGAGAGTGGCTCGGACCCTACGCGGAGATGCTTCGCTCCTTTGAGGACAAAACCAAGGTCTACTCGGATGACGAGCTGCGTGCAATCCATTGGACGATCGCTCTCGAAAATGCGTTTGAAAACAGCGATTTGGTGTCAGCCATTCCTGGATTTCGGATGGCCACCTATGGGTTCGCAGATCCGCAATTTGAAGAAGATGCCTTTGGAATCATCCTCTATACAGTTCCTTTTGCATCCGCGCCATTCCCTGAAATAGCGGAACCATCTCCAAAACCTGACCCGTTTTCTCCCTACACCATTGTGGTAGACGAAATTCGCTTCCCTGCCTTCATCCGGCGGGCTGAACCGCACTGGCACTCTCCCGGTGTACATCCGCGGCAGGGCACAGCTGCGTGCTGGGCTAGATCGAAGAAACCTCCCTTGGCCTCGCTCACTTCCTTGTTAACTGCAAAACACATATTAGAAAACGTTGCCCTCGGCAATCCGGTTCCCCTGACTGCGGGGCAGGGACATGTTATCGATGTCGCTCCGGAGGGCGTGGACGCCGCGCTCGTGCAGGTGCCGGGGCCTTACGCCGCCGGAGGCGGGAAGCGCTTGCGATCCAGGCGCCTTGTGGCCCAGTGGACCGATGTTGAGATTCATAAACAGCAGTCCGTCATTTCGACAAAAGTCATCGAGGTCAATTCCAGCCGTGGAAGTCTTCACTATAGCCTCCCTCTCCGTATATTCCTTGGTCATTCCGGACAGCCCGGTGATTCAGGATCCTTGGTCATGACGCCTGGAGGAGTTGGCATCGGGATGTATCTAGGGAGTGTTGTCAATCCTGCTACACAGCAGTCTGAGGGATTCTGCCAACACCTTGCCCAGGCAGCGAACGCGTTATCCGTTCAACTTTTTCTCTGATCAACGTATCGGGCGGAAACACCTCGCCGCAACCCCTCCAGTTCTCTACCCGACCCTCGGTAAATCTCCACACCTCTCAGACCGTCTTGTCCCCCCAACAAATCGTCACACTCGCTGCCTCTTCAGATTGTTTATTCCATCCCGACACATTTTTCTTTCCCGACACTGAATAGGTAGATGGAGGGAAGTTCGCGCCAGATATCCCTTTCGCGGCGGCACGGCATCAAGACGCAACGCGCGAGATGTTCGGGATGGGCCTGCGTGTCTGCGGACCTGAGCGTTCCGCCCGTAACAGCTAGTTGTCGGGACGCAGACTTCCCTCTGCGACGCGAATTGCGGTTCAAATTCGTTCTGAGGTACGGATATGAAAACACGTTGGATGGTGGTGCATCGCTGGCCTTGTTCCACGCGAGCCGCCTTTGCCTTGCTCATGGCTCTGTTCCTGGCCGCGCCCGCGTTCGCTCAAGCCAATTCTCCCTGGGAGAACGCCGTGGGCGTTCTCCAACAGGCGTTCACGAGCACGATTGCGCGCGGGCTGTCGCTCGTCGCGATTGTCGTTTCCGGTCTGACTTTCGCGTTTGGTGAGGGCGGCTCCAAGCGGGTCCTGGCCGGCGTGCTCTTTGGTGTCGGCATGGCCATCGCGGCAGTCAATTTCCTAGCTTGGCTCTTTCCGTGAGGCGCAGCCGGAACGAAGAAAGCGCCATGGCATACCAACGGCGCATCAACCCGGTGCAGCGTTCGCTCTCGCGCCCCCTCACCATTCTGGGCGCGGAGCGAAAACTGTTCTTTTTTGCGATGTGCCTTGGCGCGGCCACCTTCAACCTGCTCGGCAGCCTCCTGGGCGGCCTTCTCATCTTTCTGCTTCTCTACTTCGTCGCCCGGTGGGCCACCGCTACCGACCCGCAGATTCTGCGCTTGCTCATTTGCGCGGCAAAACTGCGCAGCCAATACGACCCCGCGAAGTTCGCCCCCGTCACGGTGATCAGGGTAACTCCATGCTGAATCTAAGGCACATCTTCAAGAACTACGAGGAGGCCGGTTCGCTCAACGCCATGGTCAATCTCTTCGGATTTATCGGCCCGGACGTTTTTCTCACGAAATCGGGCGACGCCGGGATTGTCCTCGAACTTCACGGCGTCGACTATGAATGCCTGGACACCGCTACGCTCGACGCACTAACCAAGCGCCTGGAATCCGCGCTGCGGCTCTTCGATGAGAACTATCGCGTGTACCAGTTGCTGTTCAAACGGAATCGACAACCCATCCCCCATACCTTCTCCGGGAAACCGGTTGTTGACGCAGCAATACGCGAGCGCATCGCTTACTTTGCCGAAAAGGCCGAGGACTTATTTTCCCTGTCCATCTTTTTCGTCGTACTTTGTCCGGCTCTCTCGGCTCGCCGTTCGCTCGCGAACACGATCCTGGAGTTTCCCGAGAATCCGCGTAAATCACTCGCGGATCTTCGTGCGCGGCTGTCGTCAACCGCCTGCGTACGGCTCGATGGGCGCGAGATCGAGCGCGCGCAATCCATCCTTCGCCAAAAGATGGAAAGCTTTCGGACGCACATCAGCGACTTTGTCGAGTCGAGAATCCTGGGCAAGGAGGAAGCGTTTGTCATACTCAAGCGGACCTTGAATTTCGATCCTGCCAAGCTCGCGGCCACCAAGCTCAAGCACGACACCTTTCTCGACTACTACCTCTCGGAATCCCATCTCGAATGCCATCGCGGCTTTCTCCGCGTGGACGAAGACTACGTCAAAGTGCTCACGCTCAAAGAACCATCCGCCCATACGTTTCCCCTGCTGCTCAAAGGCCTGTTGGATATTCGTGCCAACTACCATGTCGTCACCGAATGGAAAAAAGAAGAGCCGGGCAAGACGCGCCGCGGCATCCAGGCGAAACGCCGGCACTTCCACAACACGAAACGTTCCTTCATCAGTCAGGTCAATCTGAACGATGGACCCACGCAGGACACCCTCCTCGACAACGCCAAAGAATCACAGGTCCGGGAATTGGGGCAGGGAATCGAGGAGATCGAGCTGCACGGCAATTACTTTGGCCTCTTTTCGCTCACGGTCGTCATCTACGACCGTGACCTCGCCGCGGTCGAACGCGCCGCGGCTGACTTCTATAAAGTCTTCAGCGTTCACGACGCCCAGCTCTTCGACGAACGCTACAACCTGCTCAACGCGTTCCTCGCGGCGATCCCGGGAAACCACGCTTTCAACCTTCGTTACCTATACCTCCTCAATACAAACTACGCCGATGTGTCGTTTCTCTTTACCCTGCATTCCGGGGATACGCGCAATCGGCAGCTCCGGCAAGAATACTTGGCGGTCCTCGAAACCAATCACGGCACTCCGTATTTCTTGAACCTTCATTACCGCGATGTCGCGCACAGCATGATCCTCGGCCGGACGGGCAGTGGAAAGTCCTTCCTCCTGAACTTCCTGATTACCAATCTCCAGAAATACGATCCGTTCACGTTCATCTTTGACCTGGGCGGCAGCTTCGAGAGCCTCACACGGCTCTTCGGAGGCTCCTATCTTCGCGTCGGACTGGAAGCCACCGACTTCACCATCAACCCGTTCTGCCTCCAGCCGACTAAAGCCAATCTCGACTTCCTGGCGCTCTTTGTCAAAGTTCTTATGGGGAGCATCGTCGGCAGGCTCGATGCCGCGACCGACCGGGCCCTCTACGAGCAGATCGAAAACCTCTACTCGCTCGACCCCGCACTCCGCACCTTAGACGTGCTGGCAAATACGCTGCCGCGCCAGCTGTCCGACGCGCTTGCCAAATGGATGCGCGGCGGGCAATTCGGATTTCTCTTCGACAATCCCCAGGACACGATCTCCTTCTCCCGTTTTCAATGCTTCGACTTCCAGCAGATGAGCCGGTATCCCGAACTCCTCGAGCCCCTGCTCTTCTACATCCTGCATCGCGCCAACGACGTCATCGCCAACCGCGATATTTCCTCGACTTTCAAGGCGTTTTTCATCGACGAGGCCTGGGTGTTTCTGCGGAATCCAAGCATCCAGCAGTACGTTACCGAAGCGCTGAAGACCTGGCGCAAGCACAACGCCGCCATGATCCTCTCCACGCAGTCGCTCGACGAGCTGAAGCGCTCGGAACTCCTCGACGTCATCGTCGAAAGCTGCGCCACCAAGATTTTCCTCGCCAATCCCGACATGGACCAGGACTTGTATCGCCGGCAGTTTCACTTGAACGACACCGAGGTGGAGTGGATCTCTTCGCTTCTACCGAAGCGGCAGTTTCTCATCAAGACTCCCGAGCTTGCCAAGGTCGCTAATCTCAACGTCGACCGCCGCAGTTATTGGCTGTACACGAACGATCCGTATGACAACCGGAAACGCAAGGAAGCGTTCGATGCGTATGGGTTTGAAAAGGGGCTCGATGTCCTCGCCGGAGCCGTCACATGATTCCGGAATTGCTTCCGTGGGCTGAAAGCCTGGGCCTGAGAGTCGTGTTTCTCCCCCTTGCGCTTGCCGTACTGTTCACCCTGTTTGTGATGTTGGCTCAATCGCTCGCGAGGCTATTTGACGATCGAAAGTCCTAAAACACGCTATTCCCAACAAAGGAGGAAATACCGATGAAGTTTCATTCTTCGAATGTTGCACGCGGTCGCTTGGTAACGCTACTTGCCGTTCTCGCCGGAGTCTTCGCTGTGCTTTTGTGGCAACCGTCCGCTGGCGCCGACGGTGCCCGCGTCGTGAAATATGGCAAGGAGGACATCGTACCCGTCCATGCCAAGCTGCGCTTCTCGACGCTCATCGTCTTACCCGACGAAGAAGAGATTTTGGACTTCACCACCGGCGACCGGGAATTCTGGATCATCAACGGCTCGCATAATCTCTGTTATGTCCATCCGGCGCAGGCCGGGATCCGCAGCAACCTCAATCTCATCACCGCGAGCGGCCACGTCTATTCGTTTCTTCTGACCGAAATCAGCAGCGACCCGAACGCCCAGCCCGATTTAAAGCTGTTTATTGAACCCAAAGAAGGCTCCGCTTCCGGCAGCATGTTGCGCGGCTACGTTCGTGCCGCGGATGCGGAAGCCTACAAAAAGGAACTCGACACTGTTCATACACAGACCGCGGAACAGATTCGCGCGGCCCAGTCGCATGCCGCCGAGGAGGTCAACCTCTTTCGTTCGAGCTACGCGACCAAGCTCCGATTCGACTACACCCTCGACCCGAAAGCGGCACGAGAGCCGTTCCTGGTGTCGGCCATCTATCACGATGAGACCTTCACCTACATCCGCTGCGCCGCGCGGGAAAAACCAGCCTTGTACGAAGTTAAAGACGGTAAACCGAATCTGGTCCCATTCCAGTTTGAGAACGGCGTTTACATCGTTCCCAAAATCGTCGACTCCGGATATCTCGCCGTCGGCAAGAAGAAGCTGAATTTCAGCCGCCAAATTCCGGCGAAGTGAGGGAGGGACCATGACGTCGCCATCCGCAATTCAGGACAAGACACCCAAGCCTCCCGGCCTGCTCCCCAAGAACGTGCAGTCCTGGCTCCTCGCCGGTCTCGCCGTCCTGATGATCGTCATCATGTGGCTCACCGGAGGCAAGAAGCCTCCCGCGCCGACCCGCTCGATTCCCACCGCACCTGCCGTGCAGGCGCCCCTCGAAGTCAACGAAGCCAAAATCGTTGATCTGCAGAATCGCATTCAGGAATTGCAGCGGGAGCAGACCGTGGCGCAGAACGCCTTGGCGCAACAGAATCACATTCTCGCAACCGGGAACCAGGACCCGCAGCCGGGCCCCGCTTCCGGCTCGTACAGCAACGCGTCGCCGGAGCGCGCAGAAGATTCCATCCGGGAGGAGCGGAAGAAGCGCGACTACCTCTCTCTGTTTGCCTCCAATGTCGCGCTGACCTACCGCAAAGCTGCGCCATCCGCGCCATCGCATGAAGGGGAACTGAGTTCGTCAGTTCCCTCAGGGGCCGCTGAACTCAACGCCGCGCAGCTCGCCGAGCTGCTGAAACCGCTCCAACCGCAAGTGCCGGTGCCGACGGCCGCTGCACCCGCCAAAGATTCCGCTGCGGGAAGTGACCGAAAGGAGGATTCCAAGAGCCCTGCCGCCCCGCCGACTCGCGCATCGGCCGCGGCGACGGGCAATACTTACGTAGTCTTTGAAGGAACAGTTCTCGAAACGGTTCTGATCAACCGTCTCGACGGGCACATGGCCGGGCCCGTCGAGTGCCTTCTTACCAACGACGTGTATTCCCATGACCGCCAGCGCCTTCTGATTCCCGCTGGTTCGAAACTTCTCGGTGAAACCAAGAAGGTGGAGAACTTCGGGCAGAACCGCTTGGCGGTCTCTTTCCATCGCCTACTCATGCCGGACGGCTACTCCGCAAGCCTCGATCATTTTCAAGGACTCAACCAGATTGGGGACGCCGGTCTTCGTGACCAGGTCAACAACCACTACCTCCGGATTTTCGGCGTATCGCTCGCGATTGGAGCAATTGGTGCCGTAGCCGAAGGCGGAACTTCCGGCGGCCTCACTGCGTCCGGTACAGACCTCATGCGTCAGGGCTTCGCACAAAGCACCGCACAATCGTCGGCGCAGATCCTCGACCGCTTCCTGAATGTTCTTCCGACCATCACGATCCGCGAGGGGCACCGGGTCAAAGTCTATCTGTCGGGCGACCTCGCACTG
>Ga0210404_10000809_pt1 | contig 14564 bp, 14 predicted proteins | sample IncBWH28MmetaG_FD_155455 | JGI IMG/M metagenome (GOLD analysis project Ga0210404, IMG submission 155455) | Forest soil microbial communities from Barre Woods Harvard Forest LTER site, Petersham, Massachusetts, United States - Inc-BW-H-28-M | ecosystem: Environmental > Terrestrial > Soil >... | reverse complement strand
TTATAAAAGCCTATAATGAAACATATAACGCAACAATTATTCTCACCAGCCACTATATGAAGGATGTTGAAGAGCTCTGCAAAAGAATTATTATCATTGATCATGGAAAAATTTTGTATGATGGCGCGCTTGCCAATATTGTTAAAAAATATGCCAAAAATAAGGCGATCACTGTTATTTTTGGAAAACCAGTTGCACTTGAGCAACTGAAAAAGCTTGGGGAAGTTATTTCGTTTGAGCCGACTAAAGCAGTTATCTCTATCCCTCGGAGTAAATCAAATCATGTTGCATCAAAGTTGCTTGAAGGTTTTCCTGTTGAGGATCTGAATATTGAAGAGCCGAATATTGAAGAGATAATTCGAGACGTATTCTCCAACCAGGCGTCTAGCGTATAGTAACAAATTAAATACATACGATACGTTCAAAAATATGCGATATTTGAGAATTTTCTTACTCCAATTCCAAGAAGTACTTGAAGATAGAAGCAGAATTACTGTATGGTTTTTACTCGCTGCTGTTACCCCGCTAATCTTACTATTATTTTGGCGAGGCGCGTCGCATATCAACGGATGGACGAGTGCTGAGATAACATCATACTATTTATTTGCAATTGCTATTTTTGCTGGAACGATGTGTCATCATGAAGAAAAGGTTGGTATTACCGATATTCAGGCAGGCGGGTTAACAATGTATCTTTTGAAACCGTTTTCTTATATCAAATTACTATTTTTAAATGAAATTGTCTATCGTATGTTGCAGGGGACATTAGGATTTGTGTTATTAGGTTGTTTAGTACTTATCTTTCCGAATATTTTTGCGTTTACTCATGCTTTCGATATTTTTTTTGTAAGCTGTTTAATTTTTATTAGTGCTTTCATGCTAACATTCATTTTTAAAACGGTTGTCGGTCTTTTAGGATTTTGGATGACAGAAACGAGAGGGGCCTTTGAAGCTGTGTCAGTCCTTATTGTTATTTTTTCTGGGGTACTTATGCCGCTTGTTTTTTTGCCTTCATGGATGCAATCACTTACCATGGTATTGCCATTTTCATATATGCTTTATTTTCCTGTTATTGCCTTTGAGGGTAAATTGACTATGCTTCAATGTGGACAAGTACTTTTAGGACAACTTATTTGGATGGCTGCTCTGTACGTTTTTTATCGGATTTTATGGAAATATGGCATAGAACAATATACAGGGGTAGGGCAATAAAGTAACATGATAGCAATAATGAATCAATATATACGAGTATATAAAACATTTTTGCGACTTAATATATTGAAGCTTTTTGTATACAGAGCTGATCTTTTCAGTAGCATTATTGCACATACGATTTGGTCATCATTTACGATCATTCAGATGCTTTTGCTAACTTCAAAAACTTCTTATGTATTTGGTTGGTCGCGGAACGACTTGTTGGTTTTGGCAGCAATGTATAACATCGTTTATAGCTTTTTCTATATGTTTTTTTCAAGGGGCTTTGGTGAGTTTTCAACAACGATCCATGTAGGACGCTTGGATGGTGTTCTTATAAAACCTATCAGTTCACAATTTCTGATGACAACACTTTATATTACTTATACGCATGGGATTAGATTGATTCTGGGTATAGGTTTTCTTGTTTATATGCTAAGCATTATGCATGTTCATATAACACTTCTGCTTATGGTTGGTTTTATGTTCATTATATTTTTTTCTGTGATGATTATTTATTCGTATTGGATGCTGATTATGACGCTTACTATTTGGTTCCCAAAACTTTCCAATCTGTCTGAATTGCTCTATCAGGTTAATTCAGTCGCAAAATTTCCTCAGGAAATTTATAAGGGAGCTAGCGTTTATTTATTATTAACGCTTTTTCCTCTTACGTTGATTGTTGTGACACCTGTTAAATATCTTTTACAGAAAGCATTTTTTTCAGATATTCTTTTGCTTGTCATATTTGCTTGTGGAATGGTATTCTTTTCGCATTTTTTTTGGAAATTTGCTTTACGATTTTATACAAGTGCGAGTGCATAATATGAATATTTATTTTCGAGTTGCAAAGAATACATGGGATGAGATGATGACTTATCGGTTTAATTTTATGATGTGGCGTATCCGCAATGTTTTACAGTTATTAACTGTTTATTATCTCTGGGTTGCTGTTACCATTCATAATGGGCATATTTTTAGTTATTCTCGCTCCTTGATTTTGACCTATGTTTTAGGAGTATCATTTATTGGGAGTATTGTTTTTTCAACGAGAACACAGGAAATGGGAGAGAATATCAATAATGGAGAATTGTCACAATACCTTATTCGACCGCTTCGATATCTTGGGTATTGGTTTGCAAGAGATATTGGTGACAAGTTTTTTAACATTAGTTTCGCGCTTGCAGAACTTACGATTGTCTATCTCTTGTTGCGCCCAGCAATATATCTCCAATTAAATGGTACTATGCTCATATTAACTGTGGTTGCAGTTATTCTTGCGGTTGTGATGAATTTTTTTATCGGTTCATTACTTGGTCTGGTTGCTTTTTGGAGTCCTGAAGTGTGGGCGCCGCGTTTTATTTTTTTTACGCTTGTTAGTTTTTTTTCTGGAGGGCTATTTCCTCTTGATATTTTGCCCGTTTCTTTGCAGCATATCTTTTCTTTATTACCTTTTGGGTATCTGCAATATTTCCCAATTACAATTTATCTCGGGAAAGTTTCTTCACAAGGAATATTACAAGGCTTTACAATAGCCATTATTTGGAACATCTTTTTATATTTCCTTTTATTGTGGGTATGGAGAATTGGATTAAGAATGTATAGTAGTGAAGGAAATTAATATGATTGTACGATATAGTATCATTTGGTGGAAATTTACTCTTGGGACGTCTCAAATCGCATTTCAGTCTCGATTTGGTGCCATCTTATTTCTTTTAGGAAAACTGCTTCGGTATGTTTTCTTTTTGTTATTTCTTATGCTTCTGCTTAGTCGGACAAAAGTAATCGTAGGGTATCCTTTGTGGCAGCTTATGCTTTTTTATGCAACATTTAATTTGCTTGATACCCTACCACAATTTTTTTTCAGAAATGTTTATCGCTTCAGACAGCAAATTCTCAATGGTTATTTTGATAACATGCTTTTAAAGCCACTGCCTTCACTATTTCAGCCATTATTTGGCGGAAGTGATATTCTTGATTTATTTATGCTTTTTCTCGCAGCAGGCTTTATTATGTATGCTGGCATACAGAGTGGACACGCCACACCTCTACATGTTTTTCTCTATCTCTTATTGATATGTAATAGTTTTGTCATTGCCTTAGGATTGCATATTTTTGTTCTTGGTATTGGTATTTTATCGACAGCTGTTGATAATACCGTGATGTTGTATCGTGATTTGACACAAATGGGGAGATTGCCTATTGAAGTTTATCAAGAGCCCTTACGGGGATTGATAACCTTTATTATTCCAATTGGTATTATGATGACATATCCTGTTAAAGCATTACTTGGGTTGCTTTCTGTACAAGGGATTATTCTGGCAATGGTATTTGGAACAGGGATGCTTTTTGTGAGTTTGCGGTTTTGGCAATATGCTTTACGTCATTATATAAGCATAAGTACGTAATTATTGAATTACAAGAGATACACAACCAATTCCTCGGTCATGGTCTCCATCATGGATAAGGAATTCTGCCTGATAGGTACCTGTTGTTAATCCAATTGATGAGACATTCCATATAAATTCAGATTTATAGATATTCGCTTCCGGTCCGTTTGGATTCGGTCCGCCTATTGGCTTACTTCCAGGAGGAGGTTGCTCAATAGGTACACTTTTTGAAAGATGACCAATTAAGGGAGGGCTATTATTATAGTCTCCTTTGACAAGATTCGGGAAAAATGGTGAGCTACCTGCTTCAACTGTTTGAGGAGCAATGTATAAAGCAGGCTCATAAAGATACCCATCCTCTGCTTTTACAGCTCTGTTACCAGCTTTTGTTATTTGTCCGGTGGCTTTATCCACCTGCTCTCCCGGGGAAATAAATGGTGGAGACTCATCATTTACCCAAACTTTAATTTGTCCTGTACTACTAACAGATTGTCCCAAGCCAGGTAAGTATCCAATAAGAATTTCTTTTTCAGAATTTGCTGATGAGCTGCAAATACTGCTGGAGTGTGGTGGTGCGAGAGTGACATACCCAAATGTTTTAAGTTGTAGATTATTATAATCTGCTCCACGTGTTGGTGTAATAATATTCACTATTTGCCCTTCATTAGGATACGATTGTGGTGGAAGACCTCCGACTGCAGTTATTCCTACAACTAATAAGAGTGCAAGGACACCAAATACAAAAAAATTACCCACGGTTCCTCTTTGTATCCGTTTTGCTGAAAGCGTTTTCCTTTTTATAGACATATCTTAATCTAAGATTATTTTCCGTTTTTTGTCAAACTTCAAAATGTATCTTTGATTTTTATAGTAAAATAGATCATACCAGAAAGGATATGAATAGTGGATATAATGCATATTATTTGCAATATACCGAATTATTAAATGCCTTTTTATTTTTGTAATAAAGTAGGTAAACCTTCTGAAAGAATTGTAAGCGCTTCTTGGTATGTTTGTCTTCTTTCCTGGAAAATTTGAGCAAGTATTCGTGTATTCTCATCTGAGATAGATTTTTCCCCATTTTCAATAGCTCGAATTGGGTTTCTAGTTACTCCAATAATTTCTCCAACTTCGATTTCAGAAAGTCCTACAGCTTTTCTCAGTTTAGAAAGAAGTATACCTCTTCCTTCACTATCAGTAACGAATGATTGAAGATTTGTGGTGAAATCGGGATCTTTTTCAACATTAATCATGTTGAGGATTCTTTGCATTTCTGTTACAGAAGGCTCTCTTTTACCTGTTTCGATCTCCCGAATATACCATGGAGTTTTGCCAATAGCTTCACCAAGAGATTTTCCGGTGATGTGTGTATACTCTCGAACAAAAATGAAAGCTTTTCTGAATCTCACTCGTTTAAGCTCTTCTATTGTTTTTTGATCTATGCCAGGTTCAATAATAATTCTTGAGAGATCAGTGATTGAGACTAAATTATTCTCTGGATCGCGAAGAACCATCTCAGTTGGTAGTTGTTTTGGTTTGCGTTTTTGTGGTGCGCTTCTTGGTCTCTCTACTTCGGGTTCTCTGTTTGTTAAGGTTCTTAACCTAGCAATAGCACGCATTCTTTGTGTCTTTGCAGTACCTAGTGGGAGGCCTGTCCTTTGAGCAATCTCGGGAGGAGTCAATCCTTCCATTAAAAACCAAATTTGTCTTTGATGATCCTGAGGTAATTTTTGTATAAAAGGCAATAAGCGTCTTATTTCGTCTTGATTGTCAATGTCATCTTCAAAAGCGTTTGCTTGTCTATCATCTCGAGTAAATAATTCAGATGTCATAGGATCAAGAACTTCTCTATTCCTGGTTCTTAGTGTATCGCGTATACTCTTACGAAGTATTGTAACTGCCCAGGTATTGGGATATCGTGGTTTTTGTCCTTTTCCAATAGCTTTAATTATCTTTTCCCAGGTAGTTTGTATACCATCTAAAATAAGAGGGTCATCTCTCGGTACACCAAAATAAGGAGCAGAAGTATCCTGTAAATAGGGAGTTAGAAATTTTACCCATCGAGCCCATTCACCTTGAGCCCATTCCTTGTCATCCGGATCTCTCCTCACTAAACGATCTATGTCGGGTGAATAACGAGATGGTCTTTTATCATCCTTTCTTGGCACATTTTCTATAGGAATATTTTCACTACTGGGTACCAATTGCATCATCAATGGATTTCGGCCAAGAATCTGCAATTTATTGTCTTTGGTCAGGTTTGTATTTGACGGCAAAGGAGTCCTCTTTTTTCTATATACAACATTTTCTATATCAGTTGATCTTTGCAAATTCATAATATCAATTGGTATAATTCTTGTTTTTGAATGATTCTTTTCTACCATATGTTTTTCAATCGTGCAATTGTATTCCTGTAGTTTCTTATTGTCAATTTGGTCGCTGCTCTCCTAGAAAGCCGGGATACAATATTGCAATAAAATTTGCTATAGGCTATACTGTTTTAATCCTAGGAAGAAGGATCACTACTCGTCATAATTAGGCGAGAGGAAAGTCCAGACAGGGAACGTGAGGGGACGGAACATAAGTTCCGACGCGAAAGCGCTGGTGTCTAAACTCTTAGCTCACTAAATGGAGTTTGGAACATAGGCTGAATTGACAGCTTATGAGAGCAACAGAGACGAGTGAGTCTGAAACGGGCAATCCCACCTCCTGCAACTTCCGAAAGATGCGAAATAATCCGGCTTGCCGGAGAAATACCATCACGTTGGAGCATCAAAGCGAGGGCATCCCGTTACAAGCGGGACAAAGATGACATAATATCATCTGTGAGATAAATTGTGGTCATGAACAAAATCTGGCTTACTCTCTTCCTAGGATATTTTCTCCCCCATATGCTATAGAGGAATTTTATTTTGACGAGTATTAGTTGCTGAAGGTGTATAGACGCGAAGGGACATACATCTGATACCAAGACGTTGGTTTCCATCATGCGCGACAAATTCAATTTGATATTCTCCCTCGGTAAGACCAATAGTTTTTACATTCCAGACAAATTCGACAGTGTAGCCATTTGTTGGTAAAGCATTTAGTGGAATAACATCGCTGTTGTAGGATGCAAGAAGCGTACCATTATTAAAGTAACCTTTAACAAAATCGGGGAAATATGGTCTGACATTAGTTTCAACAGTTTGGGGAAAGATATAGAGTTGTGGTTCGATAATATAATTATCGGGTGCTCTTGCTGCTCGATCGCCTGGTGTTTTAACAGCGCCTGATCCTCGTGCTACTTGTTCACCTGCAGCAATATAAGGAGGGTGGGTATCGCTAACCCAAAGACTGATTTGTCCATTTGTACTGACTGCAGTTGCTTGAGCTGGTGAATAGGCAATCAAGGCTTCAGGATGTATGTTTGCTCCACCTTTTTTGCATAAAGAAACAACTGGAGGGGTGATTGTCGCTCCCGTAAAATTATATAGTTGTAGCATGGCATGGGCTTTGCTTGTAGTATTTTTGTTAATTGTTGCTTCAGGACCAAGAAGGAGAGGTGTTTGGCTTGGTGTTGGGCCTGAGATAATATATGCAAACCCAACTATGGTGATTATAATAAAAATGATATAAAGTGCTCCAGTGTTAATTCCCATATCTTTAATAGTGGCTTACTTTAGTATTTTTTTCAAGGGTTATGCACGATTTGCTTGGCATAACATATAATATTCACATTTTTTACAGAACATACTTTGGCTACAGAAAAATTCACTTTTTTGTATGTCATTTACTATTGTTAAAACAGTTGCTTTTGCTTTTTCAAGATCTTGGCGTGTTCTTGTTGTCGATATTTTTATATTTTCTTCAAGATAATGGAGAGTGAGCACAACTTCTGAAGGGTTATGTCCTAAAATACCATCGTTTACTTCTGCCGCTGCAAGTGCGTAAAGTGATAGTTGTAAGTCATCCCGCACTTTCCTTTCGGAGGGGATATTTTTACCTGTTTTATAATCAATAATCTCAATTCGTCCATCATTCAATGTATCAATTCGGTCAATTCTGCCACCAACTTTGAGATGATCAATCCAGAAATTAAAGGGTAATTCAACAGCTATAGTTTGTGGTGGCTCTTGTAACGTTCGTTCTGCATATGAAAGAAGTATTGTTTTTGCTTGCTCAAAAGTTTGCTGTTCATGGATTTTACTTGTGAAGCCTTGATTAATCCAATTTTTGGTTAGTAACTCTTTAATAGAATCTGCCTGCAAAGGCTCCTTCTGGAGAAGTTTGAGAGAAAAATCACGTAGTGAACTATGTATGCTGACACCATAACTCAAAGCAGCTGATGGTGGCGATGGTAGATTGAGAATATATCTCAGTTTGTAGTGCAGTGGGCAAGATTGGAATGTTTGTAGTTGAGAATAGGAAATATAGGTGATTGGGGCTGTGGGTTGAGTGCTTGGATTTTCCGTTTTATTTTGTTGGTTTTCAATATTACTATTTAAAATTTCGAGGAGTGAAAGTTGCTGGCCTAATGGTTTATCAATTTGTTTTTTAACAATTGTTTCAACAGCTTGTTCACCAAGTGTTTCAATTACAAACGGTGAAATTTTTCGCTCTCTTTTGCCTTCGTTATAAAATCGTGCGGCAGTTAAGATGAGCTTATCCTTTGCGCGGGTAATAGCAACATAGAAAAGACGCCGTTCCTCTTGCAAACCTTCTTCGCCTTCCGGTAGAGTTTCTCTAATAAGATTGGTTGGAACAGGAATTTGTTCTTTTCTATCACGACTTGGGAAGCGTTGTGTAACAAGATTGACTACAAAGACAACAGGGAATTCTAATCCTTTACTTGAATGGATGGTTAGGATGTTAACTGCGTTATTGTTTGTCCAATCAATTTCTGCAGCTTGTGGGCTTTCACCAAGCTCCATTGCTAAATCGAGCCAATCAACAACAGCAAAGACTGATACATCAGTATGATTTGCTGCAAAACTTTGAAGCTTCTCAAAAAATTTTGCGATGTTTTGTGCTTCTTTTTCTGTTTTTGCAGAGCCAGGATCAAGATAGTATCCCAAAAGTCCTGAATCTTCAAAAAAATAATAGAGTATTTGTCCTGCTTCTTCCTTTGGCACTTTTTCTAGATGTTTTTTGATCATACCTGTGATTCTTTGAATTTTTTCTTTACCATTTTCTGTCAATGAAGATCGTTCAACCTGTTCCATCGCTTCAAAAAGAGAAAAATTGCTTCGTTTGGCGAAGTTTAGTATCGATGCAACATCACGGGCTTGTATATCAAATACAGGCATCGTAATAATGCGATAAAGGGATGACATGTCATCAAAGTTCGTAAGGACCTGTAGATACGCGATTAAATCTTTAATTTCCGTTTGTTGGAAAAGATGCCCGGGACCCAAAAATTGATAAGGGATATGTGCTCGCTCAAGAGCTCTTTGAAATGGTGTTGCATGATCATTAGCACGGACTAAAATAGCAAAGTCATTGTAAGGTCGGTGTGTTTTTTTTATATCTGCTTGAATAGCTTTTGCAACTGCTTCTGCTTCGTCTTCACCGCGATTTGCATAGATAAATTCTCGTGCATCACCTTTGATTTCACGCATTGCTTTCAGTTTTTTATCAATTTTTTCTTTTACTTCCAAACGGTCGGGATTATTACTTTGGATCAATTGATACGCATCATCAAGAATATTTTGTGTTGAGCGATAGTTTTTTGTCAGTGTTACGACTTTTGCTCTTGAAAAGTGTTTTCTAAATTGCATCATATTAGCAATTGCAGCTCCACGCCATCGATAAATACTCTGGTCATCATCTCCAACAACTGTGATATTTTGTCTTTCTCCTGCAAGAAGGATTGCCATTTCATTCTGTGCGTAGTTTGTGTCTTGAAATTCATCAACAAAGACATATTGGAATTGCTTCTGATATTGTTTAAGAATTGATGGTCGTTCACGGAAGAGTTTGAGTGTATTACTGATAAGATCTGAATAATCCATCACACTTTGTTTTGCTTTCAGGTCTTCATAGGTTTTGAAAGCATGAGCAAGCTCAAGAGTTTTTTTAATTTCATCTTCATCAGTATCATTTTGTCTTTGTTTTTCAGCAAATTTTATATATTGTTCAGGTGAGATATCATCATCTTTGAGGCGACTGAAATGTGTTAGCATGCCTTGAAGAAACTTCATTGGATTTCCCAGTGGTCTGAAATACGAAAGGTTAAAATCAAAAATATGTTTTCGTAAAAATAAAAGTGATTCAGCTTCAGTTAGTAAATCAAACCTGGGATTCAAGCCGATATTGATTGCCTCTTGTTTGAGAATTCTGTCACAAAATGCATGAAAAGTCTCAATCCATAACGTCGTGTATCCATAGGGAAGTATTTCATCAATGCGTGTCTCCATTTCCTGCGCTGCTTTTTCAGTGAAAGTGAGTGCAAGGATGTTTGAAGCAGGAATTTTTTCATCAAGAATGAGATGCTCAATCCGTTTGGTGATAACAGTGGTCTTTCCTGTGCCAGCTCCAGCGATAATTAATAGGGGTCCAGCACCATGTGTAACAGCTTGACGTTGTTCTTCATTGAGTGAGGCGAGGTCGGGCATGCAGGTATTGTAGCATACTTGTTTTTCAGAAACCTTATTCTAAGGTTTGTCCAGCAGCATTCAGGAAGTTAGATTTTTACTTCTGGGTGAGAGATGGTATTTGGCCAAAGATGGGGATTGCCATGTGTGACGTCAGTTGTAGTTATCAGTATCCCCTTATGTCCAAGCTGCCCATTAGAACTTCGCAATTGTTTTTCATATATCTGTCTGGCAAATTTTTTTAGTTGATAGTTTTTAGGCTCTTCAGTCATGCCATCAAAATGCTGTTGTACTGCCTCTTTGGTTGTCCAAACTTCATAATTATTGGTATTAGTCCCGTTTTCATTGGTATGAACGATAGGTATTTTATAAAGATTTCCATGAGGACTAATTTTTTGTGGTCTATAAGCTAGAATATTAGGTTGGGGCATGATAGAACTGAAATTCATAATAACTTTATTATAAAAAGATTACTTAGCGGATGCAATGCTGAATTATTCAGGTTTTTTTTGTTCTTCTTTTTGCACTGTGTTGCCAAGCTGCTTAATAGTGGAAATTTTTTGACCAAGGCCGATAAAGCTTTTGTTGACATTCATGTATTGGTTGGAAGCATTGCCTAAATGTTTCCCCAATACGTCAAGTGAATCAGTAACTTTGTCATAATCGATTTGCAGTCCTCGTAAAAGCTTTAAAATTTCTCTTGATTTTTCTTCAATTTTGTGTCCTTCGTATGATAACAAAATTGCCTGCAAATGAGCATAAAGAGTCGTTGGTGAAACGACATAAACCCGCTGTTGTCTGGCATATTCTACAAGATCATCCATATTTACAATTTCATAAAAAACTGCTTCGGATGGAACATACATCAATGCAAAATCCATCGTTCCTTCTGCTGGAAGAATATACTTTTTTGCGATGGCATCGATATGTTTTTTGATATCCCGTGTAAAATCTTTTCTTAAGATTTTTATCTCTTCTTCAGTTTTTGCTTTGGCTAATTTTTGGAAATTTTCCATAGGGAATTTGGCATCGATTGGTAAAATTCCTGCATCTGTTTGGATTGCTGCATCGACTTTTTCACCTGAGAGAAATTCATATTGTAAATGAAAATTGTTTTTGGGAAAAATTTGTGTGATCATATCTTTGAGTATTTGTTCACCGATATTTCCTCTGAGTTTCGGATTTTTCAAAAAGTCTTGCAATTCACGCATATTTCGTCCAATTTCACTCATTTGTCCCACTTCCCGTCCGACATCTCTGATTACTTCCGCAGCTTTATCGAGTCGTTCATTTAATTGTTTGGAATTTTCCTGGAGTGTTCGTACCATAGTTGTTGAATTTGATTGCATTGATTCGTTGAGTGTTTTATTGGTCACTTCAAGTGAATGCTGCATTGTTCGCAGCCACTCAAGAAGTGTTTTGTCTGTTTCTTGTTTGGAAAGGTTAGAAAATTTTTTATTGAGAAAGAAAAAAAAGAATCCAAATCCAGTAATGATGATAATGACGAGGATGAGCAGATCGTTTGTCATAGTGCTATTGTAGCATATTAAGGCTAAGGCCTCATGCCCTCAAATGCATAGTAGTTTCGGTATTGTTGAATACAGATATAAGGAGTATTGTCTCTCATATTTGCTGCGTGTCCTGAAGAATCTGCCCAGAGCTTGACCACATTTTTATAACTTGGAGCTTCAGCAATATTTTCTGTTGCATGGGACCAACGTGCATAGGGAATTGTATGATTGTTGACTCTTTTATAAAAGCCGTCATGACTAAAACTATTTATAATTTCTTTTGCGCGAATTGTGGCAAATGCACATGTTTGAGAACTGCTTCTAACAGAAGATAAACCAAATGTTGCACGGTATATATTGATTCCGTTGAGCAAATAGGCTGAGACATCTGAGAGTGATTGGGATTTTGTTACTATTTGTAATAGCTCGTTATGTACTGCTGTTGTATGTGCTGCAAGGACACGATTGTTGTATGCATCAATTACATTATAAGCGACAATATAATTTTCAAAAAAGGAGAAAAATGTCGGATTATTTTTTGTTTCGTTTGCTGATGCGGCAAGGGATGAAAAGCTGGTAAATATAAGAATACAAAGTATGATACTCAATAATCTAATTTTCATCAGTTGTCCTAGTATACACGATATGGTTGAGGGTACACAATAAAGTAAAGATCATTCAAAATATAATTCTGGGTCAGTAGTAATCCCTTTCCATGGAATAGGATGGAAATTAAAATATGCAGCGGAAGCAATCATAGCTGCATTGTCAGTACATAAATTTTTTGTGGGTGCGAAAATGGTAACAGCTTGCTTTGAAGCGTTAATTTCGAATTGTTCACGGAGGGCTTGATTTGCTGCTACGCCGCCTGAAAGCAAAATTGATTTGATAGTATGTTCTTTAGCTGCTTTAAGCGTTTTTTTGATAATGACCTCAATAATTGCATCCTGAGTTGCACGAGCAAGATCTTTAATAGTTTGAAGGTCGAGTTTAGATCGATTAGTATGTAGATTGGTTACTTCGCGCAATACTGCTGTTTTCAATCCGGAAAAAGAAAATTCGTATGTATTTTCATGAAGAAGAGGTCTCGGGAAACGGAAACGCTTGGGGTCACCTTCCTTTGCTAATCTTTCAATCTCCGGCCCTGCAGGATAAGAAAGCCCAAGCATTCTACCAATCTTATCAAACGCTTCTCCGGCTGCATCATCACGTGTGCCACCTAGGAGTTGGAAGTCACCATGGTTTTTCATTAAAAGTAAATCAGTATGTCCTCCTGAAACGACAAGTGCAAGAAGTGGGAACTGGATAACAGGTTTTTTATTCTCTGAGATAAAATTAGCGTAGACATGCCCGACCATATGGTTTACTGGAATAATTGGTTTATTGAATACAAAAGCTAATGTTTTTGCTGTTTCAACCCCAACGAGCAATGAACCGATAAGTCCTGGTCCATACGTTACAGCAATGGCATCGATTGTCTCCAATGTATCAATCCCAGTAGTTTCAAGAGCGTTTTTGAGAACAGGGAGGATGTATTTTATTTGTTCCCGTGCTGCTTGTTCAGGGATAATACCGCCGGTTTTTGCATGAAGTGCAAGTGAAGTTGCTAGCATATTTGCCTTCAACGTTACACGATTTTCGTTTCCTTCAATAAGAGCAACCGCCGTTTCGTCGCAACTTGTTTCAATTCCCAAAATTGTCATAAGCTATTATAGCATCGTTGCAGGATACATCTGTTTTAGTGTTTGAGGTCTATTGTAATAGAGTCACCTTTTTTGAAACCATATTGTTTTGAAAGACCAGCATTGATTTCAAAAACTTGATTTGCGGATTCATCAGGCGTGTAGATAGGAAGATTAGTATTGCCATTTTTTGGTTCAGGAACATTTTGGTAAATGGTAACAATCTTATTGTTATTGATAAAAATAAGATCAAGAGGAAAATTCATATCTTTCATCCAAAAGGCATAGCGGTCAGGAGTTTTAAAAATAAATAGCATGCCTTGATTTTGAGGTAGTGTTGTTCTTTTTGATAATCCAAGCTGTTGTTGAGCAGAGTTCGTTGCCACTTCTATTAAAAATGAATGGTTATCTATAGTAATTCTCGATTTAGGCAGAGGTGTTGTGTTAATTTGGTACATAATATATCCACTGAAAAGGAGAAGGATAATAATGAAACCGATGATTATTTTATTAATACTCATAAAATAAAAGAGTTTTAGCTTTTTTATAATTCATTGAGCAGAGTAACTAATTTTGTTGTTGATTGGTCATGGACGGGCATGGTTACATCAATTACCTGAGCATTCATTAGTTTTGCCTGTCGCTCTTTGTGATGCCGGTTGCTATCCCCGCTCGTTGTTGCGATTATATCAGGTTTTAAGGCAAATACTAGAGCATCATAATCCTTATTAGTCATATGTGGTTTGAGTAATATAACAATATCAACTGTTGTTAATGCAGAAAGGATTTTTGCCCGATCCTCTTGTGAGTTAATGGGCCGTTTGGGTCCTTTTGTTGCTGTAATTGTTTCATCCGATTCAAGGAGGACAATCACTACATCACCATGTTTTTTTGCTTCTTCAAGAAAAGCAATATGACCCACATGAAGCAGATCAAAACATCCTCCAAGTATAACAATTTGTTTATTTTCGGTATGGAATTTTTTAGCAAGTGCTTCTATATCAGTAATATGTGCTATTTTGTCTGCCATAGGTTAGGTTATTATGTTTTTGTTCCACGCACATACACTGCCTGCCAGGGTTTGTAATTGGAAATGAATTTATCATAAATGGTTATTTTGTTATTTTCTGTGACTGTCCGGGTGAAATAGACATTTGCTCCATTTGCAGCAAAATCAACTTGTTTGATCTGCCCAGCAGGAAGCGTTGCATC
>Ga0210404_10000808_pt1 | contig 14566 bp, 14 predicted proteins | sample IncBWH28MmetaG_FD_155455 | JGI IMG/M metagenome (GOLD analysis project Ga0210404, IMG submission 155455) | Forest soil microbial communities from Barre Woods Harvard Forest LTER site, Petersham, Massachusetts, United States - Inc-BW-H-28-M | ecosystem: Environmental > Terrestrial > Soil >... | reverse complement strand
CGGCTTGTGGCTTCTGGTCGTTGATCCGAACATTGCTGCGACAATTGTCTTCACTGTCAGCCTGTCCGGATTTGGAGCATTCAATCTGATCTCTGCACTTAGGAAAAAGCTGACTCTTTCTCGCACAAACCAGCTTTCTCTAGTTGGAAATCTCGTTCTGTTCATATCGCTGTACGCCATTGCTTCTCGATTCTTCTTCGTCAGCTACACTACGGACACCGTTGTTGGGACCTACATGGGAGTCTTGAAGGCGCTACAATTGCAGAGCCCGTACGGTTTCTCAATCAAACCCCTTCTAGACAAATTCGGCTTTTCGCCCTCGTTCTATACTCCAGGCGTCGACGGCACCTTTGATTTTCACTTAGCGTATCCTTCGCTCAGTTTCCTCTCCATTGTCCCATTCTACTTGCTGGGGTTGCATGACGTCAGAGATACTGTCTTCATCTTCCACATCATCTCCGTCCTCACGATATTTGCGCTGGCTCCGGCGAGGTTGAAGAGTGTAAGCGTTCTGCCCTTCACTTTGTTTTCTGTAGTGATTGCTGGCAGTTGGACAGATAGTGTCTGGGCCTTCTTCCTGGTACTCACCGCGGTTCTATGGTACCGTCATCCCAAAGCTAGCTGGGTCTCTCTTGGGTTCGCGGTTGCGGTGAAACAGATTGCCGTCATGATCGCCCCGTTCCTCCTAATCCGGCTTTGGAAGGAGACCCCGAACTCGTCCCGTCGAAGTCTGGCGAGAAGCGTCGGTTTGATGGTTTCAGCCTTTTTCCTGCCCAACCTCCCGTTCTTCATCTCTACCCCGAGCTACTGGTGGGCCGACGTTGTGGCTCCGTTCCTTCCCAGCGCCCCCTCGCAGGTACCAGGTGGAATAGGCTTGTCCGGCTTCCTCCTCGACATCGGGATTGCTCTACCATCCTCGTTCTTCCTAGTCATAATGGGAAGCGTCTCTGGCGCTCTTCTGTACCTCTACTCCAAGCACTACCGCGGCTTGAACAGCCTAGTCTTCGCCTTTCCGATTCTCATCTTCTTCTTCTACTATAGATCTTTCCCCAACTACCTGGCTTACTGGCTCTTCCCCCTGGTCATTGAACTTTGCAGGCTTGGAGGACCAAACCTCAGACTGACGTTTGCCCCTCGACTCCCGAGCATCGCCTGGCGCCCGCCTACTGGAACCTTTCTCAGAATCTTGACGCGACGACTCACCCCATCCTTGATGATAGTGATGACACTAACCGTGGTTTTTGCCGGAGTGTCTGGGGCTTACATATCCCAGGCAGCGAATCCGAAGACTTCGATCCAGATCATTGGTGTTACCGACCCTGACAGCATCGGGGCAGCGACCCTGATCAACGTGGCGGTCACGAACTTGCAGTTGGCATCAGTTTCGCCGATCTTCTTTGTCAAGTATAGTCCGCTGCCATACATCTGGGTGAACAATTCGACTGCTCTGTTGAAGAGTGGCCACACGGATTCCTATGTGATCAGGGCTCCCGACGCCCTGAGCGCTGTCCCTCGAGGCGACCAGTTCCACATCATGATATACGACAAGTTAACGGGACAGTTGCTGGGCGAGTCATCGTCGTGGAAGGCAGACATTCCAGCTCCATCCATAGAGAATCCGGGGTTGAAGTGGTGGATTCTCGACCCAAGTGTAGGGACTAGAGTTCCGTTCAACTGGAGACTTTCTCCTACTAACACTGACCCCGCGTTGTCTGGCATCGCGCCTATCGGCGTCAATGGAACGGGAGGCGTGCAGATGACCCTGAACCATACGTCTGCCGTGGCGGGGGTCGAGAGATTGGCGTTGTCGCAGAGGGTCTTGCTAAACGCCACGAGTGTGAGCATTCATTTCAACCAATCGCTCACTACAAACACTGCAACCAACTCAATCTTCGCGGCGAGCGTCACTGATGGGACCCACACATTGTACTACATCTTCTCCAACCGAGCAACACAACAGACCATCACGCCATATTCTACGAACACTACCGTCATCATCCCGACACAGAGGTCCCAGTGGACCACTATCACACTGAGTCCCCAATCGATCTGGAATGCTGAGAGTTGGGCAATACCTCAGCAGGTAACCTTTACCGTATTCTTAGAATCGAACTCCGTCGGGATCTATTACGTCGGCCTTGACGGAATCAATCCCGCCTAGCCCACCATCGCAACCATCGTTCACCTAGGTGGTGAGTACTTGTTTCAATTTTGAAACCTCTTCTTGGTGCATTTTGAAACGCTGCTCATAGTTGCGATCAGTGGTTTCACGCAGTCGATCGTGAAATGACGAGTCTTCGGCAAGTCTCATCATTGCCTGTCTGACTGTCTCGGGACGCGCATCATCTATCTCAACAATTGCGCCGTCAAATATGGAACGCAGGAGCGGGTCTTCAAGGACTATTGTTGGGATTCCTATTGCTAAGTACTCATGTATCGCGTGTGGTACCGTGTTTATTTCAGTACTCAGCGACAATGCCACGTCAGCACTTCTCTTGAGCGCTTCGTAACTTGCATCATCAAGATAGCCCGGATAAATCACGTTGTCCCGGGGGCCAAGCCTAGCTATTCTATGACCTAGCTTTTCACGCTTTCCGGTGATCACAAGAAGGTAGTCTTGAAGTCCGCTGACCGCCGCAATCTCTTCCTCCAGGAGTTCCTGGGGGTGTCCGCCGTGGGCCGCGATAACCAGGAAACGGTGGGGTGGGAGTGGGTTGGCGGTCCACTCGCGATCCTTCTTCGTAATAATAGTTGATTTCGGAATGAAGTCGTGATAGGTGAACGCGTCAGTCGCGCCTCTCGCTCGGAGCTCTCTCGTCCAGTTGTTGTTCGGGGACATGTTAGAATCAGCGTGTCCAGAGGCGAATCGTTCTAAGGCTGCAATACCTTGCGAGAGTATTGGTTGGCGGAGCGTCTTGATACTCCAGATGGCATGGTGATCAATGACCAGCTTGAATCTGTAGAAAGGTTTTGTGAGAACTAGGAGAACTGGGAGAAATATAGGCGGGTTCTGAGCAAGCACAACCCTCGGTCGCTGTCTCCCCAGAAGCGTAAGGGTTCTGAGAGCGAGGAATACGTAGCGTAATGGAGCAGCCAATTTCTTGCCGAAGAGGACGTTGAGGAAGACGACTCGGCCGCCGACCAATGAGCCCACCTCAACTAAGGTCGGGGAGAAAGGTGCCCATGCTATCAGCAAGGGTCGACCTGATTCCGAAGAGCTTCTCAACTCAAGCGCACGGCCATATGGCTTTTTGGGGGGTCCGTTATTATGCTCGCAATTCTTCGTCTGAGCACTGATGACGCTCAGTCTATGTTAGTGGCAAGAAAATAGATCAAGGCAACGGCTAACGGAAAGAGAAAGATGCCATAGTAGAAGACCAGGAATCCGCTCACGAACATGACCGCGAGAGCTATGAGATCTCTTCTTACCTTCTGGTTAGAAAAATCGATGTTCCATATTCCTAGGGCATAGAGGCTCAGACCTAGCACTACTAGCATCGCCGAGACGTTGAAGAAGAGGGCGGGGAGGTAAGAGCCACCTATTGGCTTGTCGTTTTGCGGAAACGGGAGGATACCCACTATCGGTCCCAGGAGATAGGTAAGGCCGAGAACTTCTCCGATGCCGAAGGCCCCCCAGATCAGAGGGAGCATCAATATGCGCTTCTGCATCGCGAAACAATCGTGATTTTTAGCCACATGTTGATATAAGGATTTGGAAGTAACGCTCAAAGTAGAGGACGAGTAGTTGAATCTGTCGAAATCGCTTTACCGAAGCTGGTTCTACTTCAGGACCGGCTACAACACATACGTCGCTTTCTTCATCGGGTTCGCGAGCAACATCATTGTAATCTACAAGCTCGGAATATCCGAAAACAAGTTCCTGGGTGTGTATTTTCAGAGTCTAACAATCTTCGCTATCCTTGCATTGATTGTCCTCGTGCCTGTAGGCATCTCTGCAGGACTATACCACATGAAAAGAACGGGAGCTTATGCAGCGGATGCTTCTGTCTCCACCGAGTCTAATCCCTACATCTACAAAGTTCTTCCTGGCAAGGAACAGGAAGTATTCTTGCCCTTATGGGTCCTGACAGTTCAAGGCCTCGCCAAGATGCTGGACCAACAGAAAGCAATGACGTCAACTGAAAAGGAGAGGCTAGAAGAGCTTCTTCGCAAGGCTGACAGCCTATTGGAGGGACAATATGTGGGACGTCCGACACGGTTAGGCGTGCGGCCTTCCCTTGTCACGGAAGGCGACAAGTAAGGGACGAGCACTACGCCCACTTGAGACTATCCAGACGGGTCTTCAGACTTCGAAGGCTTGCTGAGAAGCCCACTGAATCGTTAGCTCGGAAAAAGATCGCACTGATAATAGACGAAGGGCCACAGAAAAAGTAGCCCCGCGCAATCCTATAGCTAGAGGAGACCCTAGCAGAATTGACACGAGATCTAGCGAACGCCTCGGGACACGATCGTACGCCTACAGTCTCCATCATCATGCCTACAAAGGATAGAGTCACACTTGCCAAACGAGCCATCGACAGCGTCTTGAATCAATCATTCAAGAACTGGGAACTCATCATCCTAGATGACAGCTCCGCTCAGAACAACAAGAAAATTGGGGAACTCAAAACCGATAGCAGAATCAGACTTCTGTCGCGACCACCTACAAGTAGTGTGGCCGCGGCCAGAACCATGGGCGTCGATCGCGCCGTCGGTGAGTTTGTCACTTTTCTCGACAGCGATGATTACTACTCTCCCGAAAGACTTGAGAAACATCTGAAGGTTTGGTCAGGCTTGAAGGAACGCCTGGGTTTATCGTGGGATATCTGCATTGAATCCGATCGCGACTCGAAGGCTATGAATCAGCCACTCAGTCCGGGAATCGTCGCTAGACCTAGAGTTGCCAGACGACTATTCTTGGGCAATTTCATTCATGCATCAGCCGGTTTTACGAGGACTGAGTACGCGCGTGGCGTAGATTTTTCCTGGAATATTTTTTCGGATTGGTTGTTGTTCATGAGGCTCGGGGAGAACTACGATGGCTATTTCATCAACGAAGCTTTAACGTTCAGGGATTTAGGAGCAGAAGACAGGGTCAGTAATCAATTTGCGCTTGAATTTTTCTATTCACAGTCCTTATCTCTTCGCAGAAGACTTCTTAGAAATAATCCCAAAGTCTACTTCCTGCCGTGGATTACAAGGGACTTGTCTCGAGTAACCAATAAGATCAAGCGGAGAATGAGACTTGAGGTACAAATTTGATGGGACTTTCCTCTTTCCAACCAGTGACCTAGCCACGCGAACGAGCATATGAAAGAAGGCTATTCACTTTTCAGAGCTTTCCATGCGAATTCTCAGCGAGCGGCGATCGCACAAAAGAAGGTTTGCTGTCTTGAGCAGACTAAATGCTGAGAAGTATTAGGAAATTGTGATCTTCCGTGAGGATATTGATCGTTCACCCGGTCATGACTTTCTTGGGTGGTGGGGAAAGGCTCTGTTGTGATACGATCCGCGCGTTGCAGTCCGGGGGGCATGATTTGACAGTACTTTCGTCAACCTTCGAACCGGAGAAATTGGAGAAGTTCTTTGGATATGAACAATTGTTCGACAGAGTGAACTTAACGCTGTACAAGTCGATTGACGGGAGGGATCAGTTCGGAACCTCAACTCATCTCCTTCGTCATCTAAGAGGCCAGCGAAGAGTGCTCCGCCAAGTTACACAATCAAGTGATCCAAACTTTGATCTCATTTTTTCCACCCAAGATCCGGGATACCTCCCCGCCATGCGTCGACCTGTGATCCAGTGGGGATATTTCCCGAAGACGTTTTCATATCCCACGTCAGTGCCAAGGACCATAAGGAGTCTGCCTCTCAGACTCCACTACCAACAGCAAATACCTAGAATAGGACTGGTTCTCGCAATATCTCGGTACTCGAAAGAGAGCCTTGATCGCGAGTGGAAGCGCCCCACCAAACTGCTCTATCCAGCTTGTAACATGGTAAGAGCAAGTACGAAGCGCAATTTAGTCGTAACTGCGGCGCGTGCGATTCCAGGGAAACATCTTGAGCTTTTCTGGACGATTGCAAAGATCCGACCACAATACGAATTTGTCATGTTACTTACTCGAGACCCGTATTCAAGTGATTACGCCAACGATCTGACTCGACAAACTCCCTACAACGGGAAAATATTGTTTGATCCGAAGAAAGAATTGTATCATAGCGTCCTTGGAGAGGCGAAAGTCTATCTTCATTTCATGCAAAACGAGCATTTCGGAATTACGGTAGTCGAGGCGATGTCAGCCTCTTGTGTTCCCATAGTCCATGACTCTGGAGGTCCTGCCGAGATTGTTGATGCCTCGTCAGGCTTTCGCTGGAAGAGAGTTCAAGACATCCCCGCGATGTTGGATCGTGCAATAGAGATGGCTCCGTCAGAGGCGGCGAGGTTGGAGGCTCAAGAATTCACCTACGAGAGATTCCAACGAGGGCTTTCTTCAGTCTTCTCCGAATTGCAAGCATGAACTCAAACACCTCATCGACTACAGTTCCGATTACAACAAACGCATACAAGGCTTACCCACTTACTCTCCAGACGAACCAATCGCGAGTTGTGCAGCATCCCCAGTGTGCCCGTTTCTCAAAAAGCCTAGCCTTCCCAGCCTACAGAAAGCATCTTCCAGTCTTTCCCACTCTGAGAAACGCCGGTCAGCTGCCTTTTTCTATGATCACGCAGGCAAAACGATCTCAGGGTCCACTAGCATGGAAGCTTCCCATAATCTCGCCCTCACGCTCTTACGGCTTAACCTATTCAAGTTGTTCATCAAAGCTCACAGTATTACCTCATACCTCCTCGACATGATGTTGATCCAAGCCGAGAAATGCAGAGTGTTAGCAAAGAGGTTAACCAGAACATATCGAAGCATTTTGCTGAACAGTATGCCGACTCTCGTTCTTTTATATTGTAAAAACTTCAAGTTTGGAAGCTGAAGCCACAGATGCTCAGGAGTAGCGTACGACACTAACGACCACCAAACATCCTGACGAATGTTGGAATGCTCAGCGACCCTTCTTAGTTCTCGGATAACTTGCCAGGGATTAGCAACATGCTCTAACACGTTATGACAGTAAGCTAAGTTGAATGAATTATCTCTGAAAGGTAAGGCCTGAGCATCACAGAGAACAAAGTTGGGGAGTCTCTCCATTGGAAAGTCTACGTCCGTTAGGACATCAGCGTCTAATTGTCTGGAAACGAAGAATCGCGCGCCGACTCCAACATTCAGAATCGATGTGTCGTTTCCCCTCGGAGCCCTGTTAATTCGCTCTCTCGCAACGAACATTGAGACTTCTGTTCGATCCTATGAACAACGCCGTCCGAGCTCGTTGTAGATCCAAATTGACACCTCAGCGTCATCTGTCTCTGATTACCTCCATTGCCTTCTTGACTCCTAACCATACTCGATATCCAGGTAGATCTTGATACCAATAGTTCCTGTAATTGAATGAGCCAATATGGTTGTGGATTATCGGGAAGTCTATAATCCCATGGGGCTCTTTCGGAACAACTTTCTCATGAACGCGGCCTGTGAATTTGACTCTATTTGAAACGAGTCGGGGAGCGAAGTCTGGATTCCAGGCCTCGCGGTACCTGCCATTCTGTAGGTTGACGCGGCGGATCCAGTAGTACGGAAAACCCGGATTCAGTCCATCAAGATAGTTCAAGAGCATATCGGAGGCCTCTTCATCGTCGTCAACAAAGAGGACCCAATCGTACTGCGACAAGAAAGAATTCCGGGCCTTGGCAAAGTCGTCGATTTTACCCTCGTAGTCCCTTCCGATCTTCACTACTTTGAATTCCAACGCCCACTCCTCTCAAAAATCACGTTCCTACCTCAAGAGTGATCGAATCTCGTCCGCTCGGCAAGGATATGATCTGGATCTATCCATCTGAGCGAATAAGTCGACAAGATCCTCTCCAGTTCTTCTCTCCTGTCAATATCATGGAGTTCTAATAGAATCACTTTGACTTGACCCTTAGAGAGGGAGTCTTTCATGCCTTCTAAAACAAGAAACTCGGCACCCTCGACATCTATCAATACGAGGTCGGCGACGCGACCTTTCAAGACGCTGTCATACGTCGTTGTCGCTACGACGACCCCATTCTCTCCACGGAACGTATGAGAGGAGCTCGATGGCCATCCCTTCCTCGGTGGGCTCGGATTGTACTTGAAGGTTGGAAGAATCGTCTCCGCAGAGGAGCCACTGACGGGATGCGGATCCATATAGAACATTGTCGAACCTTCCCTATCGCTCAACGCCACTTTCAGAACAGTCACATTGCTAGGGACTCTACGAAGAAGAGTGGTTAACGCTATTGGATTAGGCTCGATCGCCAAGACCATCCTAAACCGCTTCGACAGGAGTCTGGTATGAACCCCCATACTGGCTCCGACATCGACTGCCAGATCGCCGGAGAAACCTTTCAGTGAGCGCCTGACTTCGGGCTCAAATTCGGGGTGCTTTCGAAGTATGTATTTTTCAGCGAGAAACCTCCAGTCCTTTCTAACTAACCTAGTCTTCAACCGACTATACGAACCTCAGGCAGAGGGACAATGAACTTTCCCCCTCTCGTTAAGTAGTCTTTCTCCTCGCGTTTGATCTCGTCTAGAAAGTGATGGGGCAATATTAGGAAGTAATCGGGGTTGTCCTTGCGTGCCTCCTCCTTAGAGACGATTGGGATATCAGTGCCTACCGTCGCCCTACCCCACTTGTCGGGGTTCGCGTCTGCAGCTTTCGTTATCCACTGACGATTGAGCCCGCAGTATTGAAGAATCGTGTTTCCTCTATTGGATGCTCCGTACACATAGACCGATTTTCCACACTTCACTTCGTCTTTGACGAGTTTGTTGAGATCGGATTTGATCTTCAGTATTCTGGCCGCGAAGCCGTGATAGACTCCGCTACTGTTGAGCCGCATGTGCTTCTCCCTCTGCCTTAACGCGTTGACTGTCTTTCGGACCTCGAACTTGCCTCGGTGGCCCGCGTAAGTTCGAAAACTTCCCCCGTTGACATCGTTCGTCTCAACGTCGAAAATCTGGAGACCATGCCGAGCCAAAAGTTTCTCCATTGTGCTTAACGAGTAGTATTCTAGGTGCTCATGGCCGATGTTGTCGAACCCATTCATTTCGAGCATCGTGCCTAGATAGTTCTGCTGTACGATCCAAACGCCGTCAGGAGCCAGGCAGTCAACGATATCTTTTACAAAGTCATTCGGTTTCTCGAGATCATAGAACATCGCCACGCATGTGACTATCTTCGCCTTTTCGCCGTCGAATTTCTTGCGGAATGCATCCGCACCAAAGAAGTCGTTGAATATCCAAGAAGTCCCTTTGCGGGCATCCGGAACTAGATTTTCGGCGGGCTCAAAACCGACCAATCTGAGATCAGGTTCATTGTAGGAGCGTAACAAAGTGCCATCGTTACAGCCGACATCAACGATCAAATCCCCTGCGCGCGGTCTAGCAAAATCGTAGGCCTTGGTCGCAAGGTCTGTAAGTGCTGCACGCATTGTTCCGCTGATTCCGGATCGATACCAGTAGTGCGTGTATAGACTTGCCCTCGGAAAGGTGTGTTTCAATTGTACTAGCCCGCAGCTGGAACAGTGAACGAGTTCTAAGGGGGCGCGCGGATGCTCGCCTCTTGCAGTCACGAAGTCTGAGACATACTGGTTTCCCAGCGACAGGAACTTTGTTAATGGCCGAGAATTGCAAAGCCTGCACTGCTTGGCAGCTGTCGTTAAAATTGCCTGAGGCAAGACTAACTGTCGAAATTTGAATCAGCTCCTATTTCACTCGTTCGCTTATCTTAAGGTGAAGTTCGGGTGATTGAGACCTTGAGAAAGTCCAACATGGGACGAAGAAATCCCTAGCCCTCAGGAAGAACTCCTGCCAAGCAGGAGAAGGAGCCTGTTCTTGTAATCCCCGACGCTGACTCGAAACCGCTTTGTGAAAGGGTAGTATGCCTCTGGATTATTTGTACGATCGCGGACGAGCCTTGCTTTCATGTCCATGAGTATAGGCAGCCCGCTCGCTTTGCATAGCCGCGTGTAACATGATCCCATATGTGGAAAAGGTTCGGGCGTAAGGAAACCGTATTTTCTCCATACCCAGACCGGAAAAATGACGCAGTTTCCCAGTGATGATACTTGGACAATCTGAGGAAAATGTTCCGTATCCTTAGGATGGATGTTGACTAGCTCAGGGGAGCCCCAAGAGTCGTAGAATTTGGTCCTGTTATCAAACAGCCTATTCAATCTATAATACCATATCGGACCACCCAAAATGATGTTATCGTCATCGATTTCTTCATACATCCGCACTAGTTCCTTCAGCGCAGAGGCCTGATTCAGGTAGTATGAATCCAGGCTGAGTATGTGAGTCGCCGAGGGATGTTCCTCTAGTGCCTTTGTCATTGCCCTGTTGCGCTTTTCACAGACATAGTACGTTTCTTCACGTTGGTCTCTGTACCTATCAAACGTGCTTTTCTCGGTATAGCAGAAGAACGGGATCTCAAGGGAGAAGGTTTCTTGCCTCCTGCTAATCGTTACTGCTAGATAGCTACGCATTACGACTACTGTTCTCCGATTCGATGCCTGCACGATTCGAACGTTGGACGAAATTCTGAAGGATCCAGTTCTCCTTCTGCGGCAAAATATTCATCCCAAACCTCTTCTTGAGGCCCTCGACTATGACCTTGTCATGAACTTCGATGGAGCAGGGGGGAATCGAGTTTGCCGTCAGCAGTTGGGTCTCACAGCCTTCCCCATCCATTTTCATGAAGTCAAAATTCCAATCTAACATCGACAGGTGAAATGAACCCTCTACAACCTTCATGTCCCATTTGTTCCGAGACACGTTCTTCTTCAACAGAGGTACAAGCGAAGTTTCAGGTTCGATGGCGATTACCCTGCTTGCCCCGTGAAGAAAGTAGAATAGCGCAGTTTCACCGCAGCCCGCCCCTACGTCAAGGACGGTCTTTCCTGTTAAGGACCACGGCGGGAGATACCAGTTTTTCCAGGATCGCCATTCTCGCCATAAGAGTTCGAAGTAGTATGGAGTGAGTTCAAGCTTGTATGGGCCAATCTTGACAGTGTTCTTGCTCACCATCTTCCAGTTCCAGGAAATGGCAAGGTGCTTAAGCCACTCTGTGAACGTCCATCCTGGATGACGCCTGCGAAGAATCAACGTGGTCTCGCTCTAGATCGCAGTATGGCTCTGACCATCTTAGCTGTTTCTCGTCTTTGCTACGAGGAGATTGTTGGACAACTTTGTGAACGTCAGCTATCTTGCTTCCTTCGATCGATAACACCATTAATCAATAGCAATCGTCAAGCGTATTCCTGAAGTACCCTGCCCATACTTGACTCGAACACGTCGGGTCCAAATTCTTTGGCTCGAGAGGCCGCGGCCTTCGACAATTCTCTTCGAAGTGCTTCATCTCGAATCAGACTTGAAACCTGCCCAACTGCCTGACCGACATCATTCCATCTGTACCCCACGTCGGCTGAGACTATCTCGCGCGGTCCACCAGTGTCGTTGACCACAGGCACACATCCCGCAGCCATTGCTTCTACAATCGTGATTCCGAAATGCTCATCACGCGCGCTATGAACATAGACCTTGGCCCTCCCCAAGAGCTCTTTCACCTTTCTCAGAGGCGAAAGGACGAAGGAAACGTTCGCGGGAGCTGCAGCTCTCAAGCTGTAATAATAGGACCTTCTTTCCGCCGCTAAGCTCCCGACTATTGCAAAATCAACGGCGGGTAGTCTTCGGGCTATTTCCAGGAAAGTACCGATACGCTTCTCCGGAGCCATTCTACCTACGGTTATGACTAGGTCTTGTTTCGGGGCCTGTAAGGTATCGTACATATCTATCGGGCAAGGGGGATAGAGAGTCGTGGATTCGCGTCCCCACCTCTCTCTCACGAACTGGCGTGTGAAATTGGAAACCGCTAACAAACGGTCAATGTGGCTGACCCGATTATGATAGAATAGTTTCGCGGGCCAATAGTACTTTTTCCAAAGTCCCGATAGTCCGTCGGACTCTAGGTGGCTGAAATAGTCCGGAAAATAGCAGTACTCTAAGGCCGGTAGCCTGGTGGAGGGCTGGTTGGCCACCTCCGCTGTGTTCAAGATCAGATCGAACGCTCGTCTCTTGGAAACAATCTTTCGCAATCTCGATTGGTGATATACCAGTCTCTGGTAGAGTACACCTTTACGAATCAATGGTCGAAACGGAGGATAAGTAAGCAAGTGGACATTCTCGAACATAGCTTGGACGCCGAAGAAGTCTTCGAAGCTGTTGACATCGAACTGTTCGGTCGCGAGAGATACTTCGTGTCCTTCCCTCAGTGCCTCTTTGATCGAATGGATCGCTACGCGCTCGCCGCCACCCATTACGCTCATTCTTGGGTGGACAACTAGAATTCTCATGGGGTTGCCAAAGAGTAGAGTGGAGAGCCGCTCTTCCGTTGAACGTATGCGTGAAGGGCCCCTTTGAGGATATTCACGTCTTTCTCAATCGCGAAGGTTGCTGTCGCCGGGTCGCCTGTATAGGCTAAAGTAAACAGGACCTTGAATGGCAATTGTGCTACTCGTTTGAGCTGGCTCCTCACCTTCACTTTACCGAGATAGTAGCCGTATTTTCCTACGTTGTAAGATGGTTTCAAATTGTAACGTCGGAGGTGGTCGCAAATGACGTGAGGTGTTCTTAGCCATCTGAAGCCGTTCTTCTCGACCCAGCGTCGGATGTACTCATCCTCCCAAACAGGGATGTTCGGCATGCGAATATTCTTGACGGCTTCCGTCCGGACGAGAGTGTCCCCGGTGAAAGCTCTGTCAATTCTGTCTCTCCAGGACTCTCCGTCCAAGAGTTTGGACAATCGCGCCATGGCACGCGTATAATCATCGACTCTCTTGTCCCCAGCAAGATAACTCCATAACCCCTCAACACCTCCCACATTTGGCTCGATCATTCCAATTACAGTAGACCACCAGTCTTGTCTGAGTTTGACATCATCGTCTACAAAGGCGAACCAATCCGTGTCCACACTCTCCATGAGCTTTTGTCGTGCTCTAGCGGGCCCGATTACCGAAGAAGTGCGGATGCAATGAACCGGGATTCTCGTGCGAAGGTGTTCGACAAATTCTGCAGAAAGCCCCCTCAAGCTGGGTACAAGAACGTCAATGCTTCTTGGAACCCGCGATTCCTTTGTTACATTCAGACAAATCGGAGGGACTGAAGATGGATCGACTGGCAATAGTCTCGCCCTCTCATCTTCTCTGAACATCAATCAACTTGATAGTTTACTACCCTTAATCGTAAGATAATTCTTCTCTTCTGAATAGCGATCCTGCAAACTTTTTCCTTAGGAAGAGATATACGGTTACCATGGAAAACGGACTAGGTAACAGGGCAATCCATCGATTGGCTTCTGGAAAGTGTGCTCCTTGCAACGATGCGAAGCCGTTCACGGTCGACGAGGCTAACGAACTCTTGAAAGCTCTGCCGGGTTGGGTTCTTAAGTCAGAATCGATCCAGAAGGAGTTTCGTTTCAAATCATATCTCGCAGGACTTGAATTTGCAAATTCGCTGGCTAAGATTGCTGACCTGGAGAATCACCATCCGGGCCTTTTCATTGGATGGCGTCGAGTCAAAGTGGAATGGTCAACGCATGCTATTAAGGGTCTAAGCCAGAACGATCTCATTATGGCGGCAAAGTCTGAGATAGAGTATGCCAGGCAAGAAGCGCAGAGTACCAGCTGATCACGGAACCTTCCCATTTTGTTCGACTGATCGAGGACGACGATTTACGTGGGATCTCGTTCTAGAACGGGTCTTTTGCCGACCTCTTGAGGTATCCCCTGCGCCAGGAGACTAGTGCGATTCCGACAGTTGCTACGGAGGCAGCTCCGGCAATCGCGATTGTCGGTCCTTGTGTCGAGAGCCATGGCAATTTGACTTCAAAGGAGGCGAGGGCTGAGCCATCGCCGATTCCCGAACCGTGTGCAACAACAAGGATCGAGTAGGTACCTAGGAGTGCTACCCTCGGGATCGGATACGAGGCTTTGAAAAGTCCTCTGCCAATCGAAGTTGCGTTGACAATCACCTTGGAGTTGTCGGGCCTTGTTAGAGTAAGATTGAGCTGAAGGCCGGACGGTCCAACAGGTAATCCGTTGGACGTTACCAGAAGATTGGAGACAGCAGTATCTCCTGGGAAGTAGACCGTTCCCACGCTCAGACTGACTGATAGGGCAGTGGGATTCATTGTGACCAGAAAGCTTGCGGTGGCATTTGTCAGGGTCCCGTAGTCTATCGCTCTGATCTCGTGAAGACCCAATTGTGCCTGAGGTACGTCCAGCGTGAAAGTGAAGGAGCCGCCGGTGTTGGTGGTGCTGCCTAGGCTCATATCGTCAAATGTTACGACAACCGTCGGGATTCCAATAGGGAACCCTTGCGGTGTTGGGAATCCGGTTCCCTGTACTGTGACTCTCGTTCCGATTGGACCGTTT
>Ga0210404_10000806_pt1 | contig 14594 bp, 11 predicted proteins | sample IncBWH28MmetaG_FD_155455 | JGI IMG/M metagenome (GOLD analysis project Ga0210404, IMG submission 155455) | Forest soil microbial communities from Barre Woods Harvard Forest LTER site, Petersham, Massachusetts, United States - Inc-BW-H-28-M | ecosystem: Environmental > Terrestrial > Soil >... | reverse complement strand
TACGTCTGCGATCCCGTGCCGGAAGACAAATGGTAGATGCCGTGAGCTGCGGGCTCTTTTTGATGAATGGTCACGATCGACTTGCCGACGTAATTCGCCGGCACGATGTCAATTCTATCGTGAGGGCGCAGCGGAAGAACAGGCAGCTTTGCCAGCACATGGAAGGCCTGCACCATGTCGAATTGTGAAGTCTCGGCGCGCCGGCTGTCTCCCATCACAATCGACGGTCGGAAAATCGTCTTCGGCACATCGGGCAAAAGCTTATGGGCCATGTGCTCGCAAAATTTCTTCGTGCGCGCATACGGATCGTAATCGGAACGCGCCCAATCGATCGAAGCGTCTTCCGTCACCACTTCGTTTTTCCGCTTCCCAGCCACCGCGACGGTCGAGACATGCGAATAGCGGCGCAAACCGTGGCGGTTCTGCGCGCGTCGCGCCAGTTGGATGACCTCCAGCGTGCCGCGCAAGTTCACGTTCAAGCATTGTTTCTCCGACTTACGGTTCAGCGACGCGGCGCAGTGAATCACCGAGTCCGTGGTGTCCACCAGCGCATGGTACTCGTCATCGGACAAACCAAAAAGCTCGCCGGTCAAGTCTCCGCGAAAGATGCGTACGCGCGTATTGAGATATTCAAGGAATTCAGGAAATTCGAAATGCAGCTGAAGCGAAGTCCACAGCCGTTCCCTGGCTTCCTGGTCCGTCTTCGCTCGCACCAGCAAATTCAGTTTGTCACGGTACCCGGTGAAGAGTCCCGCCGCGAGATAACTGCCCAGGTAGCCGGTCGAGCCCGTTACGAAGATCGCCATAAAGGGTCGGACGGCGTCGCGGCTTTGGGGAGCGCCGCCTCGTGCGCGGGCTCGGCGGACCAATCCAGGGCCCGCGGTTCACGCGATTCGAGCGGGCGGCCCTCCATCAGCGGATAACACCAACGGCGCAGCGCCGGGATGTGCACGTTGATCCAGTAATCCCACCAGTCGACCAATTCCGGCGTGAAGTCAAAGAGCAGCCGTTCATCGGGTGGCAGCGCGGCCGAAAGCAAGCGCGCGTTTTCGCATTCGAATACGTGCTCATTGTGAAGAATGAAGGGCTCGTAGAGCTCAATAAGTTTTTCCGCGCGGATGAGGTCGCGCTCAGCTCTGGCGAGCGGCGGTTTTTTCATGTGCAGCGTGATGGCCGCGCGATTGATTCCGGAGATTACGGCTTTCTGCATGGGAATCGAAAGCCGTTCGTAGCGCTGCTTCGAAACCGGGATGGTTTCGAATTTGACCTTCAACCAGCTATCAATGCCCTGAGTGGTGCGGTAGTGCTTGCGGTGCGCCAGCCCCGTCAGCTCAATGCTGCGCCCCATGTTCACCGGATTGATCGCCGAAGTCGCGAGTTGGTAGAGCCTGGCGTTGCGGCGAGCAATCACTGCAGAGGCAACGAGCGTCATCCCTCGGCAAACCATGTCCACGGGAATCACGTCGAGACATTTTCTCGCGTTCGAAGGGAGCTGGCGGAAATTCGTGCCGAGTAAGTAGGAAAGCGGTCCGGAAGTATTGATTCCTTCATTCCAGCCGGTGAAAGGCGAACGCTCCGAGCTTTCGACAATCGACGGGCGCACGATGGCGATCGGAAGATCATGTCCGTGGCGCGCCAGAATGGATTCGCCAAGGCTCTTGGTGAACGTGTAGGTGTTCGGCCAGCCGAGATGTTGCGCACGGCGCAAGCCAACGCGAGTAAGTCTGTTCCTGACCCAGCGTGCGCGGTTGCGTTTCAGAACTCCGTCGAGTTCTCCCGCAGGCGCGGCAGCTTCGTTTCCGCCGCGTCCCAGCACCTGGCGGCGAAGCGCCTTGTCGAGTTCGGAACCTTCGGCGCGTTCTTCGACACGGCGAATCGTCTCGCGCAGCGAATCGACTTCGCGCTCGGCGTCGAACTCCGCGTCATTGGCGGGATTGTAATTGTCCCGCAACTCTTCGGTGACCCGGCCATCGCGCATGCCCACAACGTAGCAGGTCGAAAGGTGCATCAGCCCGGCGTGACTGCACTTTCTCAGAAAGGCAAGCAGGTGGATTGCGGAATCCACGTTGGAAGAAAGCGCATCGCGCAAGTCGGGATTGAAATCCGTTAAGCCGGCACTGTTCACGATGAGGTCAAGCGATTTCGCCAGCCGTTCCTGGATGAGCAAATCGAGGCCCAGACCGGGCAAGCTCACGTCTCCTTCGACGACTTCCACTTTTTCTTCCAGAAAGGCGCCCAGCTTCCGCCCGTGGCGCTCCTGGAGCGTGTCGAACGTTGGAGATTCCTCGACGATTTTTTCGAAACGTCGCTTCGCGGAGGTTGTGCGGTTGCGGCGAATCAGCAAAGTGATTTTGCCGATGTTGGGAATATTTTCCAGCAAGTCCACAAGCCAGACCTTGCCGATGAATCCCGTCACGCCAATCAGCATCAGGTGCCGGTTCGCCAGCGTTTCACGAACCGAAAGTTTCTCAACTCTCGGCGCTTCCCCGAAGAGCGCGATGGGCTTGCCACGCGGGACCGCCGGACGGGCCGTCGTCTCCACAGCGCTTTCCAATTGCTCGGGCTTGCCCGTCCAGCCAAGCCGGCTCAAAAGTTTCCCTCGCGGGATGCGGCCGTCCGTGCCGCCACTGGCAATCCACGCGAAGGGCCCGCGCGGGCGCACGATGGGATCGAGCAACCGGCCGGTGGCCTTGCCGTCACGATATTCGAGGCGGTTGGCTATGAATGAATCCACTCCGAAATGGTGGGACAGGGGGCGAAGAATGTTTTCGAGCAGCTGGCCAACAAGCACGACGCGTTCGCCGTTGCGGACCGCTTCGATCAGCGTCTCGGCGGCTTCGCGGCGCAGTTGCGGTTTCAAAACATAATGAAAATACTCTTCGCCAAGCAGATCGAGCCGGTCGCGGCTGACTCCGCGGAGCAAGGTGTGCAAAAACCGTGTGGCAAACGTGCGGCTCGCGGCATAAGCAAAAGGCCGCGCCAGCGCCATGCCGGCCATGCCCAAGCGGCGTGCCCAGCGCTCTGAAAAACTTTGCGCGTTCCAAGTGAAGAAGCCCACCGGGCGCATCGCGCCAAGTTCAAGAAGAGAGCCTTCCACGCGCCAATAGGACACTTTCCCATCCCCGGCGGCGGGAAAGACCTTCTTCGAATTGGATCCTGAGTGTGCCATGACCGTTGTATGCCTAGCGGCGACCCGTCCGCCGCGATGAAACCTCAAGAAAATGGCGATGAGTAACGATGTTTCTCACCCTCTAGTCAATCTGCTCTGGAACGGATTCTCAGCCCGCGTCTTCGTCCACACGATTGTGTGGCCCCGACCCTGGCCAGCCGCAGGCTGCTTCAGAAAGTGTAAAAGTAGCATTCTCAGCGGCTTCCCGCAAGGCAACCGGGGTGGCAGTGGCGGCTGCTAGCCGAGCATCGTCTGGCGTCAGCACCCGTCAGTTCGTTACGCAATTACACTTTGAAAAGACTCACGATGGTATTTTGAAGTGTATAGTTACTCCGTGAACGATAGAGCCATCGCAAAGGCTACCCCACCCTCCAGTGGTCCATCGGCCAATGAAGCGCCGAGGAAGGAATCAGAACTTCGGCAAATTCTAGCAGTTGCCGTCTGTGTATTTCTGATCAGTTTCCTTCCGAAACACTTCAACAATTGGTTTGGGCTTTCCAACGCCTCCGCTTTTGCCCTTGCTGTACTCTCAGGTTGGACAATGTCATCGTTCTTTTATAGACCCAGAAAAATATGGGGATATGAACTTAAAAGACCCGTTTTGACTGACATTCTTCTTGGGTTTGGTATCGCGCTCCTAGCGTACCTAGTCGGAAGAATCATTCATTTTTGAGTGGTTCTTTCCGTGGCTCGCGCCCCCATTTCAGATTAGCTCCCGATTCTTAGACACCCCAGCCGTAGCGCTCGGCGTGTTCGTAGGTGCGCTGCATTTCTTCGCGTAGGATTTCGGTGAAGACCGAGCCGCCGACTGCGCGCGCGCCCGGTTCCATGATGTCCGGGGTACGAAAACCGCCGGAAAGAACGCGCTGGAGCGACTGCTCGACCCAATCCGCCTCCAGCGAGAGGCCGAACGCGTCCCGGAGCATCATCGTCGCGCTTAGGATGGAGCCAATCGGATTGGCCGTGTCGGTCCCGGCCAGGGAGGGCGCGGAACCGTGAATCGGCTCGAAGAGCGGCGCAGACGACCCAAAACTTGCCGAAGGAATCAGCCCGATCGAGCCCACCAGCGCCGCCGCCGCATCGCTCAAAATGTCTCCAAACATGTTCGTGGTGAGCATCACGTCAAATTGTCCCGGCCGCAGCGTCAACTGCATCGCCGCATTGTCCACATACATGTGCTCCAGCTTCACGGCAGGGTAGACGGAACTCATGGCCGTCACGGTGCGGCGCCAAAGCTGCGAGCTCGTCAACACGTTTGCTTTGTCCACGGAGCAAAGCCGCCGCGAGCGGCTCTCCGCGCGCGAATAAGCAAACGTGGCGATGCGCTCGATCTCCGGCGTCGAATACGACTCCGTGTCCCACGCGCGCTCCACACCTTTTTCAGTGGAGTTGCCGCGCTCTCCGAAATACATTCCGCCGGCTAGTTCGCGCACAATCTCCAAGTCCAGGTTGCCCAGCCGTTCTTGCTTCAGAGGAGAAAGTCCCTGCAAAGGCTCGATCAGTTTCACGGGACGGACGTTCACGTACAGTCCCATGCCCTTGCGCAGCCCGAGCAAGCCGCTCTCGGGACGTTTGCCGACCGGCAAGGCATCCCACTTCGGCCCGCCAACGGCTCCCAGGAATACCGCATCGGCTTTGCGGCAGGCTTCCAGTGTTTCGTTGGGAAGCGGCGTGCCCGCGGCATCAATGGCCGCGCCGCCGATGGGAAATTCCGCAAATTCAAACTGATGATTAAACTCGTGCGCGGATTCGCGCAGGATGGTGGCCGCCGCACGCGTCACTTCCGGGCCAATCCCGTCTCCTGGCAACAGAACGATGGTCTTCTTCATTGTGGTCCCCAAACAAAAACAAAACTCACGCCAGCCTGAAGCGCATTGAAAAAATGCAAAAAGGGAAGTTTCCTGCGCTCGAATTTCCTGGACTGCAGAAAAACTCAGGCCGCAGACGACGATTACGCGGTCATTGCTGCCGGGCGCCGGCGGATCACTTCGTGCGCGATGGCGATAATGTCGCGCGAGCGCACTTGCTTGGCCTGATCGGCAAGCGCCGTCACCCGCTTGTAAATTTCCTTCAGCTCCGTGTCGCTCGCTTCATAACCTAGGTCTTTCAGCGTCAGCCGCAGCGCGTTGCGCCCGGAATGTTTTCCGAGAACCAGCGAGCGGTTGGGAACTCCCACGGTTTGCGGCGAGATAATTTCGTAGGTGAGCGGGTTCTTGATGATGCCATCCTGGTGAATTCCCGCTTCGTGCGCAAACGCGTTGGCCCCTACCACGGCTTTGTTTGGCGCCACCTGCGCTCCGGTGATCTCCGTGAGCATGCGGCTCGTTGGGAAAAGTTCTTCCAGGCGAATGCCCGTCGTCACCCCGAAGCTCTCCTTGCGCACCGCCAGCGCCACCACCACTTCTTCTAGCGATGCATTCCCAGCGCGTTCGCCGATTCCGTTGATGGTGCATTCGATTTGCCGCACGCCGGCGCGGATTGCCGCCAGCGAATTGGCCACCGCCATCCCCAAATCGTCGTGGCAATGCGCGCTAAGCGTGATTCCGCTGGGGTCGCCCAAGTATTCGCGCACTCTGGTGAACATCGCGCCATATTCTTCCGGTACCGCATAGCCCACCGTGTCCGGCAGATTCAGCACCGTTGCGCCAGCATCCACGGCAACGCGGCACACCTGGCAAAGAAAATCGATATCGGTTCGTCCCGCATCCTCCGCGGAGAACTCCACCTCCCCAACGTGCTGGCGGCCATAGCGAATCATCGAAGAGATGGCTTCGAGCGCCTGCTCGCGGCTCATGTTTAGCTTTACTTGCAGGTGCAGGTCGGACGTCGCGAGAAATACGTGGAGCCGAGGCGCTGCGGCTGGTTCGAGCGCCTCGATGGCCGCGGTTACATCCTCTTTCTTCGCGCGAGCGAGGGCTGCGATCGGCACGGTGCGGATTTCCTGCGACACTCTCTGCACGGCTTCGAGATCTCCGCGCGAAGCGATCGGGAAACCTGCTTCGATCACGTCCACATTCAAGGCGGCAAGCTGCCGCGCCAGGCGAATCTTCTCCTCGGTGTTCATCGAGAAGCCCGGCGACTGTTCGCCGTCACGGAGCGTAGTGTCAAAGATGCGTACGACGTCCATAGGGTCCCCCATGCTCTAGTAACGCACGGAAGGCACCCTGTGGTCCAATTTATCTTTATTCTACTTTTGATAATTCTGCCTTATACTGGCCCAAGGGGAATCCCGTGGATCTTGGCGAATTGCAGGTTTTTTTGATGGTCGCGAAGGAGGGCAGTTTTTCGCGGGCCGGGGAACGCCTTTACCGCACCCAGCCGGCCATCAGTCTGGCGATCCGCAAGCTCGAGGATTCGCTCGGACAGCCGCTGTTCGTTCGCGGCGCGCGCCCCGTTCGCCTTACGGATGCGGGAACGCTTCTCAAGGATTATGCCGAGCGCCTGATCAATCTGCGCGATGAAGTCAAAAAAGGGCTCACCGAACTGGAAGGCCTGAAGCGCGGCGAACTTTCCCTCGGCGTAAACGAAAGCTCCATCCATGCCCTCCTCCCCGCCCTGGCTAAATTCCGGGAAAAGCATCCTGGCGTTCAGGTGCGTGTGCATCGCATGTTTTCGCGGGACATCCCTCATGAAGTGCTGAACTATCGGCTGGATCTCGGCGCGATCTCTTACGTTCCTCGCGATGCCCAGCTTCAGGCCACGGAAATTCTGAAAGATGAACTCACCCTGGTTGTGCCCCCGAAACACGTGCTGGCCAAGAAGCGCGATGTGGATGTTGCCGAGCTCGGCGAAGAAACCTTCATCGCCCACAGCGTGGAATCTCCGTTTCGCCGTCGCGTCATTGAATTGTTTGCACGAAACCGCACGGCCCTCAACATGCCCATCGAGATGCCTACAATTGAGAGCATCAAGCGTTTCGTGCAGATGGGCATGGGCGTGGCCATCGTCCCGCGTATGTGTGTGCAATGGGAACTTGAGCATGGCTGGATGAAAGAAGTAAAAGTGCGGCAATTAAACATGCCGCGCCACGTGTATCTCGTTTCGCGGCGCGGCGCGCGCCTTCCGCACGCCGCCGCCGAGTTCATGCGCATCCTTCGCGAAGAGTAAAACCCCGTCGAGCCTAGAATTTCCGCGCAAGTTTTTTTCATCTCAGCTATGCTTCGTTGTGCACGTTTTTTTAATTTGAAAGTCGGCGTACTTCTTTGACGAGCGGACTCGCCATTCTGACGATCGGATTTTTCCTGGGGATGCGCCATGCCACCGATCCCGACCATGTGATCGCTGTGTCTACCATCGTGAGCCGCGAGCGCTCGATCACCAAAGCAGGGCTCATCGGCATCCTCTGGGGTTGCGGCCACACGCTCACGATTGTCGCTGTCGGCGCTGCTATCATTTTGTTCGGCTTCGCGATTCCGCCTCGCGCCGGGCTGACCATGGAATTTTCCGTTGGCCTGATGCTGATTTTGCTTGGCGCGCTCAATCTCACTGGTGCGATGAAGTGGATCAGCGAAAAACTCTCCCCGGCCCACCCGTGCGTGAAGGGAGAACACGCCCATCTTCACGAGCACGATTCTCACGTGCACTTTCACTGGCATTCCCATGCTCCCACTGCGGATCATCATGGGGATAGCCTCAGGACGCCGGATTGGCTGCGCGGACCGTTTGAGCAACTCGGAGTTTTTCACGCCTTGCGCCCCTTGCTCGTCGGCATCGTGCACGGGTTGGCAGGTTCCGCGGCGGTTGCTTTGCTCGTATTGAGCACGATTCGCGGTCCGAAATGGGCGGTTCTGTATTTGCTGATTTTCGGCTTGGGCACTATCGCGGGAATGATGCTGATTACCGCTGCGCTGGCTTTGCCTTTTTCCTTCGCCGGCTACAAATTTGCCTGGCTCAACCGCGGCCTCATCGCCGGCTCCGGAGTTCTCAGCCTGGCTTTTGGGCTGTTTGTCTGTTACCAGATCGGCTTCGTCGAGGGTCTCTTCAGCAGCCATCCCCATTGGACGCCCGAGTAGACAGATTCGCCTTTCGTGGTGTGCGCGGCAGATCCTTATCGGGCGCGGTCGGATTTTCCTGCCAGGCACATGATCGTTGCGAGCATTGTCGCGCAGTGAGTCTCGGCGCCGTTTTTCTCCACATACACGTCCGCGGCGCAAATCTTCAGCGTCTTTCCGGAGCGCAGGACTCGCGCGCGTGCCATCAGTTTCTCTCCATCCGCGGGTGCTAGCAGGTTCATCTTGTATTCCACGGTCAGCACCGAGGAGTCCGCCGGCATCAGCGTGTAGGCCGCATAGCCGCAAGCGCTGTCGGCAATCGCGCCGGAAACCCCGGCGTGAAAATAGTTGTGCTGCTGTGTCAATTCCATTCGAAATGGCACATGGATCTCTGCATGCCCCGGTCCGAGGGCAGCGAGTTCCGCGCCAAAATGCTTCATTAGGCCCTGCCGCGCAAAACTTTCGCGTACGCGCATCTCGAATTCCGCATCACCGGGTGTAAATCGTTGGTTTTCTTTCATGATGCCGGAGTATACCAGCGTCAAGGCATGCGGCAGTGCGCCGGGAGGGAGTCGCGGGTCTAGGCGCGCGCCACGAGCGCTTCTTCCACGGTAGCGTGAATTGGCAGGAGTTTGTTCAGCCCCGCCACTTGTATCACTGCGCTGCTATGTTTCGACAGTCCCGTCAGCGCAAACGTCTTCCCCAGATTCCTGCGGTGAACAAATAACTGCACCAGCGCACCCACTCCCGCGGAATCGAGAAATGACACTCCGCTCAGATCGAGAATGAGCTGAGCTGCTGCCTCCGGTCGCAAGATTTGAATGAAATTGTGGACAGTCTCAAGGCTCAGCTTGCCGTTGAGCTTTAGCACAAGATGAGCGGCGTCTGATTCGGGCTTTCTTTCCATTTGGAGCGATGCGGGTTGCATAGGACGCGAAGGATACCGCAGATCATTCTTCCGAATTATGAATATTCTTTAACAATTCGTTCTGCGCCCGCTGGTGGTTCATTCTCAAATCCATGAGTTAACGTAACGTTAAGTATCTGTACATGAAATTCGCGTTGACACCGCCGCACCCCAGCGCTACCGTGAAACTGTACCTGCTCCCTCTCGGAACCCAGAATGAGCCGCATCTGTCACAGTCGCGGAAGATCCGTGGCCACCCAAACGATGTCCATTCCTTCTTCGCATGAAGCGTCTCTCGCGCCCGGCCCATTTCTTGCGGCAGCCCTGCGCTTTCTTCTCCTCGCCTGCGTTATCCTCGCCTATTCCATTCCGGCACTTGCCCAATTCCAACTACCTTTCGTGTTCACAGCTGGTTCGGGGCCCGGGGGGACCGGGTACGGTATCGCCGTCTATACACGCAATGACATCACAGGAGTCCTTACGCCCGTGCCGGGCTCGCCTTTTCTTAGCAGGGCACCTGTCAACGAGTTGGCTCTCGATTTCAAAGGCCGCTTCCTGTTCGCGGGCACTTCCGAAAACAATATAGAGATGTTTACGATAGATCCGAATACGGGCGCACTTCAGGAGGTTCCCCATTCGCCGTTTGCCTCGTCCACCACCAGTCCGGAGTTTCTTTCCACGGAAAGCAGTGGCCAGTTTCTCTACGTTGTCGACTTGCCCGACAGTACCAATCCCAACGCCAGCGCAGTTGAGTCTTTTCAAATAGACGCTGCAAATCTCGACCTGATTCCGACTGCGGCCGAGGCAACTGTTCTACCTGGCATATTTGTAGGTGGCGCAACCCACCTCAGCGGCAAGACTTTCTATGTGTTCGTCAACGACCCCACCGTACAACCCAATCAGCCGCATTTCCTGCTCTTCGACAGTTCCAACAGCACCTTCACTCAGCCGAGCATACTTCGCATTAATAGCACCTATGCTAGATCACTCGCCATTGATCCACAGGGGCGGCACATCGCAGTTGGCACCTTTGAGTCAGTCGTCTCCCAGGAGCTCCAATCAGACGGCACTCTCGGATCCGCGAATGTCTCAATCGATGTCACAGGATCGCCAGACTTCATGACCTTCGACGCCCTTGGTCAATTCCTCTACGTGGGCCTACTTAACAGTGGCGCGACTTCGGTGCATTTTTATTCGGGAACCACTCTGCAGGAACTCCCGGACTCGCCCTTAAACGCGGGCTTTCCGTCAGTCGCATCATGGATCGCCGATCCCACCGCGCCGCTGATTTATGCGGACAAGGTTTACCAGGTCGATCCGCAAACTGGGCTTTTGAATTCTATTCTTTCTCCGGATCCCCTTCCCCCTCCCTCCTTCCAATCTACGGTTTTTAGCCGACCACCGGGCTCTCAGCCCATCTTGGGGCCCATCGCTCTGTTGAGTGCTACATCTCTTTCTTTTGGCAGCCTGTCTCTCGGACAAACGAGTGGCATCCAGACTTTGACCATCCTCAGCAACGGAGGCGAGGCGCTGAGCATGAACACACTGGCGATTACCGGGGCCAACGCGGGAGACTTCGCTATAACTGCAAGCACCTGCCAGGTGCCGGGCGTGTTGCAGCCTGGGAGTTCCTGCTCCGTGCTCCTTGACTTTACTCCTTCGGCGGCGGGCAGCCGTTCCGCAGCGCTGACGATCACTGACAATGCTTCTCCCCCTACCGAGTCCGCACAATTGAACGGCACGGGCTTGGCTCCCGCTCCTGCTGTCACACTCATCCCGGGCAGCCTCGATTTCGGCACCGTCACGCAAGGAACCAGCACTCCCCTGAATATTTCTGTCAAGAATTCCGGTAACGCGGCTCTCCATATCTCTAGTGTCGCGATTGCAGGAGCGGACGCGAACGACTTTGGCTCCTCCAGTCCCACCTGCAACGTGGCAATTTCAATCAACTCCAGTTGCACAATTACGGTCACCTTCACACCGCTGGCGCCCGGCGTCCGCACTACGACAATTACGATCACGGACGATGCACCTGACTCACCGCAGACGGTCCAAATCAGGGGCAACGCCAATCCTGCTTTCACGCCCGGGCCCGCTCCGAACGGCTCAACATCTGCTTCCGTATCGGCCGGACAGCCCGCCCAATACCAGCTGCAGTTGACGCCCGGCGCTGGCTATACCGGCACAGTGTCGCTGTTGTGCAGCGGAGCGCCTCTCGGCGCAAACTGCCAAGCGCCGGCGAGCGTGGCGATTTCAAATGGAGCTGCAGCGCCGTTCACGGTAACAGTGACTACCAGCGGTGCGGCCATGTTGCCGCCTTCGACTCTGATGCGATTCAGGGACTTTCCTGGACTGCGCGTTTTGCCGTTGCTGGCGCTCGCACTGATTTTCTGGATGGGGTTCTTGAATCGCAGGTCATTGCAGAGTACTGCTGGCGACAGGTGCCGGAGGCTGTCTGCTGTTCTCGCAACTTTTGTCTTTTGTGTAGTTGCCGGTGTTTCCGGTTGCGGCGGCGGGAGCGCTGCGCTCGTCACACCGCCGCCTGTCATCACGCCGAGCGGCACTTCGACGATTACGGTTTCGATGAGCGCAATGTCTTCTTCCGGGCAGCCGCTGCAACTGCAACCGCTTCAGCTCACTCTGACGGTGAAATAGTTTCACCTATCTGTAAATAACTTGCAGGATCTTTTTCTGCTCACTTCGCTACGGAAATCCGGTAGATGACACCTGCCCCATCATCGGAAACCAGCAGGGACCCGTCCGGGGCCACTGCAACTCCCACGGGACGCCCGAGGACGTCTGATTTGCTGGGATCTGGAACCAGCCCGGTCATGAACGGGACCGGGTCCGCCGACGGCTTGCCGTCCTTGAATGCCACGAACGCAATCTGATATCCCGAGCGCGACGCGCGGTTCCACGATCCGTGTTCGGCGACGAACGCTCCGCCCCAATAGCTTTGGGGAAATTGCTTCCCGGTGTAGAACGCGAATTGCAGCGGCGCCACATGCGCGCCAAGCAACACATCCGGAATAATGGCCCGCGCCACAAGTTCGGGATGCTCTTGCTTCACACGCGGATCCACGTTGTTTCCGATGTAGCTGTACGGCCAGCCGTAAAATCCGCCGTCCTTCAAGGAGGTGAAATAGTCCGGGGGAAGATCATCGCCGAGTTCGTCGCGTTCATTGACGCTCGTCCACACTTCTCCGGTCACGGGTTCCAGCGCCAGCCCTACGGGGTTCCTAAGTCCCGTCGCGTACAGCCGCGCATTTTTTCCGTCAGGATCGCAGATGGTTATCGCGGCGCGCATGGGCTCTTCACCGGTGTCAATATTCGAACCAGAGCCTACGCCGACAAAGAGGTGCTTGCCATCCGCGGAAAAAGCCAGCGACCGCGTGTTGTGCCCACCCGGAGTCAAATCCAGCAAATGTTCTTTTTCGCCCAGTCGCTTTGATGTCTTAGGGTCGTAGCGGAAGCGCACCAGTTCGTTCGTGTTTCCGACATAGACGTAGTTCTCGTGGAACGCTATTCCGAACGGCCGCTTCTGTCCGTCCACGAAAATCTCCCGCTCCTGCGCTCCACCCGTATTCTGAGGGTCGCGCATCACGATAATTTCGCCCGCTCCTGTGTCCGCCAGGAAAATGTCTCCGTTCGGACCTACCGTCAGCCACCGCGGCACTTTGAAATCTTTCGCAAAAAGACTGATGCGAAATCCCTTCGGCACGGTGGGAAGAAACCCCTCGGACGGCTTCTCTCGGTTCGGGCCGTTGCCCGCCGATTTCGTTTCGTACGGCGCCGGCAGTTTGGGCTTCTGGCCGTGCGTCACTTGCGCTCGTGCGGCCATCGGCAAGGAGAATGTCAGAGCTAGAACAAAAAGGCTTTGTACACGTATCAATGGGACCTCTCTCAAGTCAACGATGAATATCGTGCTTCTTATGATGCCTTAGGCAGTCACGCGGTTCCAACCCACGGCACTCTCAAAACGGAGACTGAAGAGCGAGTCCAGGGGACTGTGGCAGATGGTTCTCTATCCGATCGCCTTTCTCTGCATCTAATTGGACGTCCACGCGGTAAACTAGTTTGTGAGTTTGAGGAGAGTGTTTATGAAGAGCCCCAAGATAGGTCGAGGCCTGGCGCTAGCCTTGATCGTCGGGCTGATTGCCTGGACTGCCGTGCGCGCCCTCGGCTCGCGGTCGCCGGAAACTCCGAAATTGCCTTTCCCGCCGCCCACTGCCGATGCTCCGCTGGCCACCAACAAAAGCCAACAAACCGCGGTCTTCGCTGGCGGATGCTTCTGGGGCGTTCAGGCTGTCTTCGAGCATCTCAAGGGAGTCTCTTCCGCGACTTCCGGCTATGCAGGCGGCAACGTCAAGTCTCCTTCTTATGAAAGCGTGAGCATGGGCGTGACGGGGCACGCGGAATCCGTGAGCGTCACCTACGACCCTTCACAAATCTCCTACGGCCAGCTCTTGATGATTTTTTTCTCTGTCGCGCATGATCCGACGCAATGGAACCGCCAGGGTCCGGACACCGGCTCGCAGTACCGCTCCCTGATTCTTTACAGCAACGAAGAACAAAAGCGCATCGCTCAGAGTTACATCGCCCAACTCGATGCCGCCAAGGTTTACTCCCGGCCCATCGTCACGAAGGTCGAGCCTTTCCAAGCCTTTTATCCCGCCGAAAACTACAATCAGGACTATCTCAAGCACAATCCGGATAATCCCTACATTGTCTACAACGACCTGCCCAAACTGGAGAATCTGAAAAAGAACTTTCCAACTTTTTATCGCCCTTAGCGCGAGCGCTTCTCGGCGCTGTTGATGCTATCTATTTGAGGACAAGTTGTTACATTCCATTCGGCCTTAGGCTAGATTGGGACGGGGCATTTTTCCGAGAGACTCCAAATCCAGGGACATAATTCGCGTGAGGAGAACCATGAAGAGATCTTCCGTTTGTGCCGCGCTGTTTTTGTCTGCCGCAAGCCTGCTTTTTGCGCAAGATAGTCGTGCCCAGGCCTCCACAAAGCCCGTCGTTGTGGACATCAAGAATGTGCAAGGTCAAAGCGTCGGGACTGCGACACTGGCGGCCGCGGCCAAGGGCGTCAAAATCACTCTCGACATCAAGAATCTCCCTCCGGGAGAGCATTCCCTTCACATTCACCAGGTTGCGAAGTGCGAGCCGCCTGACTTCAAATCCGCGGGTCCGCACTTTGGCGGAGAGCACGTTCACGAAGGTATGCCCGCCGGCGACATCCCGGACTTTGCGCTGATCGTGGCCGCTAACGGCACGGCCCATGCGAGCACCACAGCACCGAACATAACTCTCGGCACGGACGCCAACTCCGTGTTCAGCAACGGCGGGACCGCGATTGTCATCCATGCCGTCGCTGGAGGCACCGGCAGTGGTGCTCCGCCTCGCATCGCCTGCGGGATCATCACCAAGCCGGAATAAACCGGCACAAAACATTTTTTCGTTCTATTTTTTGTCCGGGCGCTCGGTCACGGCTTTGCCGGCAGTACCTGGTAGCGGC
>Ga0210404_10000805_pt1 | contig 14598 bp, 12 predicted proteins | sample IncBWH28MmetaG_FD_155455 | JGI IMG/M metagenome (GOLD analysis project Ga0210404, IMG submission 155455) | Forest soil microbial communities from Barre Woods Harvard Forest LTER site, Petersham, Massachusetts, United States - Inc-BW-H-28-M | ecosystem: Environmental > Terrestrial > Soil >... | reverse complement strand
TGGCGTGCCCGTCCGACCAAGTGATGGCCACGCCTTCGCCCGATGTGACGTAGACCTTCACGTCGGTCGGCGTTTTTCGCGAATCAATTGGCAGCGGCATCGGACGCCGATCTCCCTGGCGAGACGGGCTGCTGGACGGCAGGCGCCGCCGCGCGATCGTTTCCTTCCGGCTGCGGTTCAATGGGGCGCGCATTCTTGCCCGCGCACGGGAGGATCTTCTCGGCACCGCCCCAATTCGAGAGTACTTCGCCGCCCATCCGTTTGATTTCTTCAACGGACTTCGGTCTGCCGTCGCCCGATCCGGGGAATACAACGTAGGAAATCCCCGCCAGGCTACCGCCGCGCCGCGCGTCCGACCGGATGCCGAGATTGTCGGCCAGAGCGATCGATCCTTCCCCAAACGCGCCGATATCCGCAAAGATGGCCAACGAATACCTGCCGGTTTGCTCGCTGTACACGAAAGCGAAATCTCCCAACTTCGCTCCCGTGCGCGCCGCCAAGTCTCCCGGCAAAGCGATGTAGGGAATCTGACTGGCATCCACAAAACGCGCCGGATCGCTGCGGTGTTTGCTCCGATCAAACAGGGCCGTGCAGGAAATGTAAAAGCCCGGAAAGGGATCGTCCTGTCCCTGCACGAGCGGGTTTCCATCCTCGTCCTGAACGATTCCGTCCCACTGCCCGGGCTGGCCCGCGTTGTAGAGGTGGTCGAGACCCGTATCGTCGGCATTGTAGGCGTTCGGCGCGCCATCGGCGTCAATCGCCATGCCCGATTTGAAGAAGAACGCGGGGCCATCGCCCAATTGCCAGATGGGAGCCTGCTCGCGGAGCTCGCCAAACCGGTACACGTCGAACGTCAGCAGGAGCGAGCTGGCCGGGCAGGCATCTGCGGCAGGTGGTGACGGCGGCGTCTGCAAACCGTTCGCCATCGTCGTTACAGGCAGCGCGAACGCCATGACTGCCGACAGGACGTTGTGTAATATGCTCACCACCGGCAATTATACACTGCCGCATTCGACAGCCGGGGTCGCACGCTGGACACGGCTTGCGCGGAGATCAGCGCTCGGCGGATACTACGCGCGGCGCGCCATTTCATATTTCGAGGTGACTTCGACGATGTCCGCGGACTACTTGCTCAAGACCGAGCCTACCGAGTATTCCTTTGAGGATTTGCAGCGCGACGGCGAGACGCAGTGGGACGGAGTCAGCAACCCGGTCGCGGTAAAGAATCTTCGCGAGATGACGCCGGGAGCCCGCCTCATCATTTACGAAACGGGCGAGAGGAAGAGCGCCGTTGGAACCGCCACCGCTGTATCGGTCGACGCTTCGAATCCGAAAAACCCGGTCGTGAAGGTCAAAGCCGGAAAGGCGGTCCGGAAGCCGATCAGCCTCGCTGAGATCAAGGCCAACAAACTGTTCGCGGATTCGCCGCTGGTAAGAATCGGACGGCTTTCGGTCGTGCCGCTTACAGCCGCGCAGTATAAATTCCTGGCGGGCGGCTAAACTCGCCTGACGGCATGCTCGATGGCCGCCAGCCGGCCGTGAGCCAGGTCGATGCGGCGGTCGGCCATCTGTCCGATCGAGGGCGCATGCGTGACCATTAGAATTGTGTGTCCTTCGGAATGCAGGTCGCGCAACAAGTTCAGCACGATCGCTTCGTTGGCTTCGTCCAGATTTCCCGTGGGCTCGTCCGCCAGAATCAGCTTCGGTGAATTGATCAGCGCGCGCGCCACCGCCACGCGCTGCTGCTCTCCTCCGGATAGCTGATTGGGCAGGTGGGTGATGCGATCGGCCAGGCCGACGCGGCCCAGCGCCTCGCGCGCCTCATGCTCATCGGTGGTGCTGTGAAAATACTGGGCGAGCATCACGTTTTCGAGCGCGGTGAGATAGTTCACCAGATGAAACTGCTGGAAAATGAATCCGATTTTCTCGGCGCGAAATTGTGCGAGGCCGCCTTCATCCAGCCGCGCCACGTCGGTGCCGTCCACCAGCGCGCGTCCTGAAGTCGGCGTGTCGAGCCCGCCGAGGATGTTAATCAGCGTCGTTTTGCCCGAGCCGGACGGACCCATGATCGCGATCCATTCACCAGCCTGCACGTCGAACGACACGCCGTCCAGCGCGCGCACGTTGTCGAATTCCTTGCGCAGGTTCTCGATTTGGACCAGCGGCGCCACTATTCCCCTCGCAGAATCACAGCCGGTTTCACTTTGCCGAGCCGCTGCAACGGCAGGGCGCCGGCCATCGCCACCACGACCATCAGTGCAATGGTCAGCGGAAAAATCTCCCAGCGCGGCTGGATCGACGTGCCGAAGACGCGCCGCCCCATCCAACCTGCCAGCGCCACTCCCACCAGGCAGCCGATCACCCCGCCGAACGCGCCGAGCACGCCCAATTCGGCCAGGAACAATCCTACAATGCGCGTGATCGTTCCGCCGAGCGCCTTCATCAATCCGACATCGGCGCGCCGCTCGGTCGCCAGCGCCGCCATCGTCGCCAAGACGCACAGCGCCGTGAGCGCCAGAATCAACACCACCATCGAAAGCACCAGCAGCCTGGTGCGATCCAGCAGATTGCCCTCGGCAGCGGATACCTGGCGAATCGGCTTCACATCATATCGAGGAAGCGCCGCGGCGAGCTTTGCGACTTCGTCGGTCACTTGTTGGCTGGTACCATTCACGCGGATCTGCATCAGCTCGACTCCGTTCAAGCCGGTCAAGCCCTCGGCAAGCTGCAAATCGGTGAAGATCTGATTGTCCTCGGGACCTCCGGAATCCAGCACGAACGCCGCCGTCACATGTTCGGTCCGGCTGCCGTAACTGATATCGAACTGGCTTCCCGCGGCCAGTCCCAACTGACGCGCCACATTGCGTCCGACACCGCTTTCGCGCGGGTCGGCAGTGGGAATGTTCCCAGTCACTTTCCAGGTGGGTTCGCTGCGGATCGCTTCGCCGATGGTGGTGCCAGCCGTTACGACTGGCGTTTGGTTGACTCGCGCGACGAAGTACAAGTAAGGAACTACGGCAGCGATATTCAGCGACGACACCTGTTGCACGACAGGGAAGACGGCCTGCTCGTCCATCAGCGTCGGCGACGCCGCACCGATCGACGGCTGCGTGCTGCCCTTCGGCGCGATGACCACGTTCGGGCCGAGCAGGCGAAATTCCTGCGTGAGCTTGCGAGACATATCGAGCTCGACCGTCAGCAGTGCGGAAACCACAGCGGCGCCGCTGATCACTGCCACCAACGCCACCGCCAGCCGTCCGCGATTGCTGCGAAGAAGCTTCCAGAGCAGGCGCCCGAACATTATTCTCCCCGCAGAATCGGTGCGGGATCAAAATGCGCCGCCCGCCGCAAGGGAATCAGCCCGCCGATCAGCGCCACCAGGGCCGCGAGCCCCAGAATAATGGGCAAAAGAACCAATCGAGGTGACGCCGGCGTGCCAAAAACGCTGGCTCCCAGCGCGCGCGCCAGCACGGCGCCGAAAAGGAATCCGATTGCGCCACCGATCAGCGCCAGTGTCAAGTGCTCGGCCAGAAAAAGCGCGGTCACCGACGTGTTTGTCGCGCCGATCGCCTTCATCACGCCGATTTCGGCTTTCCGCTCGAGCACCGCCGCGGCGGAGGTCGCCGCAACTGCCAGCGCCGCGGCAGTCAGCGCGGCCAGCGTGACGATCCAGAGCAGCGTGCTCACGTGCGACAGAATTTTCCCTTCTGAGTCGGCCACCCGCCGGATCGCGCGCACCTCCGTGCCCGGCAGCACCTGCTCGATCTGGTAGCTGATTGACGAAATGTACGGCGAGCAGAACCAGCGGTCGTATTCGGTTGGCGTCAGCGATTTGGGATCACGATCAGCCAGCGCATCGGCCGGCTTGGTCAAGGCGCTGACGAAAAGCTGCCGAAATTGTCCGCGGTGAGCAGAAAGATTCTGTGCAACCAAAAGTGGCGCAAGAATCGCACTGTCTTCCGCGCCCCCCGTGGTGGCTATTCCCGTTAAAACGCACGTATAGGGTTTATCTGCCAGGAACTCGGTGGGGGACAATGCAACCCGTTTTCCAATCGCGAATCGTTCCGGATCCTTCGCGGCGAGATTCGTGCCGACCACGCACTCATCGCTGTCACCGTGAAACCAGCGGCCCTGAATCTGCCAGGAGGGATGGGTGGACTTCAAACCGGTCACAAATGACGTCCCGTCGGGAACCGGTACGCTGTGTTCGTACCACGTCCCGATGAGAGTTACACTGATCTCGCGTTGCGAATCCGAATCGGGCAAGGAATACACGGGCACGTCGAGAAACGGCGTGAATCCCATAATATTGTGCCGCCAGAAAATCGTTTTCAGCTTGCCGAGGTCGGCTTCTTTCAGATACGCGCCTTCGTCGACCGGGCGATAATCGACGCCGCCGATTTCCAGTGGCAGGGTATCCGATTGCGGCGTAACGAGCAGATTCGCGCCCAAGCTGCGAAATTCCAGAGCCAGCCGGTCGCCTACTTCGAGAGCAATGGTCAACGTCGCCGTGGCCACGGCCATGCCGACCACCAGGGCCGCGGCCGTCAGCGCCTTGCGGCGCGGATTGCGCAGGAACGATTCGCGAACCAGGCGGACGAACATGCTAGTTGTGGATCAGCGCAGTAGAGTCGGAGAGCGCCGAAAGATCGACGATCACTTGTCCTCCTGCGACCGTCGATTTTACAGGGATGGGATTGCAACCGCCGTGCTCGCCGATCGACGGAGCGTAAATCGACGCGCCGCAGTTGCGGCAAATAATGTTTTGGCCTTCCTGCCGGTATCCGGCCCGACCACAAATCTGGCAGGCGTCCAGCGCCGTGGAGTAGCCTCCATCCAATTGATGGATTACCAGGAAGCGAATCACGGTTCCATTCAGGTCGGCCGTATAAAAATGTAGGCTCTGGTCCGTCAGCTCGGAAAGCGGAATACGGACCTGGTTGTTTTCTGCGACAAGGGTTTCTGCCGGGCTCGGCGCAGCCATCGCGCGCCCGTAAGCAAATTCAGCGGCGAGTGAGATGACCACCAGCGCGCACAAGATCGCCGCCGCAAAGCTCCAGCGCCGCTGCCGTCGATATTCAAATTCGCGCATGCGCCGCTCGGCCGGATTCGCCGAGGCGTCCTCAACCGGCCGCCGCGCGCTGAAAAACTCACGCAGAACCACCAGTGCCGCGACCCCCAGGATCAACGCAAAGAAGAAAACCTCGTTGCGCACGATTGGACCGACCCAGGCCATCTCCGTCTTGCTCGACCAGATCCACTGCGCCTCGCTCAGCTCGTGCACGCCGGTCAGCGCCAGCTGAAACGCGATGACCATCAGGATGATGCTGGTCGCTCTGAAAAACCGGTGCAATGGAATGCGCAGAGTCCCCTCGAAAAAGAATAGCCCCACGGCGATGGCGATCGCGATTCCCAGCAGCGTCCCGATCCAGACCTGTACGCCTGCCGTCGAGAGCTCCACCGCGCGCAAGATTAGGACCAGCTCCGCGCCCTCGCGCACGACCATGAAAAACACAAACGCCCCGATGCCGAATCCTGCGGCGCGCGTTGATTTCTGCGCGTAGGCCTCCAGACGCTGTTCGATTACTTTCCGCAGCGTGCGGGCAACACGGTTCATCCAGACAATCATGGTGACCACGAGGACCGAGGCCAGCAGCATCAGCAGGCCCTCGAATCCGTCTTCGCTAATGGCCCATTTCTGAAGGAGCAGGGCGGCGGCGACGCTCGCGGCACAAGCTAGCAATACCCCTGCCCAAACATAGCCTTTTAAGGCGCGGCGTCCGCTGCGGTTCAAATACACCAGTACGATGCCGACGACCAGGGCGGCCTCGACGCCTTCCCGCAAAGCCACTAGGAGAGCAGAGATCATTCGGTCTAGTTGTAAACCGTTTTCAACTACAGTATCAGGTTAAATTCTTCTCCGTGCAAAATCAAGCCGATTCAGCTCTCAACCCCCGAAAGGCAATCCCTGTACAATATGCATCCTACCTACGATGGCCAGAGAAATTGGGGTTCTGAGGTGCCCGGACACCAGCCGGCAAAGGCGCGCGTGCCAGCCTTTCCTGATCGTGTTGGTGCTTGCCGCGATGGGCGTCTTCTACCCTTCCGCGATCCGCGCACAGCTTCCCATCCAATCGGCCGGGGCAACGAATCCGGTGGTTAGGCCGGATGTCAAGAAAGCGAAAGCCGCTTACCAACAAGGGAATGACGCCGAACGTCAAAATGATTGGGAGACCGCCTACGCCGACTACACCGACGCCGCCAATCTTGCGCCGGCAAATCGGGAATACGCCGTCCGCCGCGAAATCGCCCGCAGCCGTCTCGTCCAATCCAAAATGGACGCCGCCGAGCGCGATGCAATTTCCGGGCGGCTCGACGATGCACAGAAATTGTTGCTCAGCGCGAGCTTCGTCGACCCGCTGAACACCTCCGTGCGCAAACGCCTGGCGGAACTGGCCACCGCACAGCTCGGGCAAGTCCGCAAAAAGGCGGATGTGGAGCTTTCCGGCGAGCTCCATCTGGAGTATCAAACCGGTAACCGGAGTTTCAACTACCGCGGCGACACGCAGGGCGCGTATCAGGAGCTCGGCCGGCAGTTTGGCGTCGAATCCGCCTTCGATGTGGATTTGCGCTCGCGCCAGGTGCATTTCCGTATCGACGATGTCGACTTTCCGACCGCCGCGCGCCTGCTCGGCGACATGACGGGAACCTTCTGGCGTCCGCTAACCTCGCGCCTGTTCTTCGTCGCGGATAACAGCGCACAGAAACGCAAGGAATACGATCCGTCGGTCGTCCGCACGGTCCTGCTGCCTGCGTCGGAAACGCAGGACCAGATGACCGAGATGACTCGCCTGGTCCGCGAACTGACCGGCATCACGCGCGCTGAACTGGACGTGAACTCCCGCACGCTCACCTTGCGCGCGTCGCCCCAGGCCGTGGCGCTCGCGTCGGACCTGATCGAAGAACTGGAGCGGCCCAGCGGCGAGCTGATCCTCGAAATCGAAATACTCGAAGTCGATCGCACCTACGCGCGTAACCTTGGCATCACTCCGCCGGAGAGTGCGCAGGCCTTCACCCTCAGCACCCAGCAGATCAACGAGGCTACGGCGTCTGAAGAAGGCCTCATCGACGTGATCGAACAAGTCCTGGGAACTTCCGCTCCCAACGTGATCGCATTCGGCGGCGGCCTGTCCACGTATTTCGCAACGCTTCCCGGAGTCTCCGCCAATTTCGCCGAAATGCTCTCGCTCGTGCGCCAAGGCCGCCGCATTCTTCTACGCGTGCAGGACGGCCGCCCGGCCGACTTCTTCGTCGGCGAACGCTTTCCCGTCCAGCTGATCACCTACTCGCCCAGCCTCGTTCCGGGCACGACGTCTGCCGCTGGCGCCATCAACAATCCGCTCGTCAATTATCCGACCGGCAACGCGCCTTCCTTCATCACCACCGAAATACTGCGAGGCAGCGGCTCGTTCAACGACCTCATCGTCGCGAACTCGGCCGACAACACGGTTTCTGTACTACTGGGCAATGGTGACGGCACCTTCATGAATCAGGTTGCTTACCCGCTGGCAGCCACCACGGACAAAGAGCCCGTGTGGATCGCCAGCGGCGTTTTCAGCTCCACGAACAATTCCGTGCTCGATCTCGCCGTCGCCAACAAAGGGTCGAACACGGTTTCTATTCTACTCGGCCAGACGGACACAGCGGGCAACGCCACCGGCACGTTTGTTTCCGGCGGCGATCTCACGACCGGCAACGCGCCGGTTTCGGTCGTCTCCACGGATTTTCATGACCTCGATAACAACGGTTTCCAGGATCTCGCGGTCGCGAATCAGGCCGACAACACGATCTCGATTTTCCAGGGCAACGGCAACGGCACGTTCCAGCCGCCGACCAAGATTCCCCTGGTCTCCGGATTCACGCCGACCGCTCTCGCCACGGGCAACTTCACCAACAGCGGCCACACCGATCTGGTCGTCACCGAACAGTCCGCCGTCGCCGGCGCTCCCGGCATCGTTTGGGTCCTACTCGGTCAGGGCAACGGTACGTTTGTTCCGGCGACGTCCGCGCCACTGGCCGCGGGCAACACACCCGTTTTCGTCGCTACGGGCGATTTCAACAGCGATGGCATCACGGATCTCGCCGTTGCGAATAGCGGCGCGCCAACCAGCTCGGCCGAGGGAAACAGCGTCTCCATCTATTTAGGAAATGCGAATCCGAACGAGACGACTGTGGGCAACGGCACGTTTTCGACGCCGAACTTTTACCCCGCCGGAACCACCCCCAGCTCGATCGCCGTCGCCGATTACAATCAGGATGGTTTCAACGACCTCGCTATCGCCGACGCCAGCGACAACGCGGTCACGATCCTGTTCAACCAGGGCACCGGCGTCTTCGCCTCTGTAATTCCCGAGATACCGGTCGGCACGGCGCCGGTTTCGATCACCACAGCTGATTTCAATCAAGACGGTCTGCCCGACGCCGCCACTGCCGACAGCGGTGCCGCCGAAGCTACCGTGATCCTCAACTCCAGCGACCTTATTCCGTCGGGCATCAACGGGGCGGGCACGCAATTTCCGAATGCTCAATATATCGACGTGGGGCTCAAAGTGAAGGCCACCCCGCGCATCCATCCCGACAACGAAGTGACGCTGGATCTCGCTTTCAACATCAGCAGCATCAGCTCGCAAAGCTTCAATGCGATTCCGGTCATCAACAACGAAGAAGTCCAACAGAAAGTCCGCCTCAAGCAGGACGAGACTGCCGTGGTGGCCGGGTTCCGCTCGACGCAGCTCTCCAGTGCCATCACCGGAAATCCCGGCCTCGCACAGATTCCTGCCGTCGGCCTTCTCGATCAGAACGCGAGCAACCAAAACGAGGATACGCAGCTATTGATCCTGGTCACGCCGCGCCTGGTGCGCCTCGCCCCGCGCAAGGATCATTCCATCTACGCCGGCCCCGGCTCGCTCGAAGGCCCCGGAGGCGAGTCCGCGCCTGCCGTGGTCGCTCCACCGCAGCCCCCACCTGGCCCTGCGCCGCCTCCGCCAACCGGAACGCCACCGACTCCGCAGCCCGTTCCAGAGGCGCCGGGCACGCCGACTCCTCAGCCTGCGCCTCCGCCGCCGAACGCGCCGCCACAACCGCCGCCGCAATAGGTTCTAAGGCGCAGCCTCCAGGACAACTACCGGCTGATAGGTGCGCGGCACAACCGGCTCGGCAATCGCGATCAAGTGCCCCTGCTGATTGAAAACGCGCAGCCGCGAGGGCTGCCAATCGCCCGAATCGAGCTTCGCGGGCGCGCCTTGCGCCGCCACCGGGTTCCCGGGCTGAATCTGGGCCAGCGACAGATTGAATTTCGCGCCGTGCTTCACGCGCTTCTCAACGATCGGCAGCACCGTCGCGCGCGGTAATTCCGGCAGCATGTTCTCGAGTTTGATCACGCGCGATTCAAATTTTCCCGCCTTCCTATCCTCGATCAAATCCGGAAGCGAGACCGCGTGGTCGAGCGTGAACTCGCCGACCGCGGTGCGAACAATCTCCGCCAGATGTGCGCCTGTGCCTTGCAGCTGTCCCAGGTCATGCGCCAGCGAACGAATGTAGGTGCCCGCTCCGCATTCCACCGCAAACCGCGCGCAGGATCCCTCGACGCTGGTCAGCTTGAATTCGCTCACCTCGACTGCCACCGGCTCCAGCTTCACCGGCTTTTGCTTTCGCGCCAGCTCGTGCGCCGGGCGTCCGTGGATTTTCTTCGCTGAAAACGACGGCGGGGTCTGCTGGATCGCGCCGACGAACCTGTCGGCGAACGACTGAATTTCCTGTCGATCGATCGCCGGAGCCGCATCTTCGGAAAGAGCCTCGCCATCCGCGTCATAGGTATCCGTCGCGAATCCGAAACGCACCGAACAGGTGTAGCGCTTCCGTCGTTTGCCGTAAAATCGCGCCAGCCGCGTCGCGCGCCCGAGCGCCAGCACCAGCACTCCCGTCGCCAGCGGGTCGAGCGTCCCCAGATGCCCGATGTGCCGGAATCCAACCAGCCGGCGCACCGTCTCGACCACGTCGTGCGACGTTTTTCCTCGCGGCTTGTCGATCACCAGAATTCCGTCGATGGACGCAGGATTTGGCGTTGATGGCATGGTCAGTAAGGAATTCCAACTCGTAGCGCCGGATTCGAGCCGGCCAACCCCCTGGAGCAGCGCGCCCCGCTACGATTTTTCCGGGTGACTCACTTTTCGCAACAGTTCGTCGATACGATGGCCATATTCTTCCGACATGTCGGGGATGAACAGGATTTCCGGCGCGCGGCGCAGTTGCAGCCGCTCCACCAATTCGTGCCGGATGAACTTCGACGCCGCCCTTAATCCCTTTAGCGCGTCTTCTCGCTCCGCTTCCGTGCCGTCAAACTGGATGAAAATCCGCACTGTTTTCAGGCCGGGCGCAACGCGCACTTCCGTCACCGTTAGTGGCACCGCCAGCCGCGGGTCTTTTAATTCCCCCGCCAGCATCAGCATCACTTCGTTGCGGATTTCTTCGGCGATGCGCTCCGACCGAAATCCCCCGACCGTCATGGTTCGTCCTCGAAATATTCAATTTCCTGCGACACCAGATCGCGCCCCAGCACGCGCTCCGATTCCGCGGCAATTGCCTGCAGCGACTCCTCCAGGTGTTTCCCGTCGCCCGAAATGCTCACCACACCCACGCGGGAACGCTGCCAGAGCTCCTGATGTTCCAGCTCGGCCACCGCCACGTTGTGGTGCGCGCGTAGCCGGTCTTTCAGGCTCCGCAGCAGCTGCCGCTTATCCTTCAACGACTGTGCGTCGGGGATGTGAATTTCCAGAGTGAGGAGGCCGATCGGCATGCTCGCCCCATCGAATTCCGGCGGAAACATCGAATCAAACGAATATTAGCTGCGCCGCGCCTCGGCCGCTTCCGGACGCCCGCGATCCGGCGGCACCACGGCTTCGAGCGGCGACGACTTTTCGATCTTGAAGCATTCCAGAATGTCGCCGACTTTCACGTCGTTGAAATTCGAAACGCCCACGCCGCATTCAAATCCCGCGCGCACTTCGCTCGCGTCGTCCTTGAACCGCCGCAGGGAACTGACGCGCCCTGTATAGATCACCGCGTTGTCTCGCAGCACGCGCACGTCCGCGTCGCGCTTGATGATTCCGTCCTGCACCGAGCAGCCTGCGATCATGCCCGAACCCTTGATGCGGAACGTATTTCGCACTTCCGCGCGGCCCAGATACACTTCCTTCACCACCGGAGCCAGCAATCCGGCTACGGCCTTGCGGACTTCATCCAGCAATTCGTAAATGATCGTGTGCGTGCGGATGTCCACCCCTTCGCGCTGCGCCAGATCGGTGGCCTTGCGCTCGGGCCGCACGTTGAAGGCGATGATCACGGCGTTGGAGGCCGATGCCAGAATCACATCCGATTCCGTCACCGCGCCGACGCTGGCCTGCATCACTTTCAGCTTCACCTGGTCGTTGGAAAGTTTCGGCAGCATTTCGTTCAGCACTTCAACCGACCCCTGCACGTCTGCCTTGATCACCACGGGCAATTCTTTCACTTCTCCCAACCGCAGCTGCTCATGCAATTGATCGAGCGTGAGTCGGCCCGACGACGCCGACTTCGCCAGCGCCGCCTCGCGCTGCTTGGCCTGCCGATACTCCACGATATGGCGCGCTTTCGCCTCGTCCGCCACCTGGAACTGATCGCCCGCTTCCGGTACGCCCTGCAAGCCGAGCACTTCCACCGGCGTCGAAGGTTCGGCCTTCTGAATCGCCTGGCTGCGGTCATTGAACATCGCGCGCACTTTGCCGTACACCGCGCCGACGATGAACACGTCGCCCACGTTGAGCGTCCCGTTCTGCACCAGCACGGTCGCCACCGGCCCGCGGCCCTTGTCCATGCGCGACTCGAGCACCGTGCCGCTGCCCGGCGCATCCGGATCCGCCTTCAATTCCAGTAGATCGGCAACCAGCAGGATCATTTCTAGCAACCGCGGAATATTCTGTTTCGTTCGCGCGGAGACTTCGACTGTCACCGTCGTCCCGCCCCATTCTTCCGGCATCAATCCGCGATCGGCAAGTTGCCGCTTCACGCGCTCCGGCTCGGCGTTCGGCTTGTCGATCTTGTTGACCGCGACCACGATCTGCACGTTCGCGGCCTTGGCATGCGCGATGGCTTCTTCGGTCTGCGGCATGACGCCATCGTCCGCCGCGACCACCAGCACGACGATGTCCGTCACCTTGGCCCCGCGCGCGCGCATCCGTGTAAATGCTTCGTGGCCTGGCGTGTCGATGAACACGATCTTGCGGTTGTCGGCATGCACTTCGTACGCGCCGATGTGTTGCGTGATTCCGCCGGCTTCGCCCGCGGCCACTTCGGTCTCGCGGATCGCGTCGAGCAAGCTCGTTTTGCCGTGGTCGACGTGGCCCATCACGGTCACCACGGGCGCGCGCGGCAGCATGTGCCCCGTGCGCTCTTCCTTGATCTTTTCCTCCTCAACGAGCTGGTGTTCGTAGGTCACCACTTCCACGATTCCGTTGAAGGACTCGGCCAGGCTCGTGGCCGTCGGCACGTCCAGTGCCTGGTTGATGCTGGCGAAGATTCCACGATCGAGCAGCGTCTTCAGCAATTCCTTGGCGCGAATGTCGAGTTTTTCGGCCAGTTCGCGAACGGTGATGCCTTCGGTCACGATTACCGCTCGCGGCTCGCGCTGCACCGGAGCCACTGGCTCGACGTGTGCCGCGCGGCCTGCAGCCGCACCGGCGCGCGTGCGCACGGGATGAAGCCGCCGTTCGCCTTCCGCATATCGTTTTTCAATTGTGGGACGCCCGCGCGACGCGGGCGGCTTGCGTGCGTACAGCGGCTTGCCGGGCTCCGCCTTCGGAAGCCCACCCGTCGCACCGGGCCGCTGGCTGCCGATCGGTTCTGATCCGGGCCGACCGTCCGGCCGTTGCGGAAACCTTCCCGGAGGGCCTCCCGGTCGCGGCGGACCGCCGGGCCGCGCGGCGCCGGGACGAATTTGTCCGGGTGCCGCTGCCGGACGCATTCCTTGCGGCGCGCCGGGTCGATTTTGATAGGGCCCCGACGGTTGACCTGGCTGACCAGGTCGGGCAGGGAATCGCTGGCCCGCAGGCGGTGGTGCGCCTGCTGGACGAGGCGCTCCCGGCGTAGCGGGCGCCGGCCCGCCCGGGCTTGCTGCGGCAGGCCGCGCGCCGGCCGGTCGGGGTGGTGCCCCTGCAGGAGCGACGCCCGGTCGAGCCGCCGCCGCTGCATGCGTAGGATGAGTTGGATGGGCCACAGGATGCGTGGCCGCCGGTGGTGGCGCAGTCGACGCTGCGGCCGCTGGACGCAGCGGAACTCCGGGTTGCGGCCCCGTGGCCGGCATACCCGCAGGTCGCGCGGGAGCAGCAGGCGCGCCCGTGGCTGCAGGCGCCGGGCGTAACGGCGGCGTTGCTGCGGCGGCGGGCTTCGCCGCAGGCGTGCCAGGTTTCGCGGGCGCCGCTGGGGCGGCAGCGGCGGGACGCGCGGTCTTCGTTTTCGCTGCGGCAGTCTTCGCCGCTTCCGCCGCCGCCTCCGCCGCCGCGAGACCCAGAAAATGCTTGCGAGCCAGTTCCGCGTGCTCGATATCAATCGAGCTCGAGTGCGTCTTTTTCTCGACGACGCCGATCGAAGGCAAAAAGTCGATCAGCACCTTGGCCTTGATCTCCAGCTCGCGGGCCAGCTCATTCAATCGGACTTGTTTGGAATCCGCCATTCGCCTCTAGCTTTCGAAAATCTCCCTACTCGGCGCCTTCCGCTTTTTCGGCGCTTTCATCCACGGCTTCCGCCGCCGCCCGATCCGCTTGTGTTGTTTCTTCGGCTTCGGACGATTCTTCTGCGCTCGCCTGCGTTAGGCTCGCTTCACCGTCAACCGGCTTTGTCGATTCGCTGTGTTCGCCGACTGGGCCGGCGTCCGTCACGAGGCTCTCGGCGGCCGCCTCGTCTTCAGTGGAAGGTTCAACCGGAGCCACAGCCTGCGATTCCAGCGCTTCGAAATAAGCCGCTACAGACTGATGAATCTTTTCGACCATCTTCTCGCCGATGCCCGGAATCTCGACCAGTTGCTCGGGGGTCATGTCCGCCAGTTTCTCAACCGACGTGATGCCGGCCGCTTCGAGCTTCTCGATCGTCTTCGGACCCACGCCAGCCAGTTCCGCCAACGGAGTGCCCGGAGCCGTGAGCGCGGCCATCTGCGCTTCAATCTCGCGCCGCTTTTCCTCCTCGCTCTTGATGTCGACGTTCCAGCCGATCAGCTTGCTGGCCAGCCGCACGTTCTGGCCCTTCTTGCCGATGGCCAGAGAAAGTTGCGTATCCTCGACGATCACCTCGAGCCGCTTTTCCTCCGGATCGACGATCTGAACGCGCGTCACTTTCGCCGGGCTCAGCGCCTTCTGTGCGAAGGCGATGGTCTCTTCGCTGTACGGAATGATGTCGATCTTCTCGCCGCGCAGCTCGCGAATGATCGACTGCACACGCATGCCTTTCATGCCCACGCACGCGCCCACCGGATCGACGTCCTTGTCGCGGCTTTCCACCGCGATCTTCGTT
>Ga0210404_10000803_pt1 | contig 14639 bp, 15 predicted proteins | sample IncBWH28MmetaG_FD_155455 | JGI IMG/M metagenome (GOLD analysis project Ga0210404, IMG submission 155455) | Forest soil microbial communities from Barre Woods Harvard Forest LTER site, Petersham, Massachusetts, United States - Inc-BW-H-28-M | ecosystem: Environmental > Terrestrial > Soil >... | reverse complement strand
CGATGTCAGGATGAGAAATGGAGAGATGGTGAATCAAGAGTGAGCATGGAGGGCGACGAGGCGAATGGGAGAGGCGATGATGAAGACGACGAAGATGAAGATCTCGAGGAGGAGACTGACGACGAGTCGGAAGAGCATGTCTCAGAGGAGATAGCGGAGAGAGAGGAAAGTTCAGAACATGGGAAAGAGAAACGGCCGAACCGAGCTAAGAAGACGGGCTGAATTGGTTTGTCAGCATAACATCTCCTAGGAGTGAAGCGGTCCCGTGGCCTAGTGCCGGGGCGGTTCTGGTTTTTGGAAAAATAGTTCCGTTAAGAAAAGGAGGGGTTGGGGTGTTGTGGCTCTTAGGAGGGCTTGATGGTGTTGGTGTCCATTGTAACCGCCGCAACACGGGCGAGCGCTCTGCCGTCAAGTTCGGCGCCTGTTGTGATGGTGATCGATGCGTAGGCCATTATGGTGCCTTTGAAGATAGAGGTTGTGCCGAGAGTTGCTGAGCTACCGACTGCCCAGAAGACGTTCGAAGCCTGAGCACCGTTCGCCAATACAATGTTTGCGCCTGATGCGGTGGTGAGTGTTGATGCTATCTGGAAGATGAAGACCGCATTAGCGTTGCCTTGTGCGTCGAGAGTCAAGGTTCCCGTGATTGCAAGTGACGATGTGGACTTGTAAAGTCCGGGCGTAAGAGTTAGTCCGCCTAAATCCCCAGATACGGTTATCGGGCATAGTGTTAGTCCTTGGGCGTTGTTGTAAGCTGTTGTCAAGTCAGCTTGAGCTGTTGCGGCACTACCGCCGATGATGATGCTTCCTCCAGTTACTGTTCCGGGCGGGAATCCAGTAACGGCGGTCCCTGGGCTGACCCCTAGGTTACCGGTGACATTCGTCTTTCCGGTGTTGGTGACTCCGGAGCCTGCTAGGACCTCGAAGTTGGCGGCTGTTCCAAGCGAGATTGCGGTCTGAGCGCAGGACGAGGTTGAGGTTGCTGTGGTAAAGCTCCAGACGAAATTGGTCTGCAACGCGTTGCCTGAAATGTCCTTTACTCCCGTTGTAATCGTTGCAGTATAGGTCGTGTCTGCAGTGAGGCTAGTTGATGGCTTGAAGCTGGCCGTAGTTCCCGCGTAGATTACTGTTCCTGAGATAGAAGTTGATCCCTGAGTCATGGTGAAGGTCGTGGTCGTGATCGTTGAGGGATCCATGGCCTTGCTGAATGTCGCGGAGATGCTGCTGTCGACCGCCACAGCAAGAACAGGGCTCGTACCGGTCACGGTAGGCGGGGTTGTATCTGCTAGCACGCCTGTTGTGAAGCTCCATACGAAGTTGACTGCTAGTGAGTGGCCTGAGGAGTCTTTGGCTCCGGTCGTTATAGTGGCAGTGTATACGGTGTTTGTCGCGAGATTGGCTGAGGGAATAAAGATCGCGGTAACGCCAACATAGCTTACAGCGCCAGTATCATATGTGGTCCCGTGCTTGAGCGTGAATGTCGTGGTCGTGATCGTTGTAGGGTCCATTGCGGTGCTGAAAGTTACCAGAATCTTTGTGTTGATCGGGCTGTTGGTGGCAGAGTAGACGGGGGCCGTGCTGGTAACGGCAGGAGCTGTAGATGTCGACCGGGACTGATATAGATAGTATCCCAGTCCTGCGGCGATAACCACTACCGCGATGAGAACGATACCAAGAAGTCCTCTTCTCTTCATCATCGGCTTAGGCGTTTGAGCTGTTGTCACTTTTGCTCTAACGTTCCTTCTGCGTTCTTGCTTCGTCTCTTAAACTATAGGTAGGATACCAAAAAAGTTGGGAGTTTCGGGATCGTACTGTTCTTCGCTGGTCCTAGAGTGGCTTTGTGATGATGTTGCTGTCCAGTGTGACCGCGCCGACTTCTGCTAGTGCTCTACCGTCCACCGTTGCCCCCGTCGTAATGGTGATCGATGCGTAGGCCATTATGGTGCCTTTGAAGACAGAGGTTGTGCCGAGAGTTGCTGAGCTACCGACCACCCAGAATATGTTCGAAGCCTGGGCTCCGCCCGTCAGAATTATCTGGCTGGCGGTTAGTGTGGTGAGTGTTGAGGCTATCTGGAAGACCCAGACAGCGTTGGGGTCTCCCTGTGCGTCCAGAGTCAAAGCCCCGGTTACGGCAAGGGATGATGTGGATTTGTATAGTCCTGGTACGAGCGTTCGTCCACCTAGATCGCCAGCGATAAGAATCGGTAGTGTTAGGGCGTTAGCGGTGTTTATTGCGGTTGCCAAGTCAGTCTTTGCTATTGCCGCGGTAGCATCACCTGTGTGTAGTGCTCCGTTCACTATTCCTGGTGGGATTCCAGTTACGGCAGTGCCTGGACTTAGTCCGAGGTCACCGGTAATCACTGTAAGGCCGGTGCTGGTAACTGTTGCGCCGGCGAGGACTGCGAAATTGGCGGCAGTTCCGAGAGGTATTGTTGTCTGAGCTATCGAGACCGGTGTTACTGCCCATATTACTTGTAAGCTAACGCCAGCAGGGATGACGAGAGCTGTCGTGTAGGTTGCAACGTAGTCGTAGGATGTTGATGATGTGGGGATGAATTTTGTCGTTAGACCTGCGGGACAAGTGGCGGTGCCCAATGATATACAGACCTTGCTAATTGCATCTTTTGTTTGCACTACTATGTCGATGCCTGAAAACACCGTGTTCCAGGTCAGTGTTGGGCTAACGAAAGCAAAAGTTATGTTGATTGTGGTTCCAGATCCGACGACCAGTCCGTTCGTAAACGTCTTTGAGCTCGAAGCGATGCTGGAGAGAAGCCCAAAGTCTAATGCTGCTGTTGACTGGACTGTGGCTGTTGTCGGTGCTTTGTAGGTGAAGTTTTGAGTCACGAAGAGTGTAACTCCGGCCGCCCCACCCACTATGGCTGATAACAACAGCAGAGCGAGTAGTGATCTGCGAAACTTCTTTCCTATACGCGGTTTGCTGGTTTCCATACTTTCATTTTCCAAAATTATCTTTACACCTCTTTTGCTCGGGTGGTTACTGCTGAAGCAGTTAACCGCTTGCAAAACATTGTCAAGAATCGTCTGTCTACGACTCTCTCTGTATATCCGTTAAGACAAGCGACTTTATGCAAACGTTTTCCACGTTCTCCTCTTCTCATTCTGCGCTGCACACGGAGACAGCCCTAGTAAGAGGAGAAGGACCGTTTCCTCCAGGGTTCGGTCAGACGTTAAAGTCACAGATGATGCAAGTAGAAAGTGTGCTACTTACCAAGCAAGCCGTGTGGCGTAAGTTCATGGTTCTCCGGCACGGTATCCTGTGGGGTCACACGGATCCTACGACACTTCGTGCTCGAGGACTCTTGACCCCTCTCTTTAGTCCCGCATAGGGACACCTAATTGCAGTCCTGCGCTCTGTTACGTCCAGAACTTTGCTCGGCTTAGTAGGTCGTCGACCGTAAGGAATTCGCTCGTCGGCGTCTGACGCGATCCATGCTCGCCTCAAGCACAGATTCTCGCTGCATATTGTACACTGAGGGGCGCGTCTGATGGGGGTTGATTTCCCTGCGTTCTGAACGTATCCCGCTCATCATCAGATTATCTCTCACCCATTCAGGTACGATGACCGCTCTGATAAGCTGCTGCACCCTCACATTTCTCCTCTCAGCTTCCGTGGTCAGTATTCGGAGTGTTTCGTCTCCTACTGACATGAGGAACTTCGCCATAGCTAGATACCGCTCTCCTCGCGGCGGGCCCAAGCCTCGGAGCTCTGCTCTGAATTCTGTGGGTTGAGCACTCTCGAACCTTCATCCTCGACGAAGACGATGAGGTTGTAGTCGACGTCGACGCCTCGAAGGAACTGAACGAGCCCGATAAACTCGTCTGGCATCTCCTCCCTCTTCGTGGTCCATGTTTCCCCTTTCAGCCTCAGGAAGGCTGTCCATTTCATCCCCATGATATCCTATCTGTCTGACGCTCACATTCTTATTCGCTTGCAATACGGCGTCTCCGGTTGCCCTCTCGTGCAAATTGGGTACCCCCCTCGCCTTGCATTCGTCGAACTTGCAGGACACTGCAATACAAAACCGAAATATTTAAGAGCAAAAAAAAAAACGTATTATCACAAAGACAGAGTGGGAGAAGCTTTGGGAGGAAACTTTCCACCTAACCCTTCTAGGAAAACAGCGACAGTATCCTATAGGATCCGGGAGGAACTGAAGGCAAGTCTCGAGGAAGAGGCCGCGAGGCTTGGCATCAATCCCAACGCATTGGTTTCACAAATATTCAGCAGGCACGTAAGCTGGGGGCGATACGTTGGTCGACTCAATTTCGTCCCTGTCAGCAAGGACTTTCTGAGGTTCGTATTCGAGACCCTTTCACAGGAAGATATCGGACGAATCGCGAAGGCGCTCGGTGAGTCCCAAGCTCACGAAGAACTCCTGTTCCTTTTTCAGCAAATAACCCCTGGGACCATCCTAATGTTCATCGACCTCTGGGCGAGCCACTTTGACGCCTGGGATCACAAATACCAGGGAGGAAAGCATCTTTTCACTATCAAGCATGATGTCAACCTGAACTTTTCATTCTTCACCAAGGAGTACGTGTCTTCTCTGCTTCAGAGCACACTCGGGACAAAGGTCGACTTTGAAGCAATGAGTCCCAACTCTGTGACATTCAGCTTCGGAAGCACGTTAAACCACTGGCGCAACGAGGAAGTCAAGCCTCCACCAAACAAGCTAAACAACAACATACCCAACCAAACGCTCCAGAAGAAGACAACCTAAACAAGGCCAGACACTAAGACGCTCTCAGGTGCTCCTAGCGTTTCATGCAGCCCGCGCTCGTCAGCGCCAAACTGTTCTTAATGCACCTTAGCAATCGGGGATGCAGGCTCCTCTACGACTCCCCTAGCCTACGACGCCCAGTGTTTTTCCTTCCAAGATACACAAGGCGGCTCACATCTTTCCCAGGATAGCCTACGATATCCTCACGCTTAGACTTGCAAACTACGCTAGGTGAAGAAGGTAAATGCAATTCAGCAAGCGTATCTGATCGTATTGTCTAATTTGTAAAACATCGTATGCAACGGGTTTTATCCAAACTAGACGGCCAGACGGCCCTCACCCAATGTGGGAGAGGAAGTGAAAAATTGGAAAACAAACAAAAGTCGAAGTTAAGATTCAGTCGAACTAGAGCGATCGTTCTGGGCGTAATCGCAATTACCGCGGTCGCGGGCGTCGCGGCCTTCGTAACTTTCACGCAATACTTCCCGGCAGTCCCAACAGCAGTAGCAACAGCAAACCTAGTACCGAACTGTGGAACAGCTACTCCGGGAGACGTATTGACATTTACTCCAGCCACAGTAGTAGCAGGCCAGCCCTTCGCCATAACCTATAGCTGCACATCTGGGCCAGCAATAACAGTGACAAACGGTCCGATTACCAAGATTCCAACAGAGGCGCCAGCAATCGGCGCGAGCGGTGCACCTACAACCCTTAGCCTAATCGCCCCCGGCGTGACATGCACATCTACAGCGGGAATAGCTCTCGCTCAGAGCACAGCAGTCAGCATCCCAACAGGCAGTTACAACTATTGCGCGACTGGAACCTCGGCGGCAGTAACTGGAGTCGTTAGCTTCACAGTAGCTTGGGCTTAGACAATACCCAATGCGCGTCGAACTCCCCTCTTTTTTTCAAAAGGACGATTGTACCCTCATCTACACAGGTGCCTCAGAACCTCATTCTCAAAGAACCAATAGAAGAAGCTACGAATTTGTTTTAAGGTAAGACGGCGTAACTTGTACGCTAGCCAATTGGTAACGTTGCGGTCTAACATGCCCGGAAAGCGTGTTCTTGTAACCTTGTCTGCTCCCGAAAGAAGAAACAAGGCGGCCCAAGTCATCACGATTGCGGTACTGTTCTTTCTGGTCGTAATTCCGGTCGGGGCCACCGCAGTACTTGCTACATCCCATGGACAGAACGGTTCCAATCTGGCACCCAACTGCTTGGCCCTTCGATCCAGTCAGGCTACGGTGATTGCCGGCGGTTCCGGCCTGATATTGTTCTCTTGCGATGGTGGTCCTGCGCTTACTGTCGGGAAGTCTGATCAGTTCCGACCCTCCTTCACCTTGCCGACGGGCTATACTGATCTGAGGATCGTGAGTCACGCTCTCGGAGCTAACGCCTGCAACCATGGTCCGATCCTCGTATCGGGCCAACCCTTCGATCTAGACGGGCCAGGAAACTTCGACTACTGTGCGAACTATGCTAACGCTCCAAGCACAGGGCTAGGTTCCTTCAAAGTCGCATGGTCAAAGTAACCATGACGCCCCGCGTTAGAACGGGGTCTCTACCTGTCCAACAAGCCTAGAAAGTTCTAGCCCACGTGCCTAAAGAGTATCAGAGTTGGGTCAGCGCAACCTGCCCATTGCTTGATAATGCGGTTCTAAGATGAGCTTACCAGTTCTGGACTGAAGGCTCTGGTCAACTGGATGATTCTGTCGTAGGCTATCCGATGCCTTAGAGTAATCTTGACCGGTTTACCATTACTCGGTGTGATCGTAACACGCCCACTGCTGAATATGCCCGGCTTCTTGACTTCGATGCGACTTATCTGATCCTTTGCCATATCGAACTCTTTCATTCCCTCGAGCTGCCCGATTACCTTGGCGCTCTCTTCCGCGGAGACGTTTGGCATTAGTTGACCATCGATGAACCCCGCCATGGTCCCTCCGAGGGCTCCGCCGCCTCTGCTGCCTAAGTCTATTCCAATTACTCTAGTCGTCGTGAAGTACAATCCGTAACCAATATGGAATCCCTTCGCGAGGAATCCGCTCGCGAATCCTCCTAGAAACATCTCGCCGCTGGTCATCCGTCACTCCTCGACAACCAAAGGCTGATTTTGATTCGAATAAGCAGTTCGTTCCCGACAGAGATCGAAACTAGTCACGCCCATAAATTTGTTGGAGCCGGCCAAACCAAGAGAGCGGACGGTAGCCTCCCAATCTACAGAGATAAGGGCCGTACGGGATCCGAGGTCTACTAGTCCCGGGAAACAGTCCGGTTCGTTCCGGGGGTCAAAGTGGGACCCTGCGGGTTGAGAGCTGTCGAGGTCTTTTCTGCACTATCAGCGAAGCTGATCAGGTATGTGACGAGGACCCCGAGCACAAACGCGTTTGTGAGATGAATTACAATAACTACACCACTGTTTGTTCCGAGAGCGATGAATCCGAGGATTATCTGCACGACATAGTCTGCTATCGCAGCTATTCCGGTTCTGAAAAGAGTCGACTTCCGACCCAGTTCACTTGCAGCGTAGACCGTTGCGATGATGAGGACTCCGAAAGCTAACACTCCCCACACGAGGTGATATCGCACATCAACATAGCCGAAGACCGCACTGCCACCAAGAATGACTTGGACGAACAGCATCAATCCAACTATGTTCGCAACTATCCGAGCCGGCTTCAAGGCTACTCGGGTCCCCCTTTCTTTGATATCAGATTTTCCTATTTACCCACAAACCGCGTGCTGGTTCTCCAACCGCAATGTTGAACTGATGAGTCTACTCGGGAACACCCCATGCTTGACTCCGACAAGGTCCCCGTTTCTCAGTCCGCCTTACTGGTGATCGATGCTCAGGACTCGTTCAAGACAGGCCCCCGCTGGAACAGACGAAGCAACCCAGCCTTCGAAAAGAATCTCGCTGGACTTATCGAGGCATACCGAACTGCACGTTTACCCGTCGTGTTCTTCTTGCATACTGACAAGGACGAGGGGTTTGCCAGGGATAGTCCCCTGTTCAAGCTGATGGACTTTCTCAAACCACGAGCTGATGAGCCCGTCATGGTCAAGAACACGCGCAACTGCTTCACCAGCACCACGCTCCAGCCTTACCTGCTCGAAAAAGGCGTCAGACGGGTCGCTATTACTGGAATACAGACGGAACAGTGTTGCGAGACAACTGCCAGAGTGGCGGCCGACCTCGGGTACGCCGTAGATTTCGTCACCGAGGCAACCATGACCTTTCCAATCCCGAACTGGGACAAGCCAGGCGAGGAGCTCGGAGTTGACGCCATACGCGAACGGACTGAATACGCACTAAGACGCCGTTTTGCGCGAATCACTACTGTCGACCAGCTGACAAAGGAACTGAAGCCGCTTCAATAGTGAAGCGGAGCTACAAGCTCAGCCCTTTCACTTGGCTTTTGGAAAGGGCAAGGGATGAACAATGCTTGGGGTCCACTTCTCGCCCCACCTTCTGTATGCTGACATGACATCATTCAGATCTCGTCCTTTCTCCGTAAGACTGTACACGACCGAGAACGGTTCCGTCCCAACTACTTGTCTCTCAACAATTCCCATTCCTTGCAGATATTTCAGAGTTCGAGAGAGTGTTCGCGGGTTCAGATCGTCCGGCTGTCCCTTTCTGAGAAGATCATTGAAGCGCATGGGACCGTCCATCAGATAGTATGCTAACAGTATCCGCCATTCAGAGCCCAGCTTTCTGACGGCCTTGATTACCGCACAAATGTCCCGCCTGCACACTCCATTGCCGCTAGAAAGGATGGCTGAAATGTCAGGTTGGCAGTTCGACGGTAGAGTCCCCAATGTTATCTGCCTAATCCTTGGTTAGTCCGAAATATAAGTAGCAAAGGGACACGGACGTTAGTTAGAACACGATTCCGCTAGATAACATACGTGTCCGCTAGGGACCAGAATTTCCGCTTAGAATTATTACTGTAGACGCAGACTGTTGCTATAACGGGATGTGATCTAGTGCAATGAGTACCATGAAGGACGGCGCCTCGTGGCCCGTCATGCCAGGCACGTATCAGCTAGGCGATCCGAGTGGTCCAGTCGCGGTCTGCGCACTCACCTCAGAAAAATTGGTGAGCCCACTCGTAGGAGTCCAAGGAGTAGCAATTGCGGGGATTGTCTACACGGCCAACCTTGGAATTACCCGGATCATTGTTAACATCACATCCAATCCTGCAATTCGTTTCCTTCTAATCTGCGGCAAGGACTCAGCACTATTTCGACCTGGACAATCCCTGGTTGCTCTATCAGAACACGGGATCGATGGCCAGCGGCGCATCGTTCAGGCTGCCGGATACGATCCAGTCTTGCCATCAATTGACCCCGAGCAAGTAGCACAATTCAGGAGGCAGGTTGAAGTTCTTGACTGGACGGGAGAAGAAGATGTTCAACTTCTCAAGGATCGTATCAAGAGTCTCGCGGTACGAAACCCAGGCGTATTCGTGACCGACCAGACAGAAGCTACAGCATCAAAAAGTGGAGAAGAGTTTGCGTCTATTCGGCCAGGAGGTCAGCGAGAGCCTCTCATTTACGATCCGAAGGGATACTTTGTAATCACGATCGAACCTGAGCAGAAGGAAATCGTACTGCGACACTATCTGCCAGATCACACGCCTGCTCATGAAATGCGGGGACGTGGAGCAACATCAATGCTACTTGGCCTGTTGCGAGACGGACTTGTCACCCAGCTAAGCCACGCAGGCTACCTAGGCGAGGAACTGGCCAAAGCGCAGACCGCGCTGCAATTTGGACTAAGATATGATCAAGACAGGCTCCTGAGACCTCGAGAATCCTCCACAGACACCACAACAGCAGACCCACCGGCCCCTCAGGCGCCCCCAAAGCCCAAACCTGTCCAATTGTATACCTTGAAACAGCTAGAGACAGCTGTTCCCCCGGGCACAGACATAGACCTCTTCATGTCGATCACCGATCTGCCTCGCGAACAAGTTCTTGGAGGGATATTCGCGGAAGCTGATGAATCTGGACCCTCCAGGACCCTTACGCGAACAACACAACGCATCGAAGTCGAATGGACCCCGACGATCAAGTTTGCCATGGGAGGAGCAACCGACCTCGTGGTTGGCGCTCTTCTCCGCGTTATGGGTAAGTTCGATCAGAACCACCTGATACACGGAGATATGATCATAGTCCTGACAAAAGTAGCACAGCTACAGTGACAGAGTTGGACGAGAAGAGAGGTGACTTGTTAGTATGTCTGAAGTGGTCGTGAAGTCAACCGAGAATGGGCCTAACCTCGTGATAGTCGACGGCAAGGTTGTTCAGGCGTGGTGCCGGTGTGGAGGTTCGACACTGATGCCTTTCTGCGATGGCTCGCACAAGAAGAATGGCTTCGCGGCGCAAGCGCGCGAAGTCAAGGTCCGCTAAAACAACGCGAGAAAGAGGAATTCGGAAAGTTAGGGTCCTAAGCCGAGCTGAGCCATCAGACCCAGAACGTCGAAATAGATACGCACCTCTCCAATACGACCGCCCTCGACTCGACAGATGATCGAGCTTGGGATCTTGAAGCTCTTACCAGTTGGTTGTACCTCTCTAGGTCCCGCGTGGATGGCTCCCTTCATAGTTCCACTCTCCTCAACCTCCAAGCATACCCAGTCATCCTGGCCAAAGCTTCGCACTTTTCTAACCTGGTAATCAGGGAACATACTGAACAGACCCGTCCACATCTTGTCGAGAGCTGGCCGACCTTTCAACGATCCCAAGGTGGGGTCGTAGAGGACAGCAGATTCTCCATGAAGCTCTAGAAACTCTTCTTTGGAGCGCTTGTTGATGCTGTCTACCCATGCTCGCTCAACGAGTCCAACGTTATCTGCAATTGTCGTTTGCAAAGCGCGTCTTATTTCACTGAAGGGTCAGGCTTTCCTATAACCTAGATAGGGACTCACAAGGATAGTACGAGTGGTCATGTTGCAACGTCAGAACACTACAAGCCTGGAAAAGGAATTCTTCGCTGCCCGTCCTATCAAGCCAGACCTCGGAGTACTTGGACGTAAATGGGCACTCCTCATTCTTGCCGACATTGGACTAAGACGGGTCGATCGTTTCTCCGGTCTCCTCCGTTCAAACCCTAAGCTCAACTCTAGAATTCTCAGTAGACGGCTCAGGGAGCTAGAAGAGGCGGGCATGATTAGAAGACTGGAGACGAATCGAGCACTGGGACCTGTGCACTGGACTATGACCGAGAAAGGAGTCGATATTCTCCCGGCCATCATTCGACTAATAGCGTTCGGCGCTAGGTGGAATGCTGAGAACCCGTTTCACGGAAAACCTCCACGTAGACTTGCTTAGTTATTTCTTGAATCGCATCTGTAGAGCTATGCCTGTGAGGGTCTCGGCCTTCCGACTTGTCCGAGCTCTTTGAGTCGATTAATCCGGTTTTGATCACGCGTGACCCTTGGGTCCTTTGAAAGCTCCGCATAGGCGGCCGCGAACCATTCCTGAGCTTCATGTTCTTGGCCTAGGACTAGCAGACATTCGGCGATCTCCTCATAGACGTACCCGTTTCTCTTTCCGTCCGACTGGTACTCCTCGAAGAGCGCTCTCTGCATCTCTAACGCTTCTTCTGTGTGGTCTATCGCCCGGAGAACTCTTGCGACACACCATTTTGCCGTCCTAATCTTAAGCGAGTCGCCGAGCTGTTCGTAAAACTCCAGAGCTTTCTGGAACATGAACAAGGACTCTTGGTAGGATTTCTGATCAAAATAATTCCAGCCGATACTATTGTAGAGAATGACCTTCCATCTGCTCGCCTTCTCCTCCTTCGAGTTCTCTGCAATCTCCAACGCTTTCAGGTTCCATTCCACCGCCTTCTCAGGTTCAGCGATGGCCATCAGATGAGCAGCGTCAACAGCGTAGAGATCCATTTTGAAAACGACAGCTAGATTGATCGCTTCTCGGAAGCGCGGCTGAGCTTCTCCTGCTTTCCCCGACAAGCTAAGAGCTCTTCCTCGCTCCAACAGGTATCTCACGCTAATCCTCTGGTCGGCTTTCGGCAGTGCCTTCTCCACTCGATCAAGGGTCTTCTGGGCATCCGGAAATTTTCTCTGCATAGCTTCTGCTCTCGCAATCTGCGTTAGAAGTTCAGCTAGGTACGAGATGTCGAGCGAGTCTACCGCTGCTGGGAGAAGCTCGCGAAATCTCTTCTCAGTCGACCCTGGGTGGTCATAATCCCATAGACTGTCAAAATCGGGGAGCTTACCTGCGGCAATCCTGCTTTCTGACTCTCCTCTCTCTCCTGTTAAAGCCGACATGCTTCTGGAGAAACCCCGGACAAGTATCTACTCAATGAATCAACTCAATTTCTTGATTGTACCCAGCACCTAAGACCAATGGTGAAGGCGAGAAGAGGGGATGTATTCTCGTGACTAAGGAGCCCTCATAAGTATCGCCATCTCCAGCTCGATCCCTCGACATCGGACCAGAGGTTCTCGCAATAATGCTGTTCGTGGGTATCGACGTCGGCGGAACATTCACAGACATCATCGTCTTTGACAACGAATCGAGGAAGACTCCCGAGATTGTAAAAGTCCCGACAGTTCCCAAACGGCCCGGTTTTGCGATCCTCGAAGCCCTCAAACTGTATCGGGACAGAGTGGAAGAAGTGGCTCTGGTTTCTCACGCTACCACGATAGCTACCAATGCTCTTCTAACGCAGAGTGGGCTCGCGAAAACCGCCCTTATCGCCAATCATGGTTTCAGAGATGTCTTGGAAATCGGACGACAGAGAAGACCCGAAATCTACAACCTCGACACAAAGAGGCCGAAGCAACTTGTCGATAGAAGAGACCGTTTCACAGTGAGCGGACGAAGACTCGTCAACGGGTCCAGTCAGACCCCCTTGGCTGAAAACGAGCTAGTGAAAGTCTCGAGGGAAATAGTTCGAAGAGGATTAGAATCAGTCGCAGTCGCATTTCTCAACTCTTACGCGAATCCTTCAGACGAGATAAGAGCCGAAAAAATCCTGAGACGCTCCGGCTTCAAAGGACACATCGACCTCTCCAGTAGAGTCGACCCCCAATACAGAGAGTATGAGCGGACAAGCACCACCGTAGTCAACGCTTCACTTGCACCGCTCATGTCACAATATCTACACGAACTCCGGAAAGGGGTCGAACGGATCGGATTTCGCTCTTCATTCTACGTCATGAACTCTGACGGAACAGCCAGCGCTCTCGCTCAAGCGTCGAAACATCCGATTTCAATCATAGAATCAGGCCCCGCCGCAGGGGTTCTTTCTTCGGCAAGCCTCGCCAGACAACTATCCCTAGACAGGGTCATAACTTTCGACATGGGGGGCACGACCGCCAAAGCAGGCACTATCGTCAAAGGCAGGCCGGACTTATCCTACGAGTTCGAGGCCGCCGGCAGAAACTATCATGGTAGATCAATCAAGGGCAGCGGCTACCCGGTCAGACAGCCGTTCATTGACCTTGCAGAAGTAAGCGCTGGAGGCGGAACGATCGCCAGGCTGGACGAGACGGGCAGTCTCAACGTAGGCCCAGAGAGTGCGGGCGCGGATCCCGGACCAGCAGCATACGGCAGGGGAGGAAGACAAGCAACAGTGACAGACGCAAACATCGTCGTTGGAAGAATGAGCCCGTCCCAACTGTTAGGTGGACATCTCAAGCTGAACTATGATCTAGCCGTTAGAGCCATCCGGAGCCTAAGCTCCAAACTCGGAATATCAGTTGACAAGACCGCGGAGAACATTCTGAGAATCGTCAACAGCAACATGAGCAAAGCACTATCACTAGTTAGTCTAGAACGAGGCCGAGACCCGCGAGAGTACACACTCATCGCTTTCGGAGGCTCGGGACCATTACATGCGTGCGATCTGGCCGAAGAGCTTGGAATCCGCCGAATAGTCATCCCACTACATCCTGGTCTCTTCTCGGCCTTAGGCCTCCTAACCGCAGAGCTGTGTCGAACATTCACGCAACCGATACTTCGGACGGAGAGTGTTGAAAGGATCTTCGCACAACTCAGAGAGCAGGCGAGAAAATCGCTGATGCAGGAAGGCTTCACGATCTACCAGACAATAGAACAGGTTGACCTGAGATACCAGGGTCAGGCCTACGAAATAACTGTGCCTTACAAGAAAGGGGCTAACCTAACAAAGTTGTTCGGTCGAGAGCACAAGAAGCTCTACGGATACTTGTCACTCGACGCCGTCGAGGCGGTAAACGCCCGGCTCCGAGCAGTCATTCCAACCTCCAAAGCGAAGTTCGTTAAGAAGAGGTTACAGCCCTCAAGGTCGACGGCTCCGGTTCTATCGAGAAGAGTGTCGGTTATGGGAAGCCGGCAGAAGGTACCAGTCCATGACCGGACGGGCCTGTTGCCGGGGGTCAGAGGCAAGGGTCCATGCATCATCGAAGAATACGATTCAACCACCATGGTCGGAAAAAACTGGACTTGGAGGGTCGGTCCCTACGATGAAATTGATCTTGCAGCTGTAAGGGTGAGCCGAGGACTCTGAACATCTCGAAGCGCGTTGCTGTTTGATTGAGTATTTGGGGAAGGCGGTGTTTCGCGAAAACGTCGAGAATAGAAAGAGTGGGGAGGTTGCAGTCCCGCAAGGCGTGCACTATTGGTTCTAGTCGGTATCTGTGGCGTTGTCGTTTGCGTCATCCAGTTCCACGTGAGTTGTTGAATTGTCATCAGAGGTTTCGTTGTCATCGTGCTCATGATCCTGATGGTTCTGGTCATGCTGATCACTATCATGACTTGTGGCTGTAGTGTTGGAAGATTCAGCCGCGTGAAGGATGGCAACGGTGGGAAGCAGAACAGCCGCTGCGATCAACAGGATGAGGACTATCTTCTTCGAGACTCTTCACCTCCCAAAGT
>Ga0210404_10000800_pt1 | contig 14644 bp, 13 predicted proteins | sample IncBWH28MmetaG_FD_155455 | JGI IMG/M metagenome (GOLD analysis project Ga0210404, IMG submission 155455) | Forest soil microbial communities from Barre Woods Harvard Forest LTER site, Petersham, Massachusetts, United States - Inc-BW-H-28-M | ecosystem: Environmental > Terrestrial > Soil >... | reverse complement strand
CAACGGAACGATGGCATTGCTGATCGACGAGGAATCCACCGCTCCATTCAGCGCTTCCGCATAAACCGTGTAGTTGTGTCCCACAGCCAGTCCATCGATTTCATATGTCCCATCAAACTGCGCCGGCCCGGGCGCAATGCAACTCCATCCGCCGATGGTTGCCCCCACTACTGCTCCGCTCGCCGTATCTACCGCCACCACGTGGCTTCCGAAAACTCCTGTAACACCCGTCGGCGAGGCTGGCAACGCTAGCGGATTCGCCGGAAAGATTTGTCCACGAATCGATCCCGTATGCACCGTGTCTGCGGTATTCGGATAGAGGACACGCAATCCGGTCCGGTCGTCATCACCCAGCGGGGCATCCGGCTGCTGTGTGGTTGGCCGCACTCCGCTAAACGTTCCCGGTGCCGGAGCGAAAGGGAACATCATCGCGCCCCAAACCGCCGAATGGCTGAACCCCAGCAGATGCCCCAGTTCATGCGTTAGCACCGACTCCAGGTCATACGCCGTGGGTGTTGCGGCCAGAGCTTGCGGCGTCGCATACGTCGTAAGCGAGGAGCTCGGATTGAAATAAATATCCGCGTCCAAAATTTGTCCCAGCTGCGTTGCCACCGCGCTGCTGCCTACCTGAATTCCCAGTCGGTCCGTCTCAATCACGCGCGTAAACGCCACAACGCCCGGCGTGAACGCCATGTCCGCCTGATCAAAACAAATCGAATTCATGCCGTCTGACCCGCACGCATTTTGTGTCGCCGTTCGCGTCAGCGGCTTCAGTGTCGCCGGCACAAGCGCCGTCCCGCTGACGGCCGTCCACGCCGCCAGCGATTGCGCGATCACCTGTTCAATCTCCGTCAGGCGCCCGCTCGCCGTCTGATTCTGCGTCACAATCGTTACCGGGTTCATATTCAGCACCGTTCTCCATTGGATCGAGATCCCTCCCGCCGACGTCAGTTGTCGCACTCTAACTGGGCAAGCCGACCCTCCGGAGACCGCCGCCGGTTGCCGGACATCCGGCACAATCATGTTGAACGCGTACGCCTGCGCCGCGGGCGCGGCCCACCCGCCATAAAACAGCGCAACGCCACAAGCGCAAACTTGCTTAAGAATCTTTCTCACCTTCCCTCCTTCGGCCCGAAAACTCCTCACTCTGTTTTGTTCTCCAGCGTCTTCCGCAATTTCAACTCAAAAGCCGCAACTGGCAGATCGCGAATGCCTCCGCGCTGAAACTTTCTTGTCCGCGGATCAAATACCGCCACCCCCGCCGAATCCTGCGTCACCGTTTCCACCCCGGTCCGCGCATCTCTCGCAATCCGAAATGTTCCCTGCGACCATCCCAGCACTCGGAACGGCTCGCCCTCGCGGCCCCACAGGAAAACGTACGCTTCCTCTCCCGGACGAAACACCGGCACTGCTTCGATTCGTGAATGCAGGTTGCCAACGCTCCCGCCCATCGTCCGAATCGTCACCAGCCCCGACAGCAGGCCCTTGTGGTTCGCCACGACTTCGAACAGCGTGTCCGTCCAGATTTCGCCGCCCTCCCACCGGCTTTGCGCTCCCAGGCATCGCAGCCGTGCCACCGCCGTCGCTCGCCCCGCGAGTTCCTCAAACCGCAGCCGCGCCAGCGTCGTCGCACTCGCGACTACCGCGATCAGTCCCAGCCCCGCCAAAAACAAAATCCACAGAAACCTTCGCCGCTGCACAAAGCTCATTTCACTGCACCTCCAGCGCGCCGCTAGCCGCGGTCTTGTCCAAATTCGTGTTCTGTATGAAAAGCGTGCGTGTACCCGGAGCGGCAGTCGCCGGAACTTGCAGCGTCAGATGGATGATCCCCAGCCCCGCCGGCTGTTTCGAAATCACGGCGATGTCCCCGGAGCCGGAGACGGTATACGCCATGCTAGTGTCAAATCCGCTCTGTGAAAAAAGGCAGATGTCCGCCGTGGCCGTGCCCGTTGCCGGCCTCTGCAACGGAATTGGGCTTCCGCTCAGCACGCAGGCATTGCTCGGAGTGGAAAAGCACCCAGTGCCGCGACATTCATGTCCAGATCATTGCCGGGAACGGACACTCCCGCGGTTGTCGGCTCCACCACCACGATGTCTTTTCCTGTGGCGCTCGGAGTCGCGCTGTTCAGCGCAATCAATTCGTCGGAAACGTTTGGCGCGGCAACGACTAGCGATGCCGCGTTCGATTTCGTTCCGCTCGGATTCTGTATCTGTACCGAGATGCTGCCAGCCGCCGCCACGTCCGCGGCTGTTACTGGCGCCGTGCAAACCAGCACGGAACTGCACGTCGTGGTGCGCGCCGTTCCCGCGATGAGCATCACCGAACCCGGCCCTGGACTCGATGCCGCGAAACCGCTTCCTTCCACCCGTAGCGTGAATCCTTGTGCAGCTCCCGTGTAAACGCTCGAGGGATGCAGAGTCAAAATGTTCGCGCCCGTCGAAATCGTGATGTTGGCCCCACCCGATTGCGTCGTGTCGTCCGAGCTGATGGCCACCGCCTGAATCGCATCGGGCGCAGGCGCCGCGCCGGGCGCTGTATACGTTCCGTTCGCGCTAATCGATCCGCATACGCCCGCGCTCGAACAAGCCGTCCCCTGAACCTGCCACACCACCGCTTGGTTGCTCGTCCCCAGGACCGACGCCGTGAATCCTTGCACCGCCAGCGGCGCAAGCGTCACGCTCCCCGGCAGAACCGAAACCACCACGTGATTGATTACCGTGATTTGCGCGCTCGCGCTCTTCGTGGCGTCGGCGGCGCTCGCCGCCGTCACGCTCACAGGATTTGGCGAAGGAATGCTTCCCGGCCCGACATAATCCGCCTGCGGGGATGTGTTGCTCGCTACCGCCTGGCAGGGATTCGAGCCCACCACGCAAATCCGGCCAACACTAGTGCTTCCTCCCGCAATTCCATTCACGCTCCAGTTCACTCCGGTATTCGTCGTTCCGTTCACCTGCGCCGTCAGCGTCACTCGATGATTGGCCGCCAGCGTCGCCGTCAGCGGAGAAAGGCTCACGCTGATTCCCGGTTGAATCGCCAAAACGGCTTGTGCTTTCTTCGATGGATCCGCCTGCGGAGTTACCGTCACCGTCACGCTGTTCGGATTCGGCACCGCCACTGGCGCTGTATATGTCACCGAATCCGCCATCGCGTTTCCGCCCACCGATTGCGTCGTCACCGCGCTCAACGTTCCGCAGGAACTCCCGCTGCATCCAGCGCCGCTGAGCGACCAGGCCATGGCCATGTTCGGCGCCGATCCCGGAACCGGCGTAAGCGTCGCCACAATCGCCGCCGATGCTCCCGCGGGCACGCTTGATGGCGCGGAAAGTTGCAGCGAAAACGTGCTGGTGATCGTTACCGCCGCGGAAATCTGTTTCGAAGGATCGGCCACGCTCTGCGCTGTCAGCGTCACGCCCGGAGTCGCCGGAAGAATGGCAGGCGCGGTGTAGTTTCCGCTCGCATCCACGGTTCCGCATCCGCTCGAGCACGCCGCTCCCGATAAGCTCCACCGCATCGCGGTATCCGGATGCCCGGCGCTTGTTACCGGCGCGGTAAAACCTTGCTTGGCGCCGAGCTCCACGCTCGCCGGATTCGGCGTCAGCGACAGCGTAATGTCGCTCGTCACCGTGATCGCAGCCGTGTCCGATTTCGTGGCATCCGCATGGCTCGTCGCCGTGATCTGGACGGTCGCCGGCGAAGGCAAGTCCGGGGGCGCGGTATACATGCCGTCCGCCGTAATGGTTCCAAGCGCCGCACTTCCACCGGCTGTTCCATTCACACTCCAAACCACCACCGTGTCCGTTGTGTTTGTAACCTTGGCGGAAAACGCCGCCGCATTTCCCAGCAACACCGACCCGCTCTTCGGCGTCAGCGTCACCACAATGGAAGGAGGAGGTGGCGGCGGGGGCTGTACAAGGCTCGCGCCTCCTCCGCCGCAGCCCTGCATCCACACCCCCGCCGTGAGGAGCGCCACAACAATTTGCGTGCTTCCAATTCTCTTTCCGTCCCTTCGCGTGAGAGGCCGCATACCCGTGGCAAAGCAGGAGAAGGGCCAGCGAAAGAAACGACGTAATCTCACACAGAATGGGGCAGAAACTCTTCCTAAAAACTCTGCAATTTGCTGGGAATCTGAGGGTTACGCCATTAGGCTGAGATTCTTGACCCGGGTTGCAAACTGTCGGTCCTTCCATCCCTGCCATTCAAGCGTCCCAAACCGGAACGCTAACCCACGGACCCAGTGCCGATTCGGAATCGCCTCCCGACACGACTCCTTCGTTGACATTCGCATTCCCTCAACAAATAATCCCTCATGCCTCGCCCCGATGCCGTCCGCCGCGTGAAGACCTACTCCGCCACAAACGGCTTTGTTTATCAGTACTATTTTTACGAAGGCAATCGCGCCCAGCGAAATGGCAAACCCGGTGGCGAGTTCACCTACGCCGTTTCTCTTGATCGTGCCTCCGCCTTCCGTTTCAAAATCTTCGTTCACCAATCGGCCCTGGAAGCCTGGGCCAAGCAAAACGGCCGCCCTCTCACCAGTAGCGAGGAATACGCCGTCGCGAAAATGCGCCTACTCCAGGCCTTCGATGAAGGGGCCGTCCAAGCCCCGTTGGATAGCCAGCCGCCCGCCGAGGTCGCCGTCGACGAGTCCAACCTGGAAGCGCTGTTGGAACAATTGGGCATCTAGCCGGGCCGCATTCCACGGAGGCCATTTCTTACCGAACCAAATCCCAGACGGCGGCGTCTGGTAGTTGTACGGGGAGGGCGAGTGTTCGTGCGCACCCAGTTTCGCGTGCCTGGGCGCTCGCATAGGAAAACCCATGCAGGAGCTGGTTCTGATCCAGCCAGGCGGCACGCTACGGAGTGAGTCGGCTCGCGAAGCAGCGCAAGCCGAGACCAGGCGCGAGTTCGAGGAGCGCCTCGCCGAGTGCGGCCCCCTGGCCTATCGCGTCGCTCGCGGCGTCCTCCGCAATTCCGCCGACGCCGAAGACGTCGCCCAGGAAGCCCTCCTGCGCGCCTACCGCAGCTTCGATCGCCTGCGCGATCGCAACCGCTTCCGCGCCTGGCTCGTTCGAATCTCCTTTCGAATCGCCCTTGACCGCCTGCGTTCCGCCAAGCGCCGCGAACAGCGCGACGTCCTCTGGTCCCAGCCCGCGCACCAACCGCCCGCTGCCACCGCAGAAGACTTGGCCGCCTCCAGCGAATTTCAGCTGCACGTCGATCGTGCCCTCGCCGAGCTCCCGGAAAAACTTCGCCTCGCCCTTTTGCTCGCCGCCATGGATGGCCACACGATCGACGAAATCTCTACGCTCCTAGTCATCCCCGTCGGCACCGTCAAGTCCCGAATTTTTATCGCCCGAAAACAGTTAGCGGAGAAGTTGCGATGCCATGTGAACCTTACCAAAACGCGTTAGTCGAAGCCGCCGCCTCCGGCCTCGAGCCTCAGGGCGAATTGCGCGCGCACCTCGCCGCTTGCCCTGCCTGCCGCGCCGCCCTCGCCCAGGAACAGTCTCTTTTTTCCTCCATCGACACCAGCCTCCACGCCGCCGTCAACGTCGAGATCCCCGCCTCCCTCCTCCCGCGCATTCGCACACAAATCGCTGAAGAACCTGCCGTGACACGCGGCTGGATTCCGAGTTGGCTCACAGTGGCCGCTGCTGCCGCAGTGCTCGTTGCCTTCATCGCCGCGCGCCCACTCTGGCGAACAGGTGTTGTTCCGGCCCCGGTGCACACAGCGTCGAATGTAAGCTCACCTGCTACTAGTGTGCTGCCGCCACACGACCAAAATCTCAATGCAGCGCCCCCCGCGGTTACGAATTCCGCCCCTGCGATCCGAACAGCCGCAGGTGGGAATCCTGCTTCCCCCAACGCCATGCCCGAAGTTCTCGTTCCCCGTGACCAAGAAGCCTTGCTGGTCAGCTATGCCGAGCAGTGGACCCAGCGCAGGCGCGCTCCCCTCGTCGCCGCGAATTTCGACCCCACAAATTTGTCTCTCCTGCAAATTGCTCCGATCCAAATCGACCAGCTTGACGTCAAGCTCATGACGGAAGAGCACGCGCAATGACTTCCGCAAACAATTGCAGTTTTCAAAATGGTCCGAATCTTCCAGGAGGATTGTGATGAAGAAATCTGTTTACCTGCTCTTGCTGGCTGCCGCGCTCTGCCTGCCCTCGCTGAAAGCTGTCGCGCAGGACAAACCACAGGAGAAATCAAAGAGCGATGACAAGCCCAGGCCCTCCGTCCCCATTAAAGTCCAAATCGTCTTCAGCGAATTTGACGGCGACAAGAAAATTTCCAGTATGCCGTATTCTTTCATGGTTATTGCCGATGAGAGGATGGGAGGTAACTACTCAACCAGCCTTCGTACTGGCGTTCGCGTTCCAGTTGAAGTGGGAAGCAAGGATCAGCAGACGATTTATATGGATATCGGCTCCAACATCGATTGCGGCATCCGCTCCGAAGAAGACGGCCGCTTCCGCCTCATGCTCACCGTCGATCGTTCCGCGCTCTATCCCAACAAGTCCGCGGAAGGTGAGAGGATGGTCGCCAACCCCAATGGCCAGCCGGTAATCCGTCAATTCAGAACGTCGGAGAATCTGGTTTTGAAAGACGGCCAGACTTCGGAAAATATTATGTCCACCGATCCTCTGAACGGCCACACCCTACGCGTTTCCGTCACCATCAACGTGCTGAAGTAAGGCTCAGTTAAGTTCAGCCCGTCGCTAAAACACTTTTCAGCGCGGTGGCCAAATCCGCATGCAGGAATCGGTAGCCGATTTGTTCCAACCGTGACGGCGCGACGCGCTGGCTGCTCAACAGCAGCGCGTCCGCCATTTCCCCCAGCGCCAGCCGCAACGCAAACTCCGGAGCAGGGAAGAACGCCGGCCGTCGCAGCGCCTTCGCCAGCACCTTCGTAAACTCCGCGTTCCGCGCCGCCCCCGGCGCCACCACATTCACCGCGCCGCGCATCCCCGCCTTCTCTATCGCCATCCGCAAAATCCCCACCACATCTTCCAGCGTCACCCACGACATCCACTGCTGCCCTGACCCCAGCCTTCCTCCAAAGCCCATCTTGAAAGGCAACAGCATCTTCGCCAGCGCCCCGCCCTCGCGCGCCAAAATAATCCCAAATCGCGCCAGCACCACGCGAATCCCCAGCGCCTCCGACTTCAGCGCTTCCGCCTCCCACTCCCGCGCCACCCCCGCCAAGAAATCCCCACCCGTTTTGCTTTCTTCCGTCAGCACATCATCCCCGCGATTCCCATAAATCCCAATCGCCGATGCCGACACCATCACGCTCGGCCGCGCATTCATCTTCGCCAACGCTCCGATCAACGCCCGCGTCGTATCGATTCGGCTCGATCGCAGCAGCGCCTTCCGCCCCGCCGTCCACCGCCCGCCCGCAATCGAGGCCCCCGCCAGATTCACCACAGCATCCGCCCCCACTGCCGCGCCGCCCAGTTCCCCCGTCGCCGCATTCCACGCCACATTGAATCCATCCTTCGTCCCGCCCGCTACCACGGTCTCCGGCCGCATCAGACGGCACACTGTGTGCCCTTCCTTCGTCAACGCACTCACCAGCGGGTTGCCCACCAGTCCCGTCGATCCCGTCACCAATATCTTCATTGCTTCCTCAGCGCGCTTTTCTCTCAAGCGCAAACACGAGTCTCTCTTCGCACGCTACGCAACCCTCACTCCACCGTCAAGCATTCGAATCTTTCAAATCCATTTTCTCCCACGAACAAAATGAAATCTCCTTCGCCTCCCGTGCGCAGTTGTAGGGCCCGCCTTCCGAGGCGGGCCGCTCTCCCTCTTGTCACGAAAGCGCCACGCACCACCTGCGCCGCTGGCTCCTTCCCGTACCCCGCGTTACAATTCCTCCGTGGCCACCGTCGCCCAAACCATCCGTCTCAAAGTCCTCTTCTTCGGCCGCCTCAAGGAAATCCTCGGCCACGCCGAGGAATCCATCACCTCCGCCGACGCCGCCACCATCGAACAACTTTTCGCCCTCTACACCGCCCGCCATCCCGAGCTCGCAAAATTCCGCCCTTCCCTTGTCGCCTCCCGCAACCAGGAATTCGCCGCCTGGGACACTCTTCTCCACTCCGGCGATGAAGTCGCCTTCCTCCCTCCCGTGAGCGGCGGCTGACGCATCCAACCATGACCACGCCCCTCCACGACGACATCTGCCAACTCTTGCGCGAGCCCATCGACCTCGCCATGCTCGTCCGCCACGTCCGCGCCCCCGAAGACGGCGCCATCGTCACTTTCGACGGCTTCGTCCGCAACGAATCCCACAATCGCGCCACGCTCTACCTCGACTACGAAGCCTACGAATCCATGGCCCTCACAAAAATGCGCGAAATCGCCGCCCAGCTCCACGATAAATATAAAATCCATCGCGTCGCCATCGTCCATCGCCTCGGCCGCCTCGAAATCGGCGAAACCAGCGTCTTCATCGCCGTCAGTGCGCCTCACCGCGCCGCCGCCTTCGACGCCTGCCGCTTCGCCATCGACACTCTCAAGCGCACCGTCCCCATCTGGAAAAAAGAATATTTCGAAGACGGCGCCGTCTGGGCCGACGGCGAACTCCCTCCCGCGCCCGTGGCGACACCCCATGCCAAACCCGCATCCTAATATCCAATGTCGATGACACCCCTCCGCCCTCGCGCCTCCGCGCTCCTGGCCGCATGCGCTTTTCTTTTCATTGGAATTGTCGCCGCTCAGGACAAGCCCGACCGCCCACCCTGGGCGCAAAAATCAAAGTCTTCCGCGAATGCCAATATCCCACCGGCGAGCTCGCCTGCTCCCGCTCCCGCCTCGTCTCCCGTCGGCGAGCCCGGCAAGATCATCCAGCCCACGCCATCCGCTGCTAGCGACTCACAGGACCCAGCCAAACAGCGCGGCACCATCAAGGTTCGCGTCAATCTCGTCAACGTTCTCGCCAGCGTCCTTGATGAAAAAAATCGCCCCGCTCCCGATCTCCCCAAGGAAGCCTTCCAGCTTTTTGAAGAAGGCGTCCAACAGGAAATCAGCGTCTTCGAGCCCGAAACCTCTCAGCCGCTCGACCTCGCCCTCATGATCGACGCCAGCCTAAGCGCCCACAAAGAAATCACGTTTGAACAGGAAGCCGCCGCCCATTTCATCCGCCAGGTCCTGCGCCCCGGCGATCGTCTCTCCGTCTTCTCCTTTGACGAAGACGTCAGTCAGCGCGCCGGCTTCTCCGACGATGTGCCCTCTCTCCAAAACGCCGTGCGAAAAATTCCCGATGGCGCCGGCACTTCCATCTACGACGCCGTGCTCCTCGGCTCGCGCTCTCTCGCCCAGCGCGGTGACGACCGCCGCCGCGTCATCATCCTCGTCACCGACGCCGGCGAAACCACCAGCCGCTCCGATTTCGACGCCGCCCGCAAGGAAGCCGTCCGTGCCAACACGCTCCTCTACACCATCGTTGTCCGCCCCGTCAAAAACGAAAGCGGCCGCAACACCGCCGGTGAGCACGCCCTCGAAACCATGACCGACACCACCGGCGGCGCCATGTTTTATCCCGACTCCGCCCAGGACCTCCCCGCCATCTTCGACCGCATCGACCGCGAGCTCCGCACCCAGTACCGCCTCGCCTACTATCCCAACCCCCGCGGTCCCGCCAACACCTTCCGCTCCATCGTCGTCACCGTCTCCCAGGACAACTACAAAGTCCGCCACCGCCGAACCTACCTGACCGGCCCCCAGTAATTCCTTGCCTGTTGTAAACCACGCCGCCCTTCCCAATGACTCGCTACGCCTCTCGTAGCCGCACAAATCGAGTTACCTACTTCCTTGCACCGCCTCTATAATGAATGTTAGAAACAAATCGTCATGAGTCTCGGATCAAAAGGTGAGCACTCGAAGAGCGTTTCCGTCCCTGCGTCTGGAAAACCTCCAAGCCCGGCCGAGTATGTCCGCCAAAAGAATCCCGGTTCCGGCGGCACTGAAACGCTTCTTGTATTGGCACAATACTTGTCCGAATTTCGGAATAGGAATGATTTCAGGCGGAAAGAAATACAAACGATTTGGCGCGAAGCCAAGATTCCACCATGCATTCTTGGCAAGTACTATGCCTTCGCACTAAGCGTGGGTTTCCTCCGCAAGCTTCGCCGCGGAGTCTATGCACTTTCTGCCAGTGGCAAGGAGAGAGTTGCAGAGATGCCATTTGGAACTTCTTCTATGCACACCAACATGCGCAAGATACTTGCTCGAATTAAGAACCTCTAGAATCGTCCAGCCGTCCATGCAGCAATGTTCGCCGCGCGTTTTATTTGTGTCCTATTTCGCCGGCACCACCGGCAAATCAATAAAGCTAGCCGCTCCTGCCGCGTGAAACACGCGCTGCGTCACTTTCACATAGTCCTGCGGCTTGGCAAAGAAAATATTCGGCACATACGTCTGCGGATTGCGGTCATACAGAGGAAACCAGCTCGATTGCACCTGCACCATCACGCGATGCCCCGGCAAAAACACGTGGTTAGTGGTCGGCAAAACAAATTTGTAAGTCAGCGGAGTATTCGCCGCGATTGCCTTAGGCGACGAAAAACTCTCGCGATACCGACCCCGGAAAATGTCCATCGCCACTGAAAGCTCGTAACCGCCCATCTCCGGCCGGCTCGGCACTTCATCCGGAAACACATCAATGAGCTTGACCACCCAATCGCTGTCCGACCCGCTAGTCGACGCCACCAGGTGCACCACCGCCGCCCCGCTGACCCGCAGCGGCTCCGTCAGCACCGGCGTGCTATACGTCAATACATCCGGCCGGTCATCCACAAAGCGCTGATCCGCGAGTAGCCAAGTGCCCCAAGCCGCGTCGCGCACCGGACGCGGAATATACGGTACCGGCTTCGCCGGATCGGAAACGTATTCATCAAACGCCGCCGCCGATTTCACGTCTCCCGATGGCGCGCTGAAAGACAACCCGAATCCCGCCGTCAGGTAAAGCGGCTTCGACGCCGTCGCGCATCCCGTTTCGCAAGCCAGCGGCCACGCTTTGAATCGGTCCCAGTGATTCTCTCCCGTGTTGTAAATAAAAACCGGCGGAGTATCCGCCTTTGCGGCGCCCTCCTTCAAATACTGATCGAAAAACGGCTTCAACACGTCGCGCCGGAATTGCAGCGCCGTATCCCCGTTCCACTTCATCGGCCCCAGCATCGTCCCGTCATAATTCACCCCGCTGTGCCGCCACGGCCCCATCACCAGAAAATTCATCGTGTTGCTGCTGTCTTTCGGCTCCACCGCCAGATAACTGTGAATCGCTCCCCACATGTCTTCCTGGTCCCATAAACCCTGAATCCACATTGTCGGCACTTTCAACGGCTGTGCCGCCATAGTCTTGTCCAGCGCCTGGTCCTGCCAGAACTCGTCGTACGCCGCGTGCTCCGTGAGCTTCCGCCAGAACGGCATTTGCTCCAGTCCTCCCGTCTTCGCAAAATCTCCTGCCGAACCCACGCGCAAAAAGTTCTCATACTCGTCGTACCCCTCGCGCACGATGGGTTTTCCGCCGCCTCTCACCGCCGTCTGCTCCGTGAAGTAGTCAAGGTTCACTTGTCGGAAAGCCCCGAAGTGGAACCAGTCGTCTCCCATCCACCCATCCACCATCGGGCTCATCGGCGCCGCCACCTTCAGCGCCGGATGCGGATTCACCAGCGCCATCACCACCGTGAACCCTTCATACGAACTCCCCAGCATTCCCACCCTGCCATTCGATTCCGGCACATTCTTCACCAGCCAGTCGATCGTGTCGTAGGCATCCGTCGAGTGATCCACCTTGCTGTTGTTCAGCGGCCCGATCAGCGGCCGCGTCATCACGTAGTCGCCTTCCGACCCGTATTTCCCGCGCACATCCTGAAACACGCGAATGTATCCATCCATCACAAACACTTCATCGCCCTGCGGCAGCGTCGCCAGCATGCGCGATGATTCAGAACGTTCCGCGCGATGCGCCGCGTCATACGGCGTCCGTGTCAGCAGCATTGGCGCATTCTTCGCCCCCCGCGGAACCACAATCACCGTATAGAGCTTCACCCCATCGCGCATGGGGATCATCACCACGCGCTTCACATAATCCTGCTCCGCCGTCGGCGCCTCATACTTCGCCGGAATGTCCGGCGTAAGCGGCGGCGTCTGCGCCCGCAATATCGTGCAACTGAGCACGCCGAAAAAGATGCAGTTCGCAACAACAGATAACGTATGGAGTTTTTTCATGGCGCCCAAAACTCTAGCACACCAAGAAACAACTTGCCGCCCGTGCAGTGGCCGGTCTTCCGCTTGCGGTCCGGCTCCTGCCGGACAGACCGGTGCGTTTGTTCGTCTTTTGCAGCCGCTGCGGAACTCCGACCTATCAGGAGTTAGTCCACATTCTCTCTCCGAAAGCATTTGGGCTTCTCACGTTAAAATCGATTTGATACCATCAACGCCCGGTCAAGTCCACGAACTGGAAAACCTTCGAGTACGTGATTTCATAAGCCCTTGGGAGAGTGAGGAGACGATGAATTCCCCTCAGTTCGATCTGGTGACGGTCGGGGGCGGTCTTGGTGCTTCAGCATTGGCTATCTCGATGGCCAGGAATGGTGCCCGAGTGCTCGTGCTGGAGAAAGAGACTCAATTCCGAGACCGCGTGCGGGGTGAGGGCTTAGCACCGTGGGGTGTGGCAGAGGCAAGAGCACTGGGCATCGGTGACTTCTTACTGAAAACGTGTGCCAAGGCGGTTCCGTGGGTAGAGATGGGTTTTGGCCCTCGCAATCTCATCGAGACAACTCCACAGAAAGAACCCTTCCTTACATACTGTCATCCAGAGATGCAAGAAGTATTGCTTGCCGAAGCGGAGCAAGCGGGAGCGCAGGTACGTCGCGGTACAACGGTCGAAGCGGTTGAATCCGGCGCTAACAATGCGGCAGTCATCGCCCGGAACGCCAAGACAGAGAGGATTTCAGCGCGTCTGGTGGTCGGCGCAGATGGCCGCGGATCAGCAGTGCGCAAATGGGCAGGTTTCACAATACAGAAAGGCCCTCAACCCTTTCAGTTTGCCGGAGTACTTCTGACAGGTGTCTCTGGTCGAGATGATATCGTAACCTTCCTCTTCAACCCGGATTTGGGTCTGGTCGTCGCAATGGTGCCCCAGACGAAGCAGCGATGGCGCACCTATCTGGGCTATCCGACCGGGAGCGGGCTTGTTCTTCAGGGCAGCGACAAGATGGGTACTTTTCTGGCCGAGTCAATGCGGGTTGCCCCGGCCTTGACCGAAGCCTATGCCGAAGTCAAGAGCGTTGGCCCGCTTGCAACCTTCGATGTTAGCGAGTCTTGGGTAGACCATCCTTATCGCGAGGGAGTCGCATTGCTTGGCGATGCTGCTGCGACGAGCGATCCCACGTTCGGACAAGGCATGCCGACTACGCTTAGAGACGCCCGCGTCTTGCGCGACGCACTTCTTGGCAACTCTGATTGGGACCAGGCTGGCCATCATTTCGCACGCCAGCATGACGCCTATTTCCCGAACTCTCACAAGGTCTGTGGCTGGCTCCGGACTCTGTTCCAGGATCCAGGTCCTGAAGCAAAAGCCTTACGGCAACGCGCCATGCCACGAATTGCAGAGGACTTATCCCGCGTTCCAGATCATTTGTTTAGTGGCCCAGACTTGCCCGCAGATGACACCGTCCGCGACCGGCTCTTTGGCGAATGCTGACGGAGCGAGCCTTCGCCCCGAATTTGGAGTGCGGCGGCTTGCCGCCGCTTTTCTTACCTCCGACCGCCGATGGTGTCTGCTGGAACCAAACATCGCTGTCCTTGGGCGTGCCAAGATCTCGACCACACGAGGAACCGCTCAGTGCCCAAAAACTATCTCCAAGCCGCCACTGAAATCGCCCAGGAAGCCGGCAAAATCCTCGTCGAAGAATTGTCGCGCCCGCTGGACCTGCGCTACAAAGGCGACGAAGTCGACCTCGTCACCCAAGCCGACAAGCGCTCCGAAAAATTAATCGTCGAGCGTCTCACCAAATATTTTCCCGACCACGCCATCGCCGCCGAAGAGGGCACCGGCCACGAAAGCGCTTCCGCCTCCGAATTTCGTTGGCACGTCGATCCCCTCGACGGCACCACCAACTTCGCCCACGGCTATCCCTGCTTCTGCGTTTCCATTGCGCTGGCCCAGCGCAACACGCTTCTCGCCGCCGTCGTTTTCAATCCCTTCTACAACGAGCTCTTCACCGCCGCCCGCGGCGAAGGCGCATCCTTCAACGGCAAAAAAATGCACGTCTCCAAAGTCGCCACCGTTTCCACCAGCCTGCTCTGCACCGGCTTCCCCGTGCGCAATCGCAAAGCCAGCCCCAATCTTCAATACTATGGCGACTTCACCCAGCGCTCTCACGGCGTCCGCCGCGATGGCTCCGCCGCGCTCGATCTCGCCAGCGTCGCCGCCGGCCGCTTCGACGGTTTCTGGGAATTTGGCTTGAAACCCTGGGACACGGCCGCCGGCGTCCTGCTCATCGAAGAGGCCGGCGGCAAAGTCAGCGATTTCGCCGGAAATCCCTACCAACTCGGCGGCCCCGTCATCCTCGCCACCAACGGCCTCATCCACGAAGAGATGCGCGCCATCGCCCTGGAAATCTCGCGACGCCA
>Ga0210404_10000799_pt1 | contig 14646 bp, 11 predicted proteins | sample IncBWH28MmetaG_FD_155455 | JGI IMG/M metagenome (GOLD analysis project Ga0210404, IMG submission 155455) | Forest soil microbial communities from Barre Woods Harvard Forest LTER site, Petersham, Massachusetts, United States - Inc-BW-H-28-M | ecosystem: Environmental > Terrestrial > Soil >... | reverse complement strand
CAGCCAAAAAGAGGTTCGGGGGCGAAATGGTTCGCCCCCGATAATTTACCCTAGTTTGGCTTACTCCGCCGCCAGTTCCTCGGTCTCGCCCTCGTGGCGCATCATCTCGAGAGCGCGCTCGGCTTCTTCGTATGCCGCCGAGACTTCCGCCTGTACCTTGGCCCGGCCTCTTCCATCTCTGGCGAGAGGCGCACGTTGCGGTAATACTCCATGCCGGTGCCGGCAGGGATGAGGCGGCCGACGATGACGTTCTCCTTGAGGCCGCGCAGGTGATCGACCGCTCCCTGGATGGAAGCTTCGGTGAGCACGCGCGTGGTCTCCTGGAAGGACGCCGCCGAGATGAACGAGTCGGTCGATAGCGATGCCTTCGTGATGCCTAGGAGCAGCGGGCGGCCGGTAGCCGGCTTGCCGCCTTCCTTGATCACGCGCTCGTTCTCTTCGCGGAAGCGGAACTTATCCAGTTGCTGCTCCAGCAGGAACGTGGTGTCACCCACGTCCTCGACCTTCACCCAGCGCATCATCTGGCGGACAATCACTTCGATGTGCTTATCCGAGATGTTGACGCCCTGCAAGCGGTAGACTTCCTGGATTTCGTTTACCAGGTAAGACTGCAGCTCTTTTTCGCCGAGCACGGCCAGGATGTCATGCGGGTTGAGCGGGCCGTCCATCAGCGGTTCGCCCGCCTTGACGCGCTCGCCTTCCTGCACGTTGATGTGAACGCCGCGCGGCACCGAGTACTCTTTCTCTGTGCCGTTATCGGCCTGCACATACAGTTTGCGCTGGCCTTTCGAAACTTCGCCGAACTTCACCGTGCCATCGATTTCGCTGATGACCGCGGTTTCGTGCGGCTTGCGCGCTTCGAACAACTCGACCACACGCGGCAAACCACCGGTGATGTCCTTGGTCTTGGTAGTCTCGCGCGGGATCTTGGCCAGCACGTCGCCGGGGTGAACCGTATCGCCGTCCTGCACCATGAGGTGAGCACGGGAAGGCATGAGGTAGCGTTTGCTGCTCTTGCCTTTGACCACGATCGCGGGCTGGCGCTTCTCGTCGGGAGAATCGCCCACCACGTGACGCGACAAGCCGGTGACTTCGTCCACTTCTTCGTGCAGCGTGACGCCTTCCTGCAGGTCCTTGAACTGCGCCGCGCCGCCGATTTCGGTAAGGATGGCGAATGTGTAAGGATCCCACTCGACCATGACCTTGCCTTGCTGCACCGCGTCGCCGTCGTTGACCTTGAGCTTGGCGCCGTAGATCACGGAGTAGCGCTCGCGCTCGCGGTTCTTCTCATCGACAACTGCGATCGAGCCCTGACGGTTCATCACCACCAGATCGCCCGACTTGGACTTAACCGTCTGCAGACCGACGAAGCGCACCGTGCCGTTGTTCTTGGCATCGAGGCGCGACTGCTCGGAGACTCGCGATGCCGTACCGCCGATGTGGAAGGTACGCATCGTGAGCTGCGTTCCGGGCTCGCCGATCGACTGAGCGGCAATTACGCCGGTGGCTTCGCCGAGTTCGACCAGGCGGCCTGAAGCCAGGTTGCGGCCGTAGCACATGACGCAGACGCCGCGCTTCGATTCGCAAGTGAGCACCGAACGGATCTTCACCCGCTCGATTCCGGCGGCCTGAATGGATCCCGCGAGCTCTTCGGTGATCTCGTTGTTGATGTCCACGATCACGTTGCCGTCGTAGTCTTTGATCTTCTCGAGCGATACGCGGCCCACAATGCGGTCGCGCAACGGCTCGATAATTTCACCGGCTTCGACGATACCCTGGACATAGATGCCGTCCACGGTGCCGCAATCGTACTCGCTGATGATTACGTCCTGCGCCACGTCAACCAGACGGCGAGTCAGGTAACCGGAATCCGCCGTCTTGAGCGCCGTATCGGCCAGTCCCTTGCGGGCGCCGTGAGTCGAAACGAAGTATTCCAGCACCGTGAGTCCTTCGCGGAAGTTTGCCGTGATGGGAGACTCGATGATTTCGCCGGAAGGCTTGGCCATCAGTCCACGCATGCCGGAGAGCTGGCGGATCTGCTGTTTCGATCCCCGGGCGCCAGAGTCGGCCATGACATAAATCGGATTGATGAAACCTTCCTTGTCGCGCTTCTGCATCTGTCCGAACATCTCATCGGCAACTTTCTCAGTGATGGCCGACCAGATTTCGATGACTTTGTTGTACCGTTCGCCGTTGGTGATGGCGCCGTCGAGATACTGCTGTTGCACGGCAACCACCTGCTTCTCGGCGTCCTTGACCAGCGTCTTCTTGCTGTCCGGGATGACCATGTCATCGATGCCGATGGAAAGGCCGGCCCGGGTCGCGTATTTGAACCCGAACTCCTTGACCTCGTCGAGCATCTTGACCGTGGTCTCGAGTCCGAACCGGAGGTAGCCGTAGTTCACCAGAGCACCGATGCCCTTCTTCTTCAGCAGGCCGTTGATAAAGGGCATACCTTCGGGCAAGTGGTCGTTGAGAATGGCGCGGCCCACCGTCGTGTTGACAAAGGCACGCTCCACCTGCACTGGCTCGGTGTGAATGATGTCCTGATCGTCATAGGCGGTGGTCAGGTCAATCAATTCGCCGGTGTAGCGCAGGCGGATGGGGGAGAGCGTTTCCACTTCGCCCATTTCCAGCGCCAGCAAAACTTCTTCAATGTTGGCGAACACGCGGCCTTCGCCCTTCGCGCCGGGCTTGGATTTGGTGAGGTAGTACAGACCGAGCACCATATCCTGCGTGGGGACGGTGATCGGCTGTCCGGACGCAGGCGAAAGAATGTTGTGCGAGGCCAGCATCAGCACGCTGGCTTCGACCTGCGCTTCCGGAGAAAGCGGAATGTGTACCGCCATCTGATCGCCGTCGAAATCGGCGTTGAACGCCGTGCAGACCAGCGGATGGATCTTGATGGCCTTGCCTTCCACCAGCACCGGCTCAAACGCCTGAATGCCCAGGCGATGCAGAGTTGGAGCGCGGTTCAGCAGCACCGGATGGTCTTTGATGACCTCTTCCAGAATGTCCCAAACGATGGGCTCCTGCTGTTCCACCATTTCTTTCGCCTGCTTGATGGTGGTGACGTTTCCGGTCTGCTCCAGCCGGTGATAGATGAAGGGCTTGAACAGCTCGAGCGCCATCTTCTTGGGCAATCCGCACTGGTGCAGCTTGAGTTCGGGACCAACCACGATGACGGAGCGTCCGGAATAATCCACGCGCTTGCCCAGCAGGTTCTGGCGGAAGCGGCCCTGCTTGCCCTTGAGCGTGTCAGAAAGCGACTTCAGCGGACGGTTGTTGGCGCCGCGCAGCACGCGTCCACGGCGGCCGTTGTCGAATAGCGCATCGACAGCTTCCTGCAGCATGCGCTTTTCGTTGCGCACAATCACTTCCGGCGCGTGCAGGTCCATCAGCTTCTTCAACCGGTTGTTGCGGTTGATGACGCGGCGGTAAAGATCGTTCAAATCGGAGGTCGCGAAGCGGCCGCCATCGAGTGGAACCAGCGGACGAAGCTCCGGCGGAATTACTGGAATAACGTCGAGGATCATCCAGCTGGGCTTGTTGCCGCTGCGGCGGAAGGCCTCGACTACTTTCAAGCGCTTCGTATACTTGAGCCGCTTCTGCAGCGAGCTCTCGTTCTTCATCTTCTCGCGCAGCTCGATGGACAAGCCGTCGGTATCGATGCGCTTGAGCAGTTCCTTGATCGCCTCGGCGCCCATCATGGCCTTGAAGCCGGCAGGACGGTATTGCTGATCGAGTTCGCGGAACTTCGCTTCGTCCTTGATGACTTCGCGCTCTTTCACCGGTGCGTCGCCGGGCTCGACGACAACATAGGCCTCGAAGTAAAGAACGGATTCGAGGTCGCGCAGCGAAATATCGAGCAGATGCCCGATGCGGCTGGGCAGGCCCTTGAAGAACCACACATGCGAGCAGGGCGAGGCTAGCTCAATGTGTCCTAGGCGTTCACGGCGGACTTTCGACAGCGTGACTTCCACGCCGCACTTGTCGCAGATGACGCCGCGGTGCTTCATGCGCTTGTATTTGCCGCAGAGGCACTCCCAGTCGGTTACGGGGCCGAAGATGCGGGCGCAGAACAGGCCGTCCCGCTCCGGCTTGAAGGTGCGGTAGTTGATGGTCTCAGGCTTGGTGACTTCGCCATGCGACCAGCTCCGGATTTTTTCCGGAGACGCCAGGCTGATGCGGATGGCATCGAAATCCGCAATCGTGTTTTGCATTTCGAACGGGCTCGAACGAAACAAGGTGTTCCTCCGCTTCCTGCTCTCAGGGCAGTGGCCAGTGGTCAGGGATCAGTGGCCAGTTTTTATGTTCCGCGGTAACCGAGAGCCTTTGCCCCGCGAAACTGTTCCTTCAAAATTCTTGCGTGGCGGTGGCCAGCATCAGTGCCTTTACTGGCCACTGATCACTAGCCACTGACCACTGCTTTTAATCCGCCGCCGCGCTGGCCGTGGGCTTCTTCTCCCCGGTCTTGATCAGCTCCAGCTCCGTCGAGGCAGAGCGATTGCAACTCGCGGATCAGCACGTTAAACGATTCCGGCACGCCCGGCTCCATGGCAGCTTCGCCCTTGACGATGGCCTCGTAAATCTTGGTGCGGCCGTATACGTCGTCGGACTTCGCCGTCAACAGCTCCTGCAGAATGAAAGCTGCGCCGTAAGCTTCGAGCGCCCAGACTTCCATTTCTCCGAAGCGCTGTCCGCCGAACTGCGCCTTGCCGCCCAAGGGTTGCTGGGTGATGAGCGAATAAGGCCCGATGGACCGCGCGTGAATCTTATCGTCCACCAGATGCGAAAGCTTCAGCATGTAAATGTAGCCAACGCACACCGGCTGTTCGAACTGGTCGCCGGTCATGCCGTCGTGCAGAGTGGTCTTGCCCGAGGTGGGCAGGCCTGCATGCTCGAGCAGCGCCTTGATCTCGCCTTCCTTCGCGCCATCGAATACCGGCGAGCCCATATAGACGCCACGAGCGAGGGTTGGAGCCACGGCTTCGAGTTCGTCGTCGCTCATCTCCCCGATCGTGTCGGCGAGCTTCGAGTCCTTGAACAGGGCTTTCAACTCACGCCGGATCGCTTCCGTGCGGGTGTTTTCCTTGAGCAAGTTGGTAATCTTCTCGCCCAGGGTGTAGCCCGCCCATCCCAGATGGGTCTCAAGAATCTGGCCCACATTCATACGGCTGGGTACGCCGAGGGGATTCAGGACGATCTCCACCGGCGTTCCGTCTTCGAGGTAAGGCATGTCCTCTTCCGGCAGAATGCGGGCAATGACGCCCTTGTTACCGTGACGGCCGGCCATCTTATCGCCCACGCTCAGCTTGCGCTTCATGGCGATGTAGACCTTGACCAGCTTGATCACGCCCGGCGGCAGTTCGTCGCCCTTGGTGAGTTTCTCCTTCTTCTCGTTGACGATTTTCTTGAGCACATCGATCTGGCGCGAGGTCATTTCCTCGATCTCATCGATCTGCTCATTGACCCGCGGGTCCTTGTCGGCGTACTTAATACGCTTCAGGTTGCGGGTTGAGATGCGCTCGATCGCGTCGCGGTCCAGCACATTGCCCTTGTTCAGCAAGCGTTTGTTGGTGCGCTCGTCGTGCAGGTCGGCCTGCACTTCCTTGCCGCCGAGAATATTCTCGAGACGCTTGAGCCGCTCGTCGGTAAGAATCCGGATTTCATCGGAAAGATTCTTCTCCAGCTTGCCGATCTGCGTCGCCTCGATCGATTTCGCCCGCTCGTCCTTCTCCTGGCCCTTGCGGGAGAAGATCTTCACGTCGACGATGACGCCCTCGATGCCCGGAGGGCAGTAGAGCGAAGCGTCGCGCACGTCGCCGGCCTTTTCGCCGAAGATGGCGCGCAGCAGCTTCTCTTCTGGCGTGAGCTGAGTTTCGCCCTTGGGCGTGACCTTGCCTACCAGAATATCGCCCTGCTTGATGCTGGCACCGATGCGGATCACGCCCGCTTCATCCAGATTGCGCAGCATGGTCTCGCTGACGTTGGGAATATCGCGCGTGACTTCTTCCGGACCAAGCTTCGTATCGCGCGCTTCGATCTCGTACTCCTCAATGTGCAGCGAAGTGTAGTAATCGTCCTTCACCATTTTCTCGGAGACGAGAATTGCGTCCTCAAAGTTGTAACCGCGCCAGGGCATGAAGGCCACCAGCACGTTGCGTCCCAGCGCCAGCTCGCCGTGATCCGTGCAAGGACCGTCGGCGATGACCTCGCCCTTCAGCACGCGCTGTCCCTTCTTCACCACCGGCTTCTGGTTGATGCAGGTGTTCTGGTTTGAGCGCTTGAACTTGGTGAGCTGGTAAATATCGCTTCCCACCTCACGCGAAAGCTGCGTGGGATGGTGCTCACCTTCGACCCGCACGATAATGCGGTCGGAGTCGACGGAATCGATGATGCCGTTGCGCCGGGCCAGAACCACTGCGCCCGAATCGCGCGCCGTCACGCCTTCCATTCCGGTGCCCACGATTGGCGCTTGCGCGCGAAGCAGCGGCACGGACTGACGTTGCATATTAGCGCCCATCAGCGCTCGGTTCGCGTCGTCGTGCTCGAGGAACGGCACCAGCGATGCGGCCACCGAAACCAGTTGCTTGGGGCTGACGTCGACATAATCGACTTCGTCCCGGCTTACCAGCACGAAGTTGCCGGCCTTGCGCGCGTTGACCAGTTCGGAGACGATGCGGCCCTTGTCGTCAAGCTCCACATTGGCCTGCGCGATGGTGTGCCGGTCTTCTTCCCATGCGGAAAGATAGAACGAGAAAGGATCGACCTGCGCGGGCTTCTTGCGCTTCTCCTTCAATTCGGCGTTGATCTTCTCGATCTCATGCTTCTCCATGTGATCGCCGACTTTGTGATCGCTGTCGCCCGTGTTGACCACGCTGACATAATCGATCACGCGGCCACCCTTAATCTTGCGGTAGGGCGACTCGATGAAGCCGTAGTCGTTGATGCGCGCGTAGCAGCTTAGCGACGAGATCAGTCCGATGTTCGGACCTTCCGGGGTCTCAATCGGGCAGATGCGTCCGTAGTGCGTGGGATGTACGTCGCGCACTTCGAACCCAGCACGTTCACGCGATAGACCGCCCGGCCCAAGCGCCGAGAGGCGCCGCTTGTGCGTGATCTCGGAGAGCGGGTTGGTCTGGTCCATGAACTGCGAGAGCTGCGACGATCCGAAGAATTCTCGAATCGCAGCCATGACCGGCTTGGCGTTGACTAGATCATGCGGCATCGCCGTGGACATTTCCTGGTACACGCTCATTTTTTCCTTGATGGCGCGTTCCATGCGGACCAGGCCGATGCGGAACTGATTCTCCATCAACTCGCCGACCGCGCGCACGCGGCGGTTGCCCAGGTGATCGATGTCGTCCACTGACCCGATACTCTTGCGCAACTTCAGCAGGTAGCCGATGGTGCCGTAGAAATCGTCGGGATCGAGGGTGCGCTTGTCGAGACTGGTGGCATCCTGATTCTCAAACAATTTGATATTGAACTTCAGCCGGCCCACCTTCGAGAAGTCATATTTGCGCGGGTCGAAGAACATGCCGTGGAACAGAGCCGTGGCAGTGTCCAGGGTCGGCGGATCGCCCGGACGCAGCTTGCGGTAAATCTCGATCAAAGCCTCCTGCGGGGTCTTCACGGAATCGCGCTTCAGCGTCTGGCTAATGACCGTGCCCACGTCGTCGCGCTCGGGGAAGAACAGGCTCATTTCCACTACGCCCGAGTCCAGAATCTTCGAGACCTTGTCCGCATTCAGTTCGGTATTGGCTTCGAGCAGCACTTCGCCTGTGGTCGTGTCCACCACATCGGCGGCTGCCCATGCACCCTCGAGATCGGTGATATCCACTTCAATCTCGGAGATCTTCGCCTTCTGAATGTCCTTCAGGATTTGCGCATTGAGCTTGCGGCCGGAGTGCGCAATTTCCTCACCTGACTTGTTCTTGACGCTGTGCGCCAGCTTCATCCCCAGAAGGTTCGTAGGCTTCTCGCTGGCGGGGTCAAGCGTCCAGAAAAGCTTCTTGTCTTTGATCGCGATGCGATCCACGGTGTAAAAAGACCGCAGAATGTCCTCGCCCGAACGCAGGCCCAGCGCGCGCAGGAAGATCGTTCCCAGAAACTTGCGCTTGCGGTCGATCCGGACATAGAGCACGTTCTTCTGGTCATACTCAAACTCCACCCAGGAACCGCGGTAGGGAATGATCTTGCCCAGGAAGTAAGTGCGGTTGTTGGCCGTCTCAAAGAACACGCCCGGCGAGCGGTGCAACTGGCTGACGATCACGCGTTCAGTGCCGTTAATAATAAAGGTCCCGTTCTGCGTCATCAGCGGCACGTCGCCAAAGAATACTTCCTGTTCCTTGATGTCTCGGATGGAGCGATTGCCGGTCTCGGCATCCTTGTCGAAAATGGTCAGTCGCATGGTGACCTTGAGCGGCGCGGAATAAGTCATGCCGCGCTCTTCGCACTCGGCCACGTCGTACTTCAACTGCAGCCCGACCGGGTCGCCGCACTTGTTGCAGAAGTCAGGCGTGTTGGCGTTGTAGGTGCCGCACTTCTGGCAGAGCACATCGCCCGGATGGAACGGATCGGTGATGACGGTGTTGCCGCAGTTCTTGCAAGTAGTGCGCAAGTGGTGCAGCCCTTTCAGGTGGCCGCACTTGCACTCCCAGTTCCCAATGGCGTAATCCACAAACTCAAGTTGCGATACGTTGCGGAAGTCAGTGATCGGAAAGACGGACTGGAACACCGCCTGCAATCCGCCGTCTTCGCGCTCGCTGGGCAGCTTGTCCATCTGCAGAAAACGGTCGTAGGAGCGCTTCTGGACCTCGATCAGGTTCGGGATCTGGATGGTTGCTGGAATTTTGGAAAAATCAAAGCGTTTACGGAAGGCATTATTCTTCATCGTCAAGAAACTCCCAATGTCAGGCGCAGCCGTGCGCTGCGATAACCCGCGGAATGTGGGGCGCCCCAATGCGCCGCGCTACCTTAAGACGTTGTTGCGAACCTGTTTATGCCGGAAAACACGACGGGGCGTCTGCAGGGAAGAGTCTTCCCGCAGACGCCGTGCAAGGCGTTTCGCCAATCTTGATTTGTATCTTTCGCGCCAGTTTCCTTCGGCCGTTTCCGTTCCGCCTGCCCACGGAACAGTGCCCAAGCTTCCCTGCGGGTCTCGCCCGCGATTGAGTGAGGCCAGGGGAAGCGGTGTTATATAGATGCTAACACCACCGCCCCGGCTTCACAACTAGAACGTGAATATTTCTTAGGCTTGCACCGTTCGAAGTGCGTTCTGTGACCGGATGAGCATTCCGGACAACAGAGATCCTTCGCAAACAACGCTCAGGATGACGCCAGCGGGCTCCCGCTTCGCTCACGCCCGCTAAACGGCGTCACTTCACTTCGACTACCGCGCCAGCCTCGGTAAACTTCTTCCTGATAGTCTCGGCTTCGTCCTTGGAAACGCCTTCCTTGATGCTCTTGGGCGCTCCATCCACCAGTTCCTTGGCTTCCTTCAAGCCCAGGCTGGTGACCTCGCGAACGGCCTTGATCACGTTGATCTTATTGGCGCCGACTTCCTTGAGTACGACGGTGAACTCCGTCTTCTCCTCCGCCGGGGCCGCTGCCGCCGCTGCGCCGCCGCCCGCCGCCATCACCGGAGCCGCCGCCGCTGCCGAGACGCCCAGCCGCGCTTCCAGTTTCTTCACCAGTTGCGCCGCGTCCAGCAGCGACAACCCCACGATCGAATCTTCCAACTGTTGCAGGTCTGCCATGTTAATTTCTCCACTTTTCAGGTTATGAATTTCTTGATTTCGTTATCGTAGGCCGGGTTTCCAGTGCGCCAGGTTCTTTTCCGGGCGCCAGACAACGCCTAGATCTAAACCGCGCAACCCCTGACTCCCGATAACCAAATCTCGAGCTATTTGGCGATTGAGCCACCGGGCGATTGAGCAATTTGAAAACATTGATAGCGTCTTAAGGTTTTCAATTGCCAAATCACCAAGTCGCAAAATCGCACAATTTCTATGCTTCTTTGAACTTACCCTTCTCTACCCCCTGCCCAAGCACAACCGCGACATCGCGTCCGACGGCGTTAATAACCGTAACCAGCCGCTGCGCCGGAGCACTGATCAGGAACAGCAGCTTGGAATGAATCTCTTCCTTCGACGGCATGCTGGCCAACGCTTCGATCTCTTTGATCGAAATCACGCGGCCTTCGACCACGCCCACCTTAAAGGTGAACTCCGGAGTGTCTTTGGCGTACTTGGTGAGCGCCTTGGCCATGGCAACGGGATCGCCCGTGGTATAGGCAATCGAGGTCACTCCCGAGAGGTTTTTCAACCCTTCCTCGATCTTGGTGCCTTTCACCGCCAGTTCCGCCAGCGTGTTCTTCACGACCTGGTATTTCGCGCCCGCGCCTCGCAAAGCTTTGCGCAGTTCATAGTCCTGAGCTACGGTCAGCTTGCTGTAGGTGGCCACGACTGCGTTCGAAACATTCTTCAGGTCCGCACTCAGCTTCTCGACCTGTTCCTTCTTCCTCGCTTTAGTAACTGGCATTGCTTGATCCTCGTATGATCTTCTCTGCTCGTGTGGGGACGGACGCATTCGTCCGTCCTGGCGCTTCAGCGCCGCCGTTAAGCTGTTAAGCTTTCGCCGCAGTCTCAATCGGAGCCGTATCCAGCAAAATCCCCGGCCCCATGGTCGAACTCAGCGTGCAGCCCTTGATGTACTTCCCTTTGGCCACCGACGGCCTGGCCTTGATCACACTAGTGATCAGCACCGTCGCGTTCTCGATCAACTTGTCGGGCGAGAACGAAATCTTTCCCACCGGCACATGCACCAGCGCCGTCTTGTCGGTGCGGAATTCAACCTTGCCGGCCTTCACTTCCTGCACCGCCTTAGCCACATCAACCGTAACGGTTCCCGTCTTCGGGTTCGGCATCAGGCCCTTGGGACCAAGAATCTTACCCAACCGTCCGACAGATTTCATCACGTCGGGAGTGGCGATCAGCGCGTCGAAGTCGGTCCAGTTTTCTTTGGTGATCTTCTCGACCATTTCCTCACCCCCGAAGAAATCGGCCCCCGCGGCTTCGGCTTCTCGAATCTTGTCGCCCGAGGCGATCACCAAGACTTTCTTCGACTTGCCCAAACCGTGCGGCAACACAACCGTACCGCGCACCATCTGGTCGGCGTGCTTGGGATCGACACCCAGACGCAACGTGATCTCGACCGTCTCGTCAAATTTCGCAAACTTAACCTTCTGCAGTAGCGGAACCGCATCTTGCAGCACATAAGGGCGCTTCTCGATTGCGGCGTGCGCCTTAGCGATATTCTTGCCTTCTTTTTTCATTTCACTTTCCTCGTCTCCCACCGCTCATCGTTGCTTCGATCAGCCGTGGTGCATTTGACAATTGCGATTTAGTGATCGCACGATTTGTTTTTCAATCGCTCAATCACTCAATCTCCCGATCACCCAATTACTTCAATCCCCATGGATCGCGCCGTCCCGCGAATGCTCCTGATCGCGGTATCCACAGAGGCGGCGTTCAGGTCAGGCATCTTCTGCTTCGCGATGTCTTCCACCTGTTTCAACGTCACCTTGCCAACCTTGTCCTTGTTAGGCGTGCCCGATCCCTTGGCGATGCCGGCAGCGCGCTTCAAAAGAATCGAAGCGGGCGGAGTCTTGGTGATGAAGGTAAACGACCGGTCGCTATACACCGACACCACGACCGGGATGATCAACCCCTCCATCTCTTTTTGGTTCGTGCGCGCGTTGAACTGCTTGCAGAACTCCATGATGTTGATCTGCGCCTGCCCGAGCGCCGGACCCACCGGAGGCGCCGGCGTCGCCTTGCCCGCCGCAATCTGCAACTTTACGAAACCTGTAACTTTCTTTGCCATGATCTTCCCTTCAACGATGTCTCAGTAGATGTCTCGGATCGCGGTCAGCGCGAGTCCGACTGCCGGAACCAGCTTCTTCGCAACTGGGTCGACTGTGATACCCAGGCTCTCAAGCGTGTGTGCACCCATCACTTCCATATCGCCCTGCTCTGCCATCACAACATTGTCTCCGCCGGTAAACCCATCCGTCGCAACGAACACCGGAGCAAGATCGCGTTCAATTGTGTGGCCTTCAATGGTCCGAAACTGCATCCGGCGCACGGAGCGTACTCCCAGCGGCTCAAGTCGGCTTCGTAAAATCCAGCTATACGAGGCACCGGTATCGACCATCACTTCGAGTTCCTGCGCAGGCGAAGAGCTAGCCGGATTCCAGACCCGAAGCTTTGCTGTGAAAATGCCCATATTCCCCGGCGACCTAAGCCACCTTCTCCACCTGGTTGAACTCCAACTCCACCGGCGTGGAACGCCCGAAAATCGTTACCATCACCTTCAGCGTCTCGCGATCCTCATTTACTTCGTCCACAATGCCCTGGAAGGTCGCGAACGGGCCTTCCGAAATGCGGACAGTTTCGTTCTTCTCAAACTTAACCTTCAGCTTGGGCTTCTCGCGGCTGTCCGCAACTTTGTAAACAATGTGCTGGACTTCCTCGTCCGAAAGCGGGGTGGGCTGCTGCCCCGTGCCGACAAATCCGGTCACGCGCGGCGTGGATTTCACCACGTGCCAGACATGATCGTCCATGTCCATTTCCACCAGCACGTAGCCGGGATAGAACATGCGTTCGGACGTATATTTCTTGCCGCCGCGCACTTCGGTGACCGACTCGGTCGGGATCAGCACTTTACCGATCTTCTCCTGCAGTCCGAAGGCCTGCACGCGCGACTCCAGCGACTCTTTCACCTTGCGCTCAAACCCGGAATAAGAGTGGATGATGTACCACTTCATGTTCGGGTTGCGCGGCGCTTCGCTAGTGGCGGCAACGCCATCCACACCGGAGGGTTGTTCCCCACCCGCGGTAGCTTCGTTCTTTTCTTCGTCCTGCATGATCAAGTTAAACTCCGTCGCGCTCTCTGGGCCTACTTCCCAAAATAGCTATACAAAAACGTAACGCCCCTCTGGATCACGTTATCGATGATGAAAAAATACACTCCGAAAATGAATACCGTAACCACCACAACCGCGGTGGTGGCGCGCACTTCTTTCCACGACGGCGCTGTGACCTTGCGCATCTCGGTGCGCACGTCGTTGTAAAACGCCTTAGCTCGTTCTGGCCACGACTTGAGCCGGCCTCCGAAATTCTCGCCGGCACTTACGATCGAGTTCGCCATCTTCTTCGTCTCCACTCCCATACTGCTGTGGCCCTTTCCGTCGTCCTTCCAAAATCTGGCAGGGGCGGAGGGATTCGAACCCCCAAGTCCGGTTTTGGAGACCGGCAGTTTAACCGTTGAGCTTACGCCCCTGTGAATCAGTACCCAGTTGCCAGTACCCAGTTGCCAGTCATTCCGTTCTGGTTACTAGGTACTGGGTACTAGCTACTTCACTTCTTTATGCGGCGTGTGCTTGCGGCAACGGCTGCAGAATTTCTTGAACTCCAGCCGCTCCGTCGTCGTCTTCCGGTTCTTGGTGGTCGAATAATTCCGCTCTTTGCAATCACCGCACTGTAACGTAACAATCTCTCGGGGCATGAATCACTCCAAACAGCTTCTGGCTGTTAGCTCCTAGCTCGAACCTCTGTCATCCTGAGGCGACGTTCTTTGTCGCCGAAGGACCTATGCAACTTTGTGTGGGGCACGCTGCCCGCTGCCTTTACATTACTGACCGATCAGACCGCTGGTGCCTCTTTGCGTTTTTAAACGCTCGTATCACCGAACTCCAAGGTATCCACGCGAGCACCACCAGCGCGACCAAACCCATCCACTCAGCAACGCTCTTCAATTCTCGCCATATCATCTGGCGCTCCAAAGGCTCGATGAGTTACTGCACAATCTCCGCAATCGTTCCAGCGCCCACTGTGTGCCCGCCTTCACGAATGGCAAAGCGCAAGCCCTTCTCCATCGCCACCGGCGTGATCAGTTCAATCACCAGTGAAACGTTGTCCCCCGGCATCACCATCTCCGTACCCGCCGGCAACTCCGCCACTCCCGTCACATCCGTCGTGCGCAAATAAAACTGCGGACGGTATCCCTTGAAGAACGGTGTGTGCCTTCCACCTTCTTCCTTCGTCAGGATGTAGACCTCGGCCTTGAACTTCGTGTGCGGAGTGATCGATCCACCCTTGGCCAGCACCATGCCGCGCTCCACATCCTCTTTCGCGATGCCGCGCAACAAAAGCCCAGCATTGTCGCCCGCCAGACCTTCGTCCAGTTGCTTCTTGAACATCTCCACACCGGTCACCACCGTCTTGCGCGTCTCGCGGAAGCCGACGATTTCCACTTCCTCGCCCACCTTCACTTTGCCGCGCTCAATACGTCCCGTCACCACGGTGCCGCGCCCCTGAATCGAGAAGATATCTTCGATCGGCATCAGGAACGGCTTGTCCAGTTCGCGCGCCGGCTGTGGCACACTCTTGTCCACCGCCTCCATCAGCGCGTCAATCTGCTTCTCCCACTTTTCTTCCCCATTCAAAGCCCCCAAAGCCGACAGCCGAATCACCGGCACATCGTCGCCCGGAAACTTGTAGCTCTTCAGCAACTCGCGCACTTCCAGTTCAACCAGGTCGAGCAACTCAGGGTCGTCCACCGCGTCGCACTTGTTCA
>Ga0210404_10000796_pt1 | contig 14693 bp, 13 predicted proteins | sample IncBWH28MmetaG_FD_155455 | JGI IMG/M metagenome (GOLD analysis project Ga0210404, IMG submission 155455) | Forest soil microbial communities from Barre Woods Harvard Forest LTER site, Petersham, Massachusetts, United States - Inc-BW-H-28-M | ecosystem: Environmental > Terrestrial > Soil >... | reverse complement strand
TTCCAGGCGTAGAGTTGCGAGAAGGGAACGCTTCCCATTTCACATTTTGAAACAGGCACAGAGAACACAGCGAGCCCGCTCAACGGTCCCTAAACGCACCTGGGGACCCTTAAGAACCTCGAAGACCTGCAGAGTGAACCATCTCGCGCTTGAGTTTCGGGCAGTCGGGTCGGCATCCTGGGGGCGTCCTGAAGTGTCCCCTGGCGCCAGTGGTCTGAGCGAAGAAGAGCGTACCATCGGCTCTTTCCGATTTCCTCTGCGCTTCAAGAAAAGCGCGGGAGGCCGATGTGGAGGAGCTCGACCGGTTCGCCGGAGCCGGCGGTTAAGGATCCCTGCTCGTTTTCGCGGAGATGGATTGTGGAGTGGCGGGCGAAGGATCCGTCGTCGGCGCCGCCTGATCCTGCGGTCACGAAATAGATCGAATGATCGGCCAGGCGCAAAATCGCGCCGGGCCAGAGCTTGTAGAGCGAAAGGCGGGTGCGCAGCTCGGAAAATTCGCCGAGATGTTTCGCGCAGACGCCGGGTTGGCCAGGGAGTGCCCGCCAATCGAAATTGTCAGGTTCCATGAAGACGGGACGCAAATAGCGCTCGCCGGGGTAAACGAGCGGGCGGCAATGGACCTGTTCCCAGACCGCTTCGTAGGCGTCTTTATTGAGCTTGCCGCCGTCGGGCTTGAGCTGGGTGTAGACGCCGTTGGAGAAAGTGCCGCGGCTGGCGAGTTCCCTGGCGGCGCGCTGGTGTTCTTCGGCGGACAGGTAGCCGCCGCGGCTGGCGCCGCCGAATTGCAGGACCAGGGTTTCGCTGCCGTTTTCGCATTGCTGCGGGCCGTAGTGGGTGCCTTCGGGAAAGTAGGCGACCATGCCGGGATTCATGACGCCGTCGGTTGAGAAATCGAAATCGCCGGAGAGCTGGTAGCGGATCTGGTCGAAATTGTGGCGGTGGCGCGGGGAATAGTAGGTTGGGGTCGAGGAGAGTTGCAGCGAAAAGTTGCCGGGCGTGCCGGGTTCGCCAACCAGGAGGCGGCGCGAAAGGAGCGTTCCGCCTCGGATATTGGGGCGTTCGACCAGCGGGACGTCGTCGAGGTGGATGACGCGCACGAGGTTAGGATTGCGCCGCTGCGTTGTAGAAATTGCCGGAGCGGACTTTGACCATAGCTTGCGCCGGATCGAAGACCACGCCGACGGGGTTGCCGCCTTCGGCAACGGCCTTGATCTGGGCGCGGAGCATTTTGCGCTGCATGATGATGCCGCGATCGCTGCTGGCGAGATGTTCCTCGCTGTGCAGGCCCATGGGGCCCTGGCCGACCTGCGCTTCGAAATCGCCAGGGGTGGCCTGACGCTCTTCGCGAGTCATTTCGCCCCAGAGTTTGCCGTTGAAACGCACGCCGGAAAAATTGCGTGGAGCGGATTTGGCCGTGCGGGCAACGGTGGCCATGGTGAAATGCGAATCGTCGACCGGAAGCGACCAGGTGATGCGGTTGGCGCGCACCTGCGTGATATCGATCGGGTTCGGGACGGACATGATATTGGGCATGATAAAAGACGAAACTCGGTCGTACTCCCGCCCGTCGTCGAGGATGCGCTTGGCGGAATAGCAGACGCCGTTTTCAGTCTGGAAGAAATCGACCTTGGGCATCAGCGCGAAGGTGGGGACGAACTGCACGGTGCTGAAGGTGGAGTGCAGGACCTGGACGTGGAACGGGTCCATCACGTTGTCGTTCATGTGCAGCCAGGAGTAGGGCGCAACTTCCAGGCTGTTGTCGCCGGTGGCGCCGAATGCGCCGATATCGGACCGCAGCTCTTCGTCGGGGCCGAGATCCTCGAGGATGTCGTAGCGCGGGAGGGCGGGCTTGCGCTCGGGCGGGCCCAGATAGGCGAAGACCATGTTGTAGCGCTCTTCGAGCGGGTACCAGGGCTGGCGACCGGCGTCGCGATTCTTGCCGCCGTCGGGCTCACAGGGCTGGTCGAGGCAGCGGCCGTCGACGGCGAACAGCCAGCCGTGATAGCAGCAACGAATTCCGTCTGCGTTGACCTTTCCGTAGAAAAGCGTGGTGCCGCGGTGCATGCAGCGGGGATAGAGCAGGCCGGGGCGGCCAGTTTTATCGCGGAACAGGATCAGGTCTTCGCCAAGGATGCGGACTTCGCGCGGGCGTTCCGTGGCGTAGTGCGAGGGCGCCACGGGCTGCCAGTAGCGGCGCAGGAGCTCGCCGCAGGGCGTTCCGGGGCCGACTTGCGTAAGTTCAAGATCAGGATGCTGCGGGTCGCGGCCGTAGGCGCTGCCGTCGCTCGGTCGTCGTCGCTGTGCCGCTTCTGCCATGATTCCCCCCCCTTTGTGTGGATAGACGGAATAAACACCCGGGCGGATGGGGATGTCAAGCGAAGGCCAAGGCTCACCACAGATACACACAGATGTCGAACCGACAACGCAAACACTTCACTGCGGATGCGCATAGGCCCCGGAGGAGCCAACGCTTAGTGGGTTGCGGAGGAGTGGAATGTGAATTCGATCGCTTTTGTTTCCTGGGGGCCGATGGTGACGGTTTGGTCCTGGGTGCCGAAGCGTTCTTGCCAGGCTTCTATGGTGTAGGTGCCGGGCGGGAGATTTTTCAGCGCGAATTCGCCGGATGGGGAGGTAATGTCGAAGTACGGGTGCGCGAAGACGAAAAGGAAGGCGCGCATCCAGGGGTGGATGTTACAGGCGATGGGGATGGCTAGCTCGGGCTTCGTGAAGGTCGTCTGAATGGGTGGGTCGCCGACGGGCTCGGATCGGTTCCAGGACTTGTTCTCGCGCGGCATGGGGTGAACGTTGTGGATGGTCTGGTCCTCGTTGTGAACCTCGAAGGGTTGGTTGACCATCATGGCCAGGACGCGCGGCGTGTACATGCAGCCTTTCTGGTCAAGGACCAGGGGAGTTTGCGGGGTGTCGAATTTGTAGCTGCCGAGGCCGGATTTCACGTAGACCACGACGTTGGCGAGCGCGCCGTGCAGGCCGCTAACGACGATCGGCGGGACAACTGGGGTCGGATTGGCCTGCACACAGATCGCTTCGGCGGACATGTCGATAGGCTTGAAGGCCGGCGGCGTACCTTCGAGTTTCGCCGTGCCGGTGATTTCACCGGCCGTCGATCGATCGACGACCGCGGTAGGAGCAGGTGGCTCGGAAGATTCTTGGGAGTCCTTCTCGCTGCAACCGGTGATGACGATTGCCAGGGCGACGCAGGAAAGCCAAACCGCGGACCGAAATTTCAAGGGCGACTGATCCTTTCGTGAATCGACGCTTTCATCTTACCAACGCGAATTCAAACCCGAAAGCGAAACACAGAGTGCACCGAGAGCTTCCAGGCCCAAACCGGCGGACTTACCCCAGAGAAGCCGAAGAAACCGGCGCCAAAGCTTACGATACGCGCGAGGAAACCACGGTGGCGATGACGGCGAGGGCGCGGTCGATCGAGGGTCGGTCGACGTCGAAATGGGTGACCATGCGGATGGTGGTTTTACCCGTGCCGCCGCAGAGCACGCCGTGTTTGGCGAGGTCGGCGACCACTTCGGCGGCGGTTTTGCCGGAGGGCGCGACGTCGAAGATCAGGATATTCGTGACTACTTTTTTCGGGTCGATGGCGATGCCGGGAATTTTCGCGAGCCCTGCGGCCAGATGCTTCGCGTTTTCGTGGTCGCGATGCAAGATTTGCGGAGTTTCTTCGAGCGCGATGAGGCCCGCAGCGGCCAGGACACCGGCCTGGCGCATTCCTCCGCCGAGAAGCTTTCGGGTGATGCGCGCCTTGTCGATGAAATCACGCGAGCCGACCAGCATCGAGCCGACCGGAGCGCCGAGTCCTTTCGAGAGACAAAACATCACGGAGTCGAAGTTTTTCGTGATCTCGGCAACGGGCTTGCCGAGCGCGGTAGCGGCGTTAAAGATGCGGGCGCCGTCAAGGTGCACGGGCAGGCCAGCGGCGTGGGCGCGATCGCAGATGTCGTCCGCGATGGCGGGCGGATACACGGTGCCGCCGTGCATGTTGTGCGTGTTTTCCAGTTCGATCAGCGCGGTCTGCGCGCGGTAGTAGATATGCGGGCGGATCAGCGGCTCGATCAGGTCCCAAGTCAGCGTGCCATTCGGCGCCGGGACGGTGTTGGGCATGCAGCCGGCGATCGCGCACATGGCCGCCATTTCGTAAAGGTAGATGTGCGCCAGCGCCTCGCAGATCACCTCGGTGCCGGGACGGGTCCAGGTCTTGATGGCGGTGAGGTTGGCCATGGAGCCCGAAGGAAAATAGAGAGCGGCCTCGCGTCCGAAGATTTCGGCGGCTCGCGCTTGCAGGCGATTGACCGTGGGGTCTTCGGCGTAAACGTCGTCGCCGACTTCGGCCTCGGCCATGGCGCGGCGCATGGCAGGCGTTGGGCGAGTGACCGTGTCGCTGCGGAGATCGATAACGGATTGCAGCGCGGCGGCGGTGGACATGGCGGGGAATATGATAACCGAGCGCGACGGGTGGGCCAAAGCAAAGTCAAAGACCAACTACAGATGAATGCGGAAAAAAGCTGATACGGGCAAGAACCTTCCCGCCCCGCAGCCGGCTAACTGCGGCGGGCCGAATGAAGGACGACGCTGCCGAAGTTCCAGGAGAAAATGCGGACTTCCGAGAAGCCGGCGCGCTGCATGAGGGCGGTCAGTTCAGCCGGAGAGGGGAATTTCGAGACCGAGCCGGGGAGATACGCGTAGGCTTCCTTGTCGCCGGAAATGGCGCCGCCGATGCGCGGCAAGATATTTTTGAAATAGAAGCGAAAAAGGCCGACCATGGGGCCGCTTTCGGGCTCGGTGAATTCGAGGATGCCCAGTTCCCCGCCCCGCCGCAGGACGCGCGCGAATTCGACGAGGCCGAGCTCGTAATTCGCGAGATTGCGGAAGCCGAATGCGGTGGTCAGGAGATCGAAGCTGGCGTCGGCGAACGGGAGATTCAGCGCGTCGGCGGCCGTGAATAGCGTGTCGTGATGCGCGGCAGTGGCCTTGGCGCGCGCGCGGGTCAGCATGCCCTCCACGAAGTCGCTGCCGACGATTGGCGCGCGGCGCGGGACGATGGCTGGCACTTCCGGTTGCGGATCGGGGGGGCCGAGCGCGGCCGCTCGCACGCGGTCGAGTGCGAACGCGAGGTCGCCTGTACCGCAGCAAAGATCGAGGACGCGAGCTTCGGGCCGCTGCAAGATGTGGCGAAAAATCGCGGCGGTGTGCCGGCGCCACATACGGTCGAGCGAAAACGAAAGCAGGTGGTTCAGGAAATCGTAACGCGGAGCGATGCGCGCGAACATCTCGCGCACGCGAGCGGAGGCTTCGCGTTCGTCGGTGGTGCCGCTCGGGCGCGTGCCGGGCAGTGGAGCGGGCTTTTGCGCGGCGATCATGGCTGCTGGAACAGCTCCCTCGCGAGCACCGGAAGTTGGTCGATCGTTTGTTCGACGATCGGCCACGGCACTTCCTGGCCCCATTCCGCCTTGCCGATACGGCGTGGCACCACCCACAGCAAGCAGCCACCGCGCGCTTTTTTGTCTCCTGCCATGATGGGTTGAAGCTGCGAAGAACTGATTTTGCCCAAACGCGGCAGCGGACCAACGCTCGCGATCAACGCCAGGATACGTATCGCATCGCCACGCGGCAGCCGATTCATTCGCAGCGCCATGCTCGTCACGAGGAGCATACCCCAGCCGATCGCTTCGCCGTGAAGGAAGCGGCGATAATTCGTGGCGGTTTCAAGCGCGTGGCCGAGCGTATGGCCGAAATTCAGGATCTGGCGCAGGCCGCTTTCGCGTTCGTCCTCGCTGACCACCTCGGCTTTGATGGCGATCGAGCGCGCGATGATGTAGTCGAGCGCCTTCCGGTCTCGGCGAAGAACCGTGTCCATGTGCTCTTCGAGAAACGAGAACAGTTTCCGATCGGAGATCACGCCGTACTTGATCACTTCGTACAGGCCGGAGCGGAATTCGCGATGCGGCAGCGTGCGCAGCAGATTCGGGTCTACGATGACGAGCTTCGGCGGGTAGAACGCGCCAACGAGATTTTTCCCTTCCGGCAAATCCACGGCCGTTTTGCCTCCGATGGCACTGTCAACTTGCGCCACCACCGTAGTGGGAATGTGCACCAGACGGACGCCGCGCAGATATGTGGCGGCGGCAAAGCCGGCGACGTCACCCACAACGCCACCCCCTATTGCCAAAATCGTTGCGTCGCGATCCGCCCCGGCACGCACCAGTCCGCGGGCGATGCCTTCCACGGTAGAAAGACGCTTCGCCGATTCAGCATCGTCGAACAGGATCGGATCGCGCCCGTGACGGCCGGGAACTCGTGGCGCGAAGTAACGACCCCAATGTCTCCAAACTCGCTGCGACGAAAGGACATAAATGCCGGTCGACTTGCCCAGGCCACCGATTAGTGCAGGTGTTTTGGCGGCTGCACCAGGACCGCAGACGACGTTGTAGGAATCGACAGAACTTTTCACGCTAATGGTCGACAGCATGGACGCTGAAAATGTAGCACAGTCGCCGACCCTTCTTCCCAGAATGCTCGGCGTAGCACGAAACACATTGGCACGCGCGTGCGTATTCCGTTACAGAGGCTAGGGCCAACCATGATGACCTTCCTTCTGTGGTGCGTTTTACTTTTCCTGTGCTGGCCGCTGGCGCTGCTGGCCCTGCTGCTCTACCCGATCGTTTGGCTGCTGCTGCTTCCCTTGCGGGTTGTTGGCATCGCCGTGGACGGAGCGCTCGAACTGCTCAAAGGGATACTTTTACTGCCCGTGCGGGTGCTGCGTGGGCCGCGGCGGACGTAAGCGCACACCAATTCAACCAATCGGAAGCCTGGCCTGGGCGCGAGTTTTCGCAGGTCGCTCGGTTTTCGTGGTGAACGCAGAAAAATGCCAGCAGGATGTTGGCGCTACGGTTTCGGAGTCGGCGCGGACATCAAGTCCACGAACATTTTCGTGAATTTGGGCAGATCGAGGTCGAGTTGCGCGTGCACGAGTTGCAGATCGATGGCGGGCTTTAGCTCCTGCGTCCAGGTGAGCGTGTCGCCGTAGCTGGGCCCGTGGCTCAGGTCGATGTCCATGAAGACGTCGCGCGTTTTGGTGATGATGGCCGGGTCCAGCCACGCGCAGGCGGCGAGCTCATCCCAGAGGTAGTAGCGATCCTGTGAATAGGTCGCGATGTAACGGGCGGCGGGATTCTGCGATTTCGAAATCGCGTCGAGCATCTCCTGCGTGAACATCGCCTTGATGGAAATGTCCACGGTGGTCAAGTCGATGCTCGGCCAGTGCGCGCGCAAGACGATGTGCGTGGCTTCGGGATCGAACCAGAAATTGAATTCGTGGCGCGGATTGTTCGCGAATTCCGGATCGTCCGTGCGCGGGTTCAGGCTGCCACCCATGATGACGATCCCCTGCGTCAATTCCGCGAAATGCGGATCGAGGGCGAGTGCGAGCGCGATATTCGTCAGCGGTCCCGCGGCGTAAATAGTGACTTGATGCGGATGCGCACGCACCTGGCGGATCAAGAAGTGGGCCGCGTCTTCATCCAGCGGTTTCGTGCGCGGAGCGCCTTCCGGGAGCGGCGGAACGTCCCACGGACCGTGGATATTCGGATTCGCGGGCGCAACGCCGACGACTCCGTTCGGAGTTTCCACCAGGTTCGTCGGACCCTGCCCCCACGCGCCAAGCCACGTGACTTTGCCGTCAAGCTGCGAGGCCAGACGCGTCTCCTCCTGCGTGCGCACCAGCGCAAAGACGGCGCCGGGAACCACGGGCACGTCGGTGCGGCCGATCAGCTCGAGCATGCGCAGCGTGTGCTGCACCTCTTCGTCCCGCCAGGCATTGCCCGTCACGATGGTGATGCCGAGCACCTCCGCTTGGGGGGCTTGCAGCAGGACCATCATGGCCATCTGATTCGAGCCGCCCGGACCGGAGCCGTCCTGATCGATCAGGACCAGGCGCTTTTGCGCGAGCGCGGGGGAGTTCAGGGACAGAAGGAGCAGCAGTGTCAGAATCGTTGAGCGCATCAGCCCGTTATCGCTTCTGGAGTTGATTCACGGATTCCAGGATCACGTGGCCGACGATGGCCAGACTGCGCGGGCTGATTTTGTCAAGTGTGTCCTGCGTCGTATGCCAGTAGCCCAGATTGATGTAGTCGTTCAAGTCGATCAGATCGATCGTGGGCACGTGGCGCTGGTTGAATGGAAGATTATCGTCCTCGGTGCCGACCATCTCTTGCGAGAGGAACACGGACTGGTAGCCGAGGCGCGCCGCAGTGTTCCAGATGGTGTCGGTTAACCATTTCGGCGAGTCCGCGTCGCGAAGCAGATGCAGGCCGTATTGTCCAACCATGTCCGCCAAGATGGCCGCGCGCACGCGTTTCAGGTCGCCGCTGACGGCCAGGCGCGCAGCGAGTTCCCGGCTGCCGTAGACGCTGTCGGACGTTTCCCAGTTGAAGGTGGCTTGCGTTTCCTCGCCGTCGAGAAAAGCGATCCACACCGAATTGGGTTGCTTGGGCTTGTCGCTGCCTCCGAGATTGCGCGCCATCTCGAGCATGACGCCGGTCGAGGAGCCGCCGTCCTCGGCGCCTACAAAATGATCGACGCGCTTGGTGTCGTAGTGCGTCATCAGCAGGATGATTCCCTGACCCGTGCCAGGAATCTTGGCAACGATATTCTTCATCGCGTACGTGCCAGCGGGAGTGGGAGCGCTAAACGCGTCTTCTTCGACCGCACAGCCATCACTGGCGAGCTCCGCGTGAATGTAACCCTGCACCAGTCGCATCGAATCGGTGTCGGGCGGGTGCGGACCAAACGAAACGAGCTTCGCCACTTGCTGGTAGGCCTTGGCGCCGTCGAAACCGCCGGTTTGCGACGCGGGAGGCGCGGCGTCGCTTGGAGGAATGACGATTTTTTCGGGCCTGGACTGCGCGGGGGACGACGCGTTCACCGAAGCACCAGGTTGCGCGGAGTCATGGCTGCACGCGCAAGCGAACAGCACCCAAAGCGCGGGAGTAACGATCACCAACCGGCGGCGGAGTTGCAGCGCTGGACGCATCAGCTGGACGATCCCTCGGCCATCGCCCGGCGGCGTTTCTTCCGTACGACGGCGTATGAAACCAGCACGCTGATGAAATAGAGCACGATCATCGGCGCCATAAAAATCAGCATGGTGGTCGCGTCGGGCGAGGGGGTTACGATCGCGGCCAGAATGGTGATGACCAGCATCGCGTAGCGGAAATTCTTGAGCAGGAATTTCGGCGTGACAATGTTGAAGATCGAGAGAATGAAAACGACAATCGGCATTTCGAAAATTACACCCAGGCCCACCAGCACCACCAGAATTAAATTGAAGTAGTCGTTGACGCTGATCCAGGGCTCGATCGGTCCGCCGGCGGAAAAGCCGATGACTTTGGTGAGCACCAGCGGCAGCAGGCCGAAATAGCCAACCCCGATCCCGCACAAAAACAGAAACATCGCCGAAATTATGAAACTCGCCGTGGCCCGGCGCTCGTGCCGGTAAAGCCCCGGGGCGACGAAGATCCAAATCTGATATAGCACCCACGGCATGGCGATCACGATGCCGATGTACAAACCCAGATTGATGTACAGGCCTACGTAACCGGCGGGATGGTTGAAGTACATCTTCGCGTCAAGGTGATTCGCCCGCAGGGCGATCATCATTGGTTGCACGATGAAATTTATGACGCGCTTCGATACGGCGAGGCCGATGACCATGCCGATGCCGATCGCGGTCAGCGCGCTGATGATGCGCTTGCGCAGTTCGACCAGGTGGTCGAAAAACGACATGGCCGCGCCGGCTTCTTCCTCGCGCGGGCGCCCGGCGGTGTTAGGAGGGGCGGCGGTCGCCATCGGTGACTCGTTCGGGTTTGTGGTCTGGATCGGAAGAGTCCTTCGATCCGTTACCGGATTCGCGCGGAGGCCACTCCCCCAGGTAGGGATCGTACATCGGGTCGCCCGGGGCTGGGACCGACACATTTTCGGTCGCCATGGAATCGGCGGCCTCCGGATTCGGCGCGACCGCAGCGGCGTTGGGAGGATTGGAAGGAACGGTCGCCGGCGCGGGCGAAGCCGTCGGTTCGGAAGCAGCGGGAGCCGAGGGCACAGCAGGGACGGCTGCAACGGAGGCGGGCCGAGCGGCGGCGGCCGGAGCGATGCGCCGCTGGTCAGCTTCGCGCTCCAGGTCGCGCAGGTGGCCCTCGAAGGTGCCGCGCAGATCTCCGGTAACCCGGCGGAATTCGGCCATGATCTTGCCGAGATTGCGGGCCAGCTCCGGTATCTTTTCAGGACCAAAGACAACCAGAGCAACAATAAAGATTATAATGAGATGTGGAATGCTGAGCATTCGGGACTCTGCGGCCTTCTCGGGGGCCGTTTTTGCATCATAGAAGAGGCCTCCGGGCGTGTCAAACGACGGGAAATCGGTGTGCTATACTTAGTTTTTGAGGGCGAAAAGAGGCGCAATGCGAACCACAAATGGAAAGTCCGAGCACGACGCGGCGAAAACCGAACACCCTGGATCACCGGCCCGCGGACTTCTGATGCTCGCGCTGGTGCTGGCGGTTTCAGCCGCGCTCGGCGGCCTGTTCGGCCCGGCAACCACTGCCACAGCATCCAGTACGGACGACGCGCAAGATTCCGTCAAGACGTTTACGCGCGTGCTTTCGGTGGTTGAGCGCAATTACGCCGACCCGGTCGACACCGACAAGGTGATTTACGACGGCGCGATCCCCGGAATGCTGCATGTCCTCGACCCGCACTCGAATTTCTTCGATCCCAAGCAATACGCGCTTTTCCGCGAGGAGCAGGAGGGGAAATACTACGGCGTCGGAATGGTGGTGCAGCAGCGCGAGAATCAGACCATCGTTCAATCTCCCTTCCCGAATTCGCCCGCCTACAAGGCCGGCATTCGTCCGGGCGATACGATTCTGAAAGTCGACGGAAAATCCTGCACCGGCCTGACAACCACGGAAGTCGCGGATCTGCTCAAGGGTGCCAAAGGAACTCCCGTTCACATTTCGCTGGGGCGCGAAGGCTGGGACAAGCCGATCGAGGTCACCGTGGTGCGCGACGAAATCCCGCGGCCGGGAGTGGCCTATGCGGAAATGGTCAGGTCGGGAATCGGATACGTGCACGTCACCACATTCAACGAAACGACCGACAACGATTTGAAGGACGCGCTGAAGCAGCTCGACTGGACCAAGCTCGACGGCCTGATCATCGACCTCCGCGACAACGGCGGCGGGTTGCTGAACCAAGCCGTGGGCATGTGCGACATGTTTCTCGACAAGAACGAACTGGTCGTATCTCACCGCGGGCGCTCGTCACCGGAGCGGCCCTATTACGCAGTGCAGGGCAATCAGGGCGTCGAAGTCCCGCTGGTGGTTCTGGTGAACGGGCAAAGCGCATCGGCCTCGGAAATCGTTTCCGGCGCGATTCAGGATCATGACCGCGGCCTGATCGTGGGCGAAACGAGCTTCGGCAAGGGACTGGTGCAGACCCAATTCCCGCTGAGCGAGAGCACCGCCCTATTGCTAACCACGGCTCGCTATTACACGCCAAGCGGCCGGCTGATCCAGCGCGATTACAAGAACCAGACGCTTTACGATTATCACTACAACCCCCAGCCTCCGCAGGCTCCGGAAGTGAAACTCACCGACACGGGCCGCCAAGTCTTCGGGCAGGGCGGAATCACTCCGGACGTCGCCGCGCCCGCGCCGAAGCCCGACGATTTCGAGACGATGCTCGAGCGTCGCGGCATCTTCTACCCGCTGCCACAGGGGGTCGGTGATTTCGCGCGCTATTATCTGGGCGAGCGGCCGCAGGTCAGCAAGGACTTTGTGGTCGACGAGGCGGTGATCGAGCAGCTGCGAAAGTATCTGGGCGAACAGCACATCCAGGTTTCCGAAGCGGACATTCAGGCGAATCTTCCGTGGCTGAAGTGGGAGATCAAGCGCGAGGTTTTCACCACCGTGTTCGGGCTGAATGAAGGCTATCGGGTGGCCCTCGAAAACGATCCGCAGCTGGATAAGGCCATTGCCTCGATCCCCCAGGCCAAAGCACTTTACGCCAATGCGCGTAAAATCGTGGCGGAACGCGAATCAGGGGGTAACAACAATCCCTAGACTTTGGGATTACTTCCCGGGCTGGCCGGCGGCAGGGGGAGTGCTTGCCGCTTTCGCCGGTATGGTTTCCAGCAGGGCCAGCGTGCTTTTGGCTTGTGCGGCGTCCTTCGAATTCGCCGCGACCTTCAGAAATTCCTTGAGCTGAGCCACTTCTCCAGCCACATTGCCCGCAGCGCGGTAAATCTGCGCGAGAAGCAGATGCAGCTCCGGCACGTGGTGCCATTGGTCAAGTTTCACAGCCGCCTGCGCGTGCATTTCCGCCTGCGTCAGCTGGTTCTGATGCAGCCCGGCATCCGCTGCGTAGTAGAGCGAGTAGGGATTGCCGACGGGATCGAGCGCCAGGGCCTGCCCGGAAAATTTCGCCACTTCCGTCCAGTCCGAATCATTCGCCGCGAATTCGGCCAGGCAAAGATAGGACGCCACATAGCCGGGATCGACTTCCGCGGCTTTCGAGCAGGCGCCCTTCGCGTCATTGCTCTTGTTCTCCTCCCGCAGCACCTGACCCAGCAGGACCCACGCCGCCGCGTAGTCCTCATAAGAATCGACGGCCTTTCTCAGATGGCCTTCGGCTTCCATCCACCGCTTCCCCTTAAATGCGCCACAGCCTCTCTGATACTCGCCGGCAGCTTTATTCGGGACTTGCAGGCGCTTGGCGCTTACCGTGGGGCTGTGCACGCCCGATTCGGTCCAGGAATTGCACGACTCCAGATCAATGAGTCGGCCTGCCTCACCGGAGAAGTCTCCATCCGGGGACGGAACCCTAAACATCGACGCGAACGGGTCCGGATTGATGCCAGAGAGTGCATCTGGCGGCGGGGGTGGGGCTGAAGGAGGCGCCCCAGGGCTGCTGCCGTGCTGTCCGGCAGGCAGCGCCAGGGAAATTGACGCCGCCAGAAACGAGGCTGCAAAGGCAAACGCCGCGGCACGCCTTACCAGCCGCAGACCGCTGATGAGAATTCCGGGAGTTTCGGCGCAGAGTTCGCAACCGCTGGCCCTCCCGGGGCCAGGGCGAGTGCTGCGCATTCGGCCCAGTGCCACCACAGTAACTCGATCCTAATCCCATCGCGGGTGCGCCGTCCAATTTCTTTTCGCCTGCTTACAGGGCTGAGCCTGCTTCCCAGGCCCCCTTATCGTTTGACGACACCTGTCCTCCGCCGGGCCTCCGGCCGCCCGGGTGTCCTGCATACTGGAAACCGACAATCATCCGATCCCTTCCGGAGAGGCAGGAACGTCATCCATGGATCCCGAGAAGCCCCAACCTTCGGCAGCAACGTCTCCGGCAATGGCAGGGCCCGCTAACCCGACTGCCAAAGCGGCAGCGCCAGCGCCCATTTCTTCCGCCGCACCCGCTCCGACGCCCGTGCCTACGCCTCAACTGATCGCCTCCATGCTGAAGGCCTCGGAAAAAATCAGCGACCTCATCTTTTCACCCGGCCGCGCGCCGCAGGTGGAAATCAGCGGCCAGCTCGTCCAGCTGAAAATTCCCGGCGTCGGCATCCTCAGCGCAGAGGACACTGCGCGAATCGCCGGTGACCTGATCGGGCACAACGAGCACGCCGTCGGCAAGCTGCGCACCGAAGGCTCGTGCGACATTTCCTACAGCCTGCCGAAAATTTCCCGGTTTCGCGTCAATATTTTCAACCAGCGCGGCAGCTGCGCGATCGTCATGCGGGTGATCGCGAGCAGCGTGCCCGATTGCAAATCCCTCGGCCTGCCCGAGCAGCTGGGAGAAGCGGCCAATCTCGCGCCGGGCATCGTGCTGGTCACCGGGCCGACCGGCAGCGGCAAGTCTTCGACGCTCGCGGCCCTGGTCAACAAGATCAACGAGGAAAAAGCCTGCCACATCATTACCATCGAGGACCCCATTGAATTCCTACACTCGCACAAACGGTCGACCGTGCATCAGCGCGAGCTGCACAGCGACGCGCCGAACTTCGCGCTGGCGTTGCGCGCCGCGCTGCGGCAAGCGCCCAAGCTGATTCTGGTCGGCGAAATGCGCGACCGCGAAACCATCGAAGTTGCGCTCGAAGCGGCCGAGACCGGCCACCTGGTTTATTCCACGCTCCACACGATCGACGCGTCGAAGACCGTCGAACGCATCATCGGCACATTTCCGCTAAGCGACCAGAACGCCGTGCGCATGCGGTTGTCAAAGAGTTTCCGCTTCATCATTTCGCAGCGCCTGATTCCCCGCGCCGACGGCAAGGGCCGGGTGGCCGCCTTCGAAGTTCTGAAAGCGACGCTGCGCACCCGCGAATACGTGCAGAAGGGCGAGGGCGAAGGCAAGACGCTGCTCGACGCCATGCGCGACGGCTCGACCGAAGGCATGCAGTACTTCGACGATGAAATCGAGAAGCTGATTCGCGCCGGAGTGGTGGAGATTCAGACCGGGCTTTCCTACGCCACGAACCCCGGGAACATGCGCCTGCTGCTGGCCGACCTGCTCGAGCAGCCGACCGATATTTCCTCGCTGATCACATCCAGCCGCGCCAAGCCCGCCCCGGAACCGAAGATCCCGGCCGATCCGGAGCTGGAGGTTAT
>Ga0210404_10000793_pt1 | contig 14708 bp, 17 predicted proteins | sample IncBWH28MmetaG_FD_155455 | JGI IMG/M metagenome (GOLD analysis project Ga0210404, IMG submission 155455) | Forest soil microbial communities from Barre Woods Harvard Forest LTER site, Petersham, Massachusetts, United States - Inc-BW-H-28-M | ecosystem: Environmental > Terrestrial > Soil >... | reverse complement strand
ATGGTGCAGGCATACCAGAATCGTTCCGTCACGATCGATCATCTGATCGAAAGACGCTGCATCGGGGTGAGTGTTCTGCGCATCCAGCAGCGTTACGCACCATGCGCGTTCTTCTGCACGTCCGCCACACCCACGATTGGCGACGTTCGCTTCACGGATTTCTCCCGTCCCCGAAGCCCTGAGCCCTCAAGTATCCCAAACTACTTAGCGCATCTTCCAGTGCCAGCAGTTCCTCGCAGCCATTTGGACTCGACCGCAGTTGTTGAATGCGCCGAAAGACTGCCGTTTCGGCTTCATTCACATGATGGTGAAGACCGGAAGAATAGAGTGGTGCTTGTAGGGCTTGAAGGAAAAGAGGTTGCCATTGCGGAAATTTGACCTCGGTCACGGTGGCTCCTTTCCCGTTTGCGAAACCAGGTCTGGGTCTATCTGCCCTGGGCATGAGTGTAGGATTTTGTGCGGGGCAACACTGGTCAATATTGGACACTTTTCAAGTTTCGTGGGGGCGCGGTTACGGCGTCGGCGAGCACCCTCCTGGCTAGGAATGGTGCGTAAACCTCGTAAGCTACGGCATCCATCAGCACATTTATTCTGCTCGATCCTTCAGAAGACTCTTTTGTCTTGTTGATGCCAACTCCTGATTAGCAGCTTATTGAAGAGTTTAGTTTTCGAAGCCTTTTCGTTCTCAAGTTTTGAGTTTTCGCTGAGTTGTGAAGGAGTCGTTTGGGTTTTTCTATTTACCGAGCCAGCTCATCCAAGGCATGTGTCATGCTCTGGCCATCAGGTTTCGCAAGCGGCACAGATTGTAGGCCGCCCCGGTGAAGGTAAACACCCACCTCACCTTGTTCACTCCGACCTACTCTTCCTGGCTGAATCAAGTCGAGCTCTGTTTCAGCAAGATCGAGCGCAATGTCATCGCGCGAGGAGTATTCACTTCCGTCTCTAGGCTGAGGAGAAAGCTCTTGCATTACATCCGTCAGTACAACAAATCGCCCCGTACCGTGAAGTGGAAATATGCCGATCCATCGCGCCACCTCAGTACACAATCAGTTGGTACAGGCCACTAGTACCCACTTGTCCCGACCTTCCGCGTCGCCACCCATGTCCCATCCGCGCGTCCCTCTACGCGCATTCGCCCTTTGCCGGAATCGCCGTCTATCCATCCCGCCAGGAACGCATTCACCGGCCCCGGAGCTCCATCGGGAACGTCCTTCGGCCACTCACCCACAAACGATAGTTCCACATACCCGTTCCGCCAGATGCCGGTTATCAATCTGTTCTCCCCCAGCGGGCCCGTCCATGTTCCGCTCAACTTGTTTCCGTCGCGGTGCAGTTCCATTGACCCTTCCATTCCGCCAGCATCGCTGGAATACCGCACCTCCCATGAACCGCCTGCGTCGGATCCGTTCTTCACGTTCTGCGGCGTGGCCGGCGTAATCCGCACGTTGGAAAAATAGGACTCCTGGTCGGTGTAGCCCCACAGCCCGACAGCGCCGTGCAAGTCCTCGCCCTTCAATCCATCCACCACCAAGCTCGGCTTGGCCGATCCGTTTACATAAAGTTTCGCCATGCGCCCTGCCACCTCGATCCGCACTCTTGTCCAGGTCTCCAACGCCAGTTCCGCGTAAGACTCATACACCGACGGCCATTCGCGACGCAGCCGGTACCATCCGAAAGCCGGCTCCGAGACGTATTGGACCGCATGGTTCCGCTTCGCCTGATCCGGCGCCTCGGAATTTCCCGGCCTCAAATAGAACACTTCGTATCGCGATGCATCGGAACTCACACGGAAGGCAATCCCGATGAATCCCGGTCGCTTGACCTCCGGCGCCGTAGTGTTCCTCAGTGCGATATCTGCCTCGATCACCCCATCCTGGAAATCCGTTCCCGGCAGCAGCGCGAGGCCATCGTGATCTTCCCCTTCCATGGTGATTCGGACGGATTTGCGCCCCAGATAATTCACCGCTTCCGTCTTCACCTTCGGCGCAATCAGGCCGTTTGCATCGTGAAGCGGAAAGACTTGCAGGCGCTCCGGTGTCCGCGCAAATAGGCCAGTCGCAGCCAATGCCAATAATGCCACCGCGCTGAACTTTAACTTTAACCAGCGCCTCAGCGTGGTCTTACGGAGCGCCTCTTGTGCAGTAATCATCTGCATCATAACCTCCTGCGTTGATTGCGTGCCGCCTTAAGCCCTGAATGTGAAGATGACTTGAACAGAGAATCTATTTGAGGCTACTTGACTAGCCCAATGGTATAAGACGCGTCACGGAAGAAAATGTTTCTTCCAGCGATAGCCCTCGTTCATGGCCAGCGCCTGCAACTGACTCACCGCACCCACCAGTCTCCACAACCAAAAATGCAATCGCCTGAAAGCTCTGGGTGGTAATCTACGCCTATAATCATCATGTTGGGCTCCTCTCTCCCGAGCCTGTGGTCTTCGACAAACCAAAGTCTGCTCGGGTCGAGGAGCCAACATTGTTATGCAATCAAATGCTCGACTAACGCTTGTCGGGACTCCTGCAACGCGAGAGAATGAGGTCCGCTGCGCTGGCAGTTCCTTCTGCGTGTGGCTCGATCCGAGATCGAGGAGGAGAGGATAATCGTGACTGAAAACCAATCGCCAGAACCGAAGACCAGTTTGGTAATTCGCGTGCCAGTGTCCGTGGACGGTTATGTATCAGTTTATTTTACGAGCAAAGATGCAAGACTAATGCGTGAGAGCGAGTGGTGGCATCTGAAGCAAGTGGTCGAACTGGCGAGCACAGTTTGCGAAAAGTCTGAAGAGAGGGCTCAAGCCGCCGCAGCCGGTGGATGACCATCGCAGTTGTTTATTGCCTTTCGAAACTTCGGGAAACCGGACAAGTGGCTCCTTGTGCGTAACTTGCCCGGTTGGCGCCGTGCTAATCGGGCACTTAATCTAACACCACGGCTCGAATTGCAGTTTTTTAGCAATCGATGCTTTTCTCATTGCAGCGGAAAAATAGAATCTTTCGAGCAATGCCGCAGCAGCAGCGGTTTCTTCCCCAAGCAACATGACACCTGTCCGTCCCAGTCCATACCACGGGATAATCCTTGCGCGAATCCCGACCTGCCCTGCGGAGACAAGGTCGAGCAACAGAAATAAGTCGCCTCTATCAATCCGTTGCGGCTCAAAACCATCTCCGAATCCTTGTCGGTGATTCTTTACGGCGAGCCGTCTTGCTATTCCTTCCCGTGTGTCGAAGCCTATGCCAATAGCTCTCATATCACTGATATGTACCTCCAGTGTCGCGGCGCGGGCAGACTCGGGCACGAACTTCCCAATGTACATTATGCTGTAGTCACGGTCATCGTCGTGGTCTCCCGGTAGGTTTGTACCTTCCTCCAAGCTAACTTGGTTGAACTGCTTAGAAACTATCCACCGCCGCAGTTCATTTCTCAGAGCCTCAAGCTCCTCTGGATATTTCGCCGCTAGAGTCATGAATCGATCATAGGCTGTTGACTTCGTTGTTAGACTTTTCTGCAGGTTAGCGTGGGCAAACTTGCTAACTCCTGATGAGTCGTGCCGGATTACCGGGGCAAACTACCAGGGGCACGTCGCACGATTGTCGAGAGCCCTGTTGCGCGGGCGAATGCTGTGGGCACAGAAGGAATGCAGCAACCGAAAGAGCCAGGCAGACATTGTGAGCGCGCATTTGCTCTCCGCAGAATCCCGGATGCTAGTCGACAATCGCGGCTTCCCGATCCCAGCCGATAAGTCGGTATCTCCTTAAGCAACTGGGAGACAACCGATCAGATGAGTCGGAACACTGCTAAGTCCCGGTAAGTCCTTTCGCCCAAAACTCATCGGTCTAGCGCCTTGGCTCGTTCGAGCTATATACCCGGCAATGATCGACTTAGACGCGCGTTAGTTCTTGGACACCACTCGCCGGGAAGCGTCAATCAATCCAGGTGACGCCCGGCCCTTATGCAATGAGACGTAATCCCAACGCCGAGGTGCACGATGAACGCCCTGCGAAAAGGCATATCTGCGGAACTTGCCGTTCGTTATGCCGTCAGTCACTTGAAGGACGCAGAAGTTGATCTTCTGGTTGCGGTTCGCACAGGAAAGCATCGCCGCAATTCTCGTTTGCTCGCGGCCCTTGTTCTGATGCGAGAAGTACGTGCCATGCTATCGAGCACCGTGACAGAAAATAAATCTCACCGCAGAACTAAAAGATCCCATTTGCCATCGGCGCCGGGCGCAAGGTTCCTGTAGAAGACGAACCCAACTTGCGGATTATCGGACGTATAGCCGCCTAGCAATGTACAGGTCCGGTTGGGGGCGTTAATCGCTAATCTGCGGGCTGAAACCGATTCTTGTTTTTGCGGGCATCAACTTTCGCTTTTGAAAATGGACGGATGGTAAGAATTGGCGTACCCGGTCGGTAGGAGCGTCGAAATCCATTCTCACTGCCTGATTCGTCGGACAAGTTCGCTAATCTGACTTAGTTACAATCGATCCTATCTCGATGCCGGCAGTTTCGGATCCAGGCGATGCGCTTCCGCGAACTCTTGCGTCGCCCCGTCGGAATCCTTGAGCCGACTGAGACACAGGGCGAGATTGTAGTGAACCTGTGGGAATGTAGGATTCAGGTGGATGCATTCACGAAAACGGGCCGCCGCCGCCGCATATTTCCCTTGGGTGTAAAGGACGTTCCCGAGGTTGTACTTGGCGCCCCAATCGTCCGGCCGCGCCGCGATCAGTCGCGTAAATGCATCCTGGGCGCCGTCCAGATCGGCCAGTGCAGTTAGGGCGGAGCCCAGCCCCGCCAGGGCCTCCGGAGAATTCGGCTGGAGCTCCAGCGCCTTGCGAAAACTGGCGACCGCCTCTTTGAGTTGATTGCTTTTGTACAGCGCGATGCCGAGATTGCAATGCGCAAACGCCGAGTTGGGATTGAGCACCAATCCTGTGCGGTAAGCGGCGACCGCGTCTGCGAGCTTGTTCTGATCCGAATACGCTTGCGCCAGGCTGAATTCTGCGTCCGGCTGATCCGCCTTTAACGCCAGGCTCTTTTGGAAATTTGCGATTGCCTCATCCAGCTCCTTTTGCGCATAGAGCTGCTGCCCGATTTGAAACCACAAGTTCGCATCGCTTGGATGGTTCGCCGTGATCTGCCGGTAGACGCGAATCGAATCGTCCGCGCGCCCGGCGTGTTGCAGGGCCTCGGCGTAATTCTCCTGGACGTCGAGCGCATCCGGCTTTAGGGTGAGCGCCTGCTGATAGGTTTGCAGCGACTCGTCCCACTGTTCCTTCGCCGCCAGCGCCGCAGCAAGATTGTTCAGCGCATCCGCATAGGCCGGTCTGATCGCCAGCGCCTTGCGGTAGCTCGCGATCGCATCGTCCACCTGTCCCGCCGCAAAAAAGACGGCGCCCAAGCCGTTCCAGGCCTCCGCCGATTTGGGGTTCTCGGCTAGAGCCCTCTGGTAGGTATCCGCCGCGTCCTGATATTTCTTTTCGTGGTAGAGCGATAGCCCCAAGTCACACAGCGTCACAGACTCGTGCGGTTTGAACTTCAGCGCAAGATTGTAATCGGCGATGGCTTCGTCGTATTTACCCTCGGAGTCCAGAGCCAGTCCCATATTCGCCAGCGCTTCGGGCATCGCCGGATTGATCGCAAGCGCCTGCTGATATAACTTGATCGCCCCGTCGATGTCTCCTCGCCCATATAGTTCGCGGCCCTGGTTGTAAAGGCGCGAAGCCTGATTCTGCTGCTCGGTTGAAATTCGCTGGGTCTGCGCGCCGGCTCCTCCTGCTCCTAAGCACACGAGAAGGGCAACGCATAGCACTATGGTGAAACCGCGCCGCATCGGCCACTCCTTGACTTAATTTGTCGGGCGAAGATACCACGCCGGGCCGCGACGAAAAACACAACCAAATCCAAAGTGAAAAGGTTCGCATATTATACACCGATGTACGAAACCAACTGGTACTTCCTTCGCCTGAGCGATCGTCCTAACGCATGTGGCTTATGCGCAGAATAGCGTCCCGACACCGCCTACAGACTCGTCTCTCCGTTAATACTCGCTCCCAAGCTGTGACATGAATTAGCGAGCCCGTCTACCAGATGATTGGCCCCGACCGCGTCTTCGACGCGTCGCGCGCCTGCCAGAAACTTGTGCAACACTCTCTTGATTCCAGAGAACAGTTATCAAACAAGTTTCTGAGGAGTGGAATTACCGGACATCTTCCGAGTTGGTACTTCACTTCTCCGGTAACCGCGTTAAGCAGACTGCTTGCGAGCACGCCGTCACTCCGGAGCAGCCGGAGACAGGCTGCTTGCCGGCCGCGAAAAACGTCATTGCTTGCATTCGAGTGTTCACGAGAAGATGGCTCCGGCAAGTGCTCCTGCACAGCCTTCCTGCACGGAGAGCCGTTCACACGGCGTTTATAATTCAACGGCATTCTCAAGAACGCAACGATTTTGGCTAACGATCTGATAGGCGCTTGCCGCCATATGAAAAAACGGTCTCCGTCCGATACCCCGATTTTCCGTGAAATGCTGTCTCGCCGCCGGCTCCTCAAGGGCGCGACCGGCGTCGCCATCACTGCGGCAGCCCAGGCTTTGATGCCTTTGAACGTGCGGCGCGTGCTGGCACAGGGACCCTTGAAACAGGGGTCACTAATGGACATCAAGCACGTCGTACTGCTGATGCAAGAGAACCGGTCGTTCGATCATTACTTCGGGACACTGGCTGGAGTCAGGGGATTTAATGACCCGAAGGCTCGGAAGCTTTCAAACGGCCATTCCGTTTTTTACCAGCCGGACGCGGAAAACCCGGACGGATACCTCCTGCCTTTTCATCTCGACACCCGTGCGAGCAGCGCGCAGAGAATCCCTTCGACGAGCCACGCCTGGGCCGTGCAGCATGAAGCGTGGAATTACGGCGAGATGGACTTGTGGCTGCCGGCGCATCGCAAGGCCGACGGCGCGAACGGCCCTTATTGCATGGGCTATTACACGCGGTCTGACATTCCTTTCCAATTTGCCCTGGCGGAGTCCTTCACGGTTTGCGATGAGTATTTCTGCTCGGTTTTAGGGCCGACTTGGCCGAACCGCATGTACTGGATGACGGGCACGATCGATCCTGAGGGCCTTGGCGGAGGACCGATCACCCACAATGCGGCGCCTCCGGGCGGATACACATGGATGACGTATCCCGAACGGCTGGACGAGGCCGGGATCAGCTGGAAAGTCTACCAGCAGGAGGACAACTACAACTGCAACATGCTGGAGAATTTCAAGATCTTTCAGCAGGCGCCCAAGGGTTCTTCCCTTTACTCAAGAGGGATGCTGCGGGGACAGGAAGGCCACTTTGAATACGACGCGCTCAACGACCGATTGCCCACGGTCTCCTGGATCATTCCGACGAGCTTTCAGTCGGAGCATCCCGACTACATGCCAGCGGATGGAGCTGCGTTTGTGGCCAGCAAAATCGACGCGATCGCGGCGAATCCGGACGTGTGGGCAAAAACTCTTTTCATCCTGAACTACGACGAGAACGACGGCATTTTCGACCACGTGCCGCCTCCGACTCCTCCGGGCGGTACGCCGCAGGAATTCGTGAACGGTCTTCCGATCGGCTGCGGATTCCGGGTTCCCTGCATCCTGATTTCTCCGTGGACGACCGGAGGCTGGGTGTGCAGCGACGTATTCGATCATACTTCGATCCTCTTGCTCTTGGAGCGGCTCACCGGCGTACTCGAGCCGAACATCAGCGAATGGCGGCGGCATACCTTCGGTGATATGACCTCCGCGCTGCGGTTTCGCGATACGAGAAAGGAACCGCCGCCGCTGCCGGATACGACCGGCGCGCTCCGGATCGCCGAATACCAAGCGACGTTCTTGCCGCACCCCGTTTTCCCCACGACCAACCAGAAGGCACCAGAGCAAGAAAAGAGCCGGGATAAGGGCGTTTCGAGCAAGGCACCCTGAGTATCGCGGAGAAGGCCGGCGGGCAAGAGTGTCGGTGCTGGATTCCGACTGCTTGGTGAGGGTCTCACCCAAGAATTTGCCTCCGGTGCGGATCCCCAGCGGGCTCACGGCAGGGTGAACCTACACAAGTATCGGGCATGGCTGTCGAACTCCGGATTACCGGAGAAGTTCGTAATGGGGCCCAACTTGGACGGTTATCACGCAGACCGTTTGCCCGTGTTCGGTACCGCAATCAGGGTTGCTTGCTTCGAGACTGCGTCAGTGGGCTTGTCCCGCCGCCCTCTGCCCACAGCTTTCCGGCTTCATATGCTGGTTGAAGCTGAGGATCATCCCGCCAGTCGCTGAAGAATTCCCGAATGTCTTCCCGCTCAAATAGGTGCTCAACGATGGCTAGCTCGATGGAATCTTTCAGGTCGCCAGGACCTTCCGTGTAAAGGTGACTTGAAAGGGATTTCATCTCGCGGAAGTACTTCCTGTCGCGCCCTTCATCCCACATGGAAACGAACGCACTAACAAAATTGCACGCTGTTGAGAAGCGGTCATCCACCAGATCGCCCTGCGGGTCGTTTCTCAAACAGAATTCGTAGGAGCGTATGACGAACTCAAAAACATCATCGAATGACATGGACGGCGTGATCCTTTGCACCAGTTCTGCATTCGTGAAGAACGCGTAGGTCGCGCCAAGCACTTCGGGATCATCGCCCGACATCCACCCGCGAACTTCGGAATCTGCGATGGCGGACGATTCGCTCTCAGCCGTCTCGAGATACCTGATAATGTCTTGAAGCATCACGGTCGCGCCCCTTAAACCAAGTTGATGAGTCATTATCCGTCAACTAGCGTGCGGGGCAAGAATCTCCCGGTTTCCGTACGATCAAGGATGCTCGAACGGGGAATCTGGACGAAATGCTTGATGCGGTCTTCATAGTTACAGAACCTACGGCTTTGGAGTCTTTTTCAATGCTTCCGCTAGCGTCTTTGTCGATTGCTCTATTTTTTCTCTGCCATATTTTATCCCTTCATCCCCAATTCTCACCTCGCGTTTGCCGGAAAGCCACAAATAGACGAATACGACCAGCAATATCACCATACAGACGATCAGGGCCGTCAGTATCTGAAGCGGCGTTCGCTCAATGAAGCTGCTGTGTGGCTCCAGCGCAATAACTTTCTGAGTGAAGAAAGCTACGAAAAAACACAGAAGGCCGAGAAAAAAACTGGTCAGCGTCACATAGTTTACAAAAGGCGGGGGTTCAGTAATTGTTTCTTCAACTGCCAGATGTGCCCGCATGAATGCCAGCTTCGAGCAGTAATCAGCTTTTTGCGCGGATGACAGGAAACTTGAGTCCATCACCTCTTTTACGAGCTCGTCGGCAAGCTCGGCGGTCGTGAATAGGTCTCGGCGCTCTAAACCATACTTTCTCGCGGTCGCATTCGCCATAGCTTGGAGGACATTACCCCCTGGGATATGACCTTCAGCGATTCCAGGTCGAATCGCGTACGTTACCTCTTGATTGGCGAGCATTACGAGCTGAAGGAATTTATGACGCCTTCGTTTCGTTAGAAGAAACCACGACACCAGGGATAAAACGACACCCGCCAATAAGCTTGAACCGATGCCGACAAACCATCCGTTTGTAGCCCAACGGTCCATTTAACCTCGTAGCTCCGGCATTGTACGATTACCGAACATGTTGGTTACAGTACCAACTTGTGCGGAGTCGAGGTGTGGCACGGTGGTTTAGGTGGGCCTAACCGTTGCCGACCCTTTCGTCTGTCGGTGCCTGACGAGCCCCGCCCTGCTTCCGTTTCCACACCCCGTGGTCTGCAACTTCTGGAAACAATCCGGGAGTTGCTAGGCTGATCCAGGTCGGCTGAGATGGTCCTCGTTAGTGTTGTCGGCAATCCAGAAGTAGTCGTCGCGGCGCTGCGGTGGCCACGGCGCACCGACGATAATAGCTGCCGAGGGGCGCGGTGGGGAATCCCCCGAGGTACGGTTAGAGCGCGCCGGCCTCACTGCTCGTCCGTCCGTTCATTTCAAGAGAGTTTACAGGGAACCCTTGGACATTGCGAGGACTTTGCGTTCTCTAGAACTAGGCCGGGGGAATTCGGTCCCGGCTTAACTCTTGATTTAGCCCTGGCTGCGTCCTCGACGCATCACTGTGCCAGAAACTTGTCCAAGCCGATTCATTGATTCCAGGCAATCAAGTTCAAGGCGAGTACCCCTCTGGTCCGGTTGGGCGTTAATCAATCGCTTGTTGTTGGTGCAGCGGCGCAAAAACGCTGTGATGACAATCGCTTTCCCAATTGAGTAAGCAAAGGCGCCAAGGGAGAACTTTTCATCACGCCGCGGAGCAGCGGGCGTGGCCGGATCTTTCGACTCCTGGCTGAGAAAGCAAAAGGTCCAGCCCGGCGCGTTTTTCCTCGCTTTGGCGAATGCGCGCCTGGGGAGAAAGGACCAGGCATTTGCGTGGCTCGAAAAGGCCTACGAGCAGCGGTCAGACATGAACCAGTAGGCCTATGTTGGAGTTGACCCGCAGTTTGATCCGCTCCGTTCCGACCCGCGTTTCGATTCCTTTTTGCGTCGTATTGGGCTTCCGCCTCAGCCGAATGTCACCTTCAAAAAGACTAACCAACCCTGGCAGAATTTGAAGCTTTTCGATAGGCAACGTTGCTCGGGTCTTCCAGTTTGCGCTTTAATCAGGACTTAGGATACTTAGGAAACGCCACGGGAAGTGGCGACGCCAAACTAGGGTTTAGAGACACGGACTCTTCCATGCGCACTGATTCGAATTCTCATGCTGGAGGGCCGATGGCCAGAATGAAGCCACCGGGTTTCGCGTTGCAAGCGGGGTCACAAAACGTTGCGACTTCAATCCCATAAATTCGTAACGCATCTCGAAGGGCTTCGGCACTGGGAGGCAGACTACCTTGTCCGCTTACCACCAACGCCAGGCCCGTGGGTTGAACGTTGGCGGACTCTGACGGCGCGCCATCATTTACTTTCCACCCAATCACCTTGAAAATCGTCAGGAAATCTTGTGCGTAACCGAGCGCGTCGCTGGCAGAGGAATAATAGCAGACGCCGACCTGTTGGTCAGGAAACCCACGGAGCACCTGAATCAGCACCGCCTTCTGAAGTGTAGTTAGCTTCCGCGGAGTCGGCTGCATCGCTCTGGCCTAGCCAGTGTTGCCACAGCGGGCCTCCCGCTGTCAATGATTCCAGTCGAGGCACCCCTGAAGATTGAGTGTTGCCCAACGTCCGGTTAGCGCTAATCAGGCAGGTTGGTGGATCGGCAGCTCCCCAACAGAGTTGACCAGGCATGCTCCGCAACGCCACGTTAGTGTGACACCGCCGAAAGTGTCATAGAACTGCGCCATAGCACATAGTGAAAAGTCGCAGACTGTCCTGCGCGTCTCAGAGAAAGTGGTAATCCCACAATCAATCTCCGGTGCTTGGCAGTCGGAGGAGCGACAGTGAACCTACGCACGCGCTACTTCACAACGACAGCGTCAGTCCTCAGCATCCTTTTGGGGGCAGCAGTCCCGGCGCTTCCTACTCGCGCGACGCAGACAGCAATTCCCGTGCCAGAACGACAGATTGACCTGCGCGCCATGAATTTCGCACAGCCGAAAATTCCGAATTATAGTAATAGCGAACTTTTTTCCGACATCTCGCTGTTTTTCCAAGATGTCCATCCCCATGTTGAATTCGTCAGTGAGAGCGAGTTGGTCGTATATTCCAGCGATGTCGTTGACGAGCGGGTCGCAGCTCGCAAAGGGCAGTTACCCTCTCCTGAACCGGCTCATAGCATGCAAGCGTTCTTCGTTGACGCGGACGACGGAAATCTGATCTCCCACCAAGTCTGGCAAACGCGGCGTAGGCGCTTCTTCAACACAAAATCCGATACCCAGGCGCAAATCATGCCTGTGCGGGACGGCTTCTTGCTTCACGCGAATGACACTCTGGCTTTGTACTCCGCCGATCTTCACAAAAAGCAGGAGATTCAACTGGATCCCTCGTCGGAATATGCCGCGCTGGTCGCTCCAGGCGGGGACGTCTTCTTCCTGGAACGGAGTAATCCTGGCGTCATTGTCAGGTCAGGCAGCGTGTCCGCGGTCGTGAATGCGGAATCCGGGCTTCTAACGGCACACGGAGAATGGCGTTCGTCGGAAACATTCGAGAAACTCCGCAGCAGGGACTTATATCCGGGCGCTGCCCAGTCTGTTAGCAGCGACTCCTTTGCAGAAAGGTGGTACCAATGCGTCGATCTTCAGCGAGCGGACTCGCCACAGAGTCATCTTTGCTGCGGAAACCCTTGCAGTTACGGGCTGGCTATGTATTTAGACGACCGCGAGATCGTTATGCTGATCCGCAGTGGCTTTCAGGTGCTGTCTACCAGCGGCGAGGTTCTGTGGCGACGAGAGGACCCCAACTGGAACAACTTTGAGTTTTACGATGATGCGCGGTCCTTGGATGGAAGTCAGTTTGCGATGTTGCTGTTTGCATATCGCAAGATCAAGTTCGACGACACCCAGATGCCGAAGCGATGGTTTGCTGTACTCGTGTACGATCGCGGCCAACGGACCAAGGTCTCCAGTGTTGTGTTGAAGTCGGAGAACGCGCCGGCGTTCGCGTTATCCCCAGAGGGACATCGTCTCGCAGTTCTGAGCGGCACCAGCCTCTTGTTGTATAGGATTCCTGAAACTTGAACTCCTGATTAAGTCGGATTACCGTCCATTGGAAGTATTGCTTCATTTCTCCGGTTGATGCGCGTTAATCAGGCACCAACCGGGGTGTTGCTGTGTGCGACACCTGAACCGCTGGTCAGTTTTGTTCTCCAAGGAAAAACGACACCATTGATTTGCAGGCCCTGGTGGCCCGCTTGGGAGGCGCCCTTGTCGAGACGAATGCGCGTTCTGGTCGGTTTGGGCGTCGCGGTCCTAGGATGCGGTGTCTACATCTGGTTGTTCGGTGTTCAGACGGCCCTTGCTCTAGAAGCTCGCTACGTCGCCCGAAAAATGCCGGTCGTATGGGACCTTCCAGCCGAGCTCCCCGACTCATCTGTCTCGCGCTCACCCGGCAAGAAGTTGTCCTACTTTGGCTACGAGTTCGAGGTGTCTTGGGACGACATTGATGAAGCCAAAAGTCGAACCATCGGAGAGCGTAAAGCCATCATTGCCTTTCGTTCTGGAAATGTTCTTTCCGTTTGGAGTGGGCCACCACGAGAATTTGTGAACTCAGTCTTATCGATGGGGATGGACCGGGAAGCCTTCCGCCAAATGTACGGAGACGAGGCCTTACAGTCGGACTATGCGCTGAACCGTCTCATGCTCACGACCACGCCAGATAAGATTACGCCGTTCATCTCGAAGAGGAGCGCGGCCAGCCAATCGATGTTAATTGTCATGAAAGGAATTTCCGCACCGAGGGGCGCTGATTCGGGCATATTTGCGGTGAACGCGGACGGATTTAGAGGCTTTCAATATGGCCACCCACCAGACTCACGTTGGTTCAGCGTGGAGCTTTTCGCTGACAACGGTTCCTTGGATTTCATTTTTGCCCAGAACGCAAACGGCCCTACCGTTATCTCGCAGAAAGACATTAACCGTATCTTGCAGACGCTGCACAAAGCCGATGCGAACACCGTCGCTCGCAGTCTGTCCAAATAATCGTGGACGCGGATTTTCTGTAGCGCCTGATCGGATTACCGGACAACTGAGCACTGGTCCCAACTTGTCCAGTCAGCGCCTCAGGCGAATTCTTAGGTCGCCTTCTTGGGCTTTCTGCAGATAAACCTGGGAAGGGTGGTCGCGAAAATGATCAGACCGGTAGCCATGAGCCACAGCGTCGATGGCTCGGGTGTTACCGTGATCGTTACTTCTCCGTCTTGGGATCTCATTTCACCTGTATCGACTCCGACTCCTAGGAGCACGAAGTCAACTGGATAGGTTCCTGGTCCGATTGTGGAACTGAGTGTGACGCTGAAAAGATCGATCGTCGAGGTAGTCCCGGCTCCGATCGAATCAGGGCTCGGCAACAGCGAGCTGGGCGTCAAGTTTGAATCGAAGCCGGAAAAACTGAAAGTGAAATCGGCAGTATCTTCAATGGCGTTGTTGATTGTTCCCGTGAAATCGACCGTTTGGCCGGGCGCAGCCGTTTGCGAGGAATCAACAAAGTTCACATTCACTTCGTCCGCAGAACATCGACCTGGAAGGAATAAGGCACAGGCACAAAAGATCAAGGCTGAGGGTATTCCCGCCCTGAAGCGGGTGTTGACACAGTGCGAATGATCGCGGTTCATGCAAGTCACCGTGGTCGGTATACCAATGCCACTCCCGTCAGTCAAGTGAAGGTTTGACAAATCAAAGCTTCCTAGTAGTCGGAGTACCCGACGGGGCGTGCTTAGTAATCGTGGAACAAGTTAATCAGGAGTCACCCTATGTTTCGTAAAGCTGCGGATCGGTTTTGGGCAGCCTTCGATTTGGGAATGGTGAGCATCTGTCACAGTAACGAGTCGGTTAAAACTTTTACTGGACCGGTGAGGGGGTTTGCGATTTAATCGGCGCCATGCAGACCCTGGATTTGTCCGGAACGGCGCCGCAGTCCGAAAATCGGCTGAAAAGCCTATTCTGGCCGTCGATTCACAATGCCACGGACGTTGATTACCTCGGATCGCAAGGCTACTGGATTTGCGCGCTCGTGGCGGTGTTTTCGTTCCTGATGTCGTCCATGGTGGGGCATCCAATCGCGGG